>Ga0224527_1000001_pt1 | contig 342549 bp, 307 predicted proteins | sample CBST0metaG_FD_179882 | JGI IMG/M metagenome (GOLD analysis project Ga0224527, IMG submission 179882) | Peat soil microbial communities from Stordalen Mire, Sweden - C.B.S.T0 | ecosystem: Environmental > Terrestrial > Soil > Wetlands > Peat | place: Sweden: Norrbotten County, Stordalen Mire...
GGAACCTATTACGCTGGTTAAATCCTTACCCTTGACAACCCGGTTATGGAATCACGCCTGGCTGCGCAAGTCGGTCATACTTCTGGTTTTGATCGTCATTTGGGAGGCCGCGGCCCGCTGGCAAAATAACGATTTGCTCTTGCCGGGCTTTATCCAGAGCTTCAAGGCTTTTTTGCAGGATATGGCCAGCGGCGAGTTGCCAACCAAAATCGGATTTTCATTAGCCACCCTGATTAAAGGTTATGTCATCGGCAGCGTGCTCGCCGTGGTCATGAGTTCACTGGCGGTGTCTACCCGCATTGGCCGGGATCTGCTCAGTACCTTGACATCCATGTTCAATCCCCTACCCGCCATTGCGCTGCTGCCATTATCGCTCTTATGGTTCGGGCTGGGTGAAAACAGCCTGATTTTTGTGCTGGTGCATTCAGTGATGTGGCCGATGGCGCTTAATACCTATGCTGGTTTTATGGGGGTATCCGATACGTTGCGCATGACCGGGCGAAACTATGGTTTACGAGGCTTACGTTACGTTTGGTACATTCTGATCCCTGCCGCGCTGCCCTCTATCCTTTCCGGACTTAAAGTAGGCTGGGCCTTCGCCTGGCGGACCCTGATTGCCGCCGAACTGGTGTTTGGCGCGCAAAGCGGCAAAGGTGGACTGGGCTGGTATATTTACCAGAATCGCAATGAGCTTTTTACCGACCGGGTATTCGCCGGATTGATTTCGGTCATCATTATCGGATTATTGGTGGAAGGGTTGATTTTTACCACCCTCGAGCAGATCACGGTGAAACGCTGGGGCATGCAAAAATAATGTCAGCCGCCAGGCAATTCAGGATAGTGATGCATTCAGGCCGGCTGATTGCCGGTACGTGCAAGAGAGGTAGTCAGTGATTGCGGTTAAAGCGCCAAAAAATTATCTTAATGAACCCGGTATTATCAACCGTATCGGCGATTTCGTTGCGCCTTTCGCCCATGATAATGTCATGATCATCACCAGTCCCCATGCGTGGCAAGCAACCCGGCAAGCGCTGGATGCCAGCTTCGCTGAACACGGAATTCATTATCAACGCTATTTTTTGCCCGGTTATTGCACATCGGCCGCCATCGCTGATTTTACCGAACAGTCGTTGGCCGGGGGCTGCAAGTTAATTATCGGTATCGGCGGCGGCAAAGTTCTTGATACCGCCAAAGGGATAGCGGAATCCAGCGGCCAACTGCCTTTGATCACCGTGCCGACCATTGCCGCCACCTGCGCCGCCTGGTCGCCCATTTCAGTCATTTACACCGACGCCGGCGGGCAATTGGAATCCATGCCGTTGCAACGCACACCGGAATGGGTGCTGGTGGACAGTCAGATTATCGCTCAAACCCCGGTTCGTTATCTAAAAGCCGGCATTGTGGATGCCTTAGCGAAATGGTATGAATTTGAACCCTACCTGCGGCAGGATGAAAGCAGTTTTTCGTTGATTCTCAAAGCGCAGGCGGCCAAATTGGCGGTAGATACCTTTGAACAATTCGGCCAGTTGGCGCTGGCCGCCAACCTGGCCAAACAGGTTACGCCAGCGCTGATAAGAGTCGTGGACGCGGTTATCGCACTGGCCGGTATGGCTAATAGCATGCGTGATGGGATTACCCGTATCGGCGTTGCCCACGCCATACACAACAGCATAACTCATCATCCTGATTTGCATGGTTTTCTGCATGGGGAACTGGTAGGTTTCGGTCTGGTGGTGCAAACATTGCTGGACGACGCCAATCCGCATTCACACCGTCAGTTATTGCAATCGCTGAAAGCTTATTCCACGCCCTTAACTTTGCGCCATTTAGGCGTGAACGAAGCAGAGGCTGACCGGGCAAACCAGATTGCCAACGGCTTTCGCATTGATCCGGCCATTGCGGCCAAGCTGCCTTTCAAGCTGAATGTTGAACGAATCGCATGGGCTATACTCGAAACTCTGCAAAAAAATCCCATCCACGAAACAACCGCCGCCCGGCCTTGACAGGTCCGACAGCAGCGGTTGGTGTGAGCCGTAGCAGGCGATAAAACCCGTCCACCGGGATAACCGGCGGACGGCCTATCAGAACTGATACATCATGCCCAACGCGACCAAATTGTCTTTCTTCAACCCGGCAGCGCGAGTAAAATCGTTATCTTTTAATAGGTTGATTTTATAATCGGCATAAGTCACGAAGTTTTTATTGAAATTATAGCTGACCCCCAAATCAATATATTTATGGAGGTCGCGGCTGCCATAATTTTCGATATCGTTGCCGCGCGCTTCTATATAGGCCAATGACGGCCGCAAACCATTTTCGAACAAATATTGTGCAACAACTTCAATATTTTTCGCCTTGTTGGCTACGCCATGGATCGTTTTCTCGTCGCTGGCATCGCCAAACCGCAAGAGATTATAGCTTTGGCTATACATCATCGCCAGGTAAAGCCCATTGCAATCGTATTTCAACGCGCCGGAATAGATGTTCGCCTTGTCGCCTCCATGCCCATAAGCCTGCTCTCTTTGCGCAAGGGTACGGTTATGGCTGCTGAATGCGCCAGCGGCGCTAAAGCCATCGCCGAAGTCATAGGATAAAGACATGCCGTAACCATCGGCATTGGATCGCGATGCGTCGCGGCCATGGCCTTTATCGATTTTTTCAGTATTCCTGCCCTGGTATTGCAAAGCGAATTTCAGCCCGTCCACCATGCCGAAGAAATTTTTATTGCGGTAGGTGGCGAAGCCGTTGCCGCGCTGGTTCATCATATTGTCAGCGCCATAAACCATACCGCTGAACTCCGGCAATACATCGGTCCAGGCGAACACATCGTAGACGACGCCGTAATTGCGGCCGTAATCGAATGAACTCCATTGGCCATATTTCAAACCGACGTAACCAAGCAGGGTTGCGCTCTCTTTGCTTTTATCGTTCTCAGCCTTGCTCAGTTCGGCTTGATACTGCCATTGCCCATAGGCGGTCAGATCATCATTGATTTGGGTCTCGCCTGTAAAACCAAAACGCATGTAAGATTCGTCACTGCTGTTTTTGTTGTCGTCGGCAAAGTAATGCATGCCAACAATTTTACCGTGGAGATCTAATTTATTACCATCCTTATTATAGATTTCGGCTGCGCCCGCAGTGCCGGCAAATATCATTGCCGACGTCGTAATGTAAAGAAGACGTAGTTTCATTATTTTCCCTTTATGTGATTTTTTAAGTAATAATTCAGAAAGCTCGGTAATGATCAATAGGGTTGCACTAATAAGTGTAAGTGCATAACTCGTCTGTCGGCATATAGACAGGCGCTTTATATTTATAAAATCAATAAACATGATTGCTAGAGAATATTTAAGTTTATGATTTTAAGATATTTTTTATTATATAACCGTCATTTTAGTTTCACGTGCGTTGCCGGTATCTATTATTAATTCCAACTATTAGTTTCAATAGTTTAAATCGTTAGTTGGATAAATTACTATTAAATGGTATTAATATCATTCATCAGTAACAAGTAAAAATAACATTCCGATGGGTCGAATAGTAGAGAGCCGAACTTAAACCTTATCTTAACTGGTTGTGGTTTTTAGGTTAAAAAAAGGCTGAGTTTCGTTTTCATTTAACTGACTGTTTATCTTGTAAAATAAAAAGGATCGTTTTTATTATTTTCAATATAATGACAGCACTGCTGAATAGCCCATTGGCTGACGACGACGCGGTGGTAAAATAATGGGATTAACATATAGCGCATCATGGCCAAAGCGCGGAAAAATGTGTTTGTCATCGGCTCAAATAAGCGATTAATAGCAAGTTAAAAGCTGTAGACAAGGGGTCGGTATGGGATAGATATCACCGGAGGATGGAAACAAAAAAGTCTCCCGCCGGACAAAAAAAACCCGACCAAGAGACTATGCATATTTTCAACGGCGCCTGACTGACGCCTTTCAGCATTCATGGGTAACATCCGTGTCGCCCAGGTTATGAGTCTTTGCTGATTAGAACTGGTAAACCAAGCCGAGAGCAACAACGTCATCGGTATTGATGCCGGCAGCTTTGGTGAATGCGCTGTCGTCGATGAGGTTGATTTTATAATCGACATAAGTCTGGATATTTTTATTGAAGTAGTAGCTAGCACCAACGTCAACAAATTTAACCAGGTCTTGGTTATTATAAGTATTGCCGTCGCCAGCTTTACCCAGATCTTCGCCGCGATTTTGGTTATACCCTACGAAAGGCACTAAACCAAAGTCGAATTGATAATGGGCATATGCTTCGAAGGCTTGCGCCTTGTTGGCATAACCATATACGTCATCAGCATTGGCAGCAGTAGGAGCAGTACCGAACGAAGAAGCGTTATAAGACTGGGTAAACATAACAGCCAAATACACTTTATTGGCGTCATATTTCAAAGCACCGGTGTAACCTTCAGCACGATCGCCGCTACCGGAGATATTGCTGTAGATGCCTGAGCCATTTTGTTGGTCGGTACGTTTAGAGTTGAAGAACGCGCCGCCGGCACTGAAGCCCATGCCAAAATCATATTGCAATGATGCGCCGTAACCTTCGCCGTTCTGACCCAGAACGCCACGACCGTTGTCGGTTTCACCCGACGCGCCGTTTTCGCCTTGATATTGCAGAGCAAACTTCAGGCCGTCAACCAAGCCAAAGAAGTTGTTGTTACGATAAGTGGCAACACCAGTGGAACTGGCGCTACCAAACATGAAGGAGTCGCCACCATAGGTTGAGCCATCGAATTCAGGCATCATGTCGGTGTAAGACTCGACATCATAAAGGATGCCGTCGTTACGACCATAATCGATAGAGCCGAAATCATTAAATTTCAAGCCAGCAAACGCATAACGAGTATGGTTGCCATTATTAGCATCGCTGCCTGCAGAATTATTGGCATTCCATTGGTATTCCCAAGTACCGTAACCAGTCAATTGATCATTGATTTGGGTTTGGCCCTTGAAGCCCATACGGACGTAAGTTTCATCGCCGTTTTGACCTTGATTATCTGAGAAATAATGATCGCCATGGACAGCACCCCACCAATCTACTTGGTTACCATCTTTATTATAAATTTCTGCAGCGCCAGCTGTACCAGCTACTAACAATGCTGGAATCACCAGGGCAAGAACCTGTTTTTTCATCTTCTTATCCTCTGTATATTTATTATCTTTGGCCACTATTTTTCTTTGTGTATGTATCGATACACGGGTATCTGACACGCGATCTTATTCTGCAAGAAATGCAGCTTTATACTAGCGTTTAAATGCTACTAAATGGGTTACAGTGTTTCAAAATGTAAATTTTATAAGTAAAATCATAACTGCGATTGAACTTACTCTATAATCACCATACATCACGTTCTGAAACTTTGACGGACATCTTGTTTTTGATAAAATCTAAAAATAGTCAATAAAAACAAGTAATTAAAATTATGGCGCAAAACAGCACGAAGTGATAAAACAACTGGCAATTTTCATCTATGATTGACAACCTATCATCATTAAATTGTCATTTTTACTCTCATTTGAATGAACATATTGTGTTGGCCGGCTAGCGCCGGCTTTTTTATTGTTTAAAACCAATTATGTATAAATTAAGCACTAACTATTAAAAAATGTTAACACGTTATGCTAAATATGACTACCGTAATGTTCTTTAATGAGTTCTGTCTTTAAGACGAAAGCTTTATATCAAAAGTTGATTTTTTAACAAAATATTTTAATACAAAGTGCGAATATTGGCTGAAATCAAGATCTCGATCACATTATTTTTTATCGGATATAAAACCATCAAAATGTTTATGCTTTTTTCTTATTAGTTTTTGCTGCTCGTCACTAAGCATTTTCAATCCTGATATTTACATTAAGCTCCCCACTGCAATTTATTGCCGACGTCATGGCGGATTTGACTTGCTCTTCCTTTATTGCCTTTATTGCTCTTATTGCCTTCTAGGTTGATACGGTAGATTTCGTTCCCTACCCTGGGTCGTGTTACACTTTTGGGGTGATTCGTCAGGGGATCAGGCGCGCGAGAAGAAAATTAATGAAGATACCAGAGGGTGCTGCGCAACAAGAACTGCAAATAATCGGCGTTTTGCACCGTTTGCAACAATCCGCTTTTCGATCGCAATTCCGGCTTAAGCAAAAAGAACTCGCCTACTTGAACAACAAAGGTATGGAGATGGTGCTTTCTCATGGCCGTGATTTTATCGCCGGCCGTTTGGCGCCCGCCATGCCGCATAACGATGGCAAGCAAACGCCCTGGCAGGGACATCCGGTGTTCGTGGCGCAACATGCCACTGCAACCTGTTGCCGCGGCTGCCTGGAAAAATGGCATGGCATCGCCAAAGGCGAACCATTGACCGAAGCGCAGCGCGCCTATGTTCTGTCGGTGATCGCCCTCTGGCTGCGCCGGCAGGTTGACAACTCCGCTCCACCGGAGGCTTTATGACGGAGTGGCTTAATGCCGGGCAGCACGCCGCCTTGCCGGTACGTATCGCTACGCGTATCGCCTTTTTTATTGCCGGTTTCGGCATGTCGGCCTGGGCGCCATTGGTGCCATTCGCCCGATTGCGGCTGGGCGCGGATGACGCCGCCTTAGGCATGATCCTGCTTTGTATGGGTATTGGTTCATTGGTGGTCATGCCTATCGCCGCACCCATGGCCAGCCGCCTGGGCTGCCGATATGTGATCATCGGCGCCGCCGCTCTGCTGGCCCTGGCGCTGCCTGCTCTGGCGCTGACACAGAGTTCCGTGACGCTCGGCCTGTCATTGTTGTTGTTCGGCATAGGACTGGGCGCCTTGGATATCAGTATGAATATCCATGCGGTCAGGGTGGAAAAGGCCAGTGGAAAGGCCATGATGTCGGGATTTCACGGTTTTTTCAGCATCGGCGGCATCAGCGGGGCCGGTTTGGTTAGCCTTATGCTGTGGCTGGGTTTCAGCCCGCTGTGGTCGGTTTTCATTATAGACCTGATAATCATGGCGTTATTGATGTATGCTGGCGGCGATTTGCTGGCCGACCGTCCCCAGGAGGATGCAGGTCCGCTATTCGCCCTGCCTCGCGGCAAAGTAATCTTCATTGGCGCGTTATGCTTTATCCTGTTCCTGACCGAAGGTGCGATACTGGATTGGAGCGCGCTGTTTCTGACCGTTGAACGGGGTCTTGATAGCGCCAAGGGCGGGCTGGGTTACGCCTTATTCTCAATCGCCATGACGTTGGGCCGATTAAATGGCGATCGTCTTATCAATGCCATCGGTCGTTTTCGTACGTTGCTGGCCGGTAGTTTATGCGCCGCCGCGGGTATGGCGTTGGCCATCATTTTCCAACCGCCGCAAGCGGCGTTGATAGGTTTTATGCTGGTTGGACTGGGCGCGTCGAACCTGGTTCCTTTACTGTTCAGCGTGGTCGGCAATCAAACGGTAATGCCGCCGAATCTGGCTCTGGCGGCGATATCCGGCATCGGATATGCCGGTATTCTGGCCGGTCCGGCATTGATAGGCTTCATTGCTCATTTGACCAGCCTGTTGGTCGCTTTCGGCTGTATCGCGCTATTACTGCTGCTGGTCGGCTTAAGCGCTCGCCGTGCGACCCAATGATGAATGATTGGCGAAATTTTTTTTATGCAAATCAAAAACGTTAAATTAACATCGGCGGCGTTAACCCGCAGCCTGCTGGTCATTATACTTTTGCTTTTGCTCTCATTGTGGCTGCTGGGGTCGCATGCGATTAATGCCTATGTCATTGAGAAAAAACACAGTATGGCGAGCATTACCGCCGCTTTACAAAAACGCATTGAAAATTACCGTTTCGTGGCGGACCAGCTTTATGCCCTGTCGCTGACGACCAAGGTCAATACCGGAACGATCAGCGGCACCGGCCCTAAAGAGACCCGTCTGCGTCCCGATGTGTTTTATGTGGAAAAACATCATAAAAAAACCGATGCGCTGATTTTTGGCCCCCATGATCCCGCCAGTCTGGCCAGCGCGGTGAATATGTCAGCCTATCTGGATATTCTTTGGGGCGGGGAAAACAACGTTTATTCCTTATATTACCTGAACGGCGCCGACAACAGCCTGACATTGATTTCCACTCAGCCCGTGCGGGATATCGCAACCCGTTTCGAAGACAGTTATATCAGCGCTTTGGCCAAGTCGCGCCGAACTGAAATGTTGCAGCAAGCCAATATTCTTGATCAGCGGGAAAGCTTTTCGCCGTTGCGCAGATTTCGTTTTCAGAACGATTATTATTTCACGCAACGTATCACGTTCAACCAACCGGGTCATTTAGCCACGGTTATCGCCCTGGATTTACCGATCAATGATCTTATCCCGCTGAATATGGCGCGAGCCAATTTTTCCCTTTATACCATTGAAGAAACGGATCAGGACGACAACGACACCGCGAATCAAAGCGGCCAAGCCGATCAAAACGCGCCGGCGGCCATAACTGCCCAGCTTCGCGGCCCGACGCTTGAAATAAGCTCGCATGTCGCCGATGCGCCGCTGAGCCTGGTCTATCATGTGCCGCTAACCAGTTTAATCATCGATATGCTGCGCAATAATTTTTGGCCTATCGCCATCAATTTGTTGCTGATTACGCTATCGCTCTTTGGCATTTATCTGGTTCGGCAGCATTTCCTTTTACCGAAAGAAAATATGGCCCTGGCCTTGAAAAACCGGCAGATTCTCAGTGATGAAGTGATCGCCAATTTACCGCTAGGCTTGCTGGTCTATGATTTCGGCACCAATCATCTGGTGGCCAGCAATAAAGTCGCCGACCATCTATTGCCGCATCTTAGTCTGCAAAAAATTGCCAATCTGGCGGAAAGTCATCAAGGGATTATTCAGGCCACGGTCAATAATGAAGTTTATGAAATTCGTATGTATAAAAGCCAGCTCTCGCCCGAAACCTATCTGTTCCAATTGCTGGATCACGATAAAGAGGTGCTGGTAAACAAGAAACTCCAGCAAGCCCAGCAGGAACTGACTAAAAACCACCAGGCCCGACGAGCGATCCTCAAGAATTTCCAGCAGGAACTGAGCCAGCCATTAATGGAAATCACGACCCTGACCGATCACATATTGCTGGCCGCTACCGAAGATGAACGGCAACGATTACTGCTTGCCCTGCAAGATGAAGCCAACCAGTTAGTGGCGCTTTTCGACAACCTGCGATTGCTCACTCTACTGGAATTAGAAGAGTGGCAACCGGAGCAGCAAGACTTTACTTTATCGGCGGTCATCGACGAACTCTTGACCGAGCGGATGCCCGCATTGCGACGCAAAGGTCTCGGCCTGTTTAATCACAACCGCTTGCCTTACAATGAACACTATCTGGGCGATGCCGTCGTGGTGAAGAAGATCATCTCGCTGATATTGGATTACAGTATTATCAGTACGCAGCACGGTAAAATCACACTGATATTTGATAGGGATCCCTCTCGTCCAGATAGCATTTCTCTGCAACTCAACGATACCGGCAACGGTATCGACAATCAGGAATTGGCTAATCTCCAGCAACCCTTCATCAGCCCGGCCCAGCAAGATCATTATCAGCGCGGCACCGGCCTGGCCTGGTTTCTTTGTCAGCAGATGGCCAAGAAAATGGGTGGCAATCTGGATATTCAGAGTAAAATCGGCATTGGCACCCGTTACCGGTTGCGGCTGGTTTTGCCTCGCATTGAGAAAAACGAGCCGAGTGATCAAGAAAAAATACTGGCCGGCACGGTGGCAATGCTGGATATCGCCAACGAAGAAATACAAGGGATTGCCAGTGAAATGCTGCAACAATGGGGAGTGGAATGCCTTCATCCCGATGAACATTCCCTGGTCCAGGAACATGACCTTTTACTTACTGACGATCCGGCGCGACTGGAAGGTTATGCTGTCTTATTGCAAGGCAATGAAAATGAGGTAGCGTTTTTATCGCCAATTCATTTGCGTGTAAATTATAATCTCTCCACGCCATTACTCGATGCGATGCTACAATTGATGGAGTTACGGCTCGCTCAAGCGGATAATGATAATCTTCCCAGTGAAGAAATCGAGTCCGCCAGTGTCTGGGAAGATCAGGTCCCATTATTGGCCGGCGACTATATACCGCTCTTTGTCGAGACAGTACCCGATGACATTAAGAGGTTGTATACTGAGGCCGAAAACGGCGATTTGACCGCCTTGGCCCAAACCGCGCACCGCCTGAAAGGTGTCTTTGCGATGCTGAATCTCAATCCCGGCAAGCAGTTATGCGAAACGTTGGAACAACATATCAAACAAGCTATTATAGAAAATGATAATTCTAAAATCGGCAACGATATCCGCCATATTGATGTTTTTGTCATTCAACTGCTACAGCATGCAAGGTAGTTAACTCTATGAATAATCTTAATGTCATCATTGCCGATGACCATCCTATCGTCCTGTTCGGCATCCGTAAATCATTGGAACAAATCGAGTGGGTAAATGTTGTCGGTGAATTTGAAGATTCGACCTCATTAATCAATAGTCTGGGCAAACTCGACGCCAACGTGTTAGTCACCGACCTTTCCATGCCTGGCGAGAAATATGGCGATGGCATCACCTTGATAAAATACATCAAGCGCCATTACCCGCAACTGGCCATTATCGTTTTAACCATGAATAACAATCCGGCCATCTTAAGCGCGGTATTGGAACTGGATATCGATGGGATAGTGCTTAAACAAGGCGCGCCCACCGACCTGCCCAAAGCGCTGGCCTCGTTGCAAAAAGGCAAGAAATACACTCCGGACAGCGTTGCCAAACTCCTGGAACGAATCAGCGCCGGCGGATATGGCGATAAACGTCTTTCACCGAAAGAAAGCGAAGTGTTGCGCTTGTTCGCGGAAGGTTTTCTGGTCACTGAAATCGCCAAAAAACTCAATCGCAGCATCAAAACCATCAGCAGTCAGAAAAAATCCGCCATGCTGAAACTCGGCGTGGAAAACGATATCGCCCTGCTTAACTATCTGTCGTCGGTCAGCATGGCCCCGGTGGATAAAGAATAAGCGACATCGAGCAGGTGTCGGCTACCTAGATCATCGGGAGAGCGTGCCCAAATGGGCGAGTTGGCTTCAACCAACGGGTTCTTCCCGCTGTTCCCTGACCTTGCGACTAAATTCCGCCAACGCCGGCTGCAACACGTTCAGCGTAACCGGCTTGGACAAACAACCATCCATTCCCGCGTCAATACACCGCTGTTTTTCTTCCGCCAGCGCATTGGCGGTCACGCCGATCACCGGCAATGATATTTTTTGCTCCCGTAACCGGCGCGCCAGTGTATAACCATCCATATTCGGCATATTTACGTCGGTCAAAATGATATCCACCGACTTTTTCTTGAGGAAATTCAATGCATCCACCCCATCAGTGGCGGTGACGACCTGATAACCCAGCGAACCGAGTTGATCAGCCAGCAAGCGTCGATTTATCGGGTGGTCATCCACCACCAGAATAACAATATCATCGTTATTTTCATCGATGGGTAAAGCCGTCGACACTTGGGCCGACAATACCGGCTGCTCGCACTGGTAAATCTTTCGCAGCAGCATAGGGATTTCTTCAGCAAAAGCCGGGCTGAGCAACCAGACGCCACTCTTTATCTCCAGCGCAGGACCGATATGCGAGAGGGTAAAACGGATCCAGGCGCGATGATTGCCAGACGGCGGAAGAACATCATCACTGATGACCACGTCATCCTCAGCGAGGATTTGACCGGTATGTCGGCTGACTGTCAGTCCATTTTGCCGCAATAAGCAACCGAGATACTCCTCCAGTTCGATATTGTGCAGCGCCAACCAGCACACCCGGCCAGCCAAGTCGTCATTGGGGGTCTTGCTACGATAGGTCGCTTCGTAAAGCGGCAACCGGATGGTAAATCGGCTGCCGAGCCCCAGCTCGGAGTCGACGGCAATATCGCCATCCATTAAATTCACCAGTTTCTCGCAAATCGCCAACCCTAATCCGGTTCCCTGAAATTGCTGATGACCGTCGCTGGTTAATTGCACGAACGGATCGAATAATTTGATCAGCTCCCGTTGCTGTATACCGACCCCGGTATCACGGATACACAGTTGCAGATACCCATCGCGGCAGTAGACATCAATGGAAATGCAGCCGCTGTGCGTGAACTTAATCGCATTGTTCAGAATATTCGACAATACCTGTTGCAGACGCACCGGGTCGCCCCGCAAACAGAGCGGCACTTCCGGGTCGATGAAACAATAAAGCCCCAAACGCTTTTTCACCACCAGCGACAAATAATTGCCGGCAATATGGCTGACCACTTCGCGTGGCGAAAAACTGCGGGGCTCAATCTTTAATTGCTCGGATTCAATTTTCGAGAAATCAAGAATGTCGCTGATAATATTTAGCAACAGCGCCGAGGAATTATTCATCGCCATCACCAACCGGTCGACGCCTTCCGGCAATTCTTTGGTTTTTAATAAATCAAGGTTGCCGATGATGCCATACAGCGGGGTACGCAATTCATGGCTGACGGTGGCCAGAAACATGGACTTGGCCTGACTGGCTTGCTCGGCTGCCGCCGCCATTTCCTGTAATGATTCTTCCATCCGCACCCGGGCGCTGATATCCACCAACACACATATGGCGACGTTTTCATTTAAATAGCGGGTATGCACAAAACTGATTTGCAGGTTATTGTTGTTGCTGGTCATGACATCAACGAAGTTCACCTGCTGGCCGCAAATAATATGGATAATCCTTTTTCTATCTTCGAAAGTCAGCAAACTCAAATAGTTATGCGCCAGTTCATTGCTGATCAAATTGGCGCCATCGCTGATACGCAAAATACAGATACCCACTGGCGCGGAAGCCACTATTTTACGATTGAATTGCTCATTTTCTTCCAACTGCAACGCGTTTTTTTCTGCGGGAGAAAACATTTTGCGTTCAAACAGCCAGGTCAGACAAAACAGCAGCAAAGCCGAAAACGCATTGAGCAACATCAAATTGATAAATATCGGCTTGAAGTTTGCGATCACCGACGTTAATGATAATGAATAAACGATACTGAGCGGCGCTGGCGTGAGACTCCTTTTCATCACCAGATTTTTGTAGCCATCGGTATAACCATAGTAACTGGCCGATTCGGGATAGCGTCCCAATTCGGATGCCCGCCGTTCGCCTTCTGTCAGCAACATGACGGGTGTATTATTTTGATCCAGCAAAGCCATGCCTATGGGAAGATTACTGGCATTGGCGAAATCATCCAGCCGAATGCTTAATTCTATCCCTAGCAAAGCTTCCAGTTTATTGGCGTTATAAACCGGCGTGAGTACATACAGATAACCACTGCCGGAACGCTGTCCGGATGTCACCCAATAAAAATCGTCATCGCGGCTGCTCTGCCGGGAATTGTGGTATTTACTCAATTGCTGTAGTAAATTTTTGGGCAAGGCTGTCGTTTCGCCATTGTTGGCGCGCAGGTTGAAATTCGCCATGCAAAGGTTGTCGCCGCTGATATAAAACACCCGGTTGAGATCATAGGATTCAGAAAAATTATCTTTCCAGTAATCAAGGAAATAGTTCAGCGAATCCACCGAGTGATGATAGTCGGCATTGAGTTGGTCGCAATCCGCATTGGCGGCCAGGGGAATATATAAAGGTCGAGGCGTTTTGACCACCGGCTTTACGCTATTGGTACTCTGGCCTGACAGACTGATATCGAGCCGGTTTTCCGCTACGTATTTGATCTCCTGCATGACGCTGGACGAGCGGGTGAAATAGTTCTGGGTGAGCGCATAACTGGTGTTGTATTCCTGACGTAAATCCGATTCGCGCTGATGCAACAGACTGATCAGGTAAAAAGCGGATAACAATGCACCCAGCGCCCAGAGCAATAGCGCCAGCGTCCGGAACAGGTAGCGGGAAATCTTGACTGTCGTGCGAAATGATGAGAAGTATTTCAAACTGATACCGTTATGATGGAATAACTAATGAAGTCAGTCGTCCTCCCCGCCTAAACGCCATTGACCCGGTAATGAAAAGCCAGCGCAATGGCTGGCTTCCCTGGGCGATAGCCCAATACGCGGCGAAGTATTGGTAAGGTTCTCTTCCTTAAGAGCCGCCCTGACGGGCCAACAACGCTCGGTTTGCTGGCCAGGTGCAGATAAGATGGCGATCAGATGTTATCAACGTACTGTATCATCATCTTCGTCATCTTCGTCATCTTCGTCGTCTTCGTCATCATTGTCGGCATCTTCGTCATCGGCATCTTCGCCGCCTTCGTCGTCTTCAATGATGTCATCGGCGTCCAGATCTTCTTCATCGTCGGCAACGGCGTCATCGATAATATCGCTATCATCGCCTTCCGCCAAGCCTTCAACCGGCACCAGATCTTCGTCATCCACCGGTTCGACCACACGTTGCAAGCCGACCACATGCTCGCCTTCCGCAGTACGAATCAAGGTCACGCCCTGAGTATTGCGCCCGACGATACTGACTTCGGAAACCCGGGTACGCACCAAGGTACCGGCATCGGTGATCATCATGATCTGATCGCTGTCGTCCACCTGAACCGCGCCGACCACTTCCCCATTGCGTTCGCTCACTTTGATCGAGATAACCCCGAGCGTGGCGCGAGACTTGGTGGGGTATTCGCTCTGAGCGGTACGCTTGCCATAACCATGTTGCGTTACCGTCAAGATAGGACCATCGCCGCGCGGGATAATGAGCGAGACCACTCGATCCTTGTCCGCCAGGTTGATTCCCCGTACGCCGGTGGCGGTACGCCCCATGGAACGCACTTGCGCCTCAGGGAAGCGCACCACTTTACCGTAAGCGGAGAACAGCATGACTTCACTTTGACCATCGGTCAAATCAACGCCAATCAGTTCATCTCCGTCATTGAGATTCACCGCGATAATGCCGGCGCTGCGCGGACGGCTGAACTCGGTCAGCGCGGTTTTTTTCACCGTCCCGCTGGCCGTGGCCATAAATACATGTCGCCCTTCTTCATATTCGCGCACCGGTAAAATAGCGGTGATGCGCTCATTCGGCTCCAGCGGCAGCAAATTGACGATGGGCCGGCCACGCGCGCCACGGCTGGCTTCAGGCAATTGATATACCTTCATCCAATACAAGCGCCCGCGACTGGAGAACAACAAGATGGTGTCATGGGTATTGGCCACCAGCAAGCGGTCGATAAAGTCCTCTTCCTTGATACGCGCGGCCGATTTGCCTTTGCCGCCGCGCCGCTGGGCCTCATAGTCGGTCAGCGGTTGATATTTGACATAACCTTGGTGGGACAGCGTGACGACCACATCTTCCTGGTTAATCAAATCCTCGATATTGATATCCGAGGTATTGGCGGTAATTTCGGTGCGACGGTCATCGCTGTACTGCTCTTTCATCGCGTTCAACTCTTCGCGAATCACTTCCATCAGCCGATCCGGATTTTCCAGGATAATGATCAGTTCGGCGATTTGCGTCAGCAGTTCTTTGTATTCATCCAGCAGCTTTTCATGTTCCAGACCGGTCAGTTTTTGCAGGCGCAAGTCCAAAATGGCCTGGGCCTGTTGCTCGGTCAGGTAATATTGACCCTCGCGAATACCGAATTCCGGTTCCAGCCACTCCGGCCGCGCCGCGTTATCGCCGGCGCGTTCCAGCATGGCCGCCACCGTGCCCAGCTCCCATGCGCGGCCGACCAGGCCGGTTTTGGCTTCGGCCGGACTGGCGGCATTCCGGATCAGTTGAATGATCGGATCGATATTGGCCAGCGCTACGGCCAGAGCTTCCAGGATGTGGGCGCGATCACGCGCCTTGCGCAGTTCAAATATCGTACGGCGCGTCACCACTTCGCGGCGGTGGCGTACAAAGGCGGCCAGGATATCCTTCAGCGGCATGATCTTGGGCTGGCCCTGATGCAACGCCACCATATTGATGCCGAAGGAAACCTGCAACTGGGTTTGGGAAAAGAGGTTGTTCAAAACCACTTCACCTACCGAGTCGCGTTTGATCTCGATGACGATCCGCATGCCGTCCTTATCGGATTCGTCACGCAGCCCGCTTATCCCTTCGATACGCTTATCTTTGACCAGTTCGGCGATTTTCTCAATCAGACGCGCTTTATTCACCTGATAAGGAATTTCATGCACGATGATGGTCTCGCGACCGCTTTTGGCATCGGCTTCCACTTCCGCGCGGGCGCGGATCAGGATTTTACCGCGTCCAGTGCGATAGGCCTCTTCGATACCGCGCCGTCCGTTGATGATGGCCGCTGTGGGGAAATCAGGACCGGGAATATGTTCCATCAGTCCTTCGACGCTGATATTTTCGTCGTCGATATAGGCCAGGCAACCGTTGATCACTTCCGCCAGATTATGCGGCGGAATATTGGTGGCCATGCCCACGGCGATACCGGAGGAGCCATTGATCAGCAGGTTAGGAATTTTGGTGGGCATGACATCGGGGATTTGCTCGGTACCATCATAGTTAGGTACGTAATCCACCGTGTCTTTTTCGAGGTCCGCCAACAGTTCATGGGCGATTTTCGCCATTCGAACTTCGGTATAACGCATCGCCGCCGCGGAGTCGCCATCGACGGAGCCGAAATTACCCTGGCCATCCACCAGCATATAACGCAGCGAGAACGGCTGGGCCATACGCACGATAGTGTCGTAGACCGCGGTATCACCATGGGGGTGATATTTACCGATGACGTCCCCGACCACGCGGGCCGATTTTTTGTAAGGTTTATTCCAGTCGTTGCCGAGTACGCTCATCGCAAATAGTACGCGGCGGTGCACTGGCTTTAGTCCATCCCGTACATCCGGCAACGCACGTCCGACAATGACGGACATGGCATAATCCAGATAAGAGCTTTTTAACTCTTCTTCGATATTGACCGGTGTTATTTCTCTGGCAAGGTCGCTCATGGAGCCGCTATCCCTCTACTAATTGAAGCATCTACCCGGATTTAAAGGTGCCAAAGTATACCATAGAACAGCGATTCTGGGAAAATTGTCGGCGACGAAAACCCTTTACCCCAGTCGTTTGCACTGCCGACACTGCTGGTCAGCGAAGGGTTTAACGGTATACCCGTCATACTTCAAGTTGCAGGTGCGTTGGCTTTCCTCGCTCACCTCAGTCACTTACTTGAGTAAGCTCCTGAGGATTCGCTGCGTCGCCGCCTTCCTGCAACTCGGATTATTTTGGGTATATACTTGCCATAAAATAGGCAGTGAAAACATCCTCAGGCAGCAATATATGAACTCAAAAATCAATAGTGACGCTCAGAGCGCTGATAACACCCCGAATGTGGATCAGCGGGAAATCGACAAATTCGACGCGGTCGCCTCCCGCTGGTGGGATCTGGAAGGGGAATTCAAACCCCTGCACCGAATCAACCCGCTGAGACTGGACTATATTCTGGGCCGCGCCAATGGCCTGTTCGGCAAAGAAGTGCTGGATGTCGGTTGCGGCGGCGGCATACTGACGGAAAGCATGGTGCGCGAAGGCGCGACGCCGACCGGTCTGGATATGGGCGGTGAGCCGTTGGCGGTGGCCCGTCTGCATGCGCTGGAAAGCGGACTGGACATCCGTTATATACAACAGACCGTGGAACAGCATGCCGTGGAAAATCCCGGTCGCTACGACGTGGTGACCTGTATGGAAATGCTGGAGCATGTGCCGGACCCGGCCTCCGTGGTGCGCGCCTGCGCGCGGCTGGTCAAACCCGGCGGCGATGTGTTTTTCTCCACTATCAACCGCAACCCCAAAGCGTGGCTGATGGCGATAGTCGGCGCCGAGTATCTGTTGCATATGGTGCCGCGCGGTACCCATGATATCGCCAAATTCATCAAGCCGGCCGAATTGTTGAACTGGATCGACGGTACCCCGCTGCAAGAGCGGAATATTATCGGTTTGCATTATCACCCGCTCGGCGACCGCTTTACGCTGGGCAGCAATGTCGACGTCAATTATATGCTGCATTGCCGCCATCAGTGCGGATAAGAACAAACGACACAGCGTTAACTTATTGGAAGACAGGCGGTGTATTGCCGCCACGGACGCTGCATTATTCGCCAAACAAATCCGCTATGAATTTTTTGTTGTTAGCGATTGACTTTCGGTAAGCACAGACAGCATAGCGCTTAGCTGCCTTCGTTAACATTTTACCCTCAAGCTATCCACAAAAAGCCTGCTTTTAGTCCCTTGCAATAACACCGGTTAATCACTATCTTGTTATCAAATTAACTAAAAACCCTATATATAGTGTCTATCCTGTAAGATAGACACTATTCCTGCTTTATGCCCCGAAATAATCCGGCATAACAATAGGGACCACCCAGACAGGTATTAGCCTTATGAACCAGAGTCTGCTTGTTACAAAACGCGACGGCAGTAAAGAAAAAATCAACCTTGACAAGATCCATCGCGTGCTGGATTGGGCTGCCGAGGGTCTTGAAAATGTGTCGGTTTCCCAGGTCGAGTTACGCTCGCATATCCAGTTTTATGAGGGCATCAAAACCGCCGATATCCATGAGACCATCATCAAGGCCGCCGCGGATTTGATTTCGCGCGATGCGCCGGATTATCAGTATCTGGCCGCGAGGCTGGCGGTGTTCCATCTGCGTAAAAAAGCCTTTGGCCAATTCGAACCGCCGAAATTGTACAATCATGTGGTCAAGCTGGCGGAACTGGGCAAATACGACCCGCATTTATTGCAAGACTACAGCCGGGAAGAATTCGACCTGATGGACGGTTTTATCGACCATTGGCGCGATATGAATTTTTCCTATGCCGCGGTAAAACAGCTCGAGGGCAAGTATCTGGTGCAAAACCGGGTCAGCGGCGAGATCTACGAAAGCGCGCAATTCCTTTATATGCTGGTGGCGGCCTGCCTGTTTTCAGACTATCCGCGCGAAACCCGGCTAGATTATGTCCGCCGTTTTTATGACGCGGTCTCCACTTTCAAACTCTCATTGCCGACCCCTATCATGTCAGGCGTACGAACGCCGACGCGTCAGTTCAGTTCGTGCGTATTGATTGAATGCGGCGACAGCCTCGACTCAATCAACGCCACCTCCAGCGCCATCGTCAAATATGTGTCGCAACGCGCGGGAATCGGCATCAACGCCGGCCGCATCCGGGCGCTGGGCAGCCCGATTCGCGGCGGTGAAGCCTTTCATACCGGCTGTATTCCGTTCTACAAGCATTTCCAGACCGCGGTGAAATCCTGTTCGCAAGGCGGCGTACGCGGCGGCGCGGCGACATTATTCTATCCACTCTGGCACCTGGAAGTGCAAAGCCTGCTGGTTTTGAAGAACAACCGCGGCGTGGAAGGCAACCGGGTCCGTCAAATGGATTATGGCGTGCAAATCAATAAGCTGATGTATCAGCGTTTGCTCAAGGGCGGTGATATCACCCTGTTCAGTCCGTCGGATGTGCCGGGCTTGTATGACGCTTTTTTTGCCGACCAAGATGAATTCGAGCGCCTTTATGTCCGCTACGAACAGGATGACAGCATTCGTAAAAGCCATATCAAGGCGGTGGAATTGTTTTCGCTGATGATGCAGGAACGGGCCTCCACCGGCCGGATTTATATCCAGCATGTGGATCACTGCAACACCCACAGCCCGTTCGATCCGGCGGTGGCGCCCATCCGCCAGTCCAATTTGTGCCTGGAAGTGGCCCTGCCCACCAAACCGCTGGAAGACGTTAACGATCTTAACGGCGAAATCGCCCTGTGCACGTTATCGGCCTTCAATTTGGGCGCGATCGACAGTCTTGACGACCTGGCGGAGCTGGCTACCCTGGCCGTACGTTCCCTGGATGCGCTGCTGGATTACCAGGACTACCCTATTCCGGCCGCCAAACGCGGCGCCATGGGGCGCAGGACGCTGGGCGTGGGCGTTATCAATTATGCGTATTATCTGGCGAAAAACGGCGTGCGCTACTCCGACGGCAGCGCCAATAATCTGACGCACCGTACGTTCGAGGCGATTCAATATCACCTGCTCAAAGCGTCCAATGCGTTGGCGAAAGAACGCGGCGCCTGTCCGTGGTTTAATGAAACCACCTATGCCAAAGGCATTTTGCCCATCGATACCTATAAAAAGGATCTCGATGCGATTTGCAGCGAGCCGTTGCATTATGACTGGGATGGCCTGCGCGAGGAGATCAAAGTATTCGGGTTGCGCAATTCAACCCTGACGGCATTGATGCCTTCCGAGACATCCTCGCAGATATCCAACGCCACCAACGGCATCGAACCGCCGCGCGGTTATGTCAGCATCAAGGCGTCGAAAGACGGTATCCTGCGTCAGGTGGTGCCGGAATCCAACCGGTTGAATGGCGCTTACGAGTTGTTGTGGGAAATGCCGAATAACGACGGTTATCTACAGTTGGTGGGATTGATGCAAAAATTTGTCGATCAATCCATTTCCGCCAATACCAACTATGACCCGGCCCGTTTTCCGGCCGGCAGAGTTCCCATGCAGCAACTGTTGAAAGATTTGTTGACCGCTTACAAGTTCGGGGTCAAGACACTGTATTATCAAAACACCCGCGACGGTGCGGAAGATGCTCAGGAAGATATGCAAGCGCTCGCCGAGACGGATGATTGCGAAAGCGGTGCCTGCAAGATTTAAACATGGCCGCGGGCGGCAGTGCCGTCGCCCGCGCACAAGGGGGAGACCATGGCTTATACCACTTTTTCACAAAACAAAAACAATGCGTTGCTGGAGCCGATGTTTTTCGGCCAATCAGTGAATGTTGCACGTTATGATCAGCAAAAATACGATATTTTCGAAAAACTGATCGAGAAACAGTTGTCCTTTTTCTGGCGGCCGGAAGAAGTGGATGTCTCCCGCGATCGCATCGATTTCCAGGCGTTGCCGGAACATGAAAAGCATATTTTCCTCAGCAACCTGAAATACCAGACGCTGCTGGACTCCATCCAGGGCCGCAGCCCCAATATCGCCCTGTTGCCGCTGATTTCGATTCCCGAACTGGAAACCTGGGTGGAAACCTGGGCTTTTTCGGAAACCATTCATTCCCGTTCTTATACCCATATCATTCGCAATATCGTCAATGATCCGGCGCTGGTCTTTGACGATATCGTCACCAACGAAGAGATCCTCAAACGCGCCAAAGACATTTCGTCCTATTATGATCAATTGATAGAAATGACCGGCTGGTATCATTTGCTCGGCGTCGGCACCCATCAGGTACAGGGTAAAACGGTGGTGGTCAGTCTGCATGAGCTCAAAAAGAAGCTTTATCTCTGTCTGATGAGCGTCAATGCCCTGGAAGCCATCCGTTTTTACGTCAGTTTCGCCTGTTCGTTTGCTTTCGCCGAACGTGAACTGATGGAAGGCAATGCCAAAATCATCCGGTTGATTGCCCGTGACGAGGCGCTGCACCTTACCGGCACCCAGCACATGCTGAACCTGATGCGATCCGGGGAAGACGACCCGGAAATGGCCGATATCGCCAAAGAGTGCGAACAAGAGTGTTACGACCTGTTTGTGTTGGCGGCGGCGCAGGAAAAAGAGTGGGCCAGTTATCTGTTTCGCGACGGTTCCATGATCGGTCTGAATAAAGACATACTCTGTCAGTATGTGGACTACATCACCAATATCCGCATGCAGGCGGTGGGTCTGGCTTTACCCTTTGCGACCCGCTCCAATCCCATTCCCTGGATTAACACCTGGCTGGTTTCCGACAATGTTCAGGTGGCGCCGCAAGAAGTCGAGGTCAGTTCTTATCTGGTGGGCCAGATCGATTCCGAGGTCAATTCGGACGATCTCAGCGATTTCGAACTTTAGCTCATGACAATCGCCGCCAAAGTCACGCTGCGTCAGCATGGGACGCAGCTTTGTTGCGAATCGGGATACGATTCTTTGCTCGATGCGCTGGAAGCCAACCAGATTGCCGTCGAATTCCAGTGTCGTTCCGGTTATTGCGGTTCCTGTCGCCTGAAGCTGTTACGGGGGAAGGTGGCATACCGGCAATCTCCGCTGGCATGCATCCAGCCCGGCGATATTCTTCCTTGTTGTTGCCTGCCGGTGGGCGATATCGAACTGGAGCTTTAACGGCGCCAATCATTTGGTTGTAACTTATAGCCATTAGGAATTTGTCTTCAGAGCGTCGCTGGGTATGCTCTTATACCTGGATCTTCTTTGGTAAGCGCGCTTCATACCATGTCTCAATGCCTCACTATGGCGCAGGTCGCCGCTCTCGACCAGAATACGCCGGCTGACAATCAGTCGGTCACTATTCACAGCGCCGCCGACGTCTCCCGGCTGGTCAATGCCGGTTCGGATCATCGCAGTCATGCCCGTATTATTATCGCTATCGCGTTGGGCGGCGTTTTTCTCGATGCCTACGATTTGGGCGCCATGGCTTTCGGCGTAAAAGATATCGCCCGTGAGTTCGCTCTGACGCCGGCCGGAATCGGTATGGTTACCTCGGCCATCACCTTTGGCGCTATCGTCGGCGCGTTTTTCGGCGGTTATCTTACTGACAAGATCGGCCGTTACCGGGTGTTTATGGCGGACATGTTTTTCTTCGTCATTGCGGCGCTAGCCTGCGCTATTGCTCCCAATGCCTGGATATTGGGCGGTGCGCGGTTTGTCATGGGACTGGGGGTCGGCATCGACTTGCCAGTGGCCATGGCTTTTTTGGCGGAATTTTCCCGATTGAAAGGACGCGGCAACAAGGCGTCCAGCATTGCCATGTGGTGCCCGACCTGGTACGCCGCCATCAGTATTTCGTATATGCTGGTGCTGGCGCTGTATACCGCGTTGCCCGCGGAACAAACCCATTGGCTGTGGCGGTTGATTTTGGGCTTCGGCGCCGTGCCGGCGCTGGCGATTATCATCATCCGCAGCCGCTATATCAGCGAATCGCCGGTATGGGCGGCCAATCAGGGCGATTTGGCCGGCGCGGCGCGTATTCTGCGTCATTCTTACGGCATCAACGCCCGCATTGCGCCGTCAGCGCAACAACAACCAGCGCCGCTGCCGCTGGTCGCCCGCTGGAGTAATTATCGCCGGTTATTGCAAGGCATTTATTTGCGGCGCACCGTGCTGGCGACCATTATCGCGATCGCGTCCTCCTTTGCCTATAATGCGGTGGCCTTTGGCTTACCGGTGATTATCAGCAGTTTTCTGGCGCAATCCATGATGACCACCATTCTGGCTTCGCTGGCGCTGAATCTGCTTTTCGCGTTTACGGGCGGGCTGATTGCCGTGCGCTGGGTGCCTACGTTCGGCGCTTGGCCCATGACGGTGCTGGGTTATCTTTGTCAGGTGGCGGCGCTGGTCGGACTGGCGCTCATCGGCCGCCCGGCGGACGGCCAGCACGCCGCGTTGGCGATTGCCATGCTGGCGTTGTTCCTGTTCGGTCAGGGTTTTGGACCGGGGTCACATAGTATGACCTTCGCCTCGTTGAGTTATCCCACCTCTTTGCGTGGCGTCGGAGTGGGTTTTAATCAAACGCTAATGCGCGCCAGTTCCACATTGTCGTTGTTTCTATTTCCGGTGCTGGTGGCCTGGCTTAAAACCGGCGTGTTCTGGGTGATTGCAGCCGCGCCCTTGGCGGGACTACTGGCGCTGCTGATTATCCGGTGGGAACCCTCGGGTTATGATGTCGATGCCGAGGATTTTGCGGCAGGTGGAGTTCGGTGACGGCCGATGTGGCCATCGATCAATATCGGGCGTTAACGTTAGGGTGATAAGTGCATTGATGGGCTATGGGCTAACCCGCTCCAGACAGTAGATAGCGGGAAATCGGCGACTATGCGGTCTTTTGCAACTCGCGACGAGCCAATTCAGCGATAAAACCACTGCGCGATGCAAATTGTTGGTGCATTTCAACGTAGCTATCAATCTTCATCAACAGATTTTGCGGTAACGTGATGTTTAGTTTTATGGCTTTGCCGTCATATTTTGACAAATCAATCTCAACAAACGCCCAATACCCTCCCTGGCAATCTTTATCGTCGATATGCGCGCCGATCTTTTTTGCTTCTGGCAGCGTCTGTCCTTTCTCTGCCTGATATTCGAGATGTGCATCTATCGCAGAGTAAGCATCCGCAATCGCGTCATCGATGGATTCACCGGCAAAATAACACCCGACGATATCCGGGACAAAACCGGAAAAACTGCCGCTTTCTGCCTTATGGAGATAGATCGGAAATTTCATAACCTTCACCCTAACATTTGCTTTTTTGAATAAAGGGCGCGCCATACCCACCACTTTGATTAGATCGTTTTGGGAATTTGACGGAGCGTTCCTGTCGCAAGATCTTTCTCGGGATGGGGAACCGTAATATGATAATTCTTACCTTCTTTGATAAAAGTATGGTGACTTCCCTTCACACGATCCAACACCCACCCATTTTTTCTTAATACATTCATTAGCTCCCTGCTGCTCGATAAATATCCCTTTTGTCATCAAACTTTATTGATTATACCCACCGATAACCACCGAATCAAGTTATCTGAATTGTATGCATAGCAACGATGCAATTTTAAGCCAGTGTTTCGGTAATTCTTATCCAGCCGTGTTGGGCATAGACATCCCAGCCGTTCAGCCAGCGACGCAGCATATTCAACGCCATTAAACACACCATTTCTTGCCGGGTCTTAACACCATGCCGCTGGATATTGACGGTGAAGGTCACCGTTTGGGCATAATCGCGACCCGGGGTATGCAGCGCAATACTGAGGGTGTCTTGATTGAGTTGCCCCACCGCCAGCGCCAATGGCGTGCGATGCAATACCGCCAGTTGCTCGGCCTGGCGGGCCAATTGCGGCAAAGTCGCTACCGTGTTGACCGCTTGAGCGGAAATATCCGTCGCCGTGCCTTTTTCTTCCGTACCCGGCACAGACAGCCATTCGCCGCTGACCACCGGCATGCCGGCGTTCTGGCATTGCCAGGTCAGCAGACCGGCGGTAAAGCACTCGCCGATGGCCAGGGAAAGCGCGCGTTGCCGCAATCGTTTGCCCAGTTGGGTAGGCAAATCCTCCGTACCTTCGAACAGCGCGCTCTCGCCAGCGACCGCCCTAACCTGCTGCCAGGCCAGGTTCATCGCCTCCCGTTCGTAAGCCGGACCGGTGAGTTTCAGTTCGATGATCGGCATGGATGAGCGGTAACCCAGCACCACTTCCTCCGGCAACGGCATGCCGTCAAGCTGGTTGGCCAACTCGCTTTCCGCACGGCCGAAGGTGGTCAGACGCAGGCACAACGGCGGGTCCGGCAAGTCAAAACATTCACGCAGGCGCGGCACGATCTGTTCCGCCACCATAACTTTGAATTCCGAGGGTACGCCGGGCGTAAAATACATCAGGCAGCGGTTGAGTTGCAGGACGAACCCACAGGCGGTGCCCACAGGATTATCAATCATTTCCGCGGTAGCGGGAAGCAAGGCCTGTTTCCGGTTATTGGGCGCCATCGCGCGGCCCCGTTCGGCAAAAAACGCTTCAATTTTCGCCAGCCATTCAGCATGTTCCACCAGTTCTTCGCCCGCCGCCGTCGCGGCGGCCAATGCGCTGAGATCGTCGCTGGTCGGTCCCAGACCGCCATTGACAATCAACACATCCGCTCGCAGGCTGCGTTCGGTTAATGCCGCCACCAACGCCGCCAGATTGTCGCCCACGGTCATACGCGAACTCATCGGCAAGCCCTGTTCAAACAGATAATTCGCCAGCCAGGCCGCATTAGTGTCGACAATCTGTCCGTGCAGGACTTCGTCGCCGGTGCACAGCATTTCTACCCTAAGCATTATTTTCTCCTATGATCCCGCTATCGTCACTTTAGAAAGCCGGACCGATAAACACAACCCTTTGTTTATGGATTTACCGTGAATTGCGACGCGGCCCAATCCGTTATCTGGCTACGGGCGATTTTAATGCCGCCGCTGTCCAATGTCCCCGGTAGCGATAAATAGGCGACGGGACGCTGCCAGGGCGCCAGTTGCGGCTCTAGCCAGTGGCGCAATTCGGTATGCGGAATATCGCAATCCACCACCGCTACCGGGCGCTGCCCGAATTCCTCGTCGGGCACCGGCACCACAAACGCTTGGCGCACCGAGGCATGCGCCGCCAGCACACGCTCGATATCTTCCGGTTGCACGCCTTCGCCGCCGCAAAAAAACACATTATCCAGCCGGCCGATAATATAGAGTTCGTCATCGATAAACCGGCCCCGATCACGGCTATGAAACCAGCCATCGTCATCGGTGAACCGCACCAGCCGTCCCTGTTGCCAGTAACCGGCGGCCATGCTGCTGCCGCGCAACCAGACTTCCTCATCCACCAGCCGCAATTCCCGGCCGGGCAACGGCTTGCCCACGCCCGGCGAGGCATTGGCGCGTTTGCCGCACACCGTCGAGGCGAATTCGGTCATGCCATAACCGCACCAGCAGCGGATGCCCAACGCCTCGGCCCGCGCGGTGAGATCCTGCGGGATCATGGCGCCCCCCAGCAAGACATCCCGAAGGCTGAGGTTCGCGGTATCGCCATTCAACAAGCGCCATAATTGAGTCGGTACCAATGAAGCATGACTGCAACCGGCCAACGCTTGTTCCAGCGGGCGATCCGTCATTAAAACCAGGCTGGCTCCGGCCGCCAGCCACCGCCAGACAATGCCCTGGCCGGAAACATGGAACAAGGGTAATGACAGCAGCCAACTGTGCCGGTGTTGAAAATTCATCAAGGTCAATACCCCCGCCGCGCTGGCCAACTGCGCAGCGAAAGTATGGGCCGCGGCTTTAGGCAAACCGCTGGAGCCGGATGTCAGGGTGAGCGTCGCCAGACGGTTAACCTGCCAGGGCACCACGCTTGGCACGATGGGGAGGGTATCGTCAAAGATCAAAGGGACAATGCCGTCCGGCCAGGGTTGCCCGGCCGCGCACCAACCGAAATCCACATTGAGACTGGGTAAACGCTGCGCCAATATCTCCGCCGGCATTTGCGGGCCAAGCGGTATGACGCGGGCGCCGCATTGCAACGCGGCGAGATACGCCAGCACCAATTCCAGGCGGTTTTTACCCCGTAAGGCCACACCGCTGCCCGGCGCAACGCCCGCTTGTTGCCAAGCGGCGGTCAATTGGTCGATCCGGGTCGCCAGCTTCTGCCAGCTCCAATCCTCGTCGGCAGTTCGCAAAGCGATACTGTGCGGCGTAGCGAGCGCCCAGTAACGCCAAGGCCAGGTATCAAAACTCGTCATGGTTGTCATCATCTTAATGTATGGAAAGGCGCCGTTCCTCAGGTTATCCGCGCGACTAATTGCAGCGATTCTGGCGGTTGCAAAGGCAATCGGCAATCGGGCCAGCGGCGAAACAGTTGAGCGCCCATCAATGATAGCGTATCCAGTCCGGGCGGCACGCCTGGCGTCAGCCACAGAGCCAGCCGGGCCAATTGCGTCAGTGCGAGACTCGATTCAATGGATGAACTGATAACGGCGACCAAACCGGCCTGTCGGGCTTGATCAATTAAGGCGCGGCACCGGGCCAGGCCGCCTACCAGAGAAGGCTTAACGATAATCGCGACTACGCCCGGCTCAGGGGATGGACGAAAATCCGCCTCGCGCGAACTTTCATCCCAGGCGATGGGCAATCCCGTGGCAGAAGCGAATGCCAGCGATTCGGCGCGGCTGGCGCACGGTTCTTCGATAAAGTCGATGCGTCCGCTGAGTAAGGGGTCGAGCAATTCGGCAAACCGTCCGGCGCTGTTCATACACCAGCTGCGATTGGCATCCAGCCGCAAGTGCAGATCCGGCATCGCCGCCAGCAGAGTATTTACCCGCTGGCTATCAAGCGCCGCCTCGGACAAGCCGACTTTCATCTTGGCGATTTTTTGGCCGCCCATCGCCGCCAGACGCACAAGCAAGTGATCTTCGTCGCCGCTGCTTAGAGGAACCGACGCATAACACCCCTGATCGGGCAAGAGGCCATCCAGTTCCGCCAGCGCGCAGCTGAGGCCGAACGCTACTGAGGGCGGCAAGGTTGGCCATGTTGATTCGACGCGGAATTCGGGACGCATGGCATGGCGCGATTCATATCCTAAGCGGTCGTCACCGAGCATGGCGGCCGGATCGCCGGCCACCCAGCGGGTCAGAAAATTCAGCGCCGCATCGGCGGCTTCGTCAAGGGTTTCGCGGCTGAATCCGGGCAGCGGCGCTATTTCGCCTTCGCCGATTTGGCCGTCCCGCGTCAGGCGCACCACCAAGCCCTGGCGCTGGTTCACCTGCTGATGGCGCAACACGACGCCGGCATCCAGCGGCAGACCATAGCGCCAGAGAATTGCCTCGCGCATTAAGGATTACGCTTGAATTTGGAAAAATCGGGCTGGCGTTTTTCCACAAAGGCATTGCGCCCTTCCTGCCCTTCTTCGGTCATATAAAACAGCATGGTGGCGTTACCCGCCAACTCCTGTAATCCCGCTTGCCCGTCGCAATCCGCATTCAAGGCCGCTTTGAGACACCGCAATGCCATCGGACTGTTTTGCAGCATTTCCCGACACCAGCGCACTGTCTCTTTTTCCAGGTCCGCCAGTGGGACCACCGTATTGACCAACCCCATATCCAACGCTTGCTGCGCATCGTACTGGCGGCACAGGAACCATATTTCACGGGCTTTCTTCTGGCCGACTATACGGGCCATATACGCCGCGCCCCACCCGCCGTCAAAGGAGCCGACCCTAGGACCAGTCTGACCGAAAACCGCGTTATCCGCCGCCACCGTCAGATCGCACATCATATGCAGCACATGGCCGCCGCCGATGGCATAACCCGCCACCATGGCCACCACCGGTTTCGGGCAAGTGCGGATTTGCCGTTGAAAATCCAGGACATTCAGATGGTGGACGCCGCTTTCATCCTGGTAACCGCCGTAGTCGCCGCGGACTTTCTGATCGCCGCCGGAACAAAACGCCAGATCCCCTTCGCCGGTCAGGATGATAACGCCGATCCCTTCGTCATAACGAGCGTCGGACATGGCCTGGATCATTTCTTTCACGGTCTGGGGCCGGAAGGCATTACGCACCTGGGGACGATTAATGGTGATTTTAGCGATACCGTCGAGCGACTTGTGATAACGGATATCCACAAAATCGCCGCTGCAATCGCGCCAATCGGCGGGGGCGTACCATTGTTCTTCACTGGGTTTAAGCATAAAACATTCCTTTAGCCAAACGGCGCAAGCAAGGATCTAAGTTGGTCGGCGAAAGCCGACGGATTCGCCCGATGGGCATTATGGCCGGCATCGGCCACCAGGGTATATGGCAAAGCCGACTGCCGTGCCAGCGTGCTGAATTTATCATCATGTTCGCCGCACAAATAGCCGAACGGCAGCGTCATGGCCTGTATCGAGAGCAATAAGTCGGGTTGGCGCGCCAATGATGTCGCCGCCAGCATGGCGGCGACCGCGGCGCCTTGATTGCGCGAGCGCAATACTATTAGCGAATGGCGTTGCTCGGCGGATAAATCGCTGAATACCGGCTGCCGGTACCAGTCCGTCAAAACCGCCGGCAGAGGCTGTTGCGCGAAACGTTGCGCCCAAGCCTCATCATGGCGCCAGCGTTGCTCCCGCTCGGCCTGATTGTTCAGTCCGGGATGCGCACCTTCAACAAACAGGGCGCGCAATCCCGGCGGATTATGCCGGCAAGCATGAAACAGCGCGATTCGGCCGCCTAACGAGTAACCGATAAGAACATAGTTTTCAATTCGCAGCGACGCCAGCGTTTGCGCCAGCCCCCGGGAAACAGCGGTAAAATTTTCCGCCATTATCGCACCGGAACCGCCATGGCCGGGCAGGTCAAGCGTCGCCAGCGGCCAGTCGGCGAAATAGGGCAAAACCGACGCCCAATCATCGCCATCGCCTAACAGGCCATGTAGCCAGACCAGCCAGGGACGCCCGGCCATGCCCGTGCGCAGTTGCTTGACGGCCCAGTTCACGCCGTCGCCATCCCCGCCACCAGGCGGCGAAAAGTCTCAGCGCCTTCTTGCGGCGGAACGCGCAATTCAACCAGCGTGGCCGCCGCGCCGGCCGGCTGACGCCAGGCATGGCGAAGACAATCCCGCAATGCGGAAAAATTCTCGGGCTGGGCATAATTCAAACCAAACAACGCGGCGGCATGACGAAACTCGACCTGCTGCGGCATGACATAAAACTGCTCGCGTACCGCCGCCGGCGTGGGCAACAAGGAAAAAATCTGACCGCCGTTATTATTCACCACCAGGATGACCGCCGGAACGGCGGTCCGGCGGAACAATGCCAGTGAATTGACATCGTAGAGGGCCGAAATATCTCCCAGCAACGCCAGGAGCGGCCGCTGTCCGCCACGCAAAACACCGGCGGCGGTGGCGAGCAAGCCATCGATGCCGCTGGCGCCGCGATTGGCAAAAACCGGGTAATCCGCCGGCAACTGCGCCAAAGCGTCCACCAGCCGGACGATCAGGCTATTGCCAAGGAACAGGCATCCGTCGGGCGGCAATAACTCAACCACACGATGCGCCAATTGCGCCTCGCCGAGCTTATCGGTATCGGCCATGGCCGTTTGTATAGTGCGGCGAGCCTGCCCGGCCAGTTGATCCAGCGTCCCGGCCCAGGGGGCTTGGGCCGACGCGGGATGATTATCCAGCCAGACGCCGATAGGGGAATGAATGCGCCGACCGCGTTGGTGAGCCGGGTCCAGGCGCCCCGGCAAGGGATCCACCAGCCAATACTCGCGCGCCTGGCACTGCGCCTGCCATTGCAACAACCGTTTCCCCGTCAGACTGCCGCCGAATTGAATCACCAGTTCCGCTTGACGCAGACATTGGGCGGCAGCGGGAGCCGCCAGCCATAAATCGGCAAACGGCAAAGGCTGGCCGGTTTGCGACAGCACATCGCCTAACAGCGGCCAGCCCAGTTCGGCTGCCCAAGCCGCCAAACGTCCGCCCTGCTCCGCGGGAATACGTCCGGCGATGATCACGCCTTTGCATTTGCGCCAGTCGGTCCACTGGGCACTATCATCAATGCGTTGAGCCATACCGCGCTCGATATCCAGCCAGGGACGGTCATCCCGCCGCCAATCGCCAAGCGCGGCCACCCAGGGGTCTTCTCGCTCATCCTCGTCGCCATACAGCGGTTCGGCAAAGGGACAGTTGATGTGTACCGTACTTTTCCCTGACGCGGTCAGCGCCTGATCGAGCGCCGAGACCAGCCAGCGCGCCGGGATATCCGGCGTCGGACGCGGCAGGTTGATGGCTTGACCGGCGAAATCGGCATACATGCCGGCTTGACGAATAGCCTGGTTGGCCCCGCAATCGATCAATTCCGGCGGCCGATCGGCGGTGAGCATAATCAGGCGTTCGCCGGTCAGACTGGCTTCAATCAGCGCCGGATAGAGATTGGCCGCCGCCGTGCCGGAAGTGACGATCACCGCCACCGGTTGGCGAGCGGCTTTGGCCAGTCCCAGCGCCAGATGCCCCAGCCCGCGTTCATCAAAGTGGGTATGGCATGTCAGCTTGGGATGCGCGGCAGCGGCCAGGGTTAACGGGGTGGAACGGGAGCCGGGAGCAATACAGATCTGCCGCACGCCATGGCGGGTCAGGGTTTCTAGTATCACCCCGGCCCAGCATCGGTTAAAACCGAGCGTCGACGAGTCGGGCATTGCGTTTCCTGTCATTTTTTCTGTCATCTATGGACACCGGATTACAGCTAAAAACATCCCGTCCCACGATTGCGGGCAGCATAGGCGAAGAGGCGAAATACGGCCTATGACCTACTTTCCGCCTGGCGTCATTATAGGGCATCCCGGCCATCGGTTGTTGATATAACGCGGCATTCCCTCATTTCGACGGACCGGCGGTAAACAGCGTGCGCATGCTTGCGGCTTTATTATCGATCTCGCGCCATTCTTGGTCCGGGTCGGAACCTTCGACGATACCGGCTCCGGCATACAGCCAGACAGAATGATGTTCCACGAGCGCGCAGCGTAAAGATACGCAGAATTCCGCCAATGGTAATGAAAGATACCCCGCCGATCCGGCGTACCAGCGGCGTTCAAACGGCTCATGTTCGGCGATGAAGCGCCGCGCCGCCTCCCGAGGCAATCCCGACACCGCGGCGGTAGGCTGCAGCATCGACAGACAACGGGCGTCATCCTGGCAATCAAGCTGAGCCATGATAGTCCGGCGCAAGTGCTGTACCGTGCGCAGACTGACAATTTCCGGCGGCGTGACATCCAGCGAAACCGCCGCCGGATGCAAACGCTGGCAGATATCATCAACCACCAGCAGATTTTCCCGTTGATTTTTATCATCGTTCATCAGCCAGTCGGCTAATTGCGCCGCGGTTGCCGCAGCCTGGCTGGCGGCGACCGTACCCGCCAAGGCTTCGGTATCCAGCCGATTTCCCCGGCGGCGATACAAGCGTTCCGGGCTGGAACCGAGAAAAGCCTGCCGGGGCGACCAACGCAGCATAAAATGATAGCATTGGTAATTGACCTGTTTACTGGCCGCCATCAGGGCCACCGGCGACAGATTACCGCTCAGGTCAAGCCGTGTGCGGCGCGCCAGCACCACTTTGGCAAACTCGCCGCGGGACAATGCCTGCAAAGCGCCAGTGATCATTTGCCGCCATTGCGGCTGCTCGGGCTGGTGGCTGGCGGCGATTTCACTGACATCGAAGGGTTGCAACGGCGCCGAGGCGGGGAAACGGGACAATTGCCGCGCAAAATCCAACGCATCGTCGCGCAGCGAGGTATCGCTGGCCAAATTGATGATTAACTGATGGGATTCTTGTTCCCGCTGCCAGGTCAGGCGCGGCAAGAAAAGGCAACTTTCCGACCCGTCTTCGCTGCTGCCGAAAGCGTTCAGTCCCCAGAGACGCAACAGCGGCTCATGGGCATTCGCGGCTAAAAAGGCTTGCGCCTGCGCTAAACGGTTGAAGATTTTCAGCCCGCCGCAAGCGGCGGCTTCAGCATCGCCATGGCGATCTTGCCAGTAGAATTGCGGATAAAGCGGAGACAGATTCAACCAATCAAGCAAGGTCGCAGCCAGACCCGGCGTCCAGGCAAGACTGATACGATACATTCCCGGTTCGTCTGGTATACCCGCGTCGATATGCTGTTGCAGCGCTGATTGAAGTAACGACAGCATAGGCACCCGTTTAATTATAACCTAAGAAAAGATTAGCGATTATACGGTCCGCCACGGCAAAAACGGAAGCGGCAATGCTGTATGTCATGCATCGAAAAAGTGGATAGAGAGCCCGTTTAAGACTCCCCATTCACCAGACGCTAACGGCGCGCCAGCAGCAACCCCACCACCAACCCGACCGACGCGCCAATGCCGACGCCGCGCCAGGGGTTTTCCTGCACGTACTCATCTGCACGATAAACCGCCTGCCGGGCACGATAATAATAATTATCGGAAGCATGGCTAATGCGTTTCTTTACCTCTTCCAGCGCGGCTTCAGCGCGATTTTTCAATTCGACGTACTTTTGATCCGCTTTATCGCCGGAATAGGCCAATACTTCTTCCAGCGTATCGGACAATAACTGCACATCTTCTTCAGCAGCATTTGTCTCTTGCGATTCGGTAGGATCTGTTGGGTTGACCATCACTGTTCTCCATGTTCTGATGAAAGACCGACATCATAACTATAGTCAGGTTTTCGCTGGCACGAACAACAAATGCTGCCGGATCATTCTTAAAATCAATCCGCTATCACTTAACGAACCGATAAAAGATTGGGTCGCTGCGAAACGCCACAGAGTCGATGGATTAAAGGGCGGGTGATATCGCCGCAGCCACGCGGGAGAGCGGCGTCAACGATCCTGCTTATCGGAAGATCGTTCCGACCAGGTCGGCATCAGTGCTTAAGCGTCTGGATATAATCCGCCAGCCCCTGAATATCCTCATTGGACAATGAGGTCTTGGCGTGCTGCTCGGCGCCGCTGGTGGCTACCTTGCCGTCACGCCGGTCGGTGAGCCCGGCCACCAATTGATCACGGGATAAAGAGATTAATGGTGGCGCTTTACCGAATGCTGCACGATTAGCCTTGCTGCCGTGGCAATCGGCGCAAGTTTGCGTATATTTTTGCGCCGCATCGGACGCCGCCCACGCAGGCAAACCAACGCACCCTAGCATGATGCCCAGAATGATTTTTTTCATAATTTATCCTGTTGCGCATGTTGGAACATGGCGGTCAAAGCCGTTTCACCTTGCATGCCCTGGTGCGCTTCCACCACCCGGCCTTGCGCATTGATCAGATAAGACGTCGGCGTCCCTGTCACCTGATAACGCTCCTGGGTCATGCCCAATTGATCGCGCACCACCGGATAATTCAGGTGCAGTTCGCCGATAAAGGGTTTGAGATCCGTTTGCTGCGGGTCGGTATTGACCGCCACAACCACCAGTTTATCACCGTAGGACGCGGTCAGTTTTTGCAATACGCTCATATCCGCCGCGCAACCGCCGCAACCGGTCGACCAAAAGGTTAAATATACCGGTTTCCCCTGCCATTTGGCCAGGGTTGCCGGCTGGCCACGCAAATCAAAAGCCGCCAGCGAGGGCGCTTTGGCGCCGATGGCCACCTGTTGCTGTTTGCAACCGCCCAACGAGGCGACCAGCGCCAACAGGCAAAACAGACTAGCCGCGCGATGCCACTTCATGTTGATTTTTCTCCTCACCCACATATTTGCCATGATGCAAACGAATAATACGATCGGCGAAACGCCCCAGTTCCGGGTTATGGGTCACCATCACGATAGTCCGGCCCTGGTGGTGCAAATCATTGAGCAAATCCAGCACCCGCTGTTCATTTTCCTCGTCCAGATTGCCGGTGGGCTCATCGGCGAAGATAACCGGCGGCTCATTCACCAAAGCCCGGGCGATGCAAACGCGCTGCTGTTCGCCGCCCGACAACTGGCTGGGCAAATGATCGACCCGCGACCCCAGCCCGACCTGATCCAATACCGCCCTGGCCGCCGCTTCGTCCACCACGCTATGGTAGTGCTGGGCCAGCATCACGTTTTCCAGCGCATTCAGGTAGGGAATCAGGTGAAACTGCTGAAATACCAAGCCGATCTTGTCCGCGCGAAACATGCGCCGGCCTTCTTCGTCAAGGGCGGCGGCATCGACGCCATCGAGCAGTACCTGACCTCCGCTGGCGGTATCCAGACAGGTCAGGATATTCATCAACGTCGTCTTGCCGGATCCGGACGCGCCCATAAAAGCGACAAACTCGCCGCGCCGGATACGGATATTGATATCGTCCAATGCATTGACCTTGCCGAATCTTTTCGACAAATGCCGCGTCTCGATAACGTAATCCGCCACGGGCTGCGGTTGCACCAACCTGATGGTTGAAGCCATGATTTATTCTCCTTTCAAGACCGAAGCCGGTACCACATGCAAGGCACGCCGCACAGGAACGATGGCAGCCACGGCCGCCACCAACAATGACAATACCAGGGTCAGCGGCAAGACCGGCGCGCGCAGGGCAATGGCGGCGTTAAACACCGCATGGCCCAGAATTTGCGCCAGCACAAAGCCGATAATGACGCCACAGACCACCGCCGCCAGCGCGATAATGCCGGTTTCCGCCAGCATTTGCAGCGTGATGTCGCGGGCGCTGGCGCCCAGGGCTTTTTGCAGAGCGAATTCGCGGGATCGTTCGCCGACGATGGCCATCAGGGTGGTATTGACGCATAACGACGATAATATCAGAATAACCGCCGACACCAATCCCATCAGACCCTTGATCTTATCCAACACCTGACCTTCGGATGCCGAGACTTTGAGGATCGGCCGCGCATCGAGATCCGGATACCGTTGTTGCAAGCGGTGCGCAAACGCATCCACTTGCCCCAGGTCGTTGTTGACGCTGAACATCGCATTGCTGACCTGGCCCGGCTGGCGCAGCCATTTTTGCGCCAAATCCAGGTTGAGGATCAGCATATTGTCGGTGGCATCGCCAGCCTCGACAATGCCTTTGATTTGCAGGCTTTGCCGCTGATTGCCGTCCACCAGCGTCACCTTATCGCCGATCTTGACATGCAAAATATCCGCCAGTTTAGTGCCAATCATCGCATGGCGCTCATCGAAACCGACGCCAATCCAGTCCCCTTTGACCTGCCAGTAGGGCGCGAGCTGTTGCAAAGAATCGAACCAGACGCCCATCAGCACCACCTTTTCCAGTTCGGTGCGCGCCATGCCGTACAAATAAGGACTGGCGGCGGTAATCAGGCCCGGCGGCGCGCTATCGATGATCGGTTGCACCAGGGACTCGGGCAGACTGTTGCCGTGGCCGGGGCCAAGATAGAAGTTGGCGCCGAAGGTCCGTAATTCATTGCTCATCTTGGCGTTGATATCAAAATAAACCGCCGACATGGCGGTGACGATGGCAGCGCCCACCGTCAGCGCGGCGAATACCACCGCCACCCGTTGCAAGCGCAGGCGCAACGCGCGCAACACCAGCCGCCAGAACATGGCGTTTCTCAGGGCGGCTTTCCGCGCCGGCAGTTGAGCGCCGGCGGTCGGGGCGGGTCTCAGCACGTTAGTTGCCATACAATACCTCAACCGGATAGAGCTTGCTGATCCGCCGCGCAGGAAACCAGGTGCCGATGACCGCAATCAGAATGGCGATGACCAGCACGCTTGGCACCACCACCCACGCGAAACTCAGCGGTGCGCCAAACAGCATCAAACCGATGGCTTTCGCTAACCCCCAGCCGGCCAGACAGCCGAGTAGACCGCCCACGGCGCCGCTGATCACCGCTTCCAGATAAAACAGCAGCATAATCTGCCATTGATGGGCGCCCAACGCTTTCATCAGACCGATCTCACGGGCGCGTTCCATAATGGTACTGGTCATCAACGAGGCGATGCCCATGGCCGAGGCCGCCAGCGCCGCCAGCGTCACCACCGCCAGCAAGAGCTGGATTTTTTCGATCACCACGCCCTCGGAGGCCGCCACTTGCCAGATGGGATGCACCACCGAGCCGGAAATCGCTTCTTCCAACTGATGGGCGATAGAGGAAACAAAAGCGGTGCAATACCAGCGATCATAATCCGCCGCCGACAACCCATCGAGATTATCCCTGGCTCGCCGGGACAAATCATTTTCCGGCACCGTCAACGCCGATACCCGCACCGACTGCACCTTACCCGGCAAGCCCAGCAATTGCTGGACCAATGCCAGCGGCATCACCAGGCGGGTTTCCTCATCGCCGCCGCTGGCCAGCACGCCGGTAATGCGCACCATAAACTGCTGGTGGGTGCCGGTGAGCAACACATTATCGCCGATTTTCCAGCCGCTACGCTGGGCCAGTTGTTTGCCGATCAACGCTTCCGGCTGTTGTCCCGGCGCCCAGGGTTCATGGGGATATTGCCCGTTAACCCGCCAATACGGGCTGATAACCTGCTGGCCGGTACGGTAATCCGTTTCATCCGGAATATTGACCGGCTGAGAGAAAAAAGTGCCCACTATCGGCACCGTCTGATTATTGACCTGCACTTCGCCGCTCAGCAACGGCGCGAAGCCGGTAATATTGTTGCGCCAGAAAATATCCTTGATACTGGGCAATTCGGATTCATCAATCAGATCCTGACCCGACAGCGGTACGCTGCGCTGGCCGAACATCAACGGCAAAACCGCTTGTCCGGCCGGTTCAATCAGAATATTGGCGCCGTAGGATTTCAGTTCACGCGCCATTTTGTCGCCGATATCAATCGAGACAGCCAACAACGCCGAAATCAAACCGGCGGCCAGAAACACCGTCAACACCGCCAGCGATTTCCGCCGCAAATTCCTGAACCACGACTGTCTTAGCATGCGCCATAACATAGGCTATTCACCTTCTCCCGCATCACCGCCGGCCGCTGCCGGCACGAACTGGGTCGGTTTGGTCCGGAAGCGGTTATAGTTGGCTTCACTGGCAAAAAAGTAGGTTTTGCCGCCGTAACTGAAGTGATATTCCGCTTTCTTATTGGTCAGTTTGCTGCCATCGACCGGGTCGGTGACGTTCATGGTCATCACGGTGGTGAAATAATTCACCCCGGCCACCAGAGATGCTCTACCGATCACCAGTTGTTTATCGTCATTATGCCAGCCGGCGATAGGGATGGGGTTACACCCGCCCGACTTGCCGATGGAAGGAATAAAAATATGCACCCCGCAAGCCACGCACACCACCTGATTACCTTCCATCACATAACCCTGATCGCCGCAGAGCAGGCAAGCATCGAACACCACGCCAAGGCGCAGGCGATCCGGATAACGATTGATCACCAGAAACCGTACCGCTTTGCCATCATCGGCCATCCAGACAAACCGATGTAATTTGCCGTCCCGCACCTGTTCCAACGGGATATGAACCGCGCCGTCGGCGCTTAATGTGACCGGAACCGCTTCCGATAAACGCGGCGGCTGCGAGGCTACCCAATCCCAATAAAGTTGACCGGCCACCACCACCACCAGCGCCGCCAGCAAATTGGCGGCAATGCGCCGGGCGTCGCGATAATGCGCGATGGCCTTGCGGCGGACGATGGGTTGGTTCTGGCGATGATAATCCTGACGCAAGCGCAACAATTGCGGCGAAAAACCCGCCAGCGCGACCGCCATAATCAGGGCGCTGAGATAATTCAGCCAAGGGCTGTTGTTGGTCACATGGGCCACATAACTCAGCACCGGTTTGGTCAGTCCGATGATGTCCAGCTTCATCAACAACAGCACGCCTTGACCGCTCAGGGGCAATAGCAATAACACTGTCAATATCAGCAACAGCGGCCAACGCCATTTAGGCAAACGCCGCACCACCATACCCAGTAATACCCCGCTCAAAACCAGGATGAACAGCGCCAGGATCAATGCGCTGAGATTCAGCAGCAGATCGGTATTGACAACGCCGGAGGTGGTCAAGGCGCTGAGATTGGGGTCCGCGACCCAATGCATAGCCGCGCCGGCGGCCAGCAGGCATTGCCAGACCAGGCCGATAGCGCGTGAAGTCGTGAATTGGCTGGCCAAAAACAAGAGCAGCGCAATCAGTTGAACCGAGATTGAAATCAGTTGGATAATCTGGCTGGCTGGCGCATAAATTCCGCCCAGAGCGCCAATCGCCATCCCCGGCAGCGTCAGCCAAACCAACTGACGAAGCGTGGGCGACGGACGCCGTAACCAGTTCAGACCGCATAGCAACGCCACCGGCAAATAAACCTGTAATGCGGTAACGAAAAAATAGTTCATAACGCCTACTCGAAACTGGTCAACCGCCGTTATACTCGTCAGACTTCACGTTGCAGGTGCGTTGGCTTTCCGCAACTCGAATTATTTAGAGTAAATATGGGCGCCCAGCAGGCCGCAGCCGCGGCAAAAAAAATGCCACGACCTTAAACAGCCGTGGCTGCATCATATTAATTCAAGCCAACATATTTGAAATTGTAACTGACATCAAACGGTTTCCACCAGGGGCCGACGCCGGTTTCCGCGTCAGTATGCCGATACATGCCGGCTTTCGGCGGCGGCTCGATATGAAACGTCACTTTATAATTACCCACACCCATCATTTTCACATTCTGGCCATAATGCGGACCATCGTTGGCCACCATCGCCATGAATGTGCCATCCTGTTTTGCGCCGGTATCGGTATTCACCAGGCTAAATCCGATGGTCAGGTAAGGCATCCATTCACCGGCGCCAAAACCGTTTTTATTGCCCTGCACCGCATGGATATCGGTTTCCAAATGGACGTCCGCCTTGGCGGCGGGCAAGCCCATGCCCCGAGGTTCCATCTCAATGGGCTGTAAATATACCGCCGCGATTTGCATGCCGTTCATGGTGATAGGTTCGCCTGCCGGATGTTCGGCAGCCATCACCACCGGTGCGGTGATAAAGCTGCTGACGACCGCTACGGTAGTCAGCCATTGGTTCATCTTCATTAATGCCATCCTCAGTCTTAAAAAATTTTTTAAATGCCCTTCGTCTTCCAACTCAAAAGCTACAAGGCATAATGTATTGCTCTACACGACTTCCTGCGTGGGTATCTCGGTACGAGAATGACGGCGCATCACCCAAAGGGCAAAAAATGCCGCCAGTACCAAAATCAGTTGCGGCAGCAGGGTTTCCAGATAGGGATAAATACCCAGAATGCTCACCTGCGGCAAACCTTTTAATAAGGTCGGTTCGAATAATTTACCTTCAATCAATTCCAGCACGCCCTGACCGGCAAACACAAAGGCCATCAGGTACATAAAACCGCCGGTGCACATAAAAAACGGTTTCAGCGGTAATTTCACTACGGTATAGCGCATCAGCAAATACACCAGGCTCAAAACGACGCACCCGGTGAGGAAACCGGCCAGGATCGACATATGTCCGCTCATGCCCGCCGCATCGCCAAGCAAGGCATAATAAAACAAGACGGTTTCCGCCCCTTCGCGATAGACCGCCAGAAAGCTGGTAAACCACAATCCTGCCAGCGAACCGCTGGTGAGCGATAAGGTCAATTTGCCTTCGAGATAAGCTTGCCAGCGGCGGGCTTCAACCTTGGACAACAGCCAGTAGCTCATAAAGAACAACGTCACCACCGCCACCAGCATGGTGCCGCCTTCAAGCAACTCCCGATTGGCGCCCGAATTGGCGAAGAGCCATTGAAACAGCGCTGCGGTAACCAGGCTGGCCAATAACGCCACCCAAACCGATTGCCTGATTTGCGGCAATTTGTCCTGATGTTTGTTTTTAATCAGATAGGTAATGATGGCAGCCACAATCAACAGCGCCTCCATCCCCTCACGGACAATAATCAGCAGGCTATAGATAAACAGGCTCCACGGGCTTTGCTGACCCGACCCCAGCATATCCACCGCTTTGGCCAGATTCTGACTCAAGGCATCAGCCTGAGCCTGAACCTGGGCCACCGGCTGACCGGCTTTCATCAAGCTCACCAACCGTGTGAAGAAACCTTCGAGCGTGGTTTTGAACGCGGTGTCGCGGGAACCGATTTTGTTCTCCATGCCGCTGCCTTCAAAATGGTCGAAATAGATATCCTGAATCGCCATCATGGCCGTTTGCGCCTGTCCGGCGCGGTATTGGGCTATCGCCGCGGCGACCGCAGTATTGATATCATTGCTGACTTGCCGCCAATCCGCATCAGGCGTCGTATCGCTGCCCGTTGCGTTGCTTTTGGCGGCAACCGGCGCAGATACCGGCTGATCGGCCCGAGTGGTGGGTAATCCCGGCAGTAAATCCTCAATGGTCTGCAGCAGACTGGTGTCGCCATAAGCTACGGCGGTCATCTGATTGGGCTGGCCCGCCAGCGTAATCAAGGCGGCAAAATCCTGGTCAATGGCGGCAGCCTGCTGCGATGAACGATTGTTGCGCACCGACATGGCCATCTCGGAATTTTTGAAACCCTGGAAATAGGCTTGCTGCACGCTTTGGCTGGCGGCGGCATATTGCCCCTGCTGGTATTGCGTTAATGCATTGGCCAGTTGGTCATCAATGAGTTTGAAGCTTTGCTGCCAATAGAGGGCGATTTGCGGATTGCCGTACACACTGCTTTGTCCCGAGGCCACCAGTTGCTGACCACTGGTCAGGACCGGCAGTACGCTGGTTAAATCCACCTTAAGCGCATTGATTTTAGCCTGCACATCCGCTTGCGACTTGCCGTCGCTGATCATCTGGCGAATCTCGCCGAACTGATTTTCCATCTGGAAACTTTTCTGCGCCGACACATTAATACGAATCGGCCCTTCAAGGTTTTCAAACACTTCAAAATAGGCGCCTTGCACTTCACGGCGCGCAGCATCTTTTTGCTGTTGCTGGTAAAGCTGTGCGGTGTTGTCCAGACGGCCCTGAATATCGCTGATCCAGGCCTTATAATCATCCGCCGACCAGGCGTAGGTAACACTGAGCAGCCAAACCAGGCCGCAAACAAAAAATTTCACAGCTGAAGAGAGCATTGATCTAATACCAAACGTCAATGAGAGTTATTTGCATTATCACCGAATAATCAAGATAAACAATGATTGACATCAATAAAGGTTTTTTATTACAAATTTTTTTTAACTATTAAACATGCCGCTATCGGGCTTTTCATGGCGGGAAATGACGAGTTCGGAGGGAATAAACAGAATAATCAAAGCGTTGTAATCGTATGCATCGTGCAACTTTTTCAAAAACCAATGGGCGGGTCGTCGATCCCGCCCAATTATCACTCATTTTGCGCAAATCTGCTTACATCATCGGTTGCGCCAGACGAACCAGCGCAATCAGCGGTTGCGGATAAATTCCCAGCAGCAATACCAACAACGAGGAGATCAACACCACTACCCCGCCGGCGGTCAATGCCCAGTTGCTTGGGGTATCGCGCCGCAATCTTTCCGGTGGGCTGAGATACAGACTGACCATCACACGCAGATAGTAATACAGGCCTATGGCGCTACCGACAACCACCGCACCGGTCAGCCACCACAAATGCGCGCTGACGCCGGCCGAGAGGATATAGAATTTGCCGATAAAGCCCAACGTCATGGGGATACCAGCCAGGGATAACATCATGACGGTCATGACCGCCGATAAGATCGGTTTATGCCAGAACAGTCCGCGATACGAAAACAGCGAATCGGCGTCCGGTCCGGTATAAGGGCTGGACATCAGGCTGACCACGCCGAAAGCGCCCAGGCTGCTGAACAGGTAACCGGCCAGATACACCCCCACCGCTTCCATTGACAACAAATGCACTTGCACCGCAATCAACCCCACCATCAGATAACCCAGATGGGAGATGGAGGAATACCCGAGCAATCGTTTGATATTGCTCTGTCCCAACGCCATCAGATTACCGAAGATGATGGAGCAGAAAGCGATAATGCCCAGCACCAGCCGCATCGCTTCGTTGTTGGTGACCGGCACATACAGGAATAAACGCATCAGCACCGCGAAAATCGCCACTTTACTGGCGGTGGCGAGAAACGTGGATACCGGCGCCGGCGCGCCCTGATAAACATCGGGCGTCCATAGATGAAACGGCACCAGCGAAAGCTTGAAGCACAGACCGACCAGCATCATGCCCAGTCCCGCCAGCATCAGCGGCTGATGCAGCATCACATCATCCAGATGCTGACCCAGCGCGACGAAGGACAGGTCGCCGGAATCCGCGTAAATCAGCGCGATGCCGAATAACAGGAAAGAGGAAGCCGCAGCGGACAACAACGTGTATTTGATGCTGGCTTCCAAAGGCCGTTTTTGCTTGCGGGCATAACCAATCAGGCCGAATAACGGCAGTGAGATCAGCTCAATACCCAAGAACAGCGAGGCCAGATGATCGGCGCCCGCCAACAGGATGCCGCCCATGGCGGCGATTAACACCAGCAGATAAAATTCATCGCGATTGCCGGGGTAACCCGCCAGCCATGGATAAGCAAAGGTGCTGGTCGCCAGACTGGCGGCCAGAACCAGCGCGCTATAGAACATGGAATAGCCATCCACCCGAATCAGCGGCGTGACTTCGATGGGCACGACCTGGCCCACAATAAAGAGCGACAGCAATGCAATATTGAGGCCGATAACCGTCAACGTGGCGTTGACGAAATGGTTGCGTCGCCAGGCAATGCTCAGCATCACAACCACCACCGTCAATCCGACGATCAACAGCGGCAACAGTGCAATCAGTTGTTGAAGAGTTAATGTCATGGCGAATTACGGCCTTGTTGTTAAAATAGTTGAACCTGCTTCGTTTAGCGCGAACCAGTGCTGTACATTGCTCATCGCCGCTTGCGATGTTTGCAAAACCGTCTGCGGGAAACACCCCAGCAGCACCAACAACACGACCAGCAGCATGATGATCGAGACTTCGCGCATCGTCATCCCCGGCAGGATTTCGGCGGATTTCGCCGGACCGTAAAAAGCGCGCTGCATCATAATCAGCGAGTAGACCGAAGCAAATACCAGACCGAAGGTGGAGATTACGGTAATCACCGGCACAATCGGGAAACTGCCGAACAGAATCAAAAACTCGCCGACAAAGTTGCCTGTGCCCGGCATGCCAAGCGTTGCCACCGCAAAAAACAGCGTCATCGCCGGGATCAGTTTAAGCCGTCCCCATAAACCGCCCATTTGCCGCATATCGCGGGTATGCAGGCGTTCATAGAGCTGTCCACAGATGATGAACATCCCGGCCGCCGCCAGCCCGTGGGCAATCATCATGATCACCGCGCCTTGATACGCCAGTTGACTGCCACTGTAGATGGCAATCATGACAAATCCCATATGGGAAATACTGGTATAGGCAATCAGGCGTTTGATATCGGTTTGCGCAAAGGCCATCCAGGCGCCGTAGAAAATCCCCACCACGCCAAGCCACATGGCGATGGGAGCGAACTCATGGGAAGCATGGGGAAACAGAGGCAGGCTAAAACGCAACAGACCGTAGGCGGCGGTTTTCAGCAATATCCCCGCGAGGTCGACGGAACCGGCGGTCGGCGCCTGACTATGGGCATCGGGCAACCATCCGTGCAATGGCACCACCGGCATTTTCACCGCAAAGGCGATGAAGAATCCCAGCATCAGCAAGTACTCCACCAGAGGAGTCATCTTGGTATGCAGCAGGTCTTCATAATTAAACGTCCAGACCCCGGTACCATTGTAATGCACGAACACCAGTCCCAGAATCGCCACCAGCATAACCAGGCCGCTGGACTGCGTATAGATGAAGAACTTGGTTGCGGCGGCAATACGGGTTTTACCGTCTGAAGCCCGGTGTCCCCACAAGGCTATCAGGAAGTACATCGGCACCAGCATCATTTCCCAGAAGAAGAAAAACAGGAACATGTCGATGGCCAGGAAAACCCCGATAACGCCGCCCAGGATCCAGAGCAGATTGAGGTGGAAAAAGCCTTGGTAACGTTGTATTTCACGCCAGGAACAGAGTATGGCCAGCACCCCTAGCAAAGCGGTCAGCACCACCATCAGCAAGGACAAGCCGTCCAGCGCCAGATGGATCGAGATACCGAAACGCGGTATCCATGGCAACAGATATTCCGATTGCCACTGCGGCAGCCCCTGTGCCGAAACCAGTGAATACCCGCCCTGCAACCATAATTGCAGCGAAAGCGCCAGTGTCAGCCCCATGGAGATCACGGCAATCCAGCGCGGCACTTTGGTACCGAATCGCTCGCTTTGCCAACACAGCAGACCGCCAATGAAGGGGAAAAGTATTAGCCAAGGTAGTAGCATGGCGTTGTGCGTCCCTAAATTGAAAAAAACCGAAAACTTGCCGTTGAACGGGAAGAAGGCTTGCCGCCGTTTTCCTCCCGCTCCGTGCTTGTGGTTATCGCCGCTTTGCGCAGAACGACTTTCGTCAGACGAAAGCCGTTAAACGAAAATCAGCAACGCCACCACAATCACGGCTCCCAAACTCATTGATGCCGCATACCAGCGTATCTGTCCATTTTCGCTCAACGTTAAACCCCGACCGCCCCAGCGTGCCAATATTGCCGGCGTGTTCATCATTGCGTTTAACGGATCCCGTTGCAGCAATCTGGCGATACTCAGATAGGTTTGGACAAACACCTTGTCATATAGCCAATCGAATCCCCAGGCATTGAACCACCACAGTGTCAACAATCGGCCCGGCGCGCTGGCGGAGATGGATTTCACCAGACGCCGCGGGCCGAGGTACAACCCGGCGGCAATCAGTATGCCCAGCACCACCACTAGCCCGGAGACGATTTCCAGCGTGATTTTGCCGTTTTCCCCACCGCCGGTGGTCGGCAATACGCCGCTCAGAGGCGGCGTGATCAGGCCGCCGATAAAGGTGGATAACAACACCAATACCACTAGCGGCAAATGATGGCTGATCCCCTTGCCTGGATGAGCCTTAATCTGCTCCGGTCCATGAAAGACGATGAAAATCATCCGGAAGGTGTAGATGGACGTCAGGAACGCCCCGACCATGCCCGCCAGTTCCAGGTTATAATTGCCGTGCGCCAGAGCGCCCCATAAAATGGCGTCTTTACTGTAGAAGCCGGCGGTAATGACAGGTAGCGCCGACAAGGCCGCGCCCCCGACCAAAAAGCAGAGATAGACCAGCGGCATGGTTTTACGCAAGCCGCCCATCTTGAAAATATTCTGCTCGTGATGGCAGGCCAGAATCACCGAACCGGACGACAAGAACAGCAACGCCTTGAAAAACGCATGGGTCATCAGGTGAAAAATGGCCGCGTCCCAGGCTTGCACGCCCAGCGCAAGGAACATATAGCCAATCTGACTCATGGTGGAATAGGCCAGCACCCGCTTGATATCGGTCTGCACCATGGCGGCGAACCCCGACAACACCAGCGTAATGGCCCCGACAATCCCCACCAGATGCAGAATCTCCGGCGCCATCAGGAACAGGCCGTGGGTACGGGCGATCAGATATACCCCGGCGGTCACCATGGTGGCGGCATGAATCAGCGCCGAAACCGGGGTCGGACCGGCCATCGCATCCGCCAGCCAGGTCTGTAACGGCAACTGCGCCGATTTGCCCACCGCGCCCCCAAGCAGCATCAGCGTCGCCCAGGTGATGGCGGTGGAACCCGCCGCCATATGCTGCGGCGCCAAGGCCACCATTTCGCGGAAGTTCAGCGTACCCAGTTGGTTATAGAGAATGAACAGTGCGAAGGCCAGCAGCACATCGCCGATGCGGGTCACAATGAACGCCTTCATCGCCGCCGCGCCATTTTTCGATTCGGTATAATAGAAGCCGATCAGCAGGTAGCTGCACAACCCCACGCCTTCCCAACCGAGATACATCAGCAGCAGATTATCCGCCAGCACCAACAACGCCATGCTGGCGATAAACAGATTGGTATAAGCGAAAAAACGCGAATAACCTTCTTCACCGCGCATATACCAGGAGGCATACAAGTGGATCAGAAAGCCGACGCCGGTGACCACCGACAACATGGTGAGAGACAGGCCGTCCAGACTAAGGGTGACGGCGATATTGAAATTCTCCACCGACATCCAGGTCCATAACGGCTGGGTAAAGACGCCGCCGTTGCCGGCTTGATGACCGAAGAAATCAATGGCGACCCAAAGCGTGGTCAATGCCGCCAGGCCGACCGCGCCGACCCCCACCGTCGCCGAAACGTTTTCCGACCAGCGCCCGCGTGAAAACGCCAGCACCAGATACCCCAACAAGGGGAACAGAATGGTTAAGTAAAGTAGGTTCATCCGTGCATCTCGCTGACTTTATCAATGTTCAGGTTTTGGCGACGACGATGCAGTTGCAGCAACAGCGCCAGGCCAATACTGGCCTCGGCCGCGCCAAGACTGATGGTCAGAATATACATTACCTGTCCGTCGGCTTGTCCCCAGAAACTGCCCGCCACCACGAAGGCCAGCGCGGAGGCGTTGATCATAATCTCCAGCCCCAGCAGCATAAACAGCAGGTTGCGACGGATAAGCATTCCCGTCAGCCCCAGGACAAACAGAATGGCAGCCAGGATGAGTCCGTGAGATAACGGGATCATGCTTGCCCCTCCGATTTTCTTTTTATGGCGTCGGTGACTTTTGGTCCTTTGACCAACGCATCGACTTCATTCTCTTCACGCCCCAGATGGAACGCCACCACCAGTCCGGCCAGCAACAGCATCGAAGCCAGTTCCACCGCCAGCACATAAGGCCCGAACAGGGTAATGCCCACCGCTTTGGCGCTGATCATCTGTCCGCCGATGCCATGCGCGGGCAAACTGTAGATGGCCCGTATCAGAACCCACAGGAGCAGCAGGGATAAAATCGCCGGTCCAATCCATGCCGACGGCACCAGCCAGTCACGTTCCTGACGTTGTGTGGACGCGCCCAGATTGAGCATCATGACCACAAACACGAACAACACCATGATGGCGCCGGCATAAACGATAATTTCCAACGCGCCGGCGAAATACGCGCCGAGTGAAAAAAACACGCAGGCGATTGCCAGCAGCGACACGATGAGGTAAAGCAGCGCGCGTACCGGATGAGTGTGAGTAATTACCCGCAACGTGGCCGCTATGGCCACCAACCCGGCTACATAAAAAGCGACTTCCATGCGTACTCCTTAAGGCAGCAAAGCCTTGACGTCGATGGGTTTGGCTTCGTTTTCCGCGTCGCCCTTGTCTTTCCCGTCAATCGCCATGCCGGCCATCCGGTAAAAGTTATATTCCGGATATTTACCCGGCCCCGAAATCAGCAAATTTTCTTTTTCGTACACCAAATCCTGCCGCTTGAACTCGGCCATTTCAAAATCCGGCGTCAATTGAATTGCGGTGGTGGGACACGCTTCTTCGCACAGACCGCAAAAAATGCAACGGGAGAAATTGATCCGAAAGAATTCCGGGTACCAGCGCCCATCGGCGGTTTCCGCTTTTTGCAACGAAATACAGGCCACCGGGCAGGCGACGGCGCACAGGTTACAGGCGACACAGCGTTCTTCGCCGTCGGGATCGCGCGTCAATACGATACGGCCGCGAAACCGGGGCGGCGGATTGACCGGCACCTCGGGGTACATTTGCGTTTCGCGTTTACTGAACGCTTGCATGCCAATCATCCAGATACTGCGTAACTGGGTGCCGCAACCGAAAACCAACTCTTTTAATGTCATGGCTTCACCCCTTATTGAGCGTTATACAAGATGACTGCCGCTGTCGCCAGCAGGTTCAACAGCGTTAACGGCAGGCAGATGCGCCAGCCGAAGGCCATCACCTGATCATAACGCGGACGGGGTAACGCCGCGCGAATCAGAATGAACATCATCATAAAGAAGGCGGTTTTGATGGCGAACCAGATAAAGGACGGTAGCCATGGTCCCTGCCAGCCGCCGAAAAACAGCGTCACAATCAGCGCCGACACCGTAACGATACCGATATACTCGCCGACGAAGAACAGACCGAATTTCATGCCGGAATATTCGATGTGATAACCGTCGGCCAGTTCCTGCTCGGCCTCCGGCTGGTCGAACGGGTGGCGGTGACAAACGGCAATCCCGGCCAGCACGAAGGTGCAGAAGCCGAAAAACTGGGGAATGATGTTCCACAGATGCGCTTGCGAGGCGACGATATCGCCGAGGCTGAAGGAACCTGCCCGTGCGACCACGCCCATCAGCGACAGGCCGAGGAACACTTCATAGCTTAACGTCTGCGCCGAGGCGCGCATGGCGCCCAGCAGGGAGTATTTGTTATTGCTCGACCAACCGGCAAACAGCACCGCATACACCGTCAAACCGGCCATCATTAGAAAAAACAGGACGCCGATATTCAGGTCGGCCACAACCCAGCTGGAACTTACCGGCACAATGGCAAAGGAGACCAGCAGCGACGTAAAGGCGATAACCGGCGCCAGCGTGAATATCATCCGGTCGGCGAAAGGCGGGATCCAGTCCTCTTTGAAGAACATCTTCACCATATCCGCCACCAGTTGCAGCGAACCGCCCCAGCCTACCCGGTTCGGTCCGTAACGGTTCTGGAACAAGCCCAGCAGCCGGCGTTCGCCAAAACTCATGAAGGCGCCGCAGGAAACCACAACCAGTAGGATGACAATCGCTTTCAGCACCGTCAGAATGATGTCAATCACGTCCGTTGTTAACCAACTCATAATGCGGCCTCCCGCAAATCATCAACGTTTTGTCCCAGCCATACCGGCGGAATGCCCGGCAACCCCAGCGGCAAGCCGACCAGTCCCACGGTCAGGCCATCGCTGATACGGACCGGCAAGCGCACGGATTGGCCGGCGCAATTGAATTCAATCATTGCGCCGTTATTGATGCCCAGCCGTTCGGCATCGCGCCGGTTCAGCGCGGCATAAGGTTCCGGCATCCGTTGCTGGATAACCGCCGAACGCTGTGAAGTCTCTTCGCTGCCGAACAGGTGATAATAAGGCGCGACGCGCCATTGTCCGTTGGCTGAAGGGCCAAATGCCGCCGGAATGTCGCTGAAATAGGCCAGTTGGCCGTCACCGGGTTCAAGTAAACGCACACCGGGATCGCCATGACGCAAATGACCGCCCACTTCAGCTTGGAACTTGTTCCAGGCTTGCGGTGAATTCCAGCCAGGCGCCCATGCGAATGCCACCTGTTTGCTTAGCCCCTGGGGACCGCTGGCGCCTTCCATGGAGAAAGCGAACATCGAGTCCTGATCCTGCGGTTGACGCGGTTCGTTGACATCGATATTGGCGCGCATGGCGGTACGTCCGCTATAACGGTGAGGTTCGCGCGCCAGCTTTTGGCCATTGACGCGGAAGCTGGCATCCGGCGACGCCTGAACGATACCGGCCAGTTGCGGCAATGCCTCGGCGCAGGCGGCGACGATATGGTCGAACTGGGTCCAGTCCACACGGCGATTGAGATAAGTGGAGTGCAGCGAATGCAACCAGCGCCAGCTTTCCAGCATCACGGTCTGGCTATCGTAATAAGCCGGATCGAATACCTGGAAATAACGCTGCGCCCGGCCTTCCTGATTGACCAGCGTGCCTTCGCTTTCAGCGAAACTGGCGGCCGGCAGGATTAAATCGGCTTTATCCATGATGGCGGTACGCTGGTGGTCCACTACGATCAGGTTAGCCGCCTTCGCCAACGCCGCATCAACCCGCGCCGCCGAAGCATGGCGGTAAAGATCGTTTTCCAGCACGATGACGCTATCCGCCGCCGCGCTCGTCAATTGCGCCAGCGCGTCGTCCAGCGAACCGCCGCCCATCATAGCCAGACCCATACTGTTGGCGTCGGAAGCAACGAACGTGATGCCCACATCCACGCCACGGCCTTTCAGCGCCTGGGCCACATTGGCGGCGGCGGCAATCAGCGCTTCGCTGCCGGCATGGCTGCCGGAGATGATCAGCGGCTTACGCGCGCCAGCCAACGCCTGCGCGATAATCGCTACCTTGTCCCGCAAATCCTCGGCCATATCCGGTACGGCGGGAGCGCCGTCATCCAGGATATGGGCAATGGCGAAGCCTAACCGGGCTTGATCTTCCGCCGGCGCGCAATACGTCCAGGCGGAGAGATCGTCGAGTTTGGTCTGATCAACCTGGGTCATAAACAACGGATAGCGGGCGTGCTGGCCAATGGTCTGGATAGCGGCGATTTGCCAGTCGGACACTTTTTGCGCAGCGGCCATTTCCCTGGTTTTACTCTTGACGGCTTGGCGCACGGCCAGGGCGATGCGGGCGCCGGTCTGGGTTAAATCTTCACCCAGCACCAGCACGGCGTCGAAACTTTCAATTTCGCGCAGCGCCGGCGTACGAATGCCGCTGTCGCGCAAGACTTTCAGCATCAATGTCAGGCGGCCGTATTCCGCCGCGCTGACGCCGGTGTAGAAATTCTCGGCGCCCACCAATTCGCGCAAAGCGAAATTGCTTTCCACACTGGCTCGCGGCGATCCGATGCCAATCATTTTTTTAGCCTGCCGCAACGCATCGGCTGCGCCTTGCATTGCCTGTTCGGCATTCAGACTGATCCAATCGTTGCCGCGACGTTGCATGGGTTGCCGGGGCCGATCTTTCAAATTGACGTAACCGTAACCGAAGCGGCCGCGATCACAGAGGAAATAATGGTTTACGCTGCCATTGTAGCGGTTTTCGATCCGGCGCAATTCGCCATAACGCTCGCCTGGACTGGTATTGCAACCGACGCTGCACTGTTGACAAATGCTGGGGGCGAATTGCATGTCCCATTTGCGGTTATAACGTTCGGAATGGGTTTTATCGGTGAACACTCCGGTCGGACAAACTTCCACCAGGTTGCCGGAGAATTCGCTTTCCAGCGCCCCGTCTTCGGGCCGACCGAAATAGACATTATTGCTGGCGCCATAAACGCCTAAATCAGTACCGTCGGCATAATCTTTGTAGAAACGGACACAACGGTAACAGGCGATGCAACGGTTCATCTCATGGGAGATAAACGGCCCGAGATTCTGATTGCGATGCGTGCGCTTGGTAAAACGGTAACGGCGGAAATTCTGCCCGGTCATGACAGTCATATCCTGTAAATGGCAGTTGCCGCCTTCCTCGCAGACCGGACAGTCATGCGGGTGATTGGTCATCAGCCATTCCGCCACGCTTTTGCGAAAATCTTTCGCTTCGTCATCGGCAATGGAAATGAAGGTGCCGTCCGAGGCCGGCGTCATACAGGACATCACCAGTCGACCGCGGGTGTCCTCGGCGTTTTGGTATTGCTTGACCGCGCACTGGCGGCAAGCGCCGACGCTACCCAGCGCCGGATGCCAGCAAAAATAGGGGATATCGAGGCCAAGAGAGAGACAAGCTTCCAGCAGATTGTCCGCCCCGTTCACCTCGTAATCTTTGCCGTCTACATGAATGGTAGCCATAGTCAGCATGCTTCCGTGTGGCCCGCCAAACCGCGGGCGTTAATCAAAAATGCGTCTCGGGTGCATAACGGCTGCGCGCGCCAAACTTGCGAACAACCGTTCGTTGCAGGGTTACCAACGCGCTTTCAGCAAATTAGGCTGTATACCGGCAATCACGCGGGTATTGCCGATATGCTGCGGTGCAATTCCCGCTTCAAATTCCGACCGGAAATATTTAATGGCGCTTTGCAGCGGTTCTACCGCACCCGGCGCATGGGCGCAAAACGTTTTGCCCGGGCCGAGAAAACGGCATAGCTGCTCCAGGGTTTCGATATCGCCCGGCTGACCCTGGCCGTTTTCCAACGCGCGCAAAATCTTGACGCTCCAGGGCAGACCGTCGCGGCATGGCGTGCACCAGCCGCACGATTCCCTGGCGAAAAACTCTTCCAGGTTGCGCGTCAGGGAAACCATATTGATTTCATTATCCACCGCCATGGCCAGCGCAGTGCCCAGACGGCTGCCCGCCTTGCCGATATGCTCGAAATCCATCGGCAAATCCAGATGATCCGCCGTCAGGAAATCGGTGCCGGCACCGCCCGGTTGCCAGGCCTTGAATTTCAGGCCGTCACGCATACCACCAGCGTAATCCTCAAGAATTTCCCGCGCGGTGATGCCGAACGGCAATTCCCAAACCCCGGGATTTTTAACCCGACCGGAGAACCCCATCAGCTTGGTGCCGGTATCGTTGCTTTTACCCGCGGTGATGCCTTTATACCATTCAACGCCATGTTCAAGAATGGCCGGCACATTACACAGCGTTTCGACGTTATTGACGCAAGTCGGTTTACCCCACGCGCCGGCAGTGGCCGGGAACGGCGGCTTGGACCGGGGATTGGCGCGGCGCCCTTCCAGCGAGTTGATAAGCGCCGTCTCTTCGCCGCAGATATAGCGGCCGGCGCCGGTATGCACCATCAACTCGAAATCGAAACCGCTGCCCAGGATGTTTTTGCCCAGCAGACCGGCTTCGGTGGCTTCGGCAATCGCTCGCCGCAAATTCGCCGCCGCTTCAACATATTCGCCGCGCAAAAAGATATACCCGCGATAAGCCTTCAGGGCGAAGGCGGCAATCAGCATGCCTTCCACCAGCAGATGGGGCAACTGCTCCATCAGCAAGCGGTCTTTGTAGGTGCCGGGTTCCATTTCATCCGCGTTGCATAACAGATAGCGGATATTCATGGATTCATCTTTCGGCATCAAACTCCATTTCAGCCCGGTGGAGAACCCCGCGCCGCCGCGCCCTTTCAGGCCGGAGTCCTTGACCAGGGCGACGATCTCTTCCTGCGCCAATTCCCTGAACGCTTTTTCGGCGCCGGCATAACCATTCTTGCCGCGATATTCATCCAGCCACACCGGCTGATGATCATCACGCAGACGCCAGGTCAACGGGTGCGATTGCGCAGTACGTGTAATCTGTTTGGTCATCGATACTGCTCCAGTAGCGAACCAATAGTTTCCGGCGTCAGGTGAACATGCGTGTCGTCGTCCACCATCATGGTCGGGCCTTTGTCGCAATTGCCCAGACAACAGGTCGGCAACAAGGTAAAACGTCCGTCGCCCGTCGTTTGGCCGGGTTTGATGTTCAATGCCAGCTCCAGCGCGGCCTGTATGCCCTGATAACCGGTAATATGGCACACCACGCTATCGCAATAGCGGATGACATGGCGGCCCACCGGCTGGCGGTAAATCTGGCTATAAAAGGTGGCGACGCCTTCGACATCGCTGCCGGGAATGCCCAGCACTTCGGCGATGGCCGCTATCGCCCCGTCCGGCACCCAGCCGCGCTGTTTCTGCACGATTTTCAGCGCCTCGATGGAAACGGCCCGGGCGTCTTCATAATGTTGTTTTTCATGTTCGATAGCGTCGCGCTCAAAAGTACTCAGCACGAAAGCGCCGGACTCTGAAGGCTGGCCGGACGCATTGACATGTTCATGGGTAGCATTGGATTCAGGCATAATTAGCGGTCCACATCTGACATAACGAAATCGATACTGCCCAGATAGACGATGAGGTCGGAAACCAGGCTGCCGCGAATCACCGAGGGTATCTGCTGCAAATGCGGGAAGCTCGGCGTGCGGATACGCGTCCGGTAACTCATGGTGCTGCCATCGCTGGTCAAGTAATAGCTATTGATCCCTTTGGTGGCTTCAATCATCTGGAAAGATTCATTGGCCGGCATCACCGGTCCCCAGGACACCTGCAGGAAATGCGTAATCAGCGTCTCGATATGCTGCAAGGTGCGTTCTTTGGGCGGCGGGGTGGTCAACGGATGATCGGCTTTGAACGGCCCCTCCGGCATGTTTTTCAGGCATTGATCAAGAATGCGCAGACTCTGGCGCATTTCTTCGACTTTCAGCATGACGCGGCTATAACAATCGCTGATGCCGGTGCCCACAGGCACTTCGAAATCAAAGTTTTGATAACCCGAGTAGGGCCGCCATTTACGCACGTCGAAAGAAATGCCGGTCGCGCGCAATCCCGCGCCGGTGACGCCCCAATCCAGCGCTTCCTGGGCATTATAGGAAGCCACGCCTTCGGCGCGGCCGCGCAAAACGGAATTTTTCAGCGCCGCTTTGACATAAGAATCGAGGCGCTTGGGCAGCCAATTGAGGAAATCGCGCAACAGGCCGTCCCAGCCGCGCGGCAAATCATGGGCCACGCCGCCGATGCGGAACCAGGCCGGATGCATGCGAAAACCGGTAATGGCTTCCACCACATCATAGATTTTCTGCCGATCGGTAAAGGCCAGGAATACCGGCGTCATACCGCCCACATCCTGGATATAGGTGCTGATATACAGCAGATGGCTGCTGATGCGGAACAATTCCGAGAGCATAACGCGGATAACATCCACGCGCTCGGGCACCACAATGCCTGCGAGTTTTTCCACCGCCAGCACATAGGGCATTTCATTCACGCAACCGCCAAGATATTCCACCCGATCGGTATAAGGAATATAGCTGTGCCAGGATTGCCGCTCGCCCATTTTTTCGGCGCCGCGGTGGTGGTAACCGATATCCGGCACGCAATCGATGATTTCTTCGCCGTCGAGCTGCAAAATTATGCGAAACGCGCCATGGGCCGAGGGATGGTTCGGCCCGAGATTCAGGAACATGAAATCTTCATTGTCGCGGCTGCGTTTCATCCCCCAGTCTTCCGGTTTGAACGTCAGCCCTTCCATTTCGAGATCCTGCTTCTGCTTGGTCAGCATGAAGGGGTCGAACTCGGTAGCGCGCGCCGGATAGTCCTTGCGCAGCGGATGGCCTTGCCAACTTTTGGGCATCATGATGCGGGTCAGATGCGGATGACCGTCAAAGGTCATGCCGAACATTTCCCAGGTTTCACGTTCATACCAGTTGGCGTTCGGGAAGATTTTAGTAATCGTGGGCAGATGCAGATCGGCTTCCGACAACGCGACCTTAAGCATGATATCCCGGTTCCGCTCGATGGAAATCAAATGATAGAACACGGTAAAATCAGCGGGCGGCAACCCTTCGCGATGGGAACGCAACCGTTCGTCCACGCCATGTAAATCGTAAAGCATGACATAGGGCTTGGGTAACTTTTTGAGAAACAATAGGATATCGAGGATTTGTTCCCGCCTCACCCAAACCACCGGAATACCGGTGCGGGTTGGCTGTACAACCAGGGCTTCCGGGCCGAAACGGTCACGCAATTCGCCGATAACCGGATCATCAAGGTGATCACGAGTTTGCCAGGCCGGCTGGGCGAGATTTTGCGTCATCAACTCTGTCATAGTTTTTTTCACCAAATTAAGGCTGTACCGGCATCATGCCATTGCGCGCGTTAACTGATTATGGACGACAAATGTCGCATCGCTTCGCGCTATAAGGCTAAATCTCGTCTGGCGAGCGCAGGTTGGTCACCGCGATTCGCTCACCCTGCTTGCGATCACGTTCCGCTTGCATATTGGCGCGATAAACGCCCTGATCGCCCACGACCCACGATAAAGGCCGCCGTTCCTTGCCAATGGATTCTTTCAACAGCAGCAGCGCCTGGATATAGGCTTCAGGACGCGGTGGACAACCGGGAATATACACATCGACCGGCAGGAATTTATCCACGCCCTGTACAACGGAATAGATGTCGTACATGCCGCCGGAATTGGCGCAGGCGCCCATGGAAATCACCCATTTGGGCTCCAGCATCTGATCATAGAGGCGTTGGATAACCGGGGCCATTTTGGTGAACGGCGTGCCGGCTATCACCATAAAGTCGGCCTGGCGCGGAGAGGCGCGGATGACTTCGGAACCGAAACGCGCCACATCGTGCACCGCGGTAAAGGATGTAGTCATTTCCACATAACAACAGGAAAGGCCGAAATTATACGGCCACAGAGAATTGCCGCGTCCCCAGTTCACCGCGTTATGCAACGCCGACTCGAGTTTACCGAGAAAGACACTCCGATTGACGTGCGCATCCAACGGATCGGATACGGTTTCCTGTTTTTGCAGGGGATAACGGTCATTATCACCGTCCGGCTCAACTCGGGTGAGTGTATAATCCATTTTTTTGCCTCGCTGTTACGGCTGTCGACGTTGAGTTTCAGCGATCGGGCCGGAACGGCGCAGACGCAGGGAACGTTCGGGCGTCCAATCGAGCGCGCCGATCCGCACCAGATAAAACAGGCCCGCCAACAACACCAGAATGAAAACGGCTGCTTCGCCAAACCCGACCCATCCCACTTCGCGGATGGAAATCGACCAAGCGTATAAATACAGTGCTTCAACGTCGAAAATGACAAAAAACATCGCTACCAGGTAATATTTGGCTGAAAGCCGCAATCTTGCGGTTCCAACCGGATCTATACCGGATTCAAAAGGGACGTTTTTCGATCGGGCGTGAGCTTTACCGCCTAGTAAGTAACCGCCTGTTAACATAAAGCAGCACAAACCGACAGCGCCAATGAGAAATACGGCGAGTGCCCAATAATGGGCCATGACATTAGTGGCTATTGACATTCTCTTTGCTTACTCATCAAAAGTGGCGTTTTGCAGCCTGCTCTTTGTTGACGGCAGTTCGACTCACCACATCTATATGTATATGGGAAGTATCCAAAAAACCGCATAGCGCTGCTGCCAGTGGCAAACACAGTCATTATGTGGGGTTTTTACTCCTTTGCATAACCTTTTGTCAACTTGGACAAAGGAATCTACATAGTAATTTACACACTTAATATCTGATTAACATTTCATGCGTATCTGTTTCGCTTAATCGAGTCAGTTAACGTGCCTGAATTTTATTCCATCATGTCCATTAACAAGACGACTTGCTAAACACTATACCATTTTCGCGGGAAATCATGTTATTCCGCGTTTTCGGCAACGGGAAAATATGATCCAGGACACAATTTTGCAACTTTTGACGGCACAAGTTGCATCAGGCGTGACAGCTACAACGAATTTTCGAGCGAAACTCGATTAACGCAGCCCGGTGATGCAATAGGGAAATTTCACAAGTTATGACAATTGGCTTATCTAGGGTAAACAATCGGGGAACGGGGGATAAGAAAGCAATAATGGAGTTTAGTCGTAATAAATTTAATAATCATGTTAAAGCCACTAATAATGCCATTAAACAAAAATTAAGCCCCTTAATACAGGGGCTTAACACCATAAGGAAAACATTTATTAATCATTTATGGTAAAGTTTTCATCTTCCCCTTCGCCTTCTACCGTGCGCGGCAAAACCGGTTGGTAAATATTGCCGCCGGATTGAACCGCACTGAAAATGGCCATGGAAAGTTCATTATCACATTGTGGATTTTTGCATAAGACATATTGCGTATCCGGCAATGGCGGTAAACCTTCCTGGCTTCCCAATACCCGGAGATCGGGACTCATCATTTCCACTGGCCGGGCGGTAATGCCCATCCCCGCTTTAACCGCCGCGCGGATCGCGGCCAGCGTCGATGCGCTATAGGCAATGCGCCACGGTGTGCCCGCGGTTTGCAATGACTCGATAGCCATGGTGCGAAACGGGCTGGGTTCGTCAGACAACACCAAAGGAATGACTTCCCCGGAATTAAAGCGATAATCGGAAGCGCAATACCATAAAGTGGGAGAGGTGCGTAACGTAACATAAGGATGTTCCCCGACCCCCAGGGTGGTGATTGCCAAATCAACTTCGCCATTATCCAGCATTTCCTGCATCAAGGGACTGCGCTTGACGCAAACATCTATCGCCAGTTTGGGATATATCCTGGTGATCCTGCCAAGCAGGTAAGGCAAGATGGAGTCAGCTGTGTCATCTGATGCCCCGATAGTCAGCATGCCTTGTATGTTGCTGTACATCAGGGATGTGCAGGCTTCATCGTTATAAAGCAGAATTTTCCTGGCATACCCCAGTAATTGAATACCGTGTTCGGTCAAAAGCTTGTTTCGGCCATGACGGGCAAACAATTCTTTGCCAACGAGCTGTTCGAGCCGTTGCATTTGCTGGCTGACTGCCGACTGCGTCCGGCATACGGAAGCTGCTGCGGCCGCAAAGGTATTGAGATCAGCGACGGCAACAAACGTTCTCAATAAATCAAGATCAAGATTGAGCACTGGACGATTTGCATTGGTCATAATATTGTCTTCACTTTTGAATTCTAATTACACACTACTACCCTGGCGTTTCTAAAAAATCGCATATCCAAGCTAAAACAGTTATGAACGTATGCCCCGCATACTGCCACGACCGATTTTGGGTCGTTTAGTGAGCTAATACGTACCTTAATCTTGCAGAAACTTCTCACTTGTTGATAAAGGGATTACTCATATATAAAAATATCTCGTTTTAACTAAACACAGCTCACTTATCAGGTAAACCATAAGATTTACCAATGATATCATCAACCTACAGACACAGATATTGCAAAAAAAAACCAAACGACAGAACAAACCTTAAATGTAATTAATTAAATGGCATGCCCGCTTTATTGTTAAAAGCTCTAAATTAGCGTTTGCATCCTATTTTCCATGCCAAATGGGGTTATTTACATAAATTTTCCTTAACTATTGTTTATAAAATCAAAAATTAACTCGTATAAAAAGTTTTCTATCTGTAAATTTATACCATAAATAGCTACCTTAAACGAAACAACAATATTTTGTAAGCATCAAAAGCCGACCTTTATTTTTCAATGGGAAAAAGCTCACATACCTGTGAAGTACTGTTACTTTATCAAGGAAAAAAGTGTGATAAGTATCATGCTACAGACAATATCGTTACACTTTTAAGCTAAAATTAATGCGAAAAGGCTAATTACAAAATCAAACCGTTCATCTTGCCCATTTTTACCTGCCCGCTCACTAATCCAAGCCTTTTTACAGAGTAGACGCTATTATCAACCGCTAGTATATAAAATAATCAATTTAAGAAAAATCAGACACAGTCATTAACATTTATTAAGAATAAAAGGCCTTAAATTTATTTCAAATCAATTTTTTATTCTGCTAAATTGATTATTTTTATTATTATATGCCAATAATCATTCTTTCCCTGGATGTTCACGCTGAAGCCGGAGCGATGCCTTCTAATGAACAAAACAGAAGAGTACATTATGCAAATTGCGCAATTCCTTGCATGGAATGCGTTTTCCCGGCATAAGGCATAATAGATTGAGTATTTCAGTTGAAAAATCCAGCAAACTGGAAAATGTGTGTTACGACATTCGCGGCCCGGTGCTAAAAGAAGCAAAACGGCTCGAAGAAGAAGGTAATAAAGTCCTCAAGTTAAATATTGGCAATCCCGCGACTTTTGGTTTTGAAGCGCCGGATGAAATTTTGGTGGATGTGATTCGCCACTTGCCAACATCGCAAGGTTACTGCGATTCAAAAGGTCTTTATTCTGCGCGTAAAGCGATAATGCAACATTATCAAGCGCGCAACATGCTGGATATAACTGTTGAAGATGTTTTTATCGGCAATGGCGTTTCCGAGTTAATTCTACAATCCATGCAAGCGCTGCTTAATAGCGGTGACGAAATGTTGATCCCCGCGCCCGATTATCCGCTGTGGACCGCATCAGTGGTGCTCGCCGGCGGTAATGCCGTACATTATCTTTGCGATGAAGGCGCCGGTTGGTTTCCAGACCTTGACGACATTCGTCAAAAGATTACGCCTCGTACGCGCGGCATCGTTATTATCAATCCCAATAACCCCACCGGCGCGGTATACAGCAAAGAATTGCTAATGGAATTAGTGGAGATCGCCCGCCAGAATAATCTCATTATTTTCTCCGACGAAATTTACGACAAGATTCTTTATGACGATAAGCAACATCATTCCATCGCCGCACTGGCGCCGGATTTATTAACACTAACCTTTAACGGGTTATCAAAAACGTATCGCGTCGCCGGCTTTCGTCAGGGCTGGATGGTCCTTAATGGTCCGAAAAAGCACGCCAAAGGCTATATTGAAGGACTGGAAATGCTGGCGTCGATGCGCTTATGCGCCAATGTACCAATGCAACATGCAATTCAGACCGCGCTGGGAGGTTATCAAAGCATCAGCGAATTTATTGCCCCTGGCGGCCGTTTGTTTGAGCAGCGCAATCGGGCTTGGGAATTAATAAACGATATTCCCGGCGTATCCTGCGTCAAACCCAGCGGAGCGTTATATATGTTCCCACATATCGATGCGCGCCGTTTTAATATTCTTGATGACCAAAAATTGGTATTGGATCTGTTGTTGGAAGAAAAAGTGTTATTAGTTCAGGGTAGCGCGTTCAACTGGCCGTGGCCCGATCATCTCCGTATTGTCACCTTACCCCGGGTGGATGAACTGGAATCCGCCATTGGGAAATTCAGTCGTTTTCTGCAAAAATATCATCAGCGGTAATCATGATGCGGGCCGTGTAACCGGCCCTCTCTCTTGTTCATTATTGGCTTGTTTGCATAATAGGCCGACCATGCGCACAATAGAGATAATAATCCTAAGCCATAAGAGCGTGTTATGAATCGAAGCCATTTTTTTGCCCACCTTTCCCGGCTCAAGCTCATCAATCGCTGGCCGTTGATGCGTAATCTGCGTACAGAAAACGTGTCCGAGCACAGTTTACAGGTGGCGTTCGTCGCTCATGCGCTGGCGGTGATCAAAAATCGTCTTTTCGACGGACAACTCAACCCCGAGCGTATCGCGCTATTAGCCATGTATCACGATACCAGCGAAGTATTGACCGGCGATATGCCGACCCCCATAAAATATTTCAATGCACAAATGGCGCATGAATATAAGAATATCGAGAAAATCGCCCAGCAAAAACTGATCGACATGTTGCCTGAGGCGGTGCGGGAAGATTTTCGGCCTTTGATAGATGAGCAATGTTATGCCGTGGAAGAAAAAGCGGTGGTCAAACAAGCGGACACACTCTGCGCCTACCTGAAATGCCTGGAGGAGATATCCGCCGGCAATACCGAATTTACTCTGGCAATGGCCCGGCTGGAAAAAACCCTTGAGGAACGCAACAGCCCTGAGATGGAGTACTTCAGAACGGTGTTCGTTCCCAGCTTCAGTTTGTCGCTCGATGAGATTAGCCAGAATACCCCGTTATAACCCGATGTCGGGCGAAATATCAAAAGGGATAAAGTATTGGAACCAATACTACGCTGACCATCATTACCAGCAGTGTAAAAGGAACGCCGACACGGACAAAATCGCTGAATTTATAACCGCCCGGCCCGCAAACCAACGTATTGACCGGTGATGAGACCGGCGTCATAAATGCCGACGACGCGGCGATGGCGACAATCATGGCAAATGGAAAGGGAGAAACCGACATTTCGCGGGCGGCTGCCACCGCTATCGGCGCCATCAAGACCGCAGTAGCGGTATTGGAGATAAACAAGCCGATTATCGCGCAAAGCGCAAATAGGCTTGCCAGCATCATGCGTGCGCCCGCTTTGCCAGAAATATCCATCAGAAGTCCGACCGCCAATGCGATACCGCCGGTTTTTTGCAAAGCCAGGGCAAAGGGCATCATGCCCACAATCACGATCAGGCTCGGCCAATGGATGGCGCGATAAGCGCTTTCCATATCAATACAGCGAAAATTGCCCATTAATAGGCAAGCGATCAGCGCGGCAATGGGATTGGGGATTTTGTCGGTCAACATCATCGCCACCATCAGCGCCAGGCAGAAAAGCGCATGCGGCGCCTGACTGATCGCGGGCGCCACATCATCCACTTCCGCGGGCAGATTAAGAACGACGAAATTGTTTTTGCTCAGTTGTAACTGCCGAATCAATTTCCAGTTGCCGATCACCAGCAGAATGTCGCCCAACGCCAGCTCTTCATCAACCACCCGGCCGCTCATGGCTTCGCCGTTGCGGCGAATACCTACGACATTCAGGCCATACCGGCTACGAAAGCCAACCTGACGCAGGCTTTTACCCAATAATTCGGAATCGGGAATCAGACTGACTTCCGCCATACCGACATCGCGGGCCTGTTCGGAGAAATATTCACCGCGCAGGATCATCGGCTCAAGCCCTTGCTCGGCGCAAAACCGGCGCACGCCATCGTCCGAAGCATTCATATCGAGCAATAACACATCGCGCTGCCGCAGCTCGGTATTACCACCGGCGCTGATCATCACCCGGCGGAATTTACGCCAGCGTTCTATACCGACCACATTCGCGCCATAGCGCGCCCGTAACCCCAAATCGTCGAGCCGCTGGCTTATCATTGGGGAATTCGGACGCAATGCGAGACGGCGCGCACGGCCGCTCAGATGATAATCCCGGATGAGATCCCGGAAAGTCCGGCGCTTCCAGCGTTCATGCGCCGTACCGGTATCTTTGCCATGCAGCCAGAAACGCGCCGCCAGCATATAACCGATGCCCATCGCCAGCACCACGATCCCCATCGGCGTCATGGCAAAAAAGCCCAATCCCGGCGCGCCGTCCCTGACCAGCTCACTGTTCACCACCATGTTGGGGGGCGTCGCCACCAGGGTCATCATACCACTGATCAATGCGGCGAAACTCAGCGGCATCAGCAGGCGAGCCGGAGAGATTTTCATGCGGACACCAACATTAAGCACCACCGGGATAAAGATGGCCACCACGCCGGTGGAACTCATGAAAGCGCCGAGCGCGGCAACCGTTAGCATCAACAAAATAAGCATGCGGGTTTCACTTTGTCCCGCCGCCCGCATCAGCCACTCGCCGACCTGATAGGCAACGCCGGTGCGAACCAGTCCCTCGCCAACCACAAATAACGCGGCGATCAGCAAAACATTGGGATCGCTAAACCCAACGGTGGCTTCCGCCAGCGTTAACGTACCGCTGACGACAAAAGCCACAATCACCAGCAACGCCACCACATCCATCCGCACTTTGCCGCTGGTGAACAACAAAATCGCGATCAGCAGTAAGGTTAACACCCAAATAAGTTGGCCTGTCATGACCTTGTCCTGATTATGAACGGCTTGGCGACGGCCGACCTCTCGTCCTCAGGCCAGTAAACTTACCCTGGCGCCGCCGGCATCCAGATCTATCCGTAGTTGTTCCAAAGAAGTGAGCACCAGGCCGATGGCGTCCTTTTGCGGCGTATCCGACGGCGGATTCACCGCGATCACCGGACAACCGGCGGCCAATGCGGACTGGATACCGGCGATGGCATCTTCCACCACGATGCATTCCTGCGGCGTGAACCCCAATTTGTCAGCCCCCAATAAATAGGCATCCGGCTGAGGTTTGCCCCGAGCCACTTGCTCCGCCGTAATTAATATCGCCGGTTCGGGCAGATGTCCGGCTTTGATGCGGGCGGTAGCCACCGGCACTGTTCCCGAAGTCACTATTGCCCACGGAATAGACAACTCATTGAGACGTTCGAGCAAAGCCACCGCGCCGGGCAATGCGGTAACGCCTTCAATACATTCCGCCTCGAATTTTTCGAGGGCCAGAAATTCGGCCCGCAAGACCTCTTCACTCGCACCCGGCATAAAATGTCGCAAAGAAAACATCGCCTGTTTTCCGTGGATGAAATTGAAAACCTCTTGTACCGGGACACCTTTGTTTCTAGCCCAGTTACCCCAAGCTAATTCCACTACCGGCAATGAATCAATCAAAGTCCCATCAAGGTCAAACAAAAAACCTCTACAAAGCACTGGCATATCTCCAGGTTAAGCCATCAGGCATTTATAATTTGTGTAATTTCAACCGCACTTAAATGGTATTGACGCGGACAGGATTGCCAAATGGCGAGCATTCGCAGGTATTTATCCCACATTTTCGTTTGGGCATTAAAACCATGAGTACCGGAATCAAAATGGGTATAACGTCCTTCGGTGAAAACCATAAAGCGAACATAAGCCAAATAGCGCGCTTCAGTGGCGGCATCAAAACCCATAAAGGATAACCGACGCTCATCGATATCCTGATGATCCTTCAGATTGGCCCAGGACACCTGTATGGCATGGTGCATTTCCATAATATCGATAATGGTGCGGCAAACCTCTTCGGTCAACTGGCCGAAATCCCGATCCAGCTCCCCCATCTGCAACCCGTAACCGCGCTCGACAATCGTCTGCAAACGGCGATAACGCTCGGCGCTATCTGGGTCCAGCATGGTCATGATCTTATACTGGTTCGATAAAATCAGCCGCTGGGCGTTAGTCATCTCCATTTTTCACTCCTGACCTATTATTGTCATAATTCGCCAACAATACCCAAGAGATAACATGGCATAATGCCTATCATGAAGGTATCGCCAGCCGATGTTTTTTTGATTTAAAACAGCAGAAAATGAAATATTGGCCGGCCGGATGGATAGATAATCGACAGTGACGCGATTATAAATCGTCCAGAAAAGCTTTATCCAGCAGCTTAAACGCCCGTTTAAGCACTTCCGCCAGCATTTGATAAGTAGGCTTGCCCTCCACCGGCGCCAGAGCCTGCCCCGCTTCGTTCAGCTTGTGGCGAACTTCGTGGAACCATTGCAATAGTGTCGGCGGCAATGGGGTGATGGAACGCTTGCCCAACCACCAGAGTCCCTGCATCGGCAAACTGCAAGCGAAAATAGCGGTCGCCACCGCCGGCCCCAATTGGCCGCCAAGGGCTATCTGCCAGGTCAGGGTAAATATCGCCAATGGCGGCATTACGCGTACGGCGAAACGGGTAGCCGTGATCATGCGGTTCTCGGGAAACAGCGGCGCCAGCCGTTTATCGCTCGGCCAGGTTTTCATATAGTCTTGTCCGCGCTGAAAAATTTTATACCAGCTTACCGAACCGGAAGGAATAGTCGTCATAGCGGACCTCAACTTTACGAATAGAAATTCAAATTTTAGAGCAAACTCACAAAATATTTTTAGAACTTTTAAAAATATTTTGTCTTTAACGCCGGCAATCGTTATCCTTGAGGCCGTCTCACGGCAGGCGAATCGGCAGCTGAACCAGCATCCGTACAGCAGCTATAGAACAAAGAAGAGTGAAATGCCATTATGCTCCGCCTGCGTTTTCGGAGCTCAGTAAAATTGCGTTTCAAAAAATTTTGTGTAGCTTCAATTATTTTCAGCGTCATGTCAGAAAAATGGACGTTGGCATGATGCTAATCATAAATCTCTACAGCATAATGCGCTACGCTTTAAGACTGATTGATGATTTATTAACCATGCATAACACAACAAAATAGGTACTTCCATGTCGAGTAAGCTAGTACTGGTTCTTAATTGTGGCAGTTCATCCCTTAAATTTGCCATTATTGATGCTGCAAACGGTGAAGAATATCTCTCCGGTCTCGCCGAGTGCTTCAATCTGCCGGAAGCGCGCATCAAATGGAAGATGGATGGCGCAAAACACGAAGCGGACCTGGGCAACGGCGCTGCACACAAAGAAGCGCTTAGCTTTATAGTTAATACAATTCTGGCGCAAAAACCAGAGTTATCGGCGCAAATAACCGCAATTGGTCATCGTGTTGTCAATGTCGGCGAAAAATATACCCAATCCGCTCTGATTACCGACGCGGTTTTACAGGCTATCAAAGACTCCATCCCGTTTGCGCCGCTGCATAATCCGGCCCATATCATCGGCATTAACGAAGCGCTGAAAACATTCCCCAAACTGGCTGACAAGAACGTGGCGGTATTCGATACCGCGTTTCACCAGACCATGCCGGAAGAAGCCTATCTTTACGCCCTGCCGTATTCTCTTTATAAAGAACATGGCATTCGCCGTTACGGCGCTCACGGCACCAGCCACTATTTCGTCACCGGCGAAGCGGCCAAGTTTCTCAATAAGCCGGTGTCGACGGTCAATCTGATCACATGCCATTTGGGCAACGGCGGTTCGGTCTCCGCGGTGCGCAACGGCCAGTGCGTTGATACTTCCATGGGCCTGACCCCGCTTGAAGGTTTGGTCATGGGCACCCGCAGCGGTGATATCGACCCGGCAATCATGTTCTATTTGCATAATGCCATGGGGATGTCGGTTGATCAAATCGACCATTTATTGACCAAAGAATCGGGGTTGCTGGGCCTGACCGGTGAAACCAGCGATATGCGCTGGATTATCGACAATTATGATGCCAAACCCGAAGCCAAGCGCGCCATGGATGTCTTCTGCCATCGTTTGGCGAAATATATCGGTTCGTACACGTCGCTGATGGAAGGTCGTCTTGACGCCATCATCTTTACCGGCGGCATCGGTGAAAACGGGGCCAAGGTCCGCGAGTTGACGCTGAAAAAACTGTCGCTCCTGGGCTTCGAAATCGACCCGCAACGTAACGAAGCGGCACGTTTCGGCCATAGCGGCGTCATCACCACCGATGCCAGCCGGCCAGCTATTGTTATTCCGACCAATGAAGAACTGGTCATTGCCCAAGACGCGGCCCGTCTGACTGCGTAACGAGTATTCTCATTCCGCCGGAATCGCGGCGGAATACTTTATTGACTAACGAGCAACCGTTAAAAGAGGTTTAGTCGTGTCCCGTACAATCATGTTGATCCCCACCGGCACCAGTGTCGGCTTGACAAGCATCAGCCTGGGTGTCATTCGCGCCATGGAACAGAAAGGCGTGCGTCTCAGTGTATTTAAACCGATCGCACAACCACGGTCCGGTGATGATGCTCTTGATGCCACGACCAATATTATCCGTGCGAATTCCACCATTCCTTCCGCCGATCCGCTGCGGATGAGTCATGTTGAATCTCTGCTGGGCGCCAATCAGCAAGACGTGCTGATGGAAGAAATTATCGCCCGTTATCATGAAAACACCAAAGACGCGGAAGTGGTCTTGGTGGAAGGTCTGGTCCCGACTCGTAAACATCAGTTCGCCAGCGCGCTGAACTATGAAATCGCCAAAACCCTGAACGCTGAAATCGTTTTTGTGTTATCTCTTGGCAGCGATTCGCCGGCGCAACTGAAAGAACGTATCGAACTGGTTCGTTCCAGCTTCGGCGGCAGCAAAAACAAGAATATTATCGGCGTCATTGTCAACAAACTGAACGCGCCGGTGGATGAGCAAGGCCGCACCCGTCCTGATCTGTCGGAAATCTTCGATGAAACATCCAAGGCCACCGTGGCCAATATCGATACCAAGCAATTGTTCGAAAACAGTCCGCTGCCGGTATTGGGATGCGTTCCCTGGAGCTTTGATCTGATCGCGGTTCGCGCCATCGACATGGCCAAACATCTGGGCGCCACCATCATCAACGAAGGCGATATTCAAACCCGCCGCGTCAGATCGGTGACTTTCTGCGCTCGCAGCCTGCCGAATATGCTGGAACATTTCCGTCCGGGTTCCTTGCTGGTCACCTCTGCCGACCGTCCAGATGTGTTGGTTGCCGCTTGTCTGGCCGCCATGAATGGCGTTGAAATCGGCGCCATATTGCTTACCGGCGGCTATCAGGTTGATGCACGCATCAAAAGCCTGTGCGAACGCGCATTCCAGTCTGGTTTGCCGATGTTCACCGTCGATACCAATACCTGGCAGACATCGCTTAATCTGCAAAGTTTCAGCCTCGAAGTTCCGGCGGACGACCATAGCCGTGTGGAAAAAGTACAAGACTACGTCGCCGGCCATATCGATAACAACTGGATCGAGTCGCTGACTGCCACGTTTGAGCGTACTCGCCGCTTGTCACCGCCGGCTTTCCGTTACCAATTGACCGAACTGGCTCGCCAGGCCGGCAAACGTATCGTAATGCCGGAAGGCGACGAACCGCGTACCGTGAAAGCGGCTTCAATTTGCGCCGAACGCGGTATTGCCCATTGCGTGTTGCTGGGTAATCCCGCTGAAATCCATCGCGTTGCTGAAATGCAGGGCGTGGAATTAGGCCAAGGCATTGAGATTATCGATCCGGAAAAGGCGCGTGAACGTTATGTACCGCGTCTGGTTGAACTGCGCAAAAGCAAGGGCATGACCGAAGTGGTAGCCCGTGAGCAGTTGGAAGATAACGTGGTTCTGGGCACATTGATGCTGGAACAAGGTGAAGTGGACGGGCTGGTTTCCGGTGCGGTTCATACTACCGCCAACACCATTCGTCCTCCGCTGCAGTTAATCAAAACCGCGCCAGGCAGCTCGCTGGTATCATCGGTGTTCTTCATGCTGTTGCCGGAACAAGTGCTGGTTTATGGCGACTGCGCTATCAATCCGGACCCGACGGCCGAACAACTGGCGGAAATCGCTATTCAGTCCGCTGATTCAGCAGCCGCTTTCGGTATTGACCCGCGCGTTGCCATGATCTCTTACTCCACCGGTACTTCCGGCGCCGGCAGCGATGTGGAAAAAGTTCGCGAAGCGACCCGTCTGGCCAAAGAAAAACGGCCTGACCTGGTGATTGACGGTCCGTTGCAGTATGACGCGGCTATCATGGCTGATGTGGCGCTATCCAAAGCACCGAATTCACCGGTAGCCGGTAAAGCCACCGTGTTCATTTTCCCGGATCTGAACACAGGCAACACCACTTATAAAGCAGTGCAGCGTTCCGCCGATTTGATTTCCATCGGGCCGATGCTGCAAGGCATGCGTAAGCCGGTTAATGACTTGTCCCGCGGCGCATTGGTGGATGATATCGTCTATACCGTTGCGTTGACGGCTATTCAGTCGAAACAAGCTGAAAAATAAGTCAGGATAGTTGATGAAACGCCGGCGCAAGCCGGCGTTTTTGTTGACAAAGCCCCGGCCCTTCGGCCTGGATGCGGATGACTTCACCGCCGCCATGTTTTGTATCGTGGCACAAAAAACCACTAAAAGACTTGTTAACAGGTCTTTGGAACCTATCATTAAGACCTGTTTAAAGGTCTTTGAAGATGTGCCATGACAAACATCATTCTGAGCGACATCAGCGCCAGTGTTAGCGAATTGAAAAAAACCCGATGGCGACAGTGAGCGCCGGCGAGGGTGAAATGCGATCCTTCGCCATACACTTTCACCGCCTGCTTGCGAACTGTCCGCACCCAGTAAAATCCCTCCAGCATCGCCAATTGCCCGAGAATATCCTTAAACATCGCCGCATCCGCCACTTCCAGCACGACCGAGTTCGCCAACCCGCGCACCAACCCCATATCTTCAAACGACATATGCGTACCACCGTTGTGACAGGCTGTGACGCCGGCGTCGGAAGCAATGACTTTGAGGGTTCACACGTTAAAACCAAAGGCGCTGAGTTTGTGCGATAACGCCATATCCGCGGCGATTGACACCCCTTGCCCGAGGGAACCGGTAGTGGCATCAACGCCAAGGGTGCGTATCCGATCGGGATGACTGGGCAAATGCGTGCCGTTCTGATTTAGCGTTTTCAATTCCCTGGGCGGGAAATACCCTCGCAACACCAACGTACTATAAAGCGCCGGGCCGGCATGGCCCTTCGACAATACAAAATAATCACGCCCTGGCCATAGCGGCTGGCCCGGCTGAATGGCGATGAATGGCAACCGGTGGCCGCCATCTCTTCCACCTTGTGCAAACACGACAGCTTTTAGCCGCCGCAAGCCAACGCGAATACACTGACGGCAACAGATGGCCGTCGGTAATTATTCCTTTGGCGCGGCCTCTTCCTTGGGCGGCGTGTCGTCCTTGGGCGGGATCTCATCCTTTGGCGAAGCCGCCAGGGGTTTGCCGTAGCGTTGCTGGTTATTACGGCTCATCCACAAGGATAAGGCTTTAAGCGAGTCAGGAGTGAATTCATCGCAGCGTACGGTAATTTCTTCAGGGCGCAGCCATTTTACCGCTTCCACTTCTTCGGCTTGCAACGCGAACGGACCATGGGAAACGCAGCTGAACAAAGATCCCCAGACACGGCAATGTTCGTTTTCAAAATAAAAGGAACCGTGTTCGGCAAACGGCACCCCTGCAATGCCCAATTCCTCTTCCGCTTCGCGTCGGGCGGATTCAAGCAGGATCTCGCCGGCTTGGACCACGCCGCCGGCGGTGGCATCCAGATAGCCCGGATAAAAGTCTTTGGTTTCAGTACGGCGCTGCACCAAAATGTTACCCATACCGTCATGAACCACGATATAGCTGGCGCGGTGACGTAGACGCTCGGCGCGCATCTGCTGGCGGCTGGCCTGGGCGATGACTTCGTTGTTTTCATCTACGATGTCAACCCATTCGATACCCGCGGACTGACTCTGTTCCACCATCTTTCGAATCCCTTGTTATAGACGCGGAAGGGCCGCGCACCTTTATACCCGTCAGCTTTTGCATGGCAGGTGTGTTGGCTGCGTTCGTTCACCCGAATCACTTACCTGAGTAAGCTCATCGGGATTTACTCGCTGGCCGCCTTCCTGCCATCCGAAAGCTATAGGGTATAAACCTAGTCAGCTTTCGCATGGCAGGTGCGTTGGCTGCGACTCGAAAGCGCCAGGGTATAATGATCGTCATCAAATTAGAGGGTAATCGCGACTTGCGCAAGAGTTTCACTCGTTGCCAATGACACAACCCGTAATTTCCCTTCTTCCAGCAAACCGTAACTAGGCGGGTGATTGCCTTTTGGCAGACTTACCGACCCCGGATTGAAACAAATGACGCCATCAACCCGTTCGGCTTGCGGAATATGCGTATGGCCATAGGCCAAAACATCGCCAAGGCGCATGGGCGGGCGGGCACCCGGATGATAAAGATGCCCATGCGTCAAAAACAGGCGCGACCCTTCCATTAACACCTGTTGCCAGGGAGCGGTAATGGGAAAGTCGAGCATCATCTGATCCACTTCGCTATCGCAGTTGCCGCGCACGGCAATTATACGATCGGCGTAACCATTCAGTAAACCGGCCACTTCCGCCGGTTGGTACCGTTCAGGTAATGGATTGCGCGGCCCATGATAAAGCAAATCACCAAGTAAAATAAGCCAATCGGCCCCGCAGGCATCAAAGGCGGCCAGTATTTTTTCCGTGGCGGCCAGGGAACCGTGGATATCGCTGGCAATCAGCAGTTTCATTAATTTCTCCTCTCTTTACCGGCTTTCAGACCAAGACTGTATGGTTATATCATGAACCTGACAAAGAGTTGCAGCAGCATGAATGACCTGATCTGTTCGGCTGAAGGCAGGCGTTCATAAAACAGGCGTAATCCGTAGCGTTTGATGCCTACCCCGGCGGCAATTCGCTGATTGATCATGATTTTTGCAATGGCTGCTATGGAAGAAAATGTTGTTATGACGCAACGGCATCTTTTTTCTTTATGATTTAGCCTATGCTTGAAGCAATAGCGATAATCGACCGTCTGGATGTGGAGGCAAAGGCAAGCATGAAAATATTGGTGACTGGAGGCACCGGGTTGATTGGCCGGCATCTGATTGTCAGGTTGTTGGCATTGACCCATCAAATTACGGTTCTTACCCGTGATCCTCAACGTGCGCATCAAAAGCTCGGCAATCATATCACTACGTTGACGTCGCTTAAGGCTTGCGACAATCTTGATGAATTCGACGCGGTGATCAATTTGGCCGGCGAGTCCATCGCCGAGAAACGCTGGACAGCCGAGCAAAAAGAGTTGCTCTGCCATAGCCGCTGGGACATTACCGAACGTCTTAGCCAGTTGATTAAGAAAAGCGACAACCCGCCTTCCATATTTATCTCCGGTTCCGCCACCGGCTATTACGGCAATCAAAACCAATTGCTGGTAACCGAGGACGAGCCGCCGACCGATGAGTTCGCACATGTGTTATGTCAACGTTGGGAAGCATTGGCGCTGGAAGCCAGCAGCGAGAAAACCCGGGTTTGCCTCTCTCGCACCGGCATAGTGCTGGCGGCGGACGGCGGCATGCTAAGCAAGCTATTGCCGCTATTCAAGCTGGGGCTGGGCGGTCCAATCGGCGACGGCCGGCAGTTTTTACCCTGGATTCATATCGAGGACATGATCAACGCCCTGCTGTATTTGTTGACCACGGAAAATCTGCGGGGGCCATTTAATATGGTGGCGCCCTATCCGGTGCATAACGAACAATTCGCCGCGATACTGGGCGAGGTATTGCACCGGCCGGCGATGATGCGCGCACCGGCGAGCGCCGTCAAATTAATGATGGGTGAGGGCGCCGCGCTGTTACTGGGAGGACAGCGCGCCATACCCAAACGACTGGAGCAGGCTGGATTCATCTTCCGTTATAGCGAACTGAAAGAGGCGCTGGAGGAAATCGTCGCCTCGTCGGCTTAAAGGACATGTCCCGCTAGCGGGACACTCCCGCCAACGGGACGCTTGCGCTGGCAAACGCGGCTACTTCAGCGCGCCGGAAAGGAATTGCTGCAAACGAGGGCTTTTGGGATGGCCGAAAACCTCGTCAGGGGTTCCTTCCTCTTCGATAACGCCTTGATGTAAAAATATGACATGGCTGGAGACATGCCTGGCGAATTCCATCTCATGGGTCACCACCACCATGGTTTTGCCCTCTTCCGCCAGTTTTTGCATAATCCGCAGCACCTCGCCCACCAATTCCGGATCAAGGGCCGAGGTGGGTTCATCAAAGAGCAAAACTTCCGGTTCCATGGCCAGCGCGCGCGCAATAGACACACGCTGTTGCTGACCGCCGGAGAGATTAATCGGATATTTAGCCCGGGCGCGTTCATCGATGCCGACTTTATCCAGATAATGCACTGCCCTTTCAAGCGCGTCTCGTTTGCTCAGACCCAATACCTGTATCGGCGCCTCCATGACATTCTCCAGCACCGTCATGTGGCTCCACAGATTGAAATGCTGGAAAACCATGGTCAGACGGGTACGTAGCAATTGCAGCTGTTTTTTATCGAAAACCTTCAATTGCCCGTCACGATCCCGGACCATATGAATATCGACATTATTGACGCTGATTGATCCGTCGCTGGGTTTTTCCAGGAAGTTGATACAGCGTAAAAATGTGCTCTTACCCGACCCGGACGATCCGATAATGCTGATAACGTCGCCGGCCCGCGCTTCCAGGGAAACGCCTTTTAGAACTTCCTGATCGCCATAGCGTTTGTGCAGTTCCTGAATTAATAATTTAGTATCTTGCATAATTTTCTGCGCCTAAGGGGATTACTGCGGTTTGACATGCCGCAACCAGCGTTTTTCGGCCTGTTTGAACAACCCGATCAGCACGAAAGAGACCATTAAATATATCACTGCTGCAATACCGAATGCATAAAAAGGCTGATATGTCGCGGCATTGATATCGCGGGCGATTTTCAGCACATCGGGTACGGTGGCGGTAAAGGCCAGCGCAGTGGAATGCAGCATCAGGATCACTTCATTACTATAGGCCGGGATGGCCGAACGCAGGGCAGAAGGAAGGATGATACAACGGTAGAGTTTGAACCAGGAAAAGCCATAAGCCCGCGCCGCTTCGATTTCACCATGGGGCACCGCGCGAATGTAGCCTGCGAAAATTTCCGTTGTATAAGCACAGGTATTGAGGGTCAGCGCCAACACGGTGCAATTCATGCCGCTGCGAAAAAACGCGTTCAGCAGATCGGTGCCGCGCACGATGTCCAAACTGTAAACACCGGAATAGAACACCAGCAATTGTACATAAAGCGGCGTACCGCGAAAAATATAGGTGAAAAGCCATACCGGATATTTCAGCCAGGGTAACGGCGAAACGCGCGCCACCGCCAAAAACACCGCCATCACGCCGCCCATCGCCACCGATGAAATCAGCAACCATAAGGTAATGGCCAATCCGGTAAAACGATAGCCGTCACTCCATAACAGGGCATGGCCGTACTGTTGAAGAATCTCAATCATAAATCGGCCTTTCTAACACCCAGCGAATAGCGCCGCGTCAGCCATAACAGAATCCCATTGGACAGCGTGGTGAAAATCAGATAAACCACCCCAGCCACAATCGCAAAATAGAACGGGTGAAAGGTGCCTTTCCCCGCCAGTTGGGTGGTTTTTATCACATCTTCCAAACCCAGTAATGACACCAGCGCGGTGGCTTTGAGAATCACCTGCCAGTTATTACCGATGCCGGGTAAAGCAAAACGCATCATGGAAGGAAACATGATGCGCCGAAAAATTTGCCGACTGGAAAAACCAAAAGCGGTCGCCGCTTCGATCTGGCCTCTGGGGACCGCCATAAACGCGCCGCGAAAGGTTTCGGTAAAATACGCGCCGTAGATGAAGCCCAGCGTGATAATACCGGCCGCCAACGGATCGATATCGATCTGATCCATGCCTAACGCTTCGGTAAGGCTGTTAAGCGCAATCTGCAGACCGTAAAAAATCAGCAGCATAAGCACCAAATCAGGCACACCGCGGATAAGCGTGGTATAGCCGTTGAAGATAGCCACCAAGGGACGGTTGCGGGAAAGTTTTGCACTTGCGCCGAACAGGCCGATGACCACCGAGAGCAAAACAGAACTGAGCGCCAGCTCAAGGGTCACCAAAGAGCCATTAATGATAAGTTGTGCGTAACCATAAAACATCGATCATATCCTGTCCTGGCGGAGGATAGTAATAACAGGTTTGCCCGCAATCAGAGCGGGCAAACACCTTCTGACAGGATTAACCGCCGTATACGTCAAAATTGAAGTACTGTTTGGCGAACTTGTCGTAAGTGCCGTCTTTGCGCATCGCGGCAAAAGCTTTGTTCAACGCCGCCTGCAAGTCCGTTTCGTCCTTGCGTAAGCCCATGCCGGTGCCGACGCCGAAGAACTGATCATTTTTCACCGAAGGTCCGGCGAAGACATAGCCTTTACCTGCGGGTTGTTTCAAAAAGCCTTCGCTGGCGGCCACTTCATCCTGGAACGCCACATCAATACGTCCAGCGGCAAGATCGGCATAAATCAAGTCCTGATTCTGGTAAGCCACCACATCGATACCTTTAGGCTGCCACATGGCATTGGCAAAAGCTTCCTGAGTGGAGCCTTGCAATACGCCGACGCGTTTACCCTTCAGAGAGTCGAGCGTAGGGGTGATATTGGTCGGCGCTTTAGCAATCAGACGGGCATCGGCGGCATAAAGTTTATCAGTGAAAGCAATTTCTTGCTGACGTTTTTCAGTAATCGATAACGAGGAGATGATAGCATCGATTTTTTTGGCTTTCAGAGAGGGGATCAATGCATCAAAATCACTTTCCACGAAAGTACATTTGGTTTGAATGCGCTTGCAGAGTTCTTTTGCCAAATCAATATCAAAGCCCACCAACTGACCGCTGGCATTTTTTGATTCAAAAGGGGCATAGGTAGGGTCAGTACCGATTTTTATGCTTTTTGGTACCGCGGCAAAAACGCTTCCAGCTGAAGCCAGCGCCAGCATAAGAGGAAGAACTTTAAACAACTTTTTCATACATTACCCTCAGAATAATTATTAGTTAGGTAAAACCTAATCCCGATTTTCAGCCTTATCCAATTGCACTTTCCGTGCCATTTTAACGGGTTTGGACACAGTCTTCATCCAGATGGCGTCGAATTACCCTCTTGAGACCTTTTAAGACTTTTTGCGCCATACCCGGACCAGCCATAATGGAGATGCTGGATAGATGGCATAGAAAGCCCACGACTGTTGCACCATAATAATACATAGCGTGATCACAATTGGGGCAATGTTATTATAACGCGCCATCAAGCAGCGCTAATGTCCCTGCCACCTTGTGAATAAATCCTCTGGAAGATCAATATCGAACTGATCCAGAACCCGATTGACGGTTTGATCAATGACATCCTGCAATGTGGCGGGGCGATGATAAAACGCGGGCACCGGCGGCATTATCACCGCGCCCATTTCGGCAGCCGCGGTCATCAAACGCAGATGCCCTAAATGCAGGGGTGTTTCGCGAACGCAAAGCACTAGCGTACGGCGTTCTTTCAATACCACATCCGCTGCGCGAGACAGCAGACCGTCAGTGTAACTGTTGACGATGGCGGACAAGGTTTTCATAGAACAAGGCAGCACCACCATGCCGGCGGTTTTGAACGAACCCGAACTGATATTGGCGGCGATATCGCGGCAATCATGCACTTTATCGGCCAGCGACGATAAATCGCGCATAGTGTAATCGGTTTCGAGCGTTAATGTCTGGCGGGCGGCATGGCTCATGACCAGATGGGTTTCGACGCCTTCCACCGTTTGCAAAACTTGCAAAAGCCTCACGCCGTAAATGGCGCCGCTGGCTCCGGTGATGCCTACAATCAATCGTTTCATTTCGTCATTCGGGTGGCGTTCCCCGTCGCTGGTGGCAAAATTAAAACACCCGGTGCGCATGACCGCCCGGGTGCGAGAAACATCAGCTTTCGTTTTCGACCCGAACGTATCGGGCCTGCTGGCTGTTAACCTTCGTTGTACATTTCCAGATTTTCGACTTCATTTTGCATCTGAACCGCCTTGGCGTCATCATTACGCAACGATTCCAGATAATCCAGATAACGTTGATCGACATCCTTGGTCACGTAGATGCCGTTGAATACCGAAGATTCGAATTGCTGGATGTCCGGGTTATCCTCGCGCACTGCCTGTTCCAGGTCGCTAAGATCCTGGAAAATCAAGGCATCCGCGCCAATCAGCGCACGAATCTCATCGACTTCACGACCATGGGCGATAAGCTCCGTGGCACTGGGCATGTCAATGCCATAGACATTGGGGAAGCGAATCTCCGGGGCGGCGGAAGCGAGATACACATGACGCGCACCCGCTTCACGGGCCATCTCGACGATTTGTTCCGAAGTGGTGCCACGTACGATGGAATCATCCACCAACAAAACATTCTTATCGCGAAATTCGGCGCGGTTGGCATTCAGTTTACGACGAACCGACTTACGGCGAACCTGCTGTCCGGGCATAATGAACGTCCGGCCGACGTAGCGATTTTTGACGAACCCCTGCCGATAAGGCAATTTCAGAATGCGGGCGATTTCCAGCGCGATATCGCAAGAAGTCTCCGGAATGGGGATGACCACGTCAATATCGAGATCTTCCCATTCGCGCGCAATTTTTTCGCCCAGCTTCTGCCCCATACGGACCCGCGCGCTGTAGACGGAAATTTTATCGATGAACGAATCCGGGCGAGCAAAATAAACATACTCGAACAAGCAGGGATGGTGTTGGGGATTTTCAGCGCATTGACGGGTGAATAACTGGCCTTTCTCGGTGATATACACCGCTTCGCCAGGCGCCACATCACGCAAAAATTCAAAGCCCAGCGTATCAAGCGCCACACTTTCCGACGCCACCATATACTCATTGCGGCCATCGGCCAGGGTCCGTTTACCGATAACCAACGGACGTATGCCGTTGGGATCGCGAAATGCCACCAGACCGTGCCCGATAATCATGCCGACCACCGCGTAAGCGCCGCGGATTTGTTGATGGGTTGCGGCCACCGCGGCGAAGATATCTTCGGCTTCCAGGGGATAATCAGGAAAACGATCCAGTTCACTAGCCAGAATATTCAGCAGAATCTCTGAATCGGACGTGGTGTTAATATGACGGCGCCCTTTTTCAAAGAGTTTTTTGCGCAATTCATGCGCATTGGTCAAGTTGCCGTTATGGGCCAGGGTAATACCGAAGGGGGAGTTGACATAAAAAGGCTGGGCTTCTGAAGCGCTGGAGCTGCCTGCGGTAGGATAGCGGACATGACCAATGCCGATATTTCCCTGCAAACGCTGCATATGCCGCGCTTCAAACACATCTTTCACCAACCCGTTGGCTTTACGCAAACGGAAACAATTCAATGCATCGATGGTAACGATGCCCGCGGCATCCTGCCCCCGGTGCTGAAGCACCGTTAACGCGTCGTAAATCGACTGGTTGACCGGCATAAAACCGGCGATACCGACAATACCGCACATGTTGTCATTTCCTCATCAGCGTTACCGGGGCCGTTAATGCCGCGGTAAAAAACTCGACGTGCTTGCCAGATAGTTGAAAAACCATCTGATGATACCGCTGAATTGCGGTACCAGCTGGGACTGACGCCAGTCCGCACTTTGGGCAAAGCCGGTGAAGGTATCCAGAAAGAACAAGATCGCCGCGACGATCAATATGCCCCTGAGTGCGCCAAAACACACCCCCAACACACGGTCGGTTCCAGATAAACCGGTCCGTTCCACCAAAGAGCCAATCACGTAATTGACGATTGCCCCGACTATCAAGGTCGCCACAAACAATAAGGCAATCGCGATACCGTTGCGAACCAGCTCATCTGCAAAGCGGGTAAAGTAGACAGCGAGATACATATAATAGTGGCTGGCGACAAAAAAAGCACAAGCCCACGTAATTAATGATAACGCTTCACGGATAAACCCGCGAATCAGACTGATCAAGGCCGAAAATGCAATGAGGCCGATAATGACGTAATCAACCCAATTCATATCTGCATCCCATGGTATTTCGCCACGACAACTGGTTCGCGGCGAATTCTAACAGAAAACGAAAACGTTTGCGCACCGGAATTCCGCCCTAATGATAAATATGATTCAATGAACTTGATAAGACCGCAATTGGCCATTCAAGCCGCTCAACTGATTTAATTCGGCCAAAGCATCCTGCAATTTCTGCTTGGACGCTTCGGGTCCGACAAAAATACGGGTTATCTGCCCCGCCACCGGTTGCGGCGGCAAGGTATAAACCCGATAGCCCGACAAACGCAGCTTGGCCACCACCTCTTCCACGCGGGAGGCATTTTTCAGCGCCCCCAGTTGGACTATCCAGGCTTGCCCTTTTGGTGGTTGTTCAGCAGCCGGTTGCGCCGAGGCGGTGGACGTATCCGGTTTCTGCGCGGAAACAGCAGGTTTCGGCTCTGATTTGGCCGACTGCGTCCCTGGCGGCGCCGGTGTCGGTTTGGCTGCTGGTTTGGCCGGTTCCATGCGCGGCACGGACGCTTTTTTAGGCGCCGGCGCCGTTACGGCAGGCTGTTCGTCCGTCGGTTGCTCTGCGTTATCGGCAGCCGACGCCGCGGTGGGTTCGTCGGTTTCAGGCGTCTTATTAGCCTGTTCAACGGCCGCGCCAGCCCCTTCAGGCGGTTGGCTGGGCAGAGCCTGATTAGCCTGCGGCGATGTCTCGGTTTCATCGGTATCACCCGGTTTAGGCACCAGGGGAATAGCGGCGAACTCATCCTGATAATGCTTTTTTTTACCGTCCAGCAATCCGGGCAATACAATGACGCCCAACGCGACGATAATAATGGTTCCCACCAGACGATTTTGAAATTTACTTGCCACGCTCATTCTCCGCGTTAATCAGCGCCAGAACGGGTGCCACGGTATGAAACGAGCCGAACACCAGCACGCAATCTTGCGGGTCGGCGTCCTGCAGGGCTTGATGCCATGCGGCGACGACATTGTCGAATTGCCGCGCCCCCGCAAGGTGTTCGGCCACTTGAGCCGCACTGGCGGCGCGCGGCCCGTCCAGGCTGGCGCAATACCACTCATCCACCTGATCCAGCAGGCAATTCAACGTGCCGGCGATGTCCTTGTCCGCCAACATACCGACCACCGCGCGCACTTTACCGGCTACCGGCAATTGCGCCAATTGGGTGGACAGATAATGGGCGGCATGGGGATTATGCGCCACATCCAGAATACGTAAAGGCGAATGGCCGATAACCTGGAATCTGCCGGGCAGGGAGGCTTCGGTCAGCCCGCGATGAATCGCCGGCAGCGACACCTTGAGCGGGGAACGCCGGATGGCGGCCAGCGCGGTGGCGGCATTGGGCAAAGGGACTGACGGCAACGGCAAATCAGACAGGGTGATGTCATTATCACGCCAAATCCAACCGGTTCCCGCACGGCTGAACCACCAGTCGCGATCGCGGCAATAAAGCTGGGCGCCGCAGTTTTGCGCGCTGAGATCAATGGATGCGGGACGATCCGGTTCACCGACCACCGCCGGTTTGCCGGCGCGCAGAATACCGGCTTTTTCCCGGCCGATGCTCTCGCGATCCGGCCCCAGAAATTCGGTGTGATCCAGTCCGATACTGGTGATAACCGATACATCGGCGTCGACGATGTTGGTGGCGTCCAATCGCCCACCCATCCCGACCTCGAGAATAGCCACATCCAGCGACGCCTGTTTAAACAGCCACAACGCCGCCAGGGTGCCGAATTCGAAATAACTCAGTGACGTCTCGCCGCGACCGGATTCTATCGCCGCCATGGCCTCGCTATGCCGCATTTCGGGCAACTCCCGGCCCTGGATACGCACTCGCTCGGTATACCGGAGCATATGGGGTGAGCTGTATACGCCGACCGTGTAGCCTTCGGCCATCAAAATCGCCTCAAGCAGGCGGCACGTGGTACCTTTGCCGTTGGTTCCGGCCACCGTGAAAACACGGGGCGCGGGCTGCAACAAATTCATGTAGGCCGCCACCGAACCTACCCGATCCAGACCCAGTTCGATGGTTTTGGCATGCAGACGCTCAAGATAATAAAGCCACGCAGCCAGTGGCGACGTGGCCTGCGGAATAATAAGCTTTTCCATACGTCCCGTTTATAGACTGTACCGATATAAAAATAGCGTTCCGGACCGGTCGCGCTACCGGCGGCAGGACCGGACTCCAGCGCCGCTATACTCCGTCCTGGTGTTCCTCGGACAGATACTCATGCCGTGGCTCCGGTAAATGCGACGTTTCCGGCTGAGGCAGGTGAGTCATTTTGGCCAGCAGGCCGGCCAGTTTCAGGCGCATTTCCGGCCGACGCACGATCATATCGATAGCGCCTTTTTCCAACAGAAATTCACTGCGCTGGAAACCGGCCGGCAGTTTTTCCCGCACCGTCTGCTCAATGACGCGCGGACCGGCGAAACCAATCAAGGCCTTGGGTTCGGCGATATTCAGATCGCCCAGCATGGCCAGGCTGGCCGAAACACCGCCCATGGTCGGGTCGGTCAGCACGGAAATATAAGGCAGGCGACGCTCACGAAATTTAGCCAGGGCGGCGCTGGTTTTAGCCATTTGCATCAACGACAGCAGCGCTTCTTGCATACGCGCGCCGCCGCTGGCGGAAAAACAGACCAGCGGACATTCGTCTTCCAGCGCTTGCTCCACCGCCCGCACGAACCGCGCGCCGACCACCGACGACATGGACCCGCCGATAAAAGCGAATTCGAACGCGGCCGCCACGATCGGCATGTTGTATAAGCTGCCTTTCATCACCACCATCGCGTCTTTTTCGTTAGTGTCTTTCTGGGCCGCAGCCAGGCGATCCTTGTATTTTTTGGAGTCCTTGAACTTGAGGATGTCCCGAGGCTCCAGTTCACTGCCCAGTTCGACGTCGCTGCCCTTGTCCAGGAAAGAGAGCAAACGCGAACGCGCGGTCATACGCATATGGTGATCGCATTTGGGACAAACCTCCAGGTTGCGCTCAAGCTCCGCACGGTATAAAACCTGGCCGCAACTATCACATTTGGTCCAGACGCCCTCGGGGATATTTGCCCGGCGCGTTGTGGTGATAGTGCTCTTATTGAGAATTCGTTCAATCCAGCTCATCGATAACCTTTCTGTTTGAACCTGGCAAGCGCCAGTCCGCTAATTGTAGTAAGACCATTTTGCTGGCGTAACATTCATTGCCGTTTTGTACAAGAGAAAAAGCACGCCCATGAAAATGTTGCCCATTAAACCATAACCGCCATCGACTTGGGATAGAAAACTCAGCCCGATAAGGATAATTCACGCTTGAACCGGCCAGCGATGGCGTACGGACATTACCGGACGCGGCGTCTTTGCCGCCAGACTTCGATGACGCCCGGCAGGACGGAAAGCACAATGATAGCCACGATCAGCAGTCTCAAATTTTCTTGCACAACCGGCAAATCGCCGAACAGATAACCGGCGTAACTGAAGAGACCAACCCACAACACGCCGCCGGTGATATTGAACAAGGCAAACTGCCGATAAGTCATGTGTCCCATGCCCGCCACGAACGGCGCAAAGGTTCTGACGATGGGGACAAACCGGGCCAGGATAATGGTTTTTCCGCCGTGGCGGGCATAAAACTGATGGGTTTTGTCCAGATAACTGCGACGGAAAATTCTGGAATCGGGACGACTGAATAATTTTTCGCCGAACAAACGCCCGATGGTGTAATTCACCGCATCGCCCAATACCGCCGCGACCGCCATCAGCAATGCCAGCAAATGGATATCCAGGCCATTGGTCGGCAAGGCGGACAACGCGCCCGCCACGAATAGCAGGGAATCGCCAGGCAAAAACGGCGTGACCACCAGGCCGGTCTCGCAAAACAGAATCAAGAACAGGATGGCATATATCCAGATGCCGTATTGAGCCACCAACTGCGCCAAATGAATGTCAATATGTAAAATAAAATCAACGATAAAATGTATATATTCCATCAATCTGCTTCCCCAGATCAGCAAAAAAAGGCGCAAGCCCTCAGTCCAGCAAAAATAACGGCCCCATGGCCGGCGACGGCAAAGCGAACCGCGACGGATAATCCACCGCCACCAGATACAATCCCTCTGCTTTGGCGGTCGCCGCGGCCAATGTACGATCGCGGGCGGCCAGCAATTCCGCTATCCATTCTTCGGATTGACGTCCGCAGCCGACTTCCATCAAACTGCCGGCGATATTGCGCACCATATGATGCACGAATGCGTTGGCTTTGATATCCATCACCACATAGGCGCCTTGACGGGTTACGGTCAAACTTTTCACATTCCGCCAGGGCGTGCGCGATTGGCATTGCACGGCGCGAAAAGACGTGAAATCGTGTTCACCCAGCAGGCAGCGCCCCGCCCGCTCCATTATCTCCGCATCCAATGGATGGTAGAAATGAGTGACGCCGCTGGACAAGATAGCCGGGCGATACGGGTGATTATAGATAATATAACGATAACGGCGTGCGGTGGCGCTAAAACGCGCATGGAAATCCCCGGCCACTTCGGCCACCCAGCGCACCGCCACTTCCGGGGGCAGGTTGGCGTTAACACCCAGGGTCCAGGCGGCCTGCTCGCGCTGCGCATGGGTTTCAAAATGCGCCACCTGGCCGGTGGCGTGCACGCCGGCATCGGTGCGGCCGGCGCAAAACACCGTAATCGGCTCATTCGCCACTTTGGATAAGGCCTGCTCCAGACAGGCCTGAACACTGGCGACTTCCTGTTGCCGTTGCCAGCCGTAGAACCGACTACCGTCGTATTCAATACCCAGCGCGATTTTTATTGGCGCCGGGGCCAAACCGGAGACTGCTTGCGACATTAATAAAGATACTCCGCCACCAAAAGCTCCGCGGTCAGTACCGCCATCAATGCCCCGCCGAAGCGGACATTATCCGCCACCGACCAGAACTGCAGCAGATCAGGCATACCGTAGTCGGCGCGCAAACAACCGATACTCAGCTCGATTTGACCGGACGCATCTTCTACCGGTGTGGGGAATTGCTGTTCTTCGCTGACGGAGATAAGCTCGTCGTCTCCGAGCAAATCAAGGGCTTCCGCCTCTCCCAGCGGTCGCTGGGTTTCCACGTGCACGATTTGCGCATGGCCATAAAATACCGGCGCCTGCACACTGCCCACCGCTATCGGCAAACTTTGATCCTGCAAGATTTTGCGCACCTCGTCCACCAATCGGCGCTCGGTCTGTACGGCGCCGGCCTCATCAGGCAGCAGCGGAAACAGATTGAAAGCCAACTGCCGGCCGAAAAATCCCGGTTCAGCCGGCAATCCATTCAACAACCGCGCGCTTTGCCCAGCCAGGGCATCCACGGCGATTTTGCCTTGCCCGGACACCGATAATAAATTAGTGACATGCAAGCGCGTTAAACCAGCTTGTTCGGTCAAAGGCTTGACCGCCCGCAACAACTGACTGGTCAGGCTGTCCGCCACGGCTATCAGATTGCGATTACGATACTCCGCCAGCACCTGATTGTTCACCCCCGGCACCACCAGCGGAACATCCGGGTCAAGGGCATAGAAACCGCTGGTATCGATGACCAGACAGCCGGCTGAAGCGGCCTGTTCGGCATAAAGCGCGCTGGCTTCGGCACCGGCGACGAAAAAAGCCAGTTGCGCCTGCGACCAATCAAATTGCGCGGCATCGCTCGCCAAATAGCTTTTGCCGTTAACACGCAAAGTTGCGCCGGCGCTCCGTTCACTGCACAGAGGATAAAATTCCCCCAGCGGAAACTGACGTTCCTGCAATAACTCCAGCAGCGCCGTACCCACCGCGCCAGTTGCCCCTAATAGGGCGACATTCCAGCCGTCAGACATTATTTTTTCTCCTGAAATTTCATTAATCCACAGCGACGGCGGTAAAACCGAGGTCGCATAACAACCCGCGGCTTTGGGGATCATCGATTTCGACCCGCAGCGAAGACCACTCGCGGCGCTCCGGGTACAGTTTACGCAGCCGGTCGAATTCGCCCGGCACCGACGCCGCCCGCCGCAACGGCCCGTCGTCGCGACGTACATCATATACCAGATGTGACAGTCGCTTTAGCAACGCTTCATCCACCGGGCCATGCAACCGTATACGCTCCACCGCTGGTCGCGGCAACAACTGATCCAATGGCGCTTGCAGCGGCCGGCCCAGGAATTGGCCAAAGGCTTCGAAAATCTGAGTGGTCCCGCGCGCTTTGCCTTCTAAGCTATAGCCGGCGATATGCGGCGTGCCGATGTCCGCCAGCGTCAGCAATGGCAGCGATAAATCCGGCTCGGGTTCCCAGACATCCAGAATAACCCGCAGGTTTTTGCCTTGTGTCAACGCGCGCAGCAACGCGGCATTATCCACCACCGCGCCGCGGCAGGCATTGATTAAAATACGCCCGTCCGGCAGCGCCGCCAACAACGCCTCGTCGACCTGATGCCATGTAGGATAAGGGCCGGTACGCGTTAACGGGGTATGGAACGTCAATATATCCGCCTCGGCGACCAGTTTTTCCAGCGGATAAAACGGCCCGGCGGCGCCGCTCGCGGCAAGCGGCGGATCACAACGCAGACTATTTATCCCCAGGGCTTGCAACCGGCGATGCAGCCGACCGCCCACATTCCCCGCGCCGATAATACCGACTGTCTTATCACGCAAAGCGAAACCATCGCGCTCGGCCAGCATGAGCAATGCGGAAATGACATACTCCACCACGGCCACGGCATTACAGCCTGGCGCGCCGGAGAAACCGATACCGGCCTGCCCCAGCCAGGCCTGGTCGACATGATCGGTGCCCGCGGTGGCGCTACCAACGAATTTCACGCCGCTGTCCGCCAGCAATGCCGCACCCACCTTGGTGACCGATCGCACCATCAATGCATCGATACCGCGCAACATGGCGGCGGTTATCTGCCGCCCGGCGACCGGCCGCACCTCGCCTAACCGGCTGAATAATTCCTTGGCGTAGGGCATGTTTTCATCAACCAGAATGTTCACTTCAGGCTCCGTAAGGCAATAAAAGACTGTGACCAACTTCGAAAAAGGGGAATATTCTGCCACCGAATGGTCTGAAGTCCCAATGCCAATATGCAAAATTTCCAACCCACTTTTAGCGCGCCGATATCAGAAACTTGATTATTGGGCATTACGCCGGACAGCTTCGGGGTAAAATATTCCGCCGGCGTCTTTTTCATCACGTCCGGTCGGCGTAAAGTCTTTTCATGGTTAATGGCCGCCAGGCGGAACGGCGCTGCTCCGGCAGTCATCCCTACCTGCGGGCGATACCCGCGGCGACAGGCGGCAGAGGTGACCCAGCGTAATTCGTTATGAACGCAACAGCCGATTAATGGTGATAGCCATTGGTGCCGCAAGAGCAGAAAATGCCTTTCCAATGTCTGACATTACCCTATAATTAAGCCACTTGTTATCATACGCCGCACGATTTTTACGCTCCCGCCACTATGACCGGATTGGATGACAGCAACCCTCTTTAATAAAGGATAAGTCATATGCAGCCTGTACGAGGTCCTGGTACTCCTGTTCAGGGTGAAATACCCCATGGTCAGACGGGCGCCGTCGTTCATTTACCTGAAAACGAACGGCCATTGAGCACCGCGCAACGTACCGCTATTGAACGTTTAATCGTCAAGATCATAGCGTTGGGCGGCAGCAAAGCTCCCGAGATCTGGGCCGCATTGCGTCATCAATTGAACATTGACAGCGAAACCGAATTGACCGCGAACCAGTTCCAGCCGGCCGAAGAATTTTTGCAATCGCGGCTCGATCAGGTCCAGGAAACCCACGCCGACCGGCAATTGATGCAGCAATTGACCGATCTGCTGCCTATGGGCAACAATCGCCAGGCGGTAAGCGACTATATTCGCCGTGAATTCGGGCATACCGTCTTAAGCCAGCTCGATTCGGAACAATTAACGCAAGTGGTGGCATTATTGCAAAACGGCCAGTTGGATATTCCACAGCCGCAGCAAGCCGCCATTTCTGATCGTACATTGCTGCCGGCTGAACTCAATACGCTCAACCAACAAATCATCAAACTGGCCGCGGTGACCGGCGAATCGCCGGCCAACATCCGGCAAAGCCTGATGAGCATGATGGGTCTGAAAATCGGCGATCCGGTTCCGGCGCGGCATTTCCCGCTATTGATGCAGTTTTTACAGGGTCTGGTGACCTTGTCGCAACAAACCACGGCGCCGACGCTGTCAACTCTGCAGGCCACATTGAAACAGCCGACCAACAGCGATGAGCAGCAGGCGATAGAAGCGTACTGTCTGCAACATTTCAACGCCACGCCGCAAAGCGTGCTGACGCCGGTTCAAGTCAGCGCCGTGATGCAGTTCTTATTCGTTTATCGTTTATCCCTATCCCGCACGCAGGGCCAGCACCAAACCGCCGATGCCCGTTTAGTGCAACCACTGTTGAATCCTTTAATCGCCACCGAACCCAGGGAACATTCAACAGGTATCGCCAAGAGCCGCTGGGCCGTGGCGCTGGCGTTATTGGCGATATTGGTTCTGGTGTGGTTGTTGGTGTGACAGGCCGCACCGGCTAAGCAATCCAACCGTGCCGCACATGTTCAACGGGTTTTATGACTGGCGGGTCAAGGCCGGGATGATAAGCAGTCGAACACCACCCTCAGCCATTCAGGCTGCCCGGTAGTGTTCAGGCTGGAAGTCGGCCGATAACGGCGACTGGAATTATTGATATTTGCGCATGACCAACGTGGCGTTAGTCCCGCCGAAACCAAAGCTATTGGTCATTACCGTGGTTAAACGGCGTTCGGTCGGTTCTGTAATCAGGTTCATGCCTTCTGCCTGGGGATCCAGCGTCTCGATATTAATACTCGGCGCAATGAAATTATGTTCCAGCATCAGCAGGGTATAGATGGTTTCATGAACCCCGGCCGCGCCCAGCGAATGTCCGGTCATGGCTTTGGTGGAAGAGAACGCAGGCTGATCATTGCCGAAGGTTTCACGAATGGCCCAAAGTTCTTTCACATCGCCCACTGGAGTCGAGGTGCCGTGAACGTTCAGATAATCGATTGGCGTATCAACATCCTTCAGCGCCATCTTCATGCACCGAATCGCCCCTTCGCCTGATGGCGCGACCATATCGGCGCCATCGGAATTAGCACCGTAACCAATGATTTCAGCATAGATATGCGCGCCGCGGGCCAAGGCATGTTCCAACTCTTCCACCACCACGATACCGCCGCCGCCGGCGATCACAAAACCATCACGGTTAGCATCATATGTGCGCGATGCTTTAGTCGGCGTTTCGTTATAACGGGTGGACAATGCGCCCATGGCATCGAATTCGCAGGCCATTTCCCAGCATAGCTCTTCGCCGCCGCCGGCAAATACCACATCCTGTTTATCCAACTGAATCATTTCCACCGCGTTGCCGATGCAATGGGCGGAAGTGGAGCAGGCGGAACTGATGGAATAGTTGATGCCGCGGATTTTGAATGGCGTGGCCAAACAAGCGGAAACACCGGAACCCATGGCTTTGGTCACCATGTAAGGACCCACGCCGCGTAAACCGCGCGCGCGCATACCGTCCGAACCGGCCACCTGATTACGCGGCGAGCCCCCGCCAGACCCCACGATAAGGCCAGTGCGATCATTGGAAACATCTTCGGCTTTTAGACCGGAATCCTTGATGGCCTGTTCCATAGAGAGGTAAGCATAAATTGAAGCATCACTCATAAAGCGCGCAATTTTACGATCTATCAGCCCGTTAGTATCGAGTTTGACATTGCCCCAGACATGGCTACGCATACCTGAATCTTTCAATTCCTGGGAGAAAGTGATTCCTGAGCGGCCTTGTTGCAGAGAAGCCAGAACTTCTTTCTGGTCGTTCCCAATACTGGATAAAATTCCCAGGCCGGTAATCACTGCACGTTTCATTTAATACCTCTTGTATTTATATATGAGATTCTGTGACGCACTTTAGCTTACAGATGTACGCTGAACAAGTCCGATCAGACGAAGAATGCAAAATTTGCGCCTTAAAGCACACCTCGTTAGAATCTCCGCACTGCCAGTTAAACAGGCCTATCACTTTGAATCGTACTCTTATTAGCCACGCCTCACTGAATTGGAATGAACAGGGTACACCTGTATCCCGACAATTTGATGACGTCTATTTTTCCGATCAGGATGGGTTGGAGGAAACTCGCTATGTCTTCCTGCAAGGCAATGACCTGCCCGCCAGGTTTTTACAGCATCCGCGAGCTGCCTTTATTGTTGCTGAAACCGGATTCGGCACCGGCCTGAATTTTTTGACGCTGTGGCAGGCGTTTGATCGGTTTCGCCAGCAATATCCGCAAGCTCTCTTGCAACGTCTGCATTTTATCAGTTTCGAACAATACCCTTTGCAAGCATCGGACCTGTCGCTGGCCCACCGCCGCTGGCCGGAACTGGACGGTTACGCCGGACAGTTACATCGCTTATGGCCGCTACCTATCGCCGGCTGTCACCGGCTGATCATGGCCGAAGGCGCGATCACGCTGGATTTATGGTACGGCGAAATCAACCAGCAATTGACTGAACTGGATGATAGCCTGCAAGGCAAAATAGACGCCTGGTTCCTGGACGGATTCGCCCCGGCTAAAAATCCTGCCATGTGGAGCGACCGGCTGTTCCAGGCCATGGCGCGACTGGCCACGACACAAGGCACCTTCGCCACCTTTACCGCCGCCGGTTTCGTGCGGCGCGGTTTGCAACAAGCCGGGTTTACGGTAAGCAAGCGCCACGGTTTCGGCATAAAGAGGGAAATGTTGACCGGTCAGCTCGCCATTGCCGGCAACCCGGCGCCGTCCGCCCCTTGGTTTGCCAGGCAGGCGGCGCAAAACCCTACCGAGGTGGCGATAGTCGGCGGCGGCATAGCCAGCGCGCTCTGTGCGGCGGCCCTGCAGCGGCGCGGCGCGCAAGTCACCTTGTACTGTGCCGACGACGCGCCGGCCCAGGGCGCGTCCGGCAACCGGCAAGGCGCGTTATACCCGCTGCTCAATAGCGAAGATGAAATACTGACGCAATTTTATGCTATCGCGTTTCCCTTCGCATGCCGCTGCTATCGGGAGTATGCACAACAGGGTTTGTCATTCGAACATCAATGGTGTGGATTGACGCAACTGGCTTATGACGAAAAAAGCGAACGCAAAATCCGGCAAATACTGGATCGAGGATGGCCGGCAGAACTGGTGCGCGGGATAGAACGCCAGGACATTGCGCAACTCGCCGGAGTGGACACCGGCGTCGGCGGCGCTACCTATCCGCTTGGCGGCTGGCTGAACCCGGCGCAACTCACCGCTGAAATAGTGCAAAACTGCCAAACGCGGGGCATGAAGGTCCATTATGGCTGTCAGGTGGAACGGCTGGAGCCATCGCCCGACGGCTGGCAGTTGTATTTTACCGGCGGCGACGCCGCGGCGCATGCCAGTGTGGTTTTGGCGAATGGCCATCATATGCTGCAATGGCCCATTACCCGCAACCTGCCGTTGACCAGTATACGCGGCCAGGTCAGCTATGTTCCCGCGGTGACCGCGCTGGCCGGTCTGAAACAGGTATTGTGTTACGACGGCTATTTGACGCCGGCCAGTCCTGGTTATCAAACCCACAGTCTGGGCGCCAGCGCGCGGCGTGATGATGAAAACACCGACTTCCGGCTGGCTGAACAGCAAGACAACTACCAACGCTTAACGGCGTGCCTGCCGCAACAAGCCTGGACCAGGCAGGTGGATATCAGTGGGGGGCAAGCGCGTTGCAGCATACGTTGCAGCGCGCGGGATCATCTGCCCATGGTGGGCAATGTACCCGACTACGCCGCCACACTGGACTGTTATCATTCCTTGCCGCAATGGCTGGAAACTGGCGGTTCCATCGCGCCGGCGCCGCATCATGGCAATCTGTTTATTCTCGGGGCGCTGGGTTCTCGCGGCTTATGTTCGGCTCCCTTGACGGCGGAAATTTTGGCGGCGCAAATGTTTAACGAACCTTTGCCCATCACTCGGGAGCTGGCGGCGGCACTAAGCCCGAATCGCTTCTGGATAAAAAAATTATTGAAAGGACGGCCGATGTAGCACCTCCATTGGCTGATGGCGGTTTGCGCCGGATGCTAACCTCGCCCGGTGTTGGCCCGTGCGCATCGCGCCTGGCCTGCCGTGGGGCAACTCGGTTGGCTTGCGCCAATTCGACCCACCTGGCATGCTCTCCCGATATGCGGCATCGTTACCCGTCGCTCGGGGTTGTGTTTGGTTAAAACGTCAGATTCAGCTTCGCCCACAGAGTCCTGCCTGGCTCGTTAACCGGCTCATTGGCCGAATAACCAAAACCGCTGTTGCCGGCCAGATTGAGATGTTCGCTATAACGCTTATTGAAAATATTATCGATACCGCTGCTGATTTGCAGATCCTTCGTAGCCTTGAAAGCAACATTGGCCGATAATACGCCAAACCCGGCGCTGTCACTATAATCTTTGCCGACCACATTGCCCTCGTTCAACGCCACCCGATGCTGACTGCTGACAATCCGCCATAACGCGGCGGCGCTCCAGCGCTCTCTTTCATAGATCAGCCCAGCTCGCGCTTCCAGCGGGGGTATCTGCGGCAAAGGCAGGTTGTCGCGCCTGTTCTGGCCCCAGGCATAGGACAAGGCGAGATCGGTTTTCCAATGACCAGACCAGAGATACCCGACCCCCATTTCCCCACCCATGATTTGCGCGTCGACATTATCCGCCATACTGCGATTGGCATTGCGCGGATCATATTTGATCAGGATAAAATCATCGACTCGCCCCGCGTAGGCGGAGAACCAGCCGTTCAATCGAGTGCCACGATAATGCGCGCCAATATCGATTTGCCCGGTTTTTTCGCTTTTCAGTTTAGCGAAGGGATTTTTGCCGCCGTCCGGTCCATAAGTCGGCGAAAACAGCTCCCAATAATCGGGGAAACGTTCGGTAAACCCCGCGCCCGCATACAACATGACCGGCAAAGCGGCCGCGCGATGTTCATAACGGAAAAAAGCGCCGGGCGTCACGGCATCGCGCTGCTGATCGCCGGCAAGACTGAATTTTTCCGCATGATGGCGATCCAGACGCGCGCCGCCGATAACCCGATCCTGTTCGGAGGCGAACCAAGTCAGCTCGCCGAACACGCCGTAATGGGCAAATTGCGCGTCTTTACGCCAGACGCCGTTTCCCTTGCCGCGATGGGAGTCGGCGTGCATATCCAACCCCGACTGCAGTTTGAACTCGCGCCACAACCAATCAGTTGCGACGCGACCGCCAAGGGATCGTCGGTCAAGATTGTTGCGACGAGCGGCGCTCCCTTGCTGCCGGGAAGCATGACAACAGTCGGCCGCGTTGTTCATTCCGCGGTTTTTGACCGGAGCGCGCAAGGTGGTGTTATCCATGATGTGATCGGCATGGTTGTAATAGATTTGCGACTCAAGCTTGTCCAACACCTGATTAATATTATTTTTTTCCCACCGGGCGCCCAGACTTTCATGCATAAACCGGGAGCCGTCCATGCCCCGGCCGGCATATTTGGCCTTGCCGTCCCCCTTCCCCGCGCTGATTTCCACGACGTGATCGTCATCCGGCGTCCAACCCAGGATGACATCGCCGCTCCATTTGTCCCAACGGGAAGGAACGCGCTGATTGGACCCATCATGATAATCACCAGCCCGCGAACGCGTGCCGATAAATTGCACATAGCCGTTTTCATTACCCAGACGGGCATCGATATTGCCATCCAACCGCTGATTGGAACCCGTCAACGCACTGGCGCCGCCGTTTGCCCCCGGTTGTTCAAAATGGGGCCGTACGCGCTCGAAACGTAAAACCCCAGCCGAAGCCCCCGGGCCCCATAATACGGTTTGCGGCCCTTTGACCAACGTCATGAGATCATAACTCTCGGGGGCGATATACGAAGTGGGCGCATCCATGCGACTGGGGCAAGCGCCCAGCATCTCAGCCCCAGCGGCGAGAATTTTCAAACGCGAACCAAACATGCCGCGAAATACCGCATCGCCATTGGTGCCGCCATTGCGTATCTGGGAAAAACCAGGAATGGTTTTGAGGTAATCGGCGCCATCGCTGGCCGGCACCGGTTGGCGCGGCGTCTTGGGCGACGTTACGACATTCAGTGGGGAATCCATGGGCGCGGTGACCGTGATGACGTCCGTCACCCGCGCGTTGCGCCGTTGCTCTTCCGTCAATTCCACCGGCAGCGTTTGAGCGGCGGCGCCATTAATGGCCGCCAACGTGAAAATAGACATCAGGCGGGCCAGACTGCGGGACACCGGTATATTCTTAGCGAAGGGGACATTACCAGACATCAACTTTCCTTTTGATTAATCATCCATATACGGCAGAGGTTCAGGAAAGATGAAACGGATCAACTGAGGAGAGAGGGAGGGAGGAAAAAAATTATTAAGGCGCACCGAAACCCAAAAAATATCCCTATCAGCAAAATCCCCAGCCAAACCGGCAACAGCTTTACCGGGGAAAACAGTCAGCATTATCTCTGCCACCGGTCGGTCAGCCTACAAGTACCTTGGATGGATTTTACGTGAATGACGATACCGACGGCATTGATACTTCGGTTTTGTTTATCTTTGGTATGGCATTTTCACGCGTTGGCCAGCTCATACAATTTTTGCCATAAGCTCAAGACCAAAACCTGATCCGGCGGCGATAATTCGCCGTTGCCAATCGCTTTTTGCAAGCCGCTTCTGACTAGACGGTCCAAAGCGGCGGAGGTCTGCTCGTTAAGCGCTTCAGCTTCGGCGACCGCCAACGTCAGGTGTCCGCGCAAATAACCGCCGGCAAATAATTCATCATCACTGGCATGCTCCACCATACCGTCGATCAACGCCAGAATGCGCGCTTCCAAATCTGCAATCATTCAATACCTCTAATTATTGTCTTGTGCCGAAACAGCGGCAAACCCCAGTGGATAAGGAAAACATTCAGCCGTCAGCGGTCGTGTTTGGTAATGAGTTTGCAATGCCTCGATAAACTGCGCCGCACGTTGGGGAATACCACGAGACAGATAGTCCAATACCTGATCATGCACCTGACGCTGAAAGGCCAGACGATCGGGTTCGTGTTGACCATTAAGATTATCGCAACTGACATTGAAGGGGAAATCCGCCGCGACGCAAAACAACCACTCCAACGCCTGAGGCTTGACTTCAACCTGTTCGAACTGATGTTGGGTCGGCGCATCGCGGCCATCAGGACAATACCAGTAACCGAAATCCACCAGCAGGCGCCGGCGCGCGCCGGCGATACACCAATGCGCAATCTCATGCAACGCGCTAGCATAGAAGCCATGGGCGAAAATAATGCGATGATAAGGAATCTGTTTATCCGCCGGCAAATAGATCGGTTCTTCATCACCCTTGATCAGGCGGGTATTCAGGCTCAGGGCGAAACAGCCGTCGAAGATTGCCATTAACTGCTGATAATGATGTTCTGGAGTCTGCATAATCTCGAAATTTATTGGATATCATCTATCAGAGGGAAGAAAGCCACCGCATAATCTCGGCGCCATGGCTGTCGTAGAGAAGTTTCATGCTCATCAACAGCGACACCGCCACAATCATCGGGCGTATCAGTTTCTGCCCTTTGGTCAACACCATGCCGGCGCCGAGCCTGGCGCCTAAAATTTGGCCTGCGAGCATAACAAATCCTACGCTCCACATCACTTTACCGGCAAGCACAAACAATAACAGACTGCCCGCATTGGAAATGAAATTCAATATTTTGGCATGTGCGGTGGCTTTGGCCAGATTGAATCCGCACAGCGTGACATAAGCCAATGCATAAAACGAACCGGCCCCCGGGCCGAAAAAACCATCGTAAAAACCGACGCCGGCGCCGGCTAGCAACGCAAACGGCCAGGGTGATAATCGCCGCTGCTGATCCTCAATGCCGATACGCGGCATCAGCAAGAAATAAAGACCGATGCCAATGATCAGCAGCGGCAGCAACTGCCGCAGTAAATCGGCGCGTAAATGCTGAATCAAAACCGCGCCGGTCATCGATCCGAGGAAGGTCAGGGCAATGGTCAATTTTTGCTTGCTGAGATCCACCGCTCTTTGACGCACAAAATACAGGCTAGCGGAAAATGAACCGCCCACCGATTGAAGCTTATTGGTGCCCAATGTTTGCGCCGGCGACAGACCCACGGCCAGCAATGCCGGCAAAGTGATCAAACCGCCGCCGCCGGCGATGGAATCAACAAAACCGGCAAACAGCGCGACAAAAAACAACAGTACGAGAATCCAGGGCGAAACAACTAACCAATCCATGTTGTTATCCAAGAAAAAACAGGCCGACAATCCCGTTAACGCTTAATTGGGCACCCGTTGCTCGTCCAGCAAAGCTTGGCAGGCTGGCGGCAAAGGCGGGGGCGTTTTTTTGACCGGTTTAGCCGCGCCGGGCGTCGGCGGCAAGAACCAGCTATCCAACTCGGCGCCACAGCCGTCGCCGGCCGGCGGCGGCACTTGATCACGGCACTCAGGGCTATCAGGCGGACAACGCAACCGCACATGCATATGCGCCCGATGGCCGAACCACGGGCGTACTTTGTTCAGCCAGCCGCGATCGTCTCCCGCCGTACTGCACAGTTGTCTTTTGATGGCAGGGTTGACAAAAATCCGCGTCACCTGGCTGTCTTGCGCCGCCAGTTTAACCAAGGTGGCGGTTTGCGGCTGCCAGACGGTGGAATTGATTGACCGGCCGTCCGCCTCGACTAAATCCAGGGGTTCGGGTTTGAGCAACTGCTGCGCCGTCCAGCGCCTCGGCGGTAATTGCAACCAGATATCCACATCCAGCCCGATTTGATGGCTGGCATGACCACTGCTGAAACGGCCGCCGGCCGGCATAGCCATATCCCCCACCAAAATTTCGCCCAACCCCAGGCCATGTATTTGATTGCTCAGCCGAGTAATAAACATCAGCAAATCGGGATGACCGAAATAACGCCGTTGATCCGGACGCAGCACCTGGTAATTCGCCGCCTGCAAAGGCAGCGGCTCTGCGCCGATAATACAACCGTTGGCAAAAGCGCCAATAGCCTGAGGCGCGCCGGCTATGGGATTTGTCACTCTTTGCCATGGCGTGGGCGCCGCCAGCGCATTCATCGCCAGCAAAAAGCCCAGCCCGACTATCCAATGTCGCATTGATTTCACCACCGAGGAAGGGTTGGAACGACATCGCCGCACTGGGCGCGCTGCCGTAATAAGTGATCCATCAGAACTATCGCCATCATTGCCTCGGCAATGGGTACCGCGCGAATGCCGACACAGGGATCATGCCGGCCACGGGTGACCATTTCCACCGGTTCGCCCTGCCGATTGATAGTACGGCCAGGCACCATAATGCTGGAAGTCGGTTTCAACGCCAGATGGGCGACTATCGACTGCCCGCTGCTGATGCCGCCTAAAACGCCGCCGGCATGATTACTGACAAAACCGGTCGGCAGAATTTCATCGCGGTTTTCACTGCCGCGTTTGGTGACCACGGCGAAACCATCGCCGATTTCCACCCCTTTGACCGCATTGATGCTCATCAGGGCGTGCGCCAGATCGGCATCCAAACGGTCAAATACCGGCTCGCCCAAACCCGCAGGCACATGCTCGGCGATCACTGTCACTTTTGCGCCAATGGAATCGCCGTCCTTTTTCAGTTCGCGCAACAATGCGTCCAATGCCGTCAGTTGATCCGGGTCGGGACAGAAAAAAGGATTCTGTTCCACGAGATCCCAATCCTTCAACTCGCAACGAACTTCACCCGCCTGCGCCAGATAGGCCCGCACCGCGATACCGTGCTTTTGCGCCAGATATTTTTTGGCGATGGCTCCCGCAGCCACCCGCATCGCGGTTTCTCGCGCCGAGGAACGGCCGCCGCCGCGATAATCGCGCACGCCATATTTCATTTCATAGCTGTAATCGGCATGGCCGGGACGGAACACATCTTTGATAGCGCTGTAATCCTGCGACCGCTGATCGGTATTGTCGATTAACAGCCCGATACTGGTTCCCGTGGTTATCCCTTCAAACACCCCGGACAGGATACGGACCTCATCCGGTTCGCGGCGTTGCGTGGTGTAGCGGGAGGTTCCTGGCCGCCGCCTGTCGAGATCCCGCTGCAAATCGGCTTCCGTCAAAGGGATACCTGGCGGAACGCCATCCACTACGCAGCCCAGCGCCGCGCCATGAGATTCGCCAAAGGTCGTGACGCGAAATACTTCACCAATACTGTTCCCTGCCATCGGGACTCCTTTGTCCAATCAGAGAAATGCAAACAGCCGCCGAACGCGATTGGTTACAGTAACGATACGGCCAAGAATGATAACCTCAGCGAAGCCGTGTAGTCTAATCCTGTTACAGCGAATACGTTTCATTAATCTCGACCAGTTGCGCCCGGGTCAGCATAAACACGCCGTCGCCGCCGTGTTCAAATGTCAGCCAGGTGAAAGGCGCCGCTGGATACTGTTCCACCAGATGCACCATGCTATTGCCCACCTCGCAAATCAACACCCCATTCTCGCTGAGGTAATTCGGCGCATCAGCCAGGATGCGCCGCACTAGCGCCAGGCCATCGCGGCCTGCGGCCAGCCCCAAAACGGGTTCCGCCCTGTATTCTTCCGGCAGATCGCTCATGTCCTCTTCATCCACATAAGGGGGATTGGCGACAATCACGTCGTAAGGCACCGCCTGCAATTCGCGGAACAGATCGGAACGGATGGGGGTCACCCGTTGCTCCAGGCCATGAGTATGGATATTGATTTCCGCCACCGCCAAGGCATCGCGGGAAATATCCACCGCATCCACTTCCGCCTGGGGAAAAGCGAATGCGCTGGCAATGGCGATACAACCGCTGCCGGTGCACATATCAAGAATAAGCGCCGGCGGCGTGGCCAATAAATCAGCAAAATGATTTTTTATCAGCTCACCGATGGGCGAACGGGGAACCAGCACCCGATCGTCTACATAAAACTCGAGGTCGCAAAACCAGGCTTTATGGGTAAGATAAGGAACAGGAATCCGCTCGTTGACTCGCCTGACCACACGCTCGATAACCCGGGTTCGCTCGCTGATGGTTAACCGGGAACAATACATCTCTTTTGGCAAATCCAGTGGTAAAAACAGGCTGGGCAACACCAATTGCAACGCTTCGTCCCACGGATTATCGGTACCGTGGCCATAAAAAATTTCGGCCGCAATGAAGCGGCTGACGGTCCAACGCAAGAGATCCTGAATGCTGTGCAGCTCGGCGACCGCCTCATCCACAAAAATTTTATCCAACTCGCTCTCCACAAGGTGAAAACAACGCGAAACTTAATGGGCATAGTTTGCCATGAAGCGCCCCACAAAGCAGCAGCCGCGATGGTTCGGCCAACCAACTCATTGCACTTTTTTCGCCGGAGCGGGCCAAGACAGGGTAGACTTGCAGAAAACTGTTATCGCAGAGTGGGGAATGAAAAAAAGATATCAACTGGCTGATGAAGAACGCCATTTATTTCGCGAATCGATAGCCGGCACCAAACGCTTGCGGCAAGACACCGTCAAACAGCCCAAGCCCCGCTTGAAAACCACCGTACTGCCCGCCAGACGGTTATTGCGCGAACAGGAAGATGCCAGTTTTTATTTTTCCGATGAATTCCAACCATTGCTGGAAAGCGAGGGACCGGCGCGTTATATCCGACCGGACGTCAGTCCTTATGAAGTGAAAAAACTTCGGCGGGGCGATTATACGCCGGAATTGTTTCTCGATCTGCATGGGTTGACCCAGGCGGAAGCCAAACAGGAATTAGGGGCGTTAATGGCCGCCTGCCGACGTGAGCATGTGCATTGCGCCTGCGTGATGCATGGCCATGGCAAACACATTTTGAAACAACAAACGCCATTATGGCTTGCCCAGCACCCTGATGTACTGGGTTTCCATCAAGCGCCGAAAATTTTTGGCGGCGACGCCGCATTGCTGGTGTTGATCGAACTGGACGAGTGAACCGCGGCGCATTTATCGCAGACGTCATCCAGCCGCGGCTACGCCGATTCGCCCGCGTCTGTCGCATAAGCGGGACAAAACTCGGACGCGACGTCTCGCCGATAAAACCGGCCGCCCGGAGACATACCGCAGCGTCCTGCGGAAAAAAGACTTACACCTTTGTCAGTAATTGCGCCGGACTGACTTGCCAGATTAATCTTCCATTGCCCTGCCCATTGCCCGCGGCGGCGTCCAACTCCACGCAAGCCACCGCTGAGGTAGCAAACATCGGCGCTTGTTCCTGCGGGCAAAGATCCGCCACCAGATATCCTACCAGCGGCAAATGGGAGATGACCAACACCGACACCAGCCCTTCATTGGCCAGGGCTTGCAAATAGCAGCCGACCATTTCAACGTCTCCGCCGGGCGTCAGTTCGGGCAAACGGTCTTCACCGTCCGGCAATACCATTTCTTCGCGCAAAACATCCAATGTTTGCTGTGCTCGCAGATACGGGCTGACCAGAACGCGATCGGTATCGAATTTCTTGTTGCTTAACCAACACGCCATCAGGCGGGATTCATCACGACCACGTACCGTCAGAGGCCTTTCAGCATCACTGGCGGCCTCTAGCGCAGCATCACCGTGCCGCATAATTAAAACTTGCATAGTGCACCGTTGTTGTTTGACAAAAAACGCTATGGGGAAACAGGTTTTAACGTTACTTCCTTACTGTCGCCAAGCCTCAAAACTATGAATACCAAAAAACGCATAGCATACCGTCCCCCTGAAGCGACCGGGCATTCTAGCTCGAAAATACGTAATAAAACGCTGCTTTTTACATCAATACCCACTAGATAGTCAACACATCGAGCACGAGCAATCCCCTTCAAGCGCAAAAAACAGCGAAAAAAAGGGCCTATACAGTGTAATGGCTATTAGCATATGACAACATTTTCAGATAAAGGTGCGCCTTAAGTAACAGTTTTGCAATTGACTCCTCACGCCGCTTCGGTGCAAACACTGGTCTGCCCGTCAGCAGTCAACAACCGAAAAGGGAGTTTAGCGGAGGATGACCCGCAAAAATGCGGCAGTTATCGAACCGCTGATGAAAAATTGGGAGAATAGCGCGGAGAAATGAATAAAACTTGCCATCGTTTTTACGATGGAGGAAAACGCGAAATAACCGGCAGGCCCGGAGCGGGCCTGCGACGAGATGATTTTAACGCAAGCTCAACTGGAAATTCAGGCTTTCAACCTGACAGCTGAAAATAAAATCCGCATCCAGCGCCACGCCGCCGTCTTTCGCTTCAATGCGACTGACGATCTGGCAGGGATCAGATTCCACTTTGCGGGCTTTTTCCGTCAACATCGTCAACATTGCCTCGGCATCATGGCGTTGATCGAATACCTTACTAAAAGAAGCTTTGCAATCTTCGTTATCAATAATGGTACCGACATCAACACAACAACAAGCAGCCGTCTCTGTTGCGCTGCATTTATTAATTGAATGAGCCATCATTTTTCTCCACAGGATCAAACCTGTCTGATAATCATTAAACGTGCAATTTCATAACAGTCATTATACGCTTCCAGGCCCCGTGTTAACAGGGGCGCGCCTTAACGCGAACGCGGCCCCTTTTTACCGCCCCGGGCGCTACGGCATCGCACGTTTGGAGAAAGCGACACCCTGAACGTCCCGGCACGAAAAAGCGGCCTGGGCTCGTAATCCAGCTATGGCCTAGGGCGTATCGATATCCTTCAATTCGCCTTGTATCGCTTTCGCATTCGGATTTTCTTGCGGAACCAGTCGACCGCCGCTCGCCAGAAAATCATGACGCTGAAAATAAGCCGCGCGGACAAAGGAGTAAGGGTCGGAAGAATTGCGCAACAAACTGTCCGAATCCAACAACTGCGCCCGCGTTTCCAAGCCCTCGAATACCCATTTACCCGCGGTCATCCACCAGGTCAGATAACTGAACGCCGGATAAAAATCATCCGCCAGACCGCCGATATCTTCTCGCGGCGTAAAACTGCCATAACCCGGCAACACCGCATAAGGACCATAGCCGACGCCATAGTTGCCAAGCGTAGAACCGAACCGTCGAGGTTGTACCTTGGCCAGTTGGGGATTCGCCATGGAGGCCACATCCATCAAACCGCCCAAGCCCCAAATGCTGTTGAGGAAAAAGCGGGTGAAATGCTTCATGGCGTCATCCGGTTTTCCTACCGCAAACGAGTTGACCATGGAAGCCGGCTCACCGAGGTTGCTGAAAAAATTGCTCAGCCCGTTGCGCGCCGGCGTCGGCACATAATCACGCCAGGCCACCGCCGCAGGACGAACCACATAAGGATCCAGCACGTTATAGTTGAAATTGAACATTGACCGATTGAATCCTTCCAGAGGATCGGCATGTCCTTGTTGCGGCTGATCAGTTTTTTGGCTGGCACACCCCAGAACCAAGACGCTGGACAGCAATACACCTGACAGGCGGTAATTCATCATTCGACTCCATTTTATTTTTTGCCCGCCTCTAGGGCACTTGTTGATCGATTTGCACTGCAATCTGACCGCTACCATCGTATTTCCGTAAGACGCCATCACCTAACCAGTCTCCCGTTTTCGCCTGGGCAGTGCCGTTTACCGGGAGCTTGACTCGCGCTATCGCTTACTGATATTAGCCCTCCCCTGGCCGGATTGCTCGCGCGCCTGTGCGATACTGCGGTTAATTACCGCAACATGGGCATCGGTCGCAGGCAATAAAGTCAGGAGGCGCCGCCATAGTATAATCGCCTCAGCGAAATTGTTTTGCTGATACTGGCTAATGGCGAATAAACTCAACGCCGCGATATTATTTGGCTGACGTTGAACCAGGGTATTCAACAGCTGATTGCCGGTCAGATTATCGCCCGGGTCGGCGGACTGGGTCAGCGCGGCGGCGTAATCCAGCAATATGGCCTGATCGTGCGGCGCCAAACGCCTGGCGCGCTCGTAAGCCTGGGTCGCCATGGCGTCATTTTTAGTCATAACGCCAATCCGGCCGAGAATCAGCCAATCATCCCGGTCGGCGGGATGGCGTTCCAATGAGGCGCGCAACCCCACGGCGAAATTCGCCAACTCCGGCGGAGTCAATTGCCGGTCATGAGCCAAAAGCCGGGCTCGCAGATCGGGCAGTTGATCGACTGTTTGTTGCCAGCGCCAAACCTGAGCCAGGCTGCCGGTCCAGGCATAACACCCCAGAGTGACGACCGCCAGACCCACAATGCCCGGCAGCAATACCCACAAATTGGTTGCATGCGGGGCCTTCGGCTGCATAACGGGATTGTCCGCCAGCAAAGCCTGTTGCAGTTCGTCAATATGGCGCGCGCGCGCACTGATGATACCTTGCCGTTCGTCATGGGCCAACTCGGCCAACCGGCGCTGATAAAACTGAATATTCAGACTATCGCGCGTTCGGGCGCCGGATGAATAATCCCGACGCAGCGTCGGAATAACCAAAAGCCCCCCGGCTGAAACCAACAGCAGCAGCATCACCAGTATTGTCGGGATCATGGTTTTTTACCTTCCGCTTGATCCAATAGCGATTGCAAGCGCCGCCGCTCGGCGTCGGACAGGGCGAGAAGCCCGGATTTACCGCTCTTGCCAAGGCGGATAATAACCAGCGCGCCTAACGCTATCACCAGTAGGGGGCCGAGCCACAACAACAACGTCAAGGGATTGAGCGGCGGATCATAAGTCACAAAATGGCCATAACGCGCCACCATATAATCGATAATCTGCTGTTTAGTCCGTCCTTGTTGCATAAGCTGAAAAACTTTGTCGCGCATATCGGCGGCGATAATCGCATTGGAATCGGCGATGTCCGTGTTTTGGCATTTGGGACAACGTAACTGCCGTATCAACGACTGATATTGTTGCTCTTGTTGCACGCTGTTGAACTGCCGGCTTTGTCGGTTGTCAGTGGCGGCCACCGCAGTGAAACCGCACAGAATCAGGACTGCCAGCAGGCCGTATAAACGCATCCTCAAGCCCCCTTCCGATATTTTTCAAACAACGGCTGCAATTCCCGTTGCCAAACGCCGGCATCCAGTGCGCCGGCATGGCGATAGCGAATAATACCCTGACCGTCGATAAGAAAGGTTTCAGGCGCGCCATAGACCCCAAGATCCAACCCCAGCATACCGTCGCCATCATACAGACTCAGCGCATAAGGATTGCCCAAGACAGTAAGCCAGTTTATGGCTTTGCGCCGATCGTCCTGATAATCAATGCCCACCACCCGGACACCCTGCGCGGCCAAACTCGTCAGAAAAGCGTGTTCCGCCCGACAGGCCGGACACCAGGTGGCCCAGACGTTAAGCAGCAGCGGTTTGCCGTCGCGCAGCGCCGAAGGCCCGTAACGCCTGGTCGAATCAGTTAATGACGGCAGGTCAAACGCCGGCGCCGGCTTGCCGATCAATGCCGACGCCAGTGAATCAGAATTATCGCCATGGGCATTACGCATGATTTGCACAATGAATATTGCCGCCAGCGCGAGAAAAAGCATTAACGGCAGGAACAGCACTCGTTTGGCTTTCATCATGACACCCCGGTGGCGCGCGGCCATCTCTTTTGCGCGCGATAGCGCGGATCCGCCAAGCAGCAAAGGCCGCCGGCCGCCATTAACAGACCGCCAAACCAGATCCAGCGCACAAAAGGCTTGTAATAAAGCTTGATCGCCCATGAACCGTCATCCAGTCTTTCACCCAGAGCAACATACAGATCGCGGGTTAAACCGCCGCTTACCGCGGCTTCGGTAGCGACTATGCGGCTGGCGCCGTAAATCCGTTTTTCCGCCTGCATCCGGGCTTGCAGCCTGGCATGACGCGTCACATCGAATTGCGCCGCCGTGCCGCCGTAATTCGGCCCGTCCAGATCATGCAAAGCGCTAAGACGGAAATGATAGCTGTGGATCTCGGCGCTATCGCCCAGCGTCATACGGACATCGCGTTCCAGGCTGTAATTGTGGCTGAAAACGATACCGATAACCGTAACCGCGACGCCAAGGTGTCCGAGCGTCATCCCCCAATGACTGAGGGTCAGATGGGCCAGCCCGCGCCAGAACGACTGTTGCCGGACGGCGCGCTCGTATAACTCCAGCAGGGTGAGTATCACCACCCAAAACGCCATCATCAAGCCGATCAGCGTCATGGCCAGAATGTCATCCCCGAGCGCCCAAGGCAACAACACAGAAAGGCCAAAGCTGACCGCCATCGCCGCCAGCAACCGCTTCAACTCTCTTTTCGCGTCATCCCGCCGCCAGCGAATAAGAGGGGCGACCCCCATCAACAGCGCAAACGGCGCCATTAACCAGGTAAACATACTATTGAAAAAAGGCTCGCCGATAGAGATATCACCCATACCCAGCTGCTGGTGAACCAGCGGCAACAACGTCCCCAACAGAACCACCAGCATTGCCGCCATTAGCAACACATTATTGCCCAGCAGCAAAGATTCACGTGAAAACACACCATGTTGCGCCCGGCTGCGCAATTCCCCGCCCTTGAAAGCATATAACAACAATGCGCCTCCGATGATCAGCAGCAACAGCAACAAAATAACTATCCCGCGCGCCGGATCATAGGCAAAGGCATGCACGGAAATCAGCACGCCGGAACGCACCAGAAAGGTTCCCAACAGACAAAGGGAAAAAACGGCAATGGCCAATAGCGCCGACCAGGATTTGAACATGCCGCGTTTTTCCGTAACCGATAAACTATGTATCAGCGCCGTACCGACCAACCAGGGCATCAGCGCGGCATTTTCCACCGGGTCCCAAAACCACCAACCGCCCCACCCCAGTTCGTAATAGGCCCAGACCGAGCCGAACACGATACCGATGGTCAAAAAAAACCAGGCGGCCAAGGTCCAGGGCCTGGACCAGCGCGCCCAGGCCGTATCCAGCCGACCGGCCAGCAGCGAGGCGATGGCAAAAGAGAAGACCACCGAAAAACCCACATACCCCATATACAGGAGGGGCGGATGCAAAATCAGACCGATATCCTGCAAAACCGGATTCAATCCGTGTCCGTCGATGGGAATCGACGGCAGAGTTCGACGGAAAGGATTGGAGGTCAACAGGATAAAGGCCAGAAACCCGGCATTAACCATGCCCATGACGGCCAGTACCCGCGCCGCCGATTCATCAGGCAGGGTGCGGCTCAGCAACGCCACCGCCAGCGACCAGCCGCTGAGCAACCACACCCACAGCAACAATGACCCTTCATGAGCGCCCCAGGCAGCGGCGATGCGATAGTAAAACGGCAACTGGCGATTGGAATTGTCGACCACGTAAACCAAACTGAAGTCATTGACCGCCAACGCATACATCAATCCCGCAAAAGCGCCGCTGACGCACAGGAACAGCCCATACGTCAACGGCCTGGCGGTAGCCATCAAGCGAACATCCCTGCGGGACGCGCCCCAAAGAGGGTAAATGCTCAATAACAACGCCAGTCCCATGGCCAGACATAACAAAAAATTCGCCAGTTCCGCTATCATGGCGCAATCTTCCCGACGGCGGCTTCGCTTAAGAGGTTGGAACTCAAGCGGGCCGTTGCCTTTGGACTGCCGCCCGTCGTCGCCTGGGGCGGGATATAATTATCATCATGCTTCGCCAGCACTTCCCGCGCCGCCAGCAGATTGCCCTCGCCCAGCGCGCCTTGCGCCACGACGCCCTGCCCCTCTCGGAACAGATCCGGTAAAATGCCCTGATAACTCACTTGCACGGCTCCGACGTCATCATAAATTTTGAAAGTCACAGCCAAGGTTTGCGGATCGCGTTTAACGCTGCCCGGCATCACCAGCCCGCCGACGCGCAGACGCTGGCCGATATGCGGCAATTCATGTTGCGCGCCCTTGCCTTGCAGCATTTCGCGCGGCGTATAATACAGATCGATATTGGAACTCAGCGCATAGAGCATCAACGCCACCGCCAGCGCGGTACCCGACAGCATCGCCAGCGACAGATATAAACGGTTTTTACGGCGCCAATTCACTCGGTGGTCTCCGGCTGATCGACCGGGACCGTCTCCGGCGAAGCCAACTGCGACCCCCGCCTGATACGCTCAAGCCGTCCCTGCCGGCGACGAATCGCCGCCAGCAGGGAACGACGCCGCCACACTGTATGCAGCGTAAGGGCCGCCAGCGACACGACTGCCGCCGCCGCCGCCAGCCAAACATACAAGGCGTAACCACCCATGGCGAAAAACGCCGGCCATGAGGCAAAAGCAGGCGTCATCACCGGCGCTCCTTGGCCAACAGGGATAAAACCCAGGGACGATAGCGTTCTTGCGTAAGTATCAGATTACGCATTCGCATCAGCGTCAGGGTGAGAAAAAACAGCAGAAATCCGAGCATCGACCAACGCAACGGCGCGCGCATGCTGGGATCGATGCTTTGCTGCATGACGCTTGAACCCTGATGCAGAGTATTCCACCACTCCACTGAATAATGGATGATCGGGATATTCACCACCCCCACCAGGATCAGAATACCGGCGGCCCGTCCAGCCATACGCCGATCATCAAAGGCCTGGTATAAAGCGATGGCGCCCAGATACAAAAACAGCAACACCAGTTCGGACGTCAGTCGGGCATCCCAGACCCACCAAGCGCCCCACATCGGTTTGCCCCAGGCAGCGCCGGTCACCAGCGCGATAAAGGTAAACACCGCGCCAACCGGCGCCATCGCCGCCACGGTCAGCAACGCCATTTTTATTTGCCAGACCAGGCCGGTAAAGGCGGCGATGGCCATCGCCACATAAATGCCCATTGACCAGACGGCGGCCGGTACATGGAGGTACATGATGCGATAGGCTTCGCCCTGCTGATAGTCCGCCGGCGCGAAACCGAAACCCCAGATCCAGCCCAATAACAACACGCCGGCCGCCGCCACGGCCAGCCAGGGGACTACCTCGCCGCATAACCGATAAAGCCTGTCCGGCCGCGCCCACTGCTGAATTATTTTCCACATAATTACACTACCCGAGATTTTCAAATCGTCCCGTTAGGACGGTCCTTACCGCAAGGTTGCACGCAATGCCGCCGCCGCCGCGAAAGGCGCCGACATCAGGCTAAACATTAATAAAGCGCCCAAAATCGCCAGATAGCCGCTGATGGGCAAACCCTGGCCGGCGTTATCAATCGCCGCGGTAGAGAATATCAGCACCGGAACAAACAAGGGTAGCATCAATAAACTGAGCAATACCCCGCCTTTGCGTAATCCGGCGGTCAACCCGGCGCCAATCGCGCCCAGCAGGCTCAGGGTCGGCGTACCCAATAACAGGGTCAACGCCATGGCGCGCCAGGAAGCGAAATTCAGGGAAAACATTACCGCCACCCAGGGCGACAGCAGCAACAGCGGCAGACCGGTCACCAGCCAATGCGCGCCTACCTTGCCCATTACTGTGAGCGGCAACGGCGCGGGAATCAACAGACATTGCTCAAGGGCGCCGTCCGCCGCATCCTCGCCGAACAGCCGTTCCAGCGACAGCAAACAGGCCAACAGCGCCGCCACCCAGACGATCCCCGGCGCGATACGGTTCAATAGCTGGGGTTCCGGCCCGATACCCAGTGGGAATAGCGTAATCACAATTAAAAAAAACCACAGCGGATTGACCACGTCAGCGCGATTGCGCCAGGCCAATTGCAAATCTCGACGCATCATCAACCAGAACATGGCTGCTCCTCCGGCGAAGCCAAGGATAAAACGCGCAATCGCCGCGCTGTTTCCGGCAACACCTGATGGTTGCTGAACACCACCATACCTTGGGCCGCGCTGTGTGCGGCGAACTTCGCCTGCAGCCGGACAATCCCGTCTTTATCAAGCGCGCTGAAAGGCTCGTCCAAAAGCCACAAACTGGCGGGACTCAGCCATAGGCGAGCCATTGCGATGCGCCGTTGCTGGCCGGACGACAAACCGGCGGCCGGGACTTCCTCGTAACCTGCCAGCCCCACCTGTTCGAGCGCCAGCCAAATAGCCCGTTCATCACGCGCCGCACCTGCGGCCGCTTGATAAAAAACCAGATTGTCCAATGGCGTCAGCGATAATTTTATGCCGGCCTGATGCCCGATATACAGCAGGTCACGATGATATTCGGCGGCAAAACGCTGGATATTGCGCTGATTCCATTGGATATCGCCGCTTTCCGGCCTGATCAGGCCCGCCAAAATTTTCAACAGCGACGTTTTACCGCTGCCATTACGGCCTGTAACCTGCAAGATATCTCCCGGCGCCATATGCAGGCTCAAGCGGGAAAATAAGACGCGATCGTCGCGAATACAGGTCAGGTCTTTCGCTTGCAGCATCTGAACTCGGCTCGCTATCAACAGGACGGGTATAATACCATAGGCGGCGCGAGCCGGAAGAGTGTTGACCTCCTGAGATCCTATGGTTTGGAGGCGACTTAAGCTCTGAGTGCGGGGGGCTTTCTGGCCCGTGGTTATCGCTTTCGGGCGGATAAGCGCGTTTTACCCAGGCTGCGGCCAGCTAAAAGCCGATTTTCACCGGCGATTGATGACAGAATGAGCAATCAAACCGGTAAGTGCTTATTTTTGAGGCCCAATCAGGTATAATCCCGGCCGCTACAGCGTCCTCGTAGTTAAATGGATATAACGAGCCCCTCCTAAGGGCTAGTTACAGGTTCGATTCCTGTCGGGGACACCATCATGAAATTACCGTGCGTAGCGATAAGACCATGACCATTAGCGGAAACGCCGTACCGGGCGTGATTAGGCGTACAGCACACGCAGGTCGAACCAGCAGCCGGCTACCTGGCGTCGCCCCACTTCGTCGTCATGGCGGACTGATTCCCGGTCGAAAGCTAACCGTTTTAGGCGTGCTTTAGCCATGGAATTGCTCGGAATTCAGGCAATATAAAAGGCCGCGAGGGCGACCTTGAATATTTTTAAAAAGCTATCTATGGGAGGCGATGGAAGGCGGTAAAATAAATATGCTTTGATTCCACATTCGGATGTTCTCCAGCTATAACCTCAATCATTTCATTGGCGATCTTTAATTCATTATAATTTTCCGGATATTCACGCAAGAGATGCCCATTTACCTGCCCACCTTCTTTATTAATGGCGCCCCATGCAACGAACCAAGTATAAATTTCCACGTTAATCATCCAATTGATTGGTTAGAGATTTAATCATAGTCCCAATCTTGGTATGACGGGTGGCCCATTACAGCGATAATCCATCAATTCGCCTGACATCATACACTTGCCGTCATGGAAAATTCCTTCGACACGTTGAAATTTTTTCCGACGGCTTTAACATGATCGAGGCGCGCCTTTTTCCAGCGTGCGAGTGGGCGCCAAATGCCAGCCGTACGCCAGGCCATTGCCAGAAAACGTGAGATAAATTGAAGGCCTTGATAAATTAGTGTGTTTGAAGTATGCGAGATCAAGACGATTTAAGCAGTCCGCTTTGGTCGTAATCGTTTTCTTTTCATGGAGAGATTAGAATAAATCCAGTCCTAAACTTACCGCATTTGAAAATGCATTTTTATTTTTCCACAAAAATTTTATTTAAAATAAATAAATAAATAAATAAATAAATAAATAAATAATGTTACATTTTTCATTGAATAACTTCTTCATGAATTATCTAATTAACAGAATTAAAAATCATCTTGCGTCCTTGATGCTGAATCAAATATCTATTATTATATTTATCGTTCATATGTTAGTATTTAATTTTCCAGTACCGAATTGGCTATTGTTCATTTTATTAAAGAGATAACCGCTATGGATTCAGTTAATGCATCATTAAAGATCTCACCAAGCGTCGACTCATATACAACTAATTGTTCAACCTCGCATTCACATTTACCAGTGACTAACATTCATAATCTAACAAATCTACCTAAAGAAGTCATTGTCAAAATCGCATCAAATCTTTTTCCTAAAGATTATGGCAATTTCAGACTATCATGCAAAGCGTTCAGCACCATCAACCCCTCATTTGGCGTAATGGGACAGGCATTAGAGGATAATACGTGTAATGGTAGTTTAAAAAAAAACTACCAGAGAAATCTTTATGGCAACCTTAAGATCCTATGGCAACAACGTACCGGCCATATAGAATCAGCCATGAAAAATATCAGCATTAAGACAAATTCATCTGGAAGCGAAAAATATACCATAATGCAAGTAAGCTTTTTTCCTGTTGATCAGGGGGAAAAAAATTATATCGGCTCTTGGATAACTGAAAATTTCTACTACTCATTATCCAAGTACTATGCTCCATCTAGCCAAGTAGCTTTTTTGTCAATAAATCAATCAGAAAAACTAGTACACTTCAGTATAAATTTCCACAATTGTTTACTTGATGATTCAACAATTCATCCCATTTTTTATTTAGCCAATTTTTTATGTGAAGATATAAAAACACCAGAGCAAATGGTTATATTTTCCATGATCAATAAATTAAAAAATTATTGGTATGAGAATCCTTTAGATAACGTCAATAAAGAAAAAATCTTAGAATTAAGTGAAAATTACCCAAGATTATTCAAGAGGAATTATTTATTGCAACTGATATCCTATAAGTTGTCCACCCAGGAATGACTGAATTTTTGCCCCTAAACAAGGTCCTTATTTAGTATCATTGCCGGCTAAACTCCATAACAATTCCATTCCGGCATCAGCAAGCGTAGGCTAACGCCCGCTTCTGAAAATCAAACTTCGCTACCAGTAGCGAAATGTGAATGATTATGGGGATAGTATGCGTATCTTAATGCTGGCGCTTTTTTGTACAGTCCTATTGCAACCCACTTGGGCCTCTTCGCTTGCGCCAATGCCAACGTTGGCGAGCGCCCAACAAAATAATGATCTTATCGAACAGGGTGGCTATATCAATTCCGATGGACAAGTGATCCACCGTCCGGCACATACCAAATCCGGCCGAAAACCCGCTGGCGCATCAGCGCATTGCCGCGATGGGTCATATAGTTTCAGCACCCATCATCGTGGTACCTGTTCCGGGCATCAGGGCGTAGCCGAATGGTTGAGCTAGGCCAAACAACGCGTGTCGTTCGTCGGGGGAGTTATCTAAAAAGATTCATTGCGGAACAGAGAGTTTTAATCAAGACTATTGATCATCTTTCGGCGTATGGGCTTCATTCTTGGTGTTTGTTTCATCATTGGCGCTGGGTTGATCATTAGGGTTTGATTGCCCCTTTGCGGTTGACGGGTCTTTCGAATTTGCGTCATCATCCGCGCTAACTTCTTTATCTGCGATTAATTGATCATGCGCGTTAGCCAGGTCATCCATGTTGGCTTCGTCGCCGTTAGCTTCAATAAACTGCGAAACGGTAATCAAACGCACGAAATGCGTCATCAATAAATCAACATCTGTCTGCAGTATTTCTTCGCTGGCGCTGGCGGCGGAAAGAATGGCTTTCTGAATATTGGTCGCCATCACGGAAGAACTGCCCTTGCCGACGGTGAGCATTAAGGCGGCCAGTAACAGTGATTGTGCTTCGACTTGAGCGGTCAGTTCTTTGGTAGCGGCATCTGCTTTCGCCAGTTTTTTCAAAATATCAATGATCAGGTTTTTCATGTTTTTTCTCAAAGAAAAAGCGGCAAAAGCTGCGATACTTTAACATAACCTGAACATCATACTCCTTAAATGATTTAGATCACTTATTATAAATTTACGTATCTTTTGGTCTTTATCCTCTTTACTGACGTACCGGCTCGATTATGCCACATTAAACTGCCTCCATTTGATTCCTCGCAGACAAAAAACATTAGAAATATTAATGAAATTATTCTTGGTAGGCATACTTATTTTTTATCGCTTCACCATGAAAAAGAACGTCGCTCTCTTGTTTGATCCCTTGCTTTTTCAACCGCCGGGGCGATAAAAAGGATAAGTGAAAAACATGAGATGGATGAGATTAAGCATAAAATGAAACAGCGTCGCAACCCATAGTTTCCCGCTCCACAACCAGGCCAGACCATAGATCACACCCGCCAAAGCGGCGAATATCACCAGCAGCCAGCCGCCGGCGATATGCGCCAGTCCGAATATCGCCGCCGAAGTCATCAACGCCAGTCCATTGTGATGCGTGTACTTCTGTAAGCGCTGCATCAGATAACCGCGAAACAACGCCTCTTCCGCCAGGGCGACAAAAAACAGATTCGACAGCATAAACTGGCCCAGCCAGGAAGGAAAATGCGGTTCGACTCGTAAACCACCTAGCCAAACCGCCAAGCCGAGCAATGCAGGTATGCTCAGCGCCAGCATGCACCATACATACCAACGCCTGGGGGTATGAATCGCGCCGTTGAACAGAGTCGGTATGCACGCCAATAAAATCACCGGCACCAGAGCCTTGTCCAAATTGAAATACAAATCAAAGCGGGCGCTCAGCGGGCCCGCCGCAATATCATCAACCACTCGTGGATTATGGAAACCCGGCAGCAGATGGAGAAACAACCCCAGACAACAGAGCAGCAAAATGACTTCGTTGCCGATAACCCACGCCTCGTTGCCCCGATAGCGATAGCGCGCCGCCACCAGCAAGCCAATCAGAACAATGTTCAGTACGCCTGACCCACTCAATACCTGGCCGTGAAACGCCAAAATTAAGGCCAGACATAAGACGGTGGCGGGGATAAGCCGATTCAGGCGGGGAATAAGAAAACCGCCAAGCGCTGCAGCCAAAAGAATCCACATGGCCTTGGTTCCCTTTCAAGTAAAAATAGCGATCATCAAACACAATGCATGATGCGTCGCCATCCTAACAGCCCATCCGGCGGAAAATATCAACCGAATGACAATAAATAAAGGCAATCGGAGGAGAACAGCGGCAACAAGTTATTGCCTGGCATGGGGCAAGAGACCGGGCCAATGTGGTGATAACTTATCACCACATCAGGAAAAACACCGATTCAGGTCAAGATAATAGACGCGCGAGTCTTGGCGAGGAAAAAACATTGACCAGCGCGTTGCGGCAGTTATAACAACTGATCGACATGTTCGGCGGTGTTTTTCGCATTGGACGAGGGCAACACGCCATCAGCGCGAAACATCGCTTTGATGCCCCTCACCGCCTGGCGGATACGATCCTGGTTTTCGATCAAGGCAAATCGCACGTGAGTATCGCCGTAATCGCCAAAACCGATGCCTGGAGAGACGCAGACTTTCGCTTCCGATAACAATTTCTTGGCAAACTCCAACGATCCCATGGCGGCATAATGTTCAGGGATCTTGGCCCAGACATACATTGAGGCTTTAGGATTATCCACCATCCATCCCGCTTCATGCAGACCGCGAACCAACACATCACGCCGCTGCTGATACTGTTCGGCAATATCCCGCACACATTGCTGGTCGCCTTCCAACGCGGCAATGGCGGCAACCTGCAATGGCGTAAAGGTACCGTAATCATGATAACTTTTGATGCGCGCCAGGGCATTAACCAGTTCGGCATTGCCGACCATAAAGCCGATGCGCCAACCCGCCATATTATAGCTTTTGGATAATGTAAAAAACTCCACCGCAATATCTTTGGCGCCCGGCACCTGCATGATGGAGGGCGCCTTCCAGCCGTCATAAACAATATCGGCATACGCCAGATCATGCACCACCAGCACGTTATACTGCAGCGCCAACGCCACGACCCGTTCGAAAAAGTCCAGTTCGACGCATTGCGCGGTCGGATTGGAGGGGAAACCCAGGATCATCATTTTTGGCGTGGGGATGCTTTCCCGGATCGCCCGTTCCAATTCACGGAAAAAATCCACATTCTCCACTAAGGGCACCGAGCGCACCTGCGCGCCGGCGATCACCGCGCCATAAATGTGAATGGGATAACTGGGGTTGGGCACCAGCACTGTATCGCCATGATCCAGCGTAGCCAGCATCAGGTGAGCCAGCCCTTCTTTTGAACCTATGGTAACGATGGCTTCGTTGTCGGGGTCGATGTCCACAGCATAGCGATCGGCATACCACCGTGAAATAGCGCGCCGCAGGCGGGGGATACCGCGCGAGGTCGAATAGCCGTGGGTGTCCTCGCGTCTGGCTACCTGGCAGAGTTTCTCAACGATATGCGGGGGCGTCGGCCCATCGGGATTGCCCATGCTGAAATCAATAATATCTTCTCCGCGTCGCCGCGCAGCCATCTTCAGTTCGGATGTGATATTAAAAACATAAGGGGGGAGGCGATCGATGCGTGTAAAACGCCGTGGAATACGGGGTTCGGCCATAATATCCTCAAATATACGTTAGCGCCCGGACCATCCGAGCGACGCGGACTCATTGCAGAGTCCAACTGAAAATTTATCGCAATACAGTTTAAAATACAATAAAAAGCCGGAAGCCCTGTTTCAATCAGATGATTATTCCGTCAATCAGTGAGTCAGCCAGCTCAGCCACCCTGCCAGCCGTACTATGTCATTCCTTAAATACTTGATTAACGCGCTATCTTGACATTAACCGCCTGTTTTCGGCATCGGTCTCCATAAAAGAGGTTGTGTTCGAATCAGAGAAGATATTTTATCCCCTTTTATAGCGGAGAAAATGGCAATAAGCCGCCGATTTCGTCCAAAAAAACTTCCTCTTTAATTTACTCAAGTTTCCTCATAATAGTCTTCATTTCGCTGCGTCGCCGCCTTCCCGCAATTCGAATTATTTAGGGTATAGTAGTGGCAAGCCTCATTTTGACCGGGACAGGTTTGTGAAAGAGATGTTCAATATGCTGCTGGCGGTATACGAACGCGCAGCGTTGATGCTGATTTGTCTGTTTCTTTTGACGCGAATTCGCCAATTTCGCCAGCTTTTGCAAAAAGAACAGCACACGGGCCAGGAATTAACGGCCGTGACGCTTATTTTTACGTTGTTCGCGGTTTTCAGTACCTATTCCGGCATTCCGGTGGAAGGGTCATTGATCAATGTGCGAATCATTGCGGTGATGTCCGGCGGTATTTTATTCGGCCCCTGGGTTGGCATCACCGCCGGTATCGTGGCCGGCGTGCATCGCTATCTGATTGACATGAATGGGCCGACCTCGGTGCCCTGCCTTATCAGCAGCATAGTGGCGGGGTTTGTTTCCGGGTACATCAAACTGAAGGTGGTCAAAGAGCGACGCTGGGGTATCGGCATCATCGGCGGCATGTTATGTGAGTCGTTGACGATGGTATTGGTGATTATATGGGCCCACCCCATGACATTGGGGCTGGATATCGTCTCGAAAATCGCCATGCCGATGATTCTGGGCGGCGTCAGTATCGGTATGATCGTGCTGCTGGTCCAGGGCGTGGAAAATGAAAAGGAAGTGATTGCGGCGCGACAGGCTAAACTGGCGCTGGATATCGCCAACAAGACCTTGCCCTATTTCCGGCATATCGACAGTGAATCGCTCAAAACCATTTGCGATATCATCCGTACCGATATCAAAGCCGACGCGGTTGCCATCACTAATGAGCATAATATTTTGGCCTATGTCGGCGTCGGCGCCGAATTCTATAATATCGGCCATGAAATTATCAGCGAGATGACCAAAGAGAGTATTCAAAACGGCATAATTACCATCAAGAACAACGATGAAGTTGACCGTTGCCCGCAAATACACTCGCTGATTATCATCCCGCTATGGGAAAAAGGCGTGGTTACCGGGACACTGAAAATCTACTACTGCCATGCTCATCAAATCACCAATTCATTGAAAGTCATGGCCATCGGCCTGTCGCAAATTATTTCCACCCAAATTGAAGTGTCCCGCATCGAGCAACTGCGTGAAATGGCCGATCAGGCTGAATTGCGGGCCTTGCAAAGTAAAATCAATCCGCATTTTCTGTTCAACGCATTGAATGCCATTTCTTCGTCAATTCGCATTAATCCCGATACCGCCCGGCAATTGATCATTAATCTGTCGCGGTATTTACGGTATAACCTTGAACTGAATGACGCACAGATCGATATCAAGAAAGAGCTTTATCAAATTCAGGATTATATCGCCATCGAGCAGGCGCGTTTCGGCAGTAAACTGAGCATTATTTATGATATTGATGAGGAGTTATCCTTTTCAATCCCAAGCCTATTGATCCAGCCACTGGTGGAGAATGCCATCGTGCATGGCATACAACCCTGCAGGGGAAAAGGCGTGGTGGCGATTTCAGTGAGAAATGAGGGTCACCGCATCCGCATCGCCGTCAAAGATACCGGCAACGGCATTAGCGAAGAGATTATCGATCAGGTGCGGCGCAATGAACTGCCGGCTAAAAAAATCGGCCTGCTGAATGTGCACCATCGCGTATCCCTGCTTTATGGCGAGGGGCTGCATATCCGGCGTCTTGAACCAGGCACGGAAATCTGGTTCTATATCACTCATAAAAACAATCCATTGGCCGCATAAAACCCCTGAACAGTTTTTTTATCGAAAGCGAGATGAGATGAAAGCCATAATTGTCGAGGATGAGTTTTTATCGCAAGAGGAGTTAAGTTACCTTATCCGACAGCACAGCAATATCACTATTGAAGCCACATTTGAGGACGGCCTGGATGTCTTGCGATATTTGCAGAATCATGAAGTGGATGTCATTTTTCTGGATATCAATATCCCTTCGCTGGACGGAGTATTACTGGCGCAAAATATCAGCAAGTTCGTGCATAAACCGCAAATCGTCTTTATTACCGCTTATAAAGAACATGCAGTGGAAGCTTTTGAACTTGAGGCTTTTGATTATATCCTTAAGCCTTATCAGGAATCGCGTATCGTCACCATGCTGCAAAAACTAGAGGCCATGCAGAATATTCACGCCGCGGCCCCAACCAATAGTAGTCCGTCTCGCCACGCCATTAATCTGATGAAAGATGAGCGTATCATCGTCACCGACATCAATAATATTTATTATGCGGCGGCACAGGAAAAAGTGACGCTGGTCTATACCCGCAAAGAAGAATTTATCATGCCGATGGCGATCACCGAGTTTTGTACCCGATTGCCGGAAGAATTTTTCTTTCGTTGCCACCGTTCCTATGTGGTGAATCTGATCAAAATCCGCGAAATTGTTCCCTGGTTTAATAACACCTATTTATTGCGATTGAATGATCTGGATTTTGAGGTCCCGGTCAGCCGAAGCAAAGTCAAAGAGTTTCGGCAGTTAATGCGATTGTGAGCCGGTCGGGGAAGAATATATGACATATCCTTCCCTCAATGCGGGAATAACAGAGTGCGGACTTAAAGCTCGACGCCCAGAGACTGCCGTAAATAAGCGCCGGCGCCAAGCAAGCCGGGTTGCTCATGGGTGATAAGGTAAACAGGAATGGCTGACAGGTAATTTTTAAACCGCCCTTTATCTTCAAATGCCGCCCGAAAACCGGAAGCCCGTAAAAAAGCCTTGAAGTGCGATACCAAACCGCCGGCGATATAAACGCCGCCGAAAGTCCCCATGTTCAAGGCGAGATTACCGCCGAAACGGCCCATGATTTCGCAAAATAACGACAATGCACGGCGGCAATCATCATTTTCGCCATCAACAGCCAGATCGGTGACCTGAGACGGACGTAATTCTTCCGGCACCCGGCCATCCGCCGTCACGACGCCGCGATAGAGATTGACCAGTCCCGGGCCGGATAAGACCCGCTCAGCGGAAACATGGCCCAACTCGGCATGCAGCATCGACCAGATATGGCCTTCCAGTTCGGTATTGGGCGCGAGATCCACATGGCCGCCCTCACCTGGCAAGCTAATCCAGCGTTTGTTCAGATGCAATAAATGGCAGACGCCCAACCCTGTACCGGCGCCGAAAATCGCTATCGGCTGATCGGGCTGCGCCTCTTTACCGCCAAATTGCTCCACATCGCTGGCGCTCAGAACCGGCACCGCCATGGATACCGCGGTAAAATCATTTATTACCGCTAAAACCGCCAAACCGAGGTTGGCTTTCATCTGTTTGATGGAGAACGTCCAGGGATTATTGGTCATCTCCACCCGATCGCCGATTATCGGACAGGCTATCGCTATACAGGCTTCGGAAACCGCCACTTTTTGCGCTTCGAAATAGTGACGAATCACCCGTTCCAAGGTGCTGTACTGCTGGGACGAATAGGTATGGATATGGGAAATTTCACCGCTGTCCATATCACACAATGCCAATCGGGCATTGGTCCCGCCGACATCGCCGACCAAAGCGTATTTTGTCATTATTGTTAAGCTCCACTCACGCTGTAGAATGCCGTAGGATACATGCCGAGCCACAAGCATAGGTATATTAATAATAATACCAGTTATAATAACTTTTAGTATACGTTCAAAAAGCCGCTAGATGGACTGGCGCGCGAATTACCGCGCACCGTGAGCCTCGGATGATGGCGATGCCGCCAAGATAAACGGTAACGGTCCACGGTGGCAATTGTCATCTTTTGTGGTGAATACTCGCACATGTTATTCATCTGACGGAACGTATCTCGCGCTAACGCTATGCACAATGTTATAAAGACCGCGATTTCACAGATTGCGATTGATGGATGCAAAATGTGATCGTCTCCCGGGCGGTAACGTTCAATAATGGTTACCCTACCGTCCCGCTTAATGATTTAAGGATTTTGTATGGTTTATCTGGCCAGTCCGACGCGTTATGAGGACATGATTTATCGTCGCTGCGGTGCTAGCGGCCTTGAGCTTCCTGCGGTTTCACTAGGCTTGTGGCATAATTTCGGCGACATAACCCGATTTGAGAACAGCCGGGCCATGGTTCGCCGGGCATTCGATCTGGGCATCACGCATTTTGATCTCGCCAATAATTATGGTCCGCCTCCCGGATCAGCGGAAGAAAACTTCGGTCGTTTATTGCGCGAGGATTTGCATCCTTACCGTGATGAACTGATCATCTCCACCAAAGCGGGATATACCATGTGGCCGGGTCCTTACGGCGACTGGGGTTCGAAAAAATATCTGGTCTCCAGCCTGGATCAAAGTTTAAAACGCATGGGGCTGGATTATGTGGATATTTTTTATCACCACCGTCCGGACACCGCTACGCCATTGCTGGAAACCATGACCACGCTTGATCTTCTGGTGCGTCAGGGCAAGGCATTGTATATCGGTTTGTCGAATTATCCAGCCGAGCTGGCACGGCAGGCCTTCGCGATTTTGAAGTCGTTGGGCACCCCTTGCCTGATACACCAACCGAAATATTCCATGTTCGAACGTTGGGTCGAACCTGAATTATTGGATGTATTGGCGGAATCCGGCGTCGGTTCAATTGCCTTTTCACCGCTGGCGGGCGGGTTGCTGACCGATCGGTATCTTAACGGTATCCCGGCTGATTCACGGGTGGCCACTGGCAGTCATTTTTTGACCGCAGAGCGTCTCGACGCCCGGACAATGGATAAAGTGCAAAAACTGAATGCCATCGCCTTGTCGCGCGGACAGAAATTGTCCCAAATGGCGCTGGCCTGGGTATTACGCGGTGATCGGGTGACATCGGTGGTCATCGGCGCCAGTAAACCGGAACAAATTGATGATGCGGTGGGCATGCTGTCGAATCGTCAATTCAGCGCGGAAGAATTGCAGCAAATAGACGCTATACTGGGGTAATGCCAGTGTGACGACGGGTTAGCGAGCGCAAAGGCCCGGACATAAGTCCGGGCCTTTTGTTTGTCAGCGAGCCGCGCGCGGTTAGCCCGAGTATAGGGACCTAGCCAAACAAGGTGGCGAACAGCAGGTAAAGATTCAGCACCACTACCACCACCACAATGAACCAGCCGAGGATTTTAATTACCGGAGTATTGACCATCTCGTCCATCAACTGCCGATTACCCGTGAAAGCCAGCAGCGGCACCAGCGCAAAAGCTATGCCGAAGCTTAACAGGACTTGGCTCAACACCAGCACGCGAGTCGGCTCAAAACCAGCGATGATAACGACAAATGAAGGCAACATGGTAATCAACCGGCGCGCCAATAGGGGAATATGAAAATGAACAAACCCCTGCATCACCACCTGACCGGCCATGGTGCCGACAATGGTGGACGAAAGACCGGCCGCCACCAGGCTCAGGCCGAACACTGTCGCCGCCGTATGGTTCAACAAGGGCGTTAATGTCAGGTAAGCCTGGTCCAGGTCGGCGATACCGCTATGACCGCTAAAATGAAAAGCCGCCGCCGCGGTGCCCATCATCGCCAGATTGACAAAACCGGCGATGGTCATCGCGATAGCCACATCCAGCTTGGTTGAGGTGTAACGTTGCGCGCGGGTGCCGAGCAAGGCATTTTGCGTCAACGAAGAGTGCAGATAAATCACGTGCGGCATGATGGTCGCCCCCAACACGCCGGCGGCCAGAAACACGGAATCGGCGTTGGGCAAGGTTGGCAGCAGCATGCCTTTGCCTAGTTCAGCGATATTGGGGTGTGAAAAAAACAGTTCGACGATATAAGCGGCGGCGACGAAAACCAGCAGACCGCCGATGACCACTTCCAGGGGCTTTTGGCCGCGCCGTTGCAGCATGAGAATCAGAAAAGTGATGATGCCCGTGAGCAATGCGCCCTGGAGCAGCGAGACGCTGAGCAGCATTTTGAAACCAATGGCGGCGCCGATGAATTCGGCTAAGTCGGTCGCCATGGCGATGATTTCCGCCTGGATCCAATAAGCCCAGACTGCGGGCCGAGGAAAGCGATCACGAATATGCTCCGCCAGGTTTTTACTGGTGGCGATACCGAGCTTGGCGGACAGCAATTGAATAAGCATCGCCATAAAATTGGCCCAGACCACCACCCAGAGCAATTTATAGCCGTAACTGGCGCCAGACTGGATATTCGTGGCGAAATTCCCGGGATCGATATAACCGATAGCGGCAATGAACGCTGGCCCCAGCAGGGATAGCTTCACCTTGCTCGCTGTACGGTTGACGCCATCAACTGTCCGGCTATTCAGCATATCGCTTATCCTTATGATCCATCGGCTCTGTTTCATCGTATCCAAACGATAATAATTATCAAGTGCATTTGGAGCGTTTCAACGTATTTCTGTGATAGATGGGGGTGATGAGCATAAAAGACATCGATCTCAGCCTACTACTTGCCGCATGACTTGCCGCATGGTTGCTGTCTGTTCTTGCTGTTTTATCACGATTAGCTGACGAAGCGCAGTTCTTGGACCATCTGCAAATATTAGCACAACAAACCTATGACCGGCTCCAAATTTAACCATTTTTTCCCTCTGCACCACGTCCGGCAACCTTATGCGCGTCAGAGAATTTTTCTATATTTGCAACTTATAACTCGTTTTTAAAGCTGCCGTTACTTAGAATGAGCGCGAATTATTGCATTGTTTATGGTTGGAGCATTCATGTCCCGTATTTTCCATTTCGTTCTCGCACTTGCCGTCGTGGCGATTCTGGCTTTATTAGTCAGCCACGATCGTAAAAACATCAGGCCGCGTTATATTTTGCAACTGTTGGTAATCGAGGTCTTACTCGCTTACTTTTTCCTCAATTCTTCAATTGGATTAGGTTTTGTTCAGGGCTTTTCCGCCTTGTTTGATAAATTGCTGAGTTTTGCCGCAGAAGGTACTGGATTCGTTTTCGGAAATATGAATAAACAGGGGCTGGCATTCTTTTTCCTGAATGTTTTATGCCCGATTGTCTTTATCTCCGCATTAATCGGTATCTTGCAGCATATCCGACTGCTGCCGTTGATCATCCGGTTTATCGGCACGGTGTTGTCCAAAGTCAATGGCATGGGTAAGCTGGAATCTTTCAATGCCGTCAGTTCGTTAATCCTTGGCCAATCGGAAAATTTCATCGCCTATAAAGATGTCTTGGGCAAGATGTCGGAACGCCGGATGTACACCATGGCGGCGACGGCAATGTCTACCGTTTCGATGTCCATCGTCGGCGCTTATATGACTATGCTGCAACCCAAATATGTGGTCGCCGCGTTGATATTGAATATGTTCAGTACATTTATCGTACTGTCGGTCATCAATCCTTATTCAGTTGGCAAAGAAGAAGAATTGCAGATGAGTAACCTGCATGAAGGACAAAGCTTCTTTGAAATGTTAGGGGAATATATTCTGGCGGGCTTCAAAGTGGCGATTATTGTCGCGGCAATGTTGATAGGTTTTATCGCCATTATCACTGCAATAAATGCGCTTTTTAGCGCCGTATTCGGTATCAGCTTTCAAGGCATCTTGGGTTATATTTTCTTCCCGTTTGCCTGGATAATTGGCGTCCCGACCAATGAAGCTTTACACGTCGGTAGTATTATGGCCACAAAGATGGTATCTAATGAGTTCGTCGCCATGATGGATTTGCAAAAAGTCGCGGGCCAATTATCGCCTCGTTCGACTGGTATCCTGTCCGTTTTCCTGGTGTCCTTTGCCAACTTCTCATCCATTGGCATCGTCGCCGGCGCGATTAAAGGTTTGAATGAACATCAGGGCAATGTGGTTTCGCGCTTCGGTTTGAAGCTGGTTTATGGCTCAACCCTGGTCAGCCTGCTCTCCGCGGCCATTACCGGTCTGGTGATGTAGTCCGCGATAAACAATCGTTATCATTAGGGCCTTAGGGTCTGTTGGGTCGGGGAAACCCGACCCGTTTTTTTTGCTGCGCCGGCATGAAAACCGGGTCTGGCCGAGCTGTCGATGATGGCGAACCGGTTGGTCATCATCGATATCGGCCCTGAACCGGCATCGATGATGACCAAGGCGTCAATCAGACGGTAGGCGCATTCGCGGTGTAATCAGCTACCGCCTTTTGCACGCCGGCGGTCTGGTTATCGTTGGCTGGGCTGATAATGGCGTAATTATACTTATGATCACTCCAGTATTGCGCCATGAGATTGCCGGTTTCACGATAACCGCTTTTCAGGGCGGTCTTGCCGGTAGGCCGGATATAAAAAGTGATCCGCATACCCTGGGCATTTTGATAAACAACCAGTGCCGATGGCCCCTGATCGGTTGCCATGAGCCGCCCACCCAGTAATTTGAAACCGTATTTTTCAAAATTCGGCGGCATATCGCCGTTGATAAAATAGCGGCTGAGCCAGTTATTCATATCATCGCGATTGCTGGCCGCCACATCCATCATCGGCAGTCTATCGCGGGTAAAGAGATTATAGGCATGCACCGCATCTTCCATGGGCAGTGTGGCGCTCTGCATTTGCATAGTTTTGAATTGCCACCCTGCCGCGCCGCCGCCGCCCACTGAAATCAATACCATAAAGGCCATAGCCAAGCGCATTTGGCGGCGCTGCTGCAGTTTGTGGCGGATCAACCGTGGATCATAACGTGCGGTATCCAACTCAGGGTCCTGTTGCGTTAGCACAATACGCAATCGTTGGTTAACATCCAGCCATTCGGCGACCTTTTTCGCCGCCTGGGGGTTTTGTAGCAGGTATTGTTCCACTCTCTGGCGACCGGCATCATCAAGCTGCCCATCGACATAAGCCAGCAGATCATTTTCTCCCGGAATAAGAGCGGTCATTTTAATCTCCTCAAGCGGGATGTTAAACGAGGGGACGGCGTGTCATTTCCCTCCGCCAGTGCATGTAAATGCTGACGCGCACGCGATAATCGGGACATTACGGTTCCTAGCGGAATATTCATGGTTTCAGCCACCTCCTTATAACTTAGTCCCTCGATGCTCACGAGTAATAATATCGCCCGCTGTTCGGTGGGCAACATGGCGAAGCCAGCCAATGTGGCGTCGGTAATGGCTAAACTCTCCGCCGATGAGCCGTACTCCTCCTCGCCGGTGAACAGCGATAAGATGCGCTGGTAACGGCGGCGACGGCGTTCACCATCGATAAACTGGTGATATAAAATGGAAAACAGCCAATTGCGCCGATTCTCATCGTTGTTCAGCTCCCCCCGCCAGCTCAGCGCTTTTTCGAGGCAGGCTTGCACCATATCATCGGCGTTGGCGGAATTGCGGCACAGCCACAGGGCAAAGCGCCGCAATTGCGGCAACACTATCCTGATTTGATTATCGGTCAGTTCGGACATGATGTCGGCCACCGTCTCAAGCACTCTCATTGCGGGGTGGTCTTTGAGCCCCCCCACCCTTTGCCGCCGCCGGGAGTCCCGGCGGCCAATTCACGCCTGATCCGCGCGGATTGGCTTTATCAATCAACCGTGAACCACAACCACCAGACTAACACGGTGAATATCGCTATAAATTCTGAAGTTGGAGCGGTATTGCCATCACCACTGGGCACCGCGTTTGAACATATGCGATAGCTTGCAGCGCCTGGCCGTGGGATGGCAAGGTATAAAGCAGCAGGCTTAACAGCCCGCTAATGCCGGATAGGATAGTTTTGCGTGTTGGGATGGTCATGAGAGCGCCTGCAAAAGAAGGGCTAATTGCAGGTAAGACGAAGGGCGAGCGAATTTATTCCAAAGTACTTTGATTAAAAGTAATGCGATTCATTCAGAACCAGGCGAGGCAACGGGGGGGAATAAACGTTTTTATCCACCCCCGGAATAAACAAAAACCCTGACCAAAAGGTCAAGGCTTAGTAATAAGATCATTAAATCACAATCAACTTAACCGATTAATTTAATGAACAATTTTATCAATAATCAAATTTATCAATAACCAAAATTTGGTGGAGCTAAGCGGGATCGAACCGCTGACCTCTTGCATGCCATGCAAGCGCTCTCCCAGCTGAGCTATAGCCCCGGAAATAACCGCACAAGATAACCCGATGAAACCCATAGAATTATTGGTGGAGCTAAGCGGGATCGAACCGCTGACCTCTTGCATGCCATGCAAGCGCTCTCCCAGCTGAGCTATAGCCCCAACATCGATACTTCGTATCCTGTGGACGGGGCGCATGATATGCAACCCGGCAAACGGTGTCAACGGCTAAATGTATTAAACGCGTCAAACGCTGAAAAAGCCGCCAATTCAGCGGCTCTAAGCCATTTATTGCGCCCGGCGGGCAATAAATTCCAGCGCCATATCGATTCGCGCCAGCGAACGGGCCCGGCCTACCGCATGCACGGTCACATCCAATGCAGGCGATTGGCCAGCGCCGGTCACCGCGACCCGCAACGGCATGCCGACTTTGCCCATGCCGACTTCAAGCTGCGCCGCGGTCTGCTCGATAGCCTCATGAATCAACTCCGGCGCCCATTCGGTCAAAGCCGCTAATTTCTCGCGAGCCAGTTCCAGCGGCTGACGGGCAACGGGGCGCAAATGTTTCTTCGCCGCATCGGCATCGAACTGCTCGAAATCCTGATAAAGATAGTGGCAGGAAGCCGCCATCTCTTTCAGGGTCTTGCAACGATCGCCCAGTAATTTGACCAAGTCCGGCAATTGCGGACCATTACTGTAGTCTATACCCTGCTGATCCATATGCCAGACCAGATGGGTGGCGACATACTCCGCCGGCAGATGATTAATATAATGGTGGTTGAGCCATAATAATTTTTCAGTATTGAACGCGCTGGCCGATTTGCTGATGTCGTTCAAACTGAATGACGCTTTCATCTCATCGACGGTGAATATTTCCTGGTCGCCATGGGACCACCCTAAACGCACCAGATAATTCAACAAGGCCTCCGGCAGGAAACCGTCGTCGCGATATTGCATCACTCCCACCGCGCCATGGCGCTTGGAGAGCTTTTTCCCGTCATCGCCGAGAATCATTGACACATGGGCATATTCCGGCACCGGCGCGCCCAGCGCTTTCAATATATTGATTTGGCGCGGCGTGTTGTTGATATGGTCTTCGCCGCGAATGACATGCGTGATTTCCATATCCCAGTCATCAATAACGACACAGAAATTATAGGTCGGCGAACCATCGGTCCGGCGGATAATCAAATCATCCAGTTCCTGATTGCTGAACTCTATCGGGCCGCGAATCTTGTCGTCAAACACAACGGAACCTTGCTGCGGGTTGGCAAAACGCACCACGAACGGCTCATCATCGGCATGATGCTGAAGGTTGTCGCGGCAATGGCCGTCATAGCGCGGTTTTTCGCCATTGGCCATCTGCTGTTCGCGCAGGGTTTCCAGCCGTTCTTTGGAGCAATAACATTTATAGGCGGTGCCTTGCTCAAGCATCTGATCAATGACCGCATTATAACGATCAAAGCGTTTGGTCTGAAAATACGGACCTTCATCCCAATCCAGATTAAGCCAATTCATCCCATCCATGATGGCGTCGATAGCCTCTTGGGTTGAGCGCTCCAAATCGGTATCTTCGATACGCAGCACGAACTCGCCGCCATGATGGCGGGCGAATAGCCACGAATAAAGAGCGGTACGGGCTCCGCCGACATGAAGGTAGCCGGTGGGGCTGGGCGCAAAACGGGTTTTAATTTTCATCAGGGATATTTGCCTTAATCACGCTTGGCTGTCGACCGGAAGAACGCTCCCGGCCAGTTATAAAAAAGTGGACAATATTCTACCACTCCATTGTGATTCCTCAATGCCGTTTGGCGCTGGCGCCTGTTCTTGACTAATTTTACGACGAACACACTTTTTACTGTCAAAAATCGTTGACTCACAGGGCAGTATCCCTATAATGCGACACCACACAGCGGGGGTGATTAGCTCAGCTGGGAGAGCGTCTCCCTTACAAGGAGAGGGTCGGCGGTTCGATCCCGTCATCACCCACCAACTATTTTATTGGCCGGCGCCGCTGTGAGAAGTAAAAGTAATACGCTGTAAGAAGTGGGTGATTAGCTCAGCTGGGAGAGCGTCTCCCTTACAAGGAGAGGGTCGGCGGTTCGATCCCGTCATCACCCACCACTTCTTAAGTTAGTGTTGGGTGTTATTTGTTTTATGCTGTTTGATTTACGCTTTTGGTTTTACGCTTTTTATTTTACGGAAATGGGTGATTAGCTCAGCTGGGAGAGCGTCTCCCTTACAAGGAGAGGGTCGGCGGTTCGATCCCGTCATCACCCACCATTTCTGGTTACATTGGCTAGTTAGTTAAGTTCAAATATTAGTTAAGTTGAAACATTAGTTAAGTTGGGTCGTTAGCTCAGTTGGTAGAGCAGTTGACTTTTAATCAATTGGTCGCTGGTTCGAATCCAGCACGACCCACCACTTTACGGTAAATCTTGCCATTCCTCCGCCCCATTCATTTTGTCTTCAACACATTTCCTCACATTCACTGTATCGCTAAAAAAACGATACGCAATCACTGACCCTATCTTACTGTTTATTAATCGAAATATAAAATGCACAATTAAATAGCTTGCTATTTAATTGTGCATTAGTTAAATTATTTTCCAAGGTTAGCGCATAGCGCGACAGTGGAAGGCAAAAGAGTGTCTCCCCTGCTTATGCTAAAATCGTTGAGCCGAATGTCGGGTTATTAAATAGCACACTATTTAATAATAGAGTATTTAATAGCGTTACTTATTTACAACCGTCCCGCTTTCACGGGAAACATCATCCATCTACAGTAGGAACATCATCATGTCCAAACTCGCTACGTTGTTTACGGCCTCGTTACTAACCATGGGTATGAGCAATGCCTTTGCCGCTGTCCAACCCGCCGCCGACCGTCAGGTACAATCGTTTCTTAATGTCCTGAACAAATCCGGCGGGAAACCCATGGAAGAACTTTCGCCTAAAGATGCGCGTCAAGTTCTCACCGACGCTCAGGCCAATGCCAAACTGCCGCCCGCTGATGTCTCGGAAAAAACCATTACCGTCGACGGCCATGATATTGTCCTGAACATCATTAAACCGGCCGGGTCCACCGGCACATTGCCGGTGTTCATGTTCTTCCACGGCGGCGGCTGGATCCTCGGCGATTTTCCCACACATGAACGCCTGGTGCGTGATTTGGTGAATGAATCGGGCGCGGCGGCGGTGTTTGTCAATTATACGCCATCCCCCGAAGCCCATTATCCGGTAGCGATTAATCAGGCTTACGCCGCAACCCGCTGGGTCGCGGAACATGGCGACGAAATCGGCGTGGACGGTTCCCGACTGGCGGTGGCGGGCAATAGCGTCGGCGGCAATATGGCGACGGTGGTCGCACTGATGGCGAAAGAGAAAGGCGCGCCGAAGATCAGATTCGAAGCCTTGTTGTGGCCGGTGACCGACGCCAATTTTGAAACTGCTTCTTATAAAACCTATGCGGAAGGTCATTTCCTGACCCGCAATATGATGAAGTGGTTCTGGGATGCTTATGCCAAAGACCCCAAACAACGTGAAGATATCCACGCCTCGCCGCTGCGGGCCAGTCATGAACAATTGGCAGGATTGCCGCCTACGCTTATCCAAACCGCGGAACTGGATGTCTTGCGCGACGAAGGCGAAGCCTATGGCCGCAAACTGGATGCGGCAGGCGTTGATGTTACCATAACCCGCTACAACGGCATGATCCATGACTTCGGCTTGCTCAATCCCTTAAGCCAGGTCCCGGCGGTCCGTTCTCAGGTACTGCAGGCGGCGACCGAACTGAAAACCCATCTGCAATAATCCAAATGAAACGGAGGCCGCAAGGCCTCCGTTTGAGTATGGTGATTATGTGTCTGGGCCGGGACAAAGACCGCCCCCTCCGGCTCCATAGATTCGAGATTCGACGCTAATGACCGGCGCCGCTGCCTGCCTGCGCGGTAAACGGCGGTTTGGCGAGAAATATCACGATAACGAGCGAGAAAAACATCCACCCCAGCAACGTAAAGTAATCGATGGTGGACAACATATAGGCCTGCCCTTCCACCAAACGATCCAGTTGCGCCCAGGTCGACTGGGTAATCCCCCCCAATTGCGCGATATACGACCGGGTCTCGGCGCTATAGGGCGTTATGCTTTCCACCAATTGCGCATGATGGAAGATTTCACGACGATGCCAAATCCAGGTGGTAAGCGAAGACGCGAAGCTACCGCCCAAAACTCGCAAAAAGGTTGCCAACCCCGAACCATCGGCGATTTCTCTTGGCGCCAGGCTGGACAACAGAATACTGGTGGTCGGCATGAAAAACAGCGCGATACCGATACCCATAAAGCCTTGAATCATCGCGACATGGTAATAATCCACCTCGGTATTGAAATTGGCCCGCATAAAGCACGAAACCCCTATCACTAAAAATGATCCGCCCGCCAATAATCGCAAATCAAACTGTTGGGCGTAACGCCCCACCAACGGCGACAAAAATACCGGCAACAGACCGATTGGCGCGGCGGCCAGCCCTGCCCAGACCGGCGTATAGTTCAGTTGTGTTTGCAGCCATTGCGGCAACAGCAGGTTCATACCGAAGAATCCGGAATACCCCAACACCAGCGCCAAGGTGCCGAAAGAAAAATTCCGGTACCGGAACAGCTTTAAATTGACGATGGGATGCTTGTCGGTAAATTCCCAGATAATCAGCGCAATCAATGAAACAGTGGCGATTATCGTGCCGATGACGATAAAGTTCGAACCAAACCAGTCGAGATCATTGCCTTTATCCAACACCACCTGCAATAGACCGACACCCACCACCAGCAATCCCAGGCCGACATAATCGATGGGCTGCTGTTCTACCTCTTCCGGCCGATCCTTCAGCTGGACGGCAACCAGCATGGCGGCAAAGATCCCGATCGGCAGATTAATAAAAAAGATCCAGGGCCAGGTATAATTATCGGTAATCCAGCCGCCGGCCAGCGGCCCGACAATAGGCGCCACCACCGTCACCATCGCCAGCAAGGATAAAGCCATCCCCCGTTTGGCGGCGGGGTAGATTGACAGCAGCAGCGTTTGGGCCATGGGATACAACGGTCCGGCGAAAAAACCCTGTAACGCGCGGAAAATCACCAACTGCGTCATGCTTTGCGATATGCCGCACAGGAAGGACGTCAAAATAAACAGAATCACCGAGGCCAAAAACAGTTTAGTCTGGCCGAAACGACGCGACATCCAGCCGGTCAACGGCAATGCGATGGCATTAGACACGGCGAACGACGTAATAACCCAGGTTCCCTGTTCCGAACTGACACCCAGGTTTCCCGAGATGGTTGGCAACGCCACATTGGCAATCGTGGTATCCAGCACCTGCATAAATGTTGCCAGCGACAGTCCGATAGTGGCCAGGACCAGGCTGGGCGGACGAAACGATTGTTCACTCATGGCGACCCCGTATCAATTTTGACCTAATCCGGCAGCCCGTGCCTGTTCACCATTTTCATGGATGATACGCGCCACAAGATTGTCGGCTTCAGCCAGTTGATGATCATAGACGTCGGTGGCGAAACGAGGTTTATCCTGCGGATGCGGCGCCAACACCGGCCCGTTTTCATCGTGCAGATCCACGGTAACATTGGTGGATAAACCAATCCGCAGCGGGTATTTATCCAGATGTTCCGGGTCAAGCCTGATTCTTACCGGCAAACGCTGAACAATCTTGATCCAGTTACCGCTGGCATTCTGTGCCGGTAACAGAGAGAAAGCGCTCCCCGTGCCGACGCCGAGACTTTCAACTTTACCGTGGTAAGCAACCGTGCCGCCATACAGATCGGCATCGATTTCCACCGGCTGGCCGATACGCATCTTCATCAACTGGGTTTCTTTAAAATTGGCGTCTATCCAGATTTGATCCAACGGCACAACCGCCATCAGCGGCGTACCTGGCTGGACGCGACTGCCCACCTGTACGGAACGCTTCGCCACGTAACCGGTGACCGGCGCCACCATGGTGCTGCGGACACGATCCAGATAAGCCTGGCGCAATCTGGCGGCCGCGGCTTTGACATCCGGATGGGAACTGATGGTGGTATCGTCAACCAATGCGGATGTGGTGTTTAATTGATGCTGCGCGGATGACAATGCCTCTTCCGCCGAGGTCAATGTATCGCGGGCATGGGAAAGCTCTTCTTGTGAAATTGCGCCGTCATGGGCCAGACTGGCTCGCCGATCGTAGTCGTCTTTGGCGCGTTGCAACTCGATTTTTCGAGTGTTGAACAAGGCTTTATAATTATCAACATTGCTATATAAGCCACGCACTTGACGAACCACATTGGCCAGATTGGCCTCGGCGCTTTGCTGGGTCACTATGGTGTCGCTGGGGTCCAACTGAACCAGCACTTGCCCCTGTTTGACCAAGTCGCCGTCATCGGCGGCAATGGTGGTCACCGTCCCGGTAACCTGCGGGGTGATTTGCACCAGGTTGCCATTGACATAGGCATCATCGGTGTTTTCATAAAATTGCCCATACAGCCAATAATAAACGCCGAAAGCCACGACGGCCAAAACGACCACCGCGAAAAGGATTAATAACATCAGCCTGCGTTTACCCGGCCGCGGCGGCCGACTCACAGGCTTCACGTTCCCGTCTGCTTGTTCTGTAGTGGTATGCATCTCAGCCATGAATAATATTCTCAGTATGCTTGATTTACGGCCACGTTTTGCGCGGCTGTCGAAGAATCGGAAGGTTGGAAACCGCCGCCGAGCGCTTGCATCAGCAAAATTGCGGTGTCGGTGCGCTGGGCATTCAAACTGGCCAATTGACGCTCAGACTGGATAAGTTGCTGTTGCACGCTCAACGCATCAAGATAATTGCCGACGCCGGCGCTGTAACGCTGCATGGCGTTGGCCCACGAATCTTTGGCGATGTCGCGCGCGCGTTCCTGCTGCTCGATTTGCACATTCAACGAAGTCAGGCGGGTAATGGTATCGCCGATGTCGCCCAAGGCTTTAACCAGTGCCTGATTGTATTGTGCAACCGCCAAATCGTAGCCGGCGTTGGTGCTGGCCAGGTCGGCGCGCAAACGTCCACCGTCAAAGATCGGTAAGGAAATGGCTGGGCCAAAACTGTAAAAACGGCTGGGATTGCCCAAGGGCGCAAACCCGGCCAACGATTGAGAACCGGCTGCCGCCGTCAGATTGATATTGGGATAAAAGGCGGTGCGGCTAACCTTGATATCTTTACTGGCGGCTTCCACCCGCCAGCGGGCGGCCACCAGATCAGGACGTCGGCCTAACAGCTCAGCAGGTAATGTCGCCGGTAAACTGACCGCTTCCGGCGCAATCAGATGCGGACGCGGCAAACTCAACGCCCGATCCGGACCCTGTCCCAGCAACACCGCCAGGCGAATACCGGCGGCGCGCACCTGTTCTTTCGCATCGGTCAGCGTCGAATCCGCCGCCGCTTCCAGGCTTTCGGTTTGCTGATACTGGAACTTGCTGTCCAGACCGGCCTGGAAGCGCCGCTGCGCCAGGTTAAGCATGGTACGGGTACGTTCGAGATCGCTTTGCGCCAGATCCTGCATAGCGTAAGCCTGACCCAGACTGTTGTAGGCGCGCGCGACATCGGCGGAGAGAGTCAGACGCGCGGCGCGGCGATCAACTTCGCTGGCATTGGCCCGACCGACCGCGGCTTCCCAGGCGGCGCGTTGTCCGCCCCATAAGTCAAAGGTATAATTGAAAGAGGCCGACACTTCGCGGACCGAGTATACTTCACCACCCTGGCCCAGCGGATCTTGCACCTCGGAAAGCCGCTCACGGGTAAAGTTCCCGCCGGCGTCCAGCGTCGGCATGCGATTGGCTTGCGCCGACAAGACAGCGGCGCTGGCCTGCCGCGCGCGGGCATCGGCCACCTGCAAATCCGGGCTGGACTGCAATGCCTGCTGGATCAAAATGGCCAGTTGGGGATCGCGAAGGCTATTCCACCAATCTTTTGCCGGCCAAGCCGCGTTCGACAGCGTCACGCCCGATAATGTGCGTTCGCTATGTAACGTATCGGCATTCAGCGCGTGGCCTTCGGTGTGCAAACCATTGGGTAAGGCACACCCCGCCAGAACGAATGAACAGAACAGCGGCAAAAAACGAATGCGCAACGGCATGTGAAATTTACTCCTTAATATCAGTATTGACGACCAGCTTACTGAGCAGGCGGTTAAATTCATTAAGTTCGGCGGGAGCGAGCGGAGCCAATAAGTCATTAAAAGTCTTAACGGCAATAGCCGCGATTTCCTGACAAAACTCTTGCCCTTGAGCGGTTAATGCCAGATGAAACTGACGCCGGTCGGTAGTACTTCTTACCCGCATAATCATTTTTTTATTTTCTAAACGGTCCAGCATGCGCGACATGGCGCCGCTATCCAACGATATACAGCGACAAAGCTCCGCCGACGTCGTCAAACCGTCTCGATTCATCAATAACATGACCTTGAACTGCGCCGCTGTTATCGCAAAGGGAACTAGATATTGGTCGAGGATTCGATCTTTATAACAATTCAGCCGGTGAATTTTCCGACCCCAAGTATAAACGGTATCGATATCATCGAGAGTGAAATGACTCATCAAATCCGTGCCTAGGCAGCTATTAGGCGGGAAACTATACTTCCTGGTGCAAGGGTAAACAACCGTCAGTATTGTAAGTAAATGTTTAAATTGGAGCGAGGACACAGACTTTGAACGTCTATCGGTGGTCTCGATTCGCCCGGCGCGGATTGCGGCTAAATCGCTGTAGCCAGCGGCGCAGTAGGCAATAAGGCTGAAGATTTTCGCATGCTTGCCTTATTTGCCAAAGTCATCATACTCGGCCATTAAGGCAAAATCGTTTCATAAACAGCTTTTTGAGCAAAGCCGGCAACCGCATAAATTGTCAAAAACCGGCTTCGTCAGTTGAGGAAATACCCCTAAATCCGACCCTGGCAAACGATTTGGCGGAAGGTATCAGCCGGCATCCAGCCGTAATGGAGTTTTCGGATCATATAAAGGTCTGACCTGCCCATACAAAGCCGGATTATCGCTTTCGTCCTTCAACGCCACGCCGGATAACCGCCGCTGCCGGGCTTGCTCCAGCAACCATGCCAACTTGAAGGCCGCCTGTGGGTAATTCAGGCCTTCGGGACGAATATTGGAAATACAGTTGCGCTCAGCCTCCAGCCGGCGAATATTCGGACCCCAGGTAAAATAGATCCCCAGACTATCCGGCGAGGATAATCCCGGCCGCTCGCCAATCAATATCGCGACCGCTTTGGCTTGCAGGCATTCGCCGATATCGTCGCCCAAGGCGACGCGCGACTGATGCGCCAACACCACCGGCGCCAGTTTAATGGACAGCAGGTTCAGATAAGGCATAAACGCCCGGATAAACGGCACCGCTTGCCGATGTACCGCTTTCGAGGATAAGCCATCGCCAATCACCAGCAGCAGTTCGGCCTGCTTATCCGGATAGCCCGTTAAGAGTTTCCGGCTGGGATCGTCCAACCGGCGGCCAAGATCGGGCCGGCATAAAAACGTTTCCCGCGTGGCCGCAGCGCTGTGTACCGTCAAGGTCGTCAAGCCATCCGCCGCCAACTGCTGCGCCAGCGGGTCGCTATCAAAAGGTTGATGCACCGCATCGCGCGCCTGGGCATGCGCCACGCCGAACTTGAGCAATTCTTCCGTCGGCAGGCTGGCGCCAGTGCGACCCAAGGCGATACGCGCAGCGGTAAAGTCGCGCAAGTTTTGCCAGGGATCGGTATGAACAAGCGGACCCAGAGGGTAATTGCCGCCATGCGGCGGATTGTCTTTTTTCATCGGTCGCTCCGCGTGAATAACGTGGCATATCGAGACAAACCTGGCGAAACCCGAGAAATATATCCTGACCTAGGCATCGGCTAACGCTCCCAGTAGCGGCAAGTGTTGCAGCAAGGGATGACCGCTGCCGGTATCCCGCAGTTGCCCGTCGGCATTGATGATATGCATGCTCTTCAGCCAGGCGGAAAATTCCGGCGCCGGCTTAAGACCGAGCAGCTCACGCACATATAACGTATCGTGGAACGAGGTGCTTTGATAGTTGAGCATGATATCGTCCGCCCCCGGTACGCCCATGATATAGGTGACGCCCGCGGTGCCCAGCAGCGTCAACAACGTATCCATGTCATCCTGATCGGCCTCGGCGTGATTGGTATAACACACATCGCAGCCTAGCGGCACGCCCATGAGCTTGCCGCAAAAATGATCTTCCAGCCCGGCGCGGATAATCTGTTTGCCGTCATAGAGATATTCCGGCCCGATAAAACCGACCACGGTATTGGTCAGCAACGGCTTGAAATGCCTGGCGACGGCATAGGCCCGGGCTTCGCAGGTCTGCTGGTCCACGCCATGATGGGCATTGGCCGACAGACAACTGCCCTGCCCGGTCTCAAAATACATCACGTTGTCGCCAAGGGTGCCGCGATGGAGGCTCAGGGCCGCCTGCCGTGCTTCCTCCAGCAAAGCGAGGTTGATACCAAAACCGGTATTGGCCGCTTCGGTACCGGCGATGGACTGGAAAACCAAATCCACCGGCGCCCCGCGCTCAATCAACCTCAACGTGTTGGTGACATGAGTCAGTACGCATGACTGGGTGGGAATGGCGAAATGACCAATCACATCGTCCAGCATATCATTGAGCTTTTGCAGCAAGGGCAAGCTATCGCTGGCCGGATTGATGCCTATCACCGCATCGCCGCAGCCATATAACAAGCCGTCCAGCATGCTGGCGGCAATCCCCTTTAAATCATCGGTGGGGTGATTGGGCTGGAGCCGCACGCTCATATGGCCGGGGAGACCGATGGTATTGCGAAAGCGCGTAATCACCCGGCATTTTTTAGCCGCCAGGATCAGATCCTGATTGCGCATGATTTTACTGACCGCCGCCGCCATTTCCGGAGTAATGCCGGGCGCCACTTGTTTAAGTTTGGCGCTATCGGTACGTTCGCTCAGCAGCCAATTGCGAAAATCACCCACCGTCAGGTGGGCGATAGGGGCAAATGCCGCTTGATCATGGCTGTCGATAATCAGCCGGGTGACCTCATCTTCTTCATAAGGGATCAAGGGTTGTTGTAAAAAGACCCGCAGAGGCAAATCCGCCAGCGCAATGCGCGCCGCCATGCGTTCCTCAGCGCTGTCCGCCGCGATTTCCGCCAAATAATCCCCGGAGCGCGCCGGCGACGCCTTGGCCATCAGTTGCCGCAAATCGGCAAAATGATAAACACGATGACCTAATGTGGCTTGAAACATCGCTCCTCCAGAATTATTCCGTCAACGTCAATTGCGAATCTGGCGCCGCCATGTCACGAGCATGGCGAGTCAGGCGAAAATAGACATATCCCAGCAGCATCATGCCGGCGAAAATAACAAACAACAGTTGATTATAATAAATCATCGCCACCAGGCTGATAACTGCCATCAGCAAGGCAAACGCCGGAGCGTAAGGATACAGCGGAGCCCTGAAAGGCCGAGTCAGTCCGGGTTCCAAACGACGCAGCTTAAACAATGACGCCATAGAAATAATATACATGACAATGGCGCCGAACACTGACATCGTGACAATATTGGCCGTCAACGGCTGTCCGCCGATAATGATCAACGAATCGGAGAAAATGGCCGCAATGCCCACCACGCCGCCGGCGATAATGGCCCAATGCGGCGTTTGGCAATGACGATTGATGCTTGCCAGCGGTTTGGGCAGATAACCGGCGCGCGCCAGGGCAAAGATTTGCCTTGAGTAGCCCATGATTATGCCGTGGAACGAAGCGATAAGACCGAATAAACCCAGCCAGACCAGCATATGCAACCAGCCGCTGTTGTTGCCGACAATGATTTTCATGGCCTGGGGCAACGGATCATTAATATTGGCCAGTTTGCTCCAATCCCCCACGCTGCCGGCGAACATCATGACGCCAAGCGCCAGCACTGTTAACGTCAAAATGCCGCCGATAAAGGCCCGGGGAATCGTCCGCTGCGGGTCTTTCGCCTCTTCGGCCGCCATTGATGCCCCCTCTATCGCCAAAAAGAACCAGATAGCAAAAGGAATGGCGGCGAAAATGCCGGAAAAAGCGCCGAGGCTGAAATGATCGCTCCCAGCCCAACCGCCATGGGTAAAGTTGGCTAAATCGAACCCCGGCGCAACCACTCCCATAAAAATCAACAGTTCGAAAATCGCCAACAGCGTGACCAGCAATTCAAAGGTGGCGGCGATACTGACACCGATAATATTCAGCGCCATAAATATCAGATAGGCGGCGAGCGCCACCCAGCGAGGCTCCAATGCCGGGAATTGCACATTAAGATAAGCGCCGATGGCCATGGCGATGGCCGGCGGCGCAAAAACAAATTCCACCAGCGTGGCGAAGCCAGCGATAAAACCGCCGGTCGGGCCAAATGCGCGGTGAGCATAAGCGAAGGGACCGCCGGCATGAGGAATCGATGTCGTCAGTTCGGTGAAACTGAAAATAAACGCGCAATACATCGCGGCAATCGCCACGGAAGTAATAAGGAAACCCAATGTGCCCGCCTGCGCCCAACCATAACTCCAACCAAAATATTCCCCTGAAATCACTAAACCGACTGCAATACCCCAAAGATGAAAGCTCCCCAAAGTACGCTTCAATATCGGCGTTGCTTGATTATTTTCCATGACCCTATCCTTTGATAGAAAAGTCATCCTAAGGTGCAAAGGTCATACCAAGTAACGCTTATATTAAAATGAGTTATTTATAGTGAAAATTCATATAATTAACAGCATAAGTCGCTTTGTTTTTATTCCAGTCGCTTCAAAATGCTCTGTAAAAGTGCATTCCGCCCGCATTTTGCCCGACGGTGTTTCACGTCGGTGCAAAGGGATGAATCGGCGGTAACCCGGTCCATTTCCGGCGCGTTGTTATTGTCCTGGGGCGGGGAGCATAATAGCGGCGCTCGGAATCAAGGCCGGGTCAACTAAGCCGCATGGCAGTGGACCGTTCCGCCATGATTAGCGCAATCAAGCAGGATATCATGCGGGCGGATGTCTCGCTGGTTCGGCAGGCTGACCTCATAACGGGTCTGCCAGGATTGGCCTGCGACGCCACACCAAAAGCGTTGCAACGGCATCCGGTCTTGATGACTGTTCAGGATAATAACTTCGCCGCTGGCCGGGTTTTTCCAGAGCGGCGCGACCAGGGTGCGGCCGTTATCGACCAGCCCCAGCGCCACCGAATACCAGTGGGCGGTGGTCACCTGACAATCCAGCGGCGAAACGCCGCTGTTTTTGATTTTGATCGCGAAAGGCAACAGACCTTGAGTGCCGCGTTGCGGCATCGCGGAGTCCGCCGCATAGCTGGCGGTAGTGAAAAAGATAAAACAGAGTAATACTAGCTCCTTTGTTCTCATGGATTCCTCTTGTCGGCATGGGAAGGTATGCTTGAAAGGCAACAGGAAAGGGGTTATCAGCAGCGATGTCAATACTAATGTTTATTTTGAGGAAAAGGCATGATCGTTAAGAAGTGGATAAAATACGCGGCCCTGGCGTCAGCACTGTCATGGATGATTTCCGAGTCGTTCGCTGCGCAAATCAATACCATCGCCATAGTAACCCCGGAACCGGGCACTGATTTCGGTTGGAATCAGCAAGGTATTACGGCGGCCAAAGCGGCGGGCGCCAAAGAAGGGGTTAAAGTGCTGGTGGCGGAAAATCTTGGTTATGGCGATGTGCGCCCGACCTTGCGGGATCTGGCGGACGACGGCGCGCAATTGATCATTGCCCATGCCAGCGGCTATAACCAGGCAGCGCCGGAAATTGCGTTACAAACCAAACTTGCGGTGGCGGTGACCGACAGCCCGTCGTCCCTCAAAGCCGGTAAAGTGGCGGATTATACCGTAAACGGCCAGGAAGGCGCTTTCCTGGCGGGCAACCTGGCGGCCAAAATGTCGCGTAGCGGCATTATCGGCATTGTGGTATCGGGCGAGCCGCCCTCCTGGAATGCGCAATCATCGGCATTTATCCGTGGCGCGGTCATGGCCAGAAAAGATATCAAAATTCGCTACGCGGTAATTGGCCCGGCGGCTTATAGCGACGCCGCCGGGGGTAAACGTGTTACCGCTTCGGTGATCGCCGCCGGCGCTGACATTATCTTCGGTCAGGGCAATGGTTCAAGCTTCGGTATGTTGCAGGCAGTAGAGACCACGCCTGCGTTGGATGGAGGCAAAGTCTATTTTATCGATGTGGTCGGCGACAAATCCAGTATCGATAAAGGCTACTTGCTCAGTTCGGTTTTATGGAACCTGACCCCGGTCTTCACCGCCATGATTGAAGATCTTAAACAGGATAAATTCGGCGCGCATAATTATAAAACCTCACTGGCGGATGGCTCTATCAGCTTATTGAAAACCACCCATATCCCTGATGATATCTGGCAAAACATCAGCCAGGTGCGCGATCAGATAATCAGCGGCAAAATCGTGGTGCCGGCGGATTACGACGCCAAAGCATTGCATGCTCTGCTGGCCGCCCATCATTCCTAAACGGGTCGATTTGATCGGGCGGGGAACCCGGCTTTCGCTCCTCGCCCGCCCAACCAAGGTATCAACATGGTTCAGACGCTGCCTCTAACGACATCGCCGGTGGTTGCCATTCATGGCGTAACCAAACGCTTCCCTGGCGTGATTGCCAACGATCATATCGACTTGGGTTTTTGGACCGGCGAAGTTCATGTCCTGCTCGGGGAAAACGGCGCGGGTAAATCAACATTGGTCGGCATGCTGGCCGGTCTGCAACAGCCCGATGAGGGATTCATCGCCATCGACGGTCGCATCGAGACGCTCAACTCGCCGAGACGCGCGCTGCGGTTGGGGATAGGCACGGTATTCCAACATGCCATGATGGTGCCAGGTCTGAGTATCGTGGACAACATCGCGCTTGGCGACAGTTGGTGGCGCCGTCCTGCCCGCCGTTTGTACGCCGAAAAAATCAATCGGATCGCCCAGGATATCGGCGTCCGGGTGGACCCCTTCGCTTTGGCGGGATCGCTGTCTTTGGGCGAACAACAGCAAGCGGAAATCGTCAGAATTCTGCTACGCGGCAGCCGTGTTCTGATTCTGGATGAGGCCACCGCCATGCTCACGCCAAAAAATGCGCGGGAGTTGGGGCAACTGATGCGCCGGATGGTATCGCAAGGCTTGGCGGTGGTATTCATCACTCACAAATTGAACGAAGCATTGGCATGGGGCGATCGAATTTCAGTATTGAGAAGAGGCAAAAAAGTGGGCGACATTGCGCCGCAACGGCTTAAAACCTTGTCCACCCGGCAGGCGACCGACGAAATCATGCAAATGATGTTTAATCTTGTCGCAAAAAACGATGCAGAGGCGATGGACGGCGCCAGCGCGGCCAACGGCGCCGAAGCCAGCGCGGTTTCAGCAAATATCGGAACCAAACCGGTACTGGAAATCGTGAACCTGGCTGTGGATGATCCGTCGATGCCGGTGAAAGGCATTGATCTTAGCATCTGCGCCGGTGAAATACTGGGCATCGCCGGGATAGACGGCAACGGTCAAAAACAGTTAGCCGAGGCGCTGGCCGGACAACGGCCCATCGACGGGGGGCATATTTATCTGGCGGGCGAACCCCTTGATCATCTGAGCGTGGGCCAGCGGCGTCAACGAGGCTTGCGTTATGTTACCGATGATCGTCTGGGCGAAGGCACCGTCGCCAGCTTTCCGATCGCCGCCAATCTGTTGTTGAAACAAATCGGGGCGCCGCCGTACTGGCGAAGGGGCATCGAGCAGCCAACGCTTATCGCGCGGCATGCCCGCGAGCGCATCGATGAATATGATATCCGTACACCTGCCCTGGATACACCGCTGGGTAAATTGTCCGGCGGCAATATTCAAAAAACGCTGCTGGCGCGTGAACTCGGCGGTCAGGCCCGTGCGGTAATCTTTGCCAAACCGACCTATGGCCTGGATGTGCAAAACACCCTTGCCATACGCCAACGAATCCGTCAGTCGGCGTATTCCGGCATGGCGGTCATCTTGATATCCACCGATCTGGAGGAATTATTGGCGCTGTCGGACCGCATTGCGGTGATATCCCGGGGCAAAATCGTCGGTCTGGTGAGCAATGGTCCAACAGCCCGAACGCAGATCGGCGAGTTGATGAGCGAGGTCGCGCAATGAGTCGGCATTTGCGTCACATCATGTTTACTCTAAGTTTATCCGTTGGTCCGGTGATTATCGCCCTGTTGATTGCCGGCGGCTTGCTGTCGGCCATGGACGCCAATCCATTGGAATATTATGGTTTTATCCTGCGCAAAGGATTGATGACGCCGTCGGGACTTCAGGCCACATTAACCCGAATGGGGCCGTTGCTGTTAATCAGCGCCAGCCTGATAGTCTCCTTTCGCGCCGGCTTCTGGAATCTGGGCGGCGATGGGCAATTTTTATTGGGAGCGGTCATCGCCTCGGCGGTCGCGGCGCCGCTTCTCAACCACGGCGTGCCGAACTGGCTGACCTTGGCGCTGGCATTATTGTCCGGCACGGTCGTGGGCGCTGTCTGGTCATTACTGCCGGCCTTGCTTAAAGCCTGGCAAGGCATCAATGAAATCATCACCACTATGATGATGTCGTTTTTGGGCATTTCGCTCGCCAATGTACTGGTTAAGCTGGTTTTCGCCGATCCGGCCACCACCGTGCCCGAGACCCGCATTCTGCCTTACCAATACCGGCTGCCCGTCTTATTTCATACCACGGTATCCAGCGGTCTGTTGCTGGGTCTGGCGGCGGTTATCGCGGTACATTGGCTGATGACCCGAACCTCCATCGGCTTGCAATTACGTACGGTCGGCGCCAACCCTCGGGCGGCGCTGCATGCCGGTTTGCCGCTGCCGTTATTGACATTGTCGGTATTCGCCTTGTCGGCCGGTCTGGCCGGCCTTGCCGGCGCGGTGGAAGTCATTGGCATCGAGGGCAATGTTCGCGCCGACTGGAACCCGGCATATAGCCTGACGATCGTCCCGCTGGTATTTCTGGCCCGTTTTAATGGCTATGGCGCCATTGTGTTCGTCTTTTTTTATTCAGCGCTCTCGATCGGCAGCGAAAGCGCCGCTCGACTGATGGGCGTGCCTAACTATTTTACTTTGTTGACCGTCGCTATCCTGCTGGTGGTTTTAGGCCTGACAGAGGTTGTGGCGCAACGGCGGCGAGGCAGGTACGGGGAATGATCATGGAATTGCTGACCCAAGGATTTCTGAGTTCATTACTGGCGGGCGCCATTATTGCCGGAGTGCCGCTATTATTAGCCGGGCTGGGGGAACAATTGTCCGAAAAAACCGGCGTGCTGAATATCGGCCTGGAAGGGATGATGCTGACCGGCGCTTACCTGGGATTTTATATTGCCTGGCGAACCCAGTCCATGGCGCTGGGTTTGCTCGGCGGGGCCGTGGGCGGGCTGTCGGTCGCCGGCCTGATGGCCGGCTTATGCGTCTGGTTACGGCTAAACCAGATTGTCATCGGTATAGCACTCACTTTGGGAGCGCAGGGGGGCACCGCGTTGCTGCAGTATGTGCAATTCAGCCGGACGTATCCCCGGTTGGGCAGCGTTGAAACCTTACCCATTCCACTGCTCTCGCATACCCCCTTTTTTGGACGGATTATATTTAACCAGCCGTTGATTGTTTATCTGGCGCTGGCTGCGGTCGCATTATTCGCGCGCGCCTATCGTTTTACCAACCTCGGTTTATCCTTGCAAGCCGCCGGCGATAAGCCAGCCGCCTTGGACGTCGCCGGCGTCAATGTGTTGGGCATCAGAACCATGGCGGTACTGATAACCGGTCTGCTGGCCGGAACGGGCGGCGCGTTTATGTCACAAATCGGCGCAGGCATCTTCGTGCCCTATATGACGCAGGGCAACGGCTTCATTGCTATTGTGCTGGCGATGCTGGCGCGAGGCCGGCCGCTGTGGGTGCTTGGTGGCGCGTTGTTGTTCGGCGCCTGTTTATCGCTAACCACCGCCTTGCAGGTCTTGGGGGTCCAGGTACCCACCGATGTCATTCAGATGCTGCCGTTTATCGCGGTGATGGCGGTCTTATTGCTGTTGGGACGACGCGCCAAACTCCCCAGCGCGCTCGGCACCGCTTATGTGCGAGGATTACGATAAGCGGCTGGCGCCGCTTATCGTCAGATGATTAAGTGCCGGGAAGGAACGGGATGCCAAATCGTACCAGATTGCAAACATGCCGCTTATTTATGCTTAAGCGGCTTGATCAATCCATCCAAGCCTTCGATTTTGATAGCCAGAGTAATGGACATCAATTCACCCAGCCGGCCGGCGGGAAATTCGCCTTGTCGCGCAAACCACAGTAGATAAGGCTCCGGCAGATCGATCAACGCCCGGCCTTGATATTTGCCGAAAGGCATCTCGGTATTGGCAATGGCAACCAGATCTTCTTTTTCCATTGTTTCACCTCCGGACGGTCATCATCATTCACCCAACAAACGCATCATTTCCGCCTCATCGATGACGGGGATGTTAAGTCGCTGGGCCTTGGTCAATTTAGAGCCTGCCGCTTCACCGGCGATCACCAGGTCGGTTTTGGCCGAAACGCTGCCGCTGACCTTGGCGCCCAACGCCACCAGTCGGTCCTTGGCCTCATCCCGGGATAGGCCGGTTAACGAGCCGGTCAATACCACGGTTTTACCGGCAAAAGGATTCGTGTTATCTTCCGTTGCGTCCGGCGTCACTGGCGCTGGCCAATGGATGCCGATGGCGGGACTGGTCAATTCTTCAATCACCGCCAGGTTTTGCTGCTCTTCGAAAAAATTCCTGACATGAGCCGCCACGACCGGGCCGATATCCTGCACACTAACAAGCGAGTCGATATCGGCGGCATACAACGCCGCAAGCGTCTTGAACTCCGTCGCCAAACTCATGGCCGTAGCTTCCCCCACTTCGCGAATCCCCAGCGCATAGAGGAAACGAGCGAACGTGGTCTGTTTGGCGGTTTCCAGCGCCTCCAGCAAGTTTTGCGCCGATTTGGGGCCCATACGTTCCAGGCGGGCGAGTGTTTCCTTGGTTAGCCGGAACAAATCGGCCGGGGTTTTAACCAGTTCACGCTCCACCAACTGATCGATTATCTTGTCGCCCATACCGTCCACATCCAGCGCCCGGCGCGAGACAAAATGCTTGAGCGCCTCTTTACGCTGCGCGCCGCAAACCAGCCCGGCGGTGCAGCGCGCAGCCGCCTCGCCCTCCACCCGCTCCACATCGGCGCCGCAAACCGGACACTGGTCGGGGAATATTACCGGCCGGGCATTTTCCGGCCGCCGGTCCATAACCACCCCCACCACTTGCGGAATAACATCGCCGGCCCGGCGGATTATAACAGTATCGCCGATCCGTATCCCCAGCCGTTCGATTTCATCGGCATTATGCAGCGTGGCGTTGCTGACCATGGCGCCGGACACCAGCACCGGCTCCAGCCGGGCCACCGGAGTAATGGCCCCGGTCCGTCCCACCTGGAATTCCACATCGCGCACCAGCGTCATGACCTCCTGGGCTGGAAATTTATACGCAATGGCCCAGCGCGGCGCTCGAGCCACAAAACCCAGGCGCAGTTGCAGCGCCAGTGAATCGACCTTGACCACCACGCCATCGATATCAAAACCCAAACCAGCGCGATCCGTTTGAACTTGCTGATAAAAATCCAGTACCTGCCGGCTGCCGACACAAAGTTTTACCCGGTTGCTGACCGGCATGCCCCAGGAATGAAACAGTTGCAGGCGTTCCCAATGACTGCCCGGCAGTTCGCCGTCCTCCAACAGCCCAACGCCATAGCAGAAAAAGGTCAAGGGCCGCTTGGCGGTAATCGACGGGTCCAGTTGCCGCAGCGAACCGGCGGCGGCATTACGGGGATTGGCGAAAACCCGGCCGCCATCCCGTGCGGCGTTGGCATTCAGCCGACTGAAACCCTCTTCGGTCATAAACACCTCGCCGCGGATCTCCAGCCGACGCGGGATGGCGCCCGCCCCTTCGCGCAACCGCAGCGGGATGGAACGGATAGTTCGGACATTGGCGGTGATATCCTCGCCAGTACTGCCATCGCCCCTGGTCGCGGCGCGCACCAGTACGCCATCTTCATAAAGCAGGCTAACCGCCAGTCCGTCAAGCTTCAGTTCGCAGCAAAAGGTGAGTAAGTCATCGGTCTTCAAACGATCCACTACCCGTTTGTTGAACGCGAGAAACCCTTCTTCATCAAAGACGTTGTCCAACGATAACATCGGTACTTCATGCCGTACCTGCTTGAAAGCGGCCAACGGCGCGCCGCCCACGCGCTGGGTCGGTGAATCGGCGGTAAGCAACTGCGGATATTCCGCTTCAAGCGCGCGCAATTCCGCCATCAGCCGATCATATTCCGAATCCGGCACCTCCGGCGCATCCAGCACATGATATTGGTATTCGTGATGGCGCAATTGAGTACGCAGCGCGTTAATTTTTTGGTCGATCTGTTCCATAGCTCACCGTTAGCCAAAAAAACCCCCGCAAGCGGGGGGTAACATCATTCAGCGCGCCAACCCGATGCCATCAGGCTCCGCCTCGTTCTTCGAGGACTTCCCGGATTCGCGCTTTATAGATATCCAGCTTCTGCGGCGTCATCATACGACGCTCGTCGTCAAGCACCACGCCGCCACAATCATCGGCGATACGCTGCGCTGATTGCAGCATCAGTTTGAAATTCTGATGGGCATCGCCATAGGAAGGAACCATCATGAACATCGAAACGCCGGGGGTGGCGAAGGAAGCCATGTCTTCGGGATCAAACGAACCCGGCTTCACCATATTCGCCAAACTGAATAACACCGGACCGCTGCCGGCCGGACTCAGATGACGATGGAAAATATTCATTTCGCCAAATTGGAAACCGGATTGCAGAATGCTTTGCAACAGTTCCTCCCCGCCGATGACCGAGCCGCCGTGAGCGGCGACATGCAATATGAGCACCGCCTCTTTTTTATTCTGGACGGGTTCGGCTGTCTCGGGCGAAGGAGCCGACGCGGCGGAAGACGGCGCGCCGGCGCCGGACGCCGGAACACGGGAAGAACCCGGCGAGCCGTCATGTTCCTCTTCACTGAACCGCTCCGGCTGATGAGCCTTCGCCGCCGGCTCGCTGTCGCGGGCAGAGGCATTCTTGTGGAAAAAAGGTCTATGACGGGCTTTTGGCGCCGCCTTAGCTTCTTCCGACTCGTGATCCAGCAACGGGTCGAAATCCGTTTTGGCATGCGCGGCCTTTATCGAGGCATCAGGCGCAGGGGCATCATGTTCATGAATATCATATTGCCCGAGTTCGGGTTCTTTAGCGCGCAACTTCGTGACCCGCACTTCCCCCACGCCATCGTCGCTCTCTTGAGACGATGGCTCGTCCTGATCCCGACGGTCTTGTTTCAGTCGTTTAACCGGCCGATCGCGAAAAACCGAGGAACGTTCCTTTCGGCTGGTCCACAAGCCATGCAAAAGCAACGCTATGATAGCGATCACCCCAACGACGATTAATATCAGACGCAAATCCTGCATCATTGCCATCTCAGTTGTTCTAATTCATTGCCACCGCGGCAAACATTTACTCTCTTAACTCTATTTGCCTGCGTAGACAAGTGCAAGTCCGCACGGTACTTTCTGATAAGAAAGATAGCGTCAACACAGTTTTTTGCTGGATTTTCGAACAAATATCACGAAACGGCAGAATTCCATGGTTATAGCCATACCAATTTTTTCTTTTTATCGGTGAGAAAACGGCGAAAAAAAATGCTTAACGACATAAAATCCCGTAACGGTTTCCATTATTTTATCAGCGGTTGGCGTCTCATCACTTTGCCTGGGATCAGACGTTTTGTTATTTTGCCGCTCATGGTGAATATCCTGCTATTGGGAGGATCTTTCTGGTGGCTCTATCGGCGGCTGCATAGTTGGATCCCCCAAATCATGGACCATCTTCCCCACTGGCTGCACTGGTTGAATTATCTTTTATGGCCGTTGATCGTCCTGACGGTGATTTTGTTGTTCAGCTATTTTTTCAGTACCATCGCCAATGCCATCGCCGCCCCTTTCAGCGGAATGCTCTCGGAGCAGTTGGAAGCGCGGCTGACCGGTCAGCGGTTGCCCGACAGCGGCGTAATGGCATTGATCAAAGATCTGCCTCGGGTGATGCATCGCGAATGGCTGAAATTACGCTACTATTTTCCGCGCGCGCTGGGGCTGTTTTTGCTGCATTTCATCCCCGGATTCGGCCAAACCGCGGCACCGGTATTATGGTTTTTATTCGGCGCATGGATGATGTCCATCCAATACTGCGATTATCCGTTCGATAATCATAAAGTGAGCTTTCCGGCCATGCGCAGCGCCCTGAGCCGCCACAAAATACGCAACATGCAATTTGGCGCCATGGTCGGTTTATGCACCGCTATTCCTGTGTTGAATCTGCTGATCATGCCGGTGGCGGTGTGCGGCGCCACCGCTATGTGGGTGGACCGGTACCGCGATGAATTAGGATTGACCGCGCCGAGCCGAAAACCGCAGATAAACCCGAGAGATACGCGTCGGGTTCGTTAAAGCTTTCTATTAAAACTTATTTCTTAATAACATATCATTATACCTTTCTTTTACTTCCGTAAGCACCTTGAAAGGGTATGCTCTTACTATAATTTCCTGAAATTCGTATAAACAGTAAAGGATCGGTCATGAGCAATATCTACGCAGACAATTCTTATACAATCGGCCACACGCCGCTTGTACGTTTGAATCGCATTGGTAATGGCCGCATCTTGGCCAAAGTGGAATCCCGCAATCCCAGCTTCAGTGTCAAGTGCCGGATCGGCGCCAACATGATTTGGGATGCCGAAAAACGCGGCGTGCTCAAGCAGGGTGTGGAATTGGTGGAACCCACCAGCGGCAATACCGGTATCGCACTGGCATATGTCGCGGCGGCTCGGGGTTATAAACTAACGTTGACCATGCCGGAAAGCATGAGTATCGAACGCCGTAAATTGCTCAAGGCATTGGGCGCGAACCTGGTGCTGACCGAAGGGCCGAAAGGCATGAAGGGCGCCATCGCCAAGGCCGAAGAAATCGTCGCCACCGACCCGCATCGCTATTTGATGCTGCAGCAATTCAGCAATCCCGCCAATCCGGCGATCCATGAACAGACCACTGGCCCTGAAATCTGGCAGGACACGGATGGCGATGTTGATGTCTTTATCGCAGGGGTAGGCACCGGCGGCACCCTGACCGGGGTAAGCCGTTATCTGAAAAAGACCCAGGGCAAAGCGGTCATTTCCGTCGCGGTGGAACCTTCAGATTCCCCGGTTATCAAACAGGCGCTGGCTGGCGAGGAAATCAAACCCGGCCCGCATAAAATCCAGGGGATTGGCGCTGGTTTTATTCCGGAAAACCTTGATTTAAGCCTGATCGACCGGGTGGTGGGAATCACCAATGACGAAGCCTTCAGTACCGCGCGTCGGTTGATGGAAGAAGAAGGCATTCTGGCGGGCATATCTTCCGGCGCGGCTGTTGCCGCCGCGTTAAAACTCCAGGAAGAAGAAGCCTTCGCCAACAAGACGATCGTCGTTATTCTTCCGTCTTCCGGGGAACGTTACCTCAGTACCGCTTTGTTCGCCGACCTCTTCACGGAAAAAGAATTACAGCAATAAAAAAATTTTTTCAGCGTTTTTTCGTGTCATCAAGCACCCGTCCGGGTGCTTTTTTGTGGAGTAGATCAAATTTTTGGGCCCTGTATAATTGTTTTTGTTGGCTCTGCATTGTATTTAAGCGGACAATTATTTCGGTGTATGAAATTATTCAGGCTATTAATTGTTCCACTAGCTGAATCGATTAACGCCCTATAGATTTCGTTTAAAAAACGGCATAATGATACCAAGCTTAACGGCATAACCAAGCCTTCTCTAAGATTTAGCCAGAAATGCTTTTATACCGTTTTTTGCTCGCATACATCTTTGCCTTTGACACATACTCAGGCACTAACCGTATAGGCTAAAGTCTGCCATATAAGCTAAACTTTAGCCCCACAACATTGATATCATCTAAAAAGTTGGGGAAACAACATGTTCCAGCAAGAAGTTACCATTACCGCACCTAACGGCCTACATACCCGACCTGCCGCTCAATTCGTCAAAGAAGCCAAAGGCTTCCTCTCGGACATCACGGTTAGCTCAAATGGCAAAAGCGCCAGCGCCAAGAGCCTGTTTAAATTACAAACCCTCGGACTGACTCAAGGCACCGTAGTTGCTATCATCGCCGAAGGCGAAGATGAAAAGAAAGCGGTGGAACATCTTGTTAAACTGATGGCAGAGCTCGAATAAATCCGGGCCCGGACTTTTAAGTTAACGCGTGATACGAGTGAGTAAGGTAGGGTTATGATTTCAGGCATTTTAGCATCACCGGGCATCGCCTTCGGTAAAGCGCTTTTACTGAAGGAAGATGAGATTGTCATCAACCGGAAAAAAATTCCAGCCAGCCAGGTAGAGCAGGAAATTGAACGTTTTCTAGCCGGGCGCGCCAAAGCGTCCACACAGCTGGAAGCGATTAAAACCAAAGCCGGCGAAACCTTCGGTGAAGAAAAGGAAGCGATCTTCGAAGGCCATATCATGTTGTTGGAAGACGAAGAGCTTGAGCAGGATATCATAGCCCTCATCAAAGATGATCTCGCTACGGCAGATGCCGCCGTGTACAACGTCATCGAGACCCAGGCGAAAGCGCTGGAAGAACTCGATGATGAATATCTCAAAGAACGCGCCACCGACGTACGCGATATCGGTAAACGGCTGCTGAGAAATATTCTCGGCATGCCGATTATCGATTTGAGCGCCATGGAGGAACAGGTGATTCTGGTGGCGGTGGATTTAACGCCTTCAGAAACGGCGCAGCTCAATCTTGATAAAGTATTGGGTATTGTCACCGACCTGGGCGGCAGAACATCGCACACTTCCATTATGGCCCGTTCCCTTGAATTACCGGCCATCGTGGGCACCGGCAATGTCACCAGTCAATTGGTCAATGGCGATTACCTGGTGTTGGATGCGTTGAACAACCAGGTTTACGTCAATCCGCCGCAGGATAAAATCGATGAGCTCAAAGCACTGCACAACCAGTATGTACTGGAAAAAACAGAGCTTGCCAAACTCAAGGATCTGCCTGCCATTACCCTTGACGGCCATCAGGTGGAAGTCTGCGCCAATATAGGTACCGTGCGGGATATCGCCGGCGCCGAACGAAATGGCGCGGAAGGCGTGGGACTGTATCGCACCGAGTTCCTGTTTATGGATCGTGATTCCCTGCCAACGGAAGAAGAACAATTCCAGGCTTATAAAGCAGTGGCGGAAGCGTTGACCACAGGTTCCATCATTGTGCGCACCATGGACATCGGCGGCGATAAAGACCTGCCTTACATGAATTTGCCGAAAGAGGACAATCCTTTCCTCGGCTGGCGCGCCATCCGTATCGGCCTGGTTCGCAAAGAAATGCTGCACGCGCAACTTCGCGCCATTTTACGGGCCTCCGCCTTCGGCAAGTTGCGCATCATGTACCCGATGATCATTTCCGTTGAAGAAGTCCGCGAGCTGAAAGGCGAAGTGGACCTGCTGAAAGGGCAACTGCGCGAGGAAGGCAAGGCGTTCGATGAAGCGATCGAGGTCGGCGTTATGGTGGAAACTCCCGCCGCCGCCACCATTGCGCATCATTTGGCAAAAGAAGTGGATTTTTTTAGTATTGGGACAAACGACTTAACTCAGTATACTCTTGCAGTTGATCGCGGGAACGAGTTAATTTCGCATCTGTATAATCCCATGGCTCCGTCCGTGTTGACCCTGATTAAACAGGTTATCGATGCATCCCACGCCGAAGGCAAATGGACCGGTATGTGTGGCGAGCTGGCAGGTGATGAACGTGCTACACTACTGTTATTAGGGATGGGGCTGGACGAATTCAGCATGAGTTCTATCTCTATTCCGCGCATCAAAAAAATTATACGTAATACAAATTTTGGTGATGCCAAAGCGTTAGCAGAGGAAGCTTTAGCTCAGCCTACTGCAGCGGAGTTGATGAGTTTGGTTGATAAATTCATTAAAGAAAAAACGCTCTGCTGATTTAACGACGCTGACCCGATATAAATGCTTAGGAGAAGATCATGGGTTTGTTCGATAAATTGAAATCTCTGGTTTCCGATGACAAGAAAGACACGGGAAGCATTGAAATCGTTGCACCACTTTCAGGTGAAATAGTTAACATTGAAGATGTCCCGGATGTCGTTTTCGCCGAAAAGATCGTGGGCGACGGCATTGCCATTAAACCCAGCGGAAACAAGATGGTAGCGCCAGTTGACGGCACTATCGGTAAAATTTTTGAAACTAACCATGCTTTTTCTATCGAATCAGACAGCGGCATTGAGCTATTTGTCCATTTTGGCATCGATACCGTTGAGCTAAAGGGTGAAGGATTCAAACGCATCGCTCAGGAAGGTCAGCGCGTCAAAAAAGGCGATACGATTATTGAATTTGATCTGCCGTTATTGGAAGAAAAGGCCAAATCCACTTTAACGCCTGTGGTTATTTCAAACATGGACGAAATTAAAGAACTGGTGAAGCTTAGCGGCAGCGTCGTAGTAGGTGAAACGCCCATCATTCGCATCAAGAAATAAATTTCCGCCACGCGTCATCAGAAACGGCGGCAAACCCATAAAACGGCACTCTTTGAGTGCCGTTTTTTCATTCTATGGCCGGACGCACCCTACCCCGCGGCATTAAACGCGCTTTCCCAGTGCGGCAGACGCATCCTGATGACCAGACCGCCATCCGCGCCATTGTATGCCTCCACCTGGCCGGCATGCGACAAGACCACTTTGCGGGTGATGGCCAGCCCCAGACCATAACCTTTACCAGCCAATGGCGAGTTAACCCGGACGAAGGGGTCGAAGATACTCGATAGCTTATTCTCTTCCACGCCCGGCCCCTGATCGGAAACCGTAATCACCAGCCAAGGATCTTCCCGGCATAACGACACGGCGACCTGCTGGCCATGTTTAGAGAATCGCAACGCGTTGCGTACGATATTTTCCACACCACGCCGCATCATTTCCGCACTACCTTTCACGGTGTAATCTGTCGTTGGCGTAGCAGAAAAACAAATTTCCACACCGGGAATCTGTGCCTCATAGCGTGCGTCATTGACCACTGCCTCAACCAGGCCCTGTAAATCGAAATAGTCTTCCCCCGGCGTTCCCTGGTTCTCCGCACGGGATAAAGCCAGCAATTCGCCGATCATCCGATCAAGCCGGCCCGCTTCATGCTCGATACGATCCAGCGACGCATTCACGTTTTTCGGATTCTGATGCGCCAGACCTATCGCTAACTGCAACCTGGCCAATGGCGAACGCAATTCGTGGGAAACGTCATGCAACAAGGCTTCCCTGGCGCTGACCAGCACCTGCAAACGTTCAGCCATGGCATCAAAATCTTTCGCCACATCGGTAATTTCATCATGACGCCGCCGCATGACCGGGTATAAACGGACCCTCAGGTCGCCTTGGGAAACCTGGGCGAACGCCCGTCGTAATTGCCGCATGGGGCGGGATAAATTCCATGCCAGCAACAGACTGAACAGCAAACCCACCATCATCCCCAACCAGAACAACGGACTAGGCATATGCAAAATACTGCCATGCAGTACCGGATGAGAAGACATTCTCATCATCGCGCTAATATCATAACGCAGACGATATTGCTGACCATCCGAGGCCGTGACCCGCTGCGTGACGATATGCGGAAACAGCCTGCCCGCCGTTTCCTGGTCAATGGCGCTGGCCGCAACCGGCGTGTAGGAAAAGAAACGCCGCTGCTCAGCCGTCCAATCGGTCATCAGATTGCTTAGCGCTGGTAGTCCCCCGTGTTTGATCACCGAGGCCGCCGAATTGAGCTGCACTTCCGCCAACCGCTGGGCCATGCTTTCCTCCGGCGGTTCGCGATGTTTGTTATAGAGGGTGAATCCTACCCACAGCAACTGGGTCATCAGCAAAAAAACCAGCCAGAAGCCCAGCAGAATTTTCCAGAACAACCTTCCACGCATCGGCATTAGCGAATCCGGTAACCGATGCTGCGAACGGTTTCAATACTCAGGTTATTGCCTTCCAGTAACGAAAGCTTCTGCCGGATATTGCTGATGTGCACATCAACGCTGCGATCATAAGCTTCACGGCAGCGGCCCAACCCTTTTTCCGATAAATCATCCTTGGATACCACGCGATCAGGCGTACGCATCAGCAACTCGAGCAAATTGAATTCAGAGGCGGTCAGATCAAAGGCTTTACCACGCCACAGGCTCGAACGGGTCGCCGTATTCAATAGCAATTCGCCATAGATCACCGATTCCGATTTGGCCGATTCATCATGCATCTCGTCGAAACGGCGCAAAACCGCCCTGAGTCGCGCCACCAGTTCCCGCGGATAGCAGGGTTTGGGCATATAATCATCGGCTCCCATTTCCAGCCCGATGACACGGTCGATATTATCGCCTTTGGCGGTGAGCATAATAATAGGTATGCGACTGCTCTTGCGCACCTGGCGCAAAACATCGGTACCACTCATATCCGGTAGCATGATATCCAGGATCATGGCGGTATAGTCGCCTGACAACGCGCCTGTGACGCCCTCTTTTCCCGTCGGGACCCAGGATGTGGCAAAACCTTCGGCAGTGAGATAATCGCTCAGCATTTTGCCAAGTTCCTTGTCGTCATCAACCAGCAAAATTCTCATAACATTCTCCATAGAAACCACGCCTGTAAGGTGATGCATTGACCGAATGCAGGTATAACCCGGTGTATGCTAAGACCGGCTAAAGTGTCCGCCGTTCCAGTGAATATGTCGAAAATTTCCTGCAGTGATGCCGACAGCTTCAGCCATCAAGGCGCGGAAAATACGCCGGTAGAAAGATACCGATCGCCGCGATCACAAATAATCGCCACAATCAGACTACCCGACAGCTCATTGGCAATGCGCAACGCGCCGGCTACGGCGCCGCCGGAACTCACCCCGCAAAATATACCCTCATTACGCGCCAATAGACGCATGGTATTCTCGGCTTCCGGCTGTTGAATATCCATAATGCGATCCAACAGCTCAGGTTGGAAAAATCCCGGCAAATAGGAAGCCGACCAGCGTCTTATCCCTGGGATAACGCTGCCTTCGCCAGGTTGCAATCCAATAATTTGTACTGTTTCGCATTGGCTTTTCAAAAAGCGGCCAACGCCGGTGATAGTCCCGGTGGTACCCATACTGGACACAAAATGGGTTATTTTGCCCGCGGTCTGTCGCCAGATTTCCGGACCGGTGGTAGTGAAATGCGCCCAGGGATTATCAGGATTATTAAATTGATCGAGAATTTTACCCTGACCTCGCCGCGCCATGGCCAGCGCCAGATCGCGAGCGCCTTCCATACCCTGTTGCCGGTCTACCAGAATTAGTTCGGCGCCATAGGCCCGCATGGCGGCCTGTCGCTCCATACTCATATTTTCCGGCATCAATAATTTGAGCCGATAACCTTTCACGGCGGCAATCATCGCCAATGCGATACCGGTATTACCGCTGGTGGCTTCAATCAATACATCGCCCGGCGCAATCTCGCCACGCAACTCCGCCCGGCTGATCATTGCCAGCGCAGCACGATCCTTAACCGAGCCGGCAGGGTTATTGCCCTCAAGCTTAACCCAGATTTCACTGCCGGACCCCTGCCCCAGGCGATTCAATCGCACCAGCGGCGTATTGCCTATGCACTGTTCTAGTGTAGTCACATCAACATCTTATTTGCGCGGCCTCATGGGCGAGGGTTTAGGATTTTAATATTACAGCAATACTTTTAAAACATGCAACTATTCGAATTATAATTAACCAATTGCATATTGACTTCATTATTAATTTTAATTAGATTTATCGAAATTAAACGATGCGTTTATCATTTAATTAAATTATTTCCTTTTGCCACACTCTCCAACACGCAGTTAAAATTTTCACCTCACCATCTCACGCTATAAATAACGGGAGCTTCAAAGTGGCCTCAATTTTCCCGGGGCCATATCTCTTTCGATTTTCCATACCAGAAAATCAGCTTGATTTTTATTATGTATCCCCTTATATCCAATCATTAGAGTATCAACAATGAAATTATATCAGTTTAACACTAACCGCCATCATTGCAGCAAAATCGGTGAATATCAAAACAAAATCACTTCCGGTTATGCCACCTGTAAAATGAATCAAAATTTTCTCAATAAATTAGCCGAAAAACCTTATTCATCGGAAAAAATACAGAAAGCTAATTTAATTTTAAGTGTTTGTCTGCTTGTCACCCACTCGATTCCGAAAGCGAGACATCCCCAAATCAGCAACGGAAATCATTGCGATGATGTTTTTAGTTCATCGTTTACCAGGCAAACACCAACCATTGAGCCTATTTGCCATGCTAATGCCATTCGGCCGCTTGCTGAATCATTGGCCTTGCAGCAACGGATGTCTGTACATCCCGTTAGTGTTGGAAATACACCCGATGTAGCCATTCAGCCCCAATTAAATAGCCGGTTTTTGAGTTTTCCGGGCGCATACGCGGAGAAATTAACTCCGCGTAATTTCACCACCCATTTGTCCAATCAAAAAAAACTTTCGTCGCAAACGGGTCTTGCTTCGAGAACACTTCCCTTAGCGGCGGATAATGCTGCTACGGCAACCCAAATTTTACCCACTCTGTTGGCCAAGTATCCGGACATGCGCCAATCGGCAAAAAAGAAAATACACGCGGCCATCAAGCAAAAATTCCATATTGAAGTAGACCCTGACAAGGTTTTTTTTCACCGATTCCACTCTGCTGTCAACGATCCGGTTGCCTACACCGGTTGGCAACATGAAAAGTACAGTCTGATAGAATCCCGTTCGATAACCGACTGCGTAATACATAATTTTTCCGCCGCCGACCAAGATAATATGGATAACATTAATATGATGGGGGGTCTCTATAAAACCAACGGCCAGGGGGTAACCCTTTTCGATGCTCAAAATGAGGTCAAGCTCCTGCCTTCGAAGCTGGCCAAATTGATTTGGGATATGAACTTTTACGAGTCATACAAGCAAGATTTGGAACAATACTGGATTGATCGTCAGGTACCGGAAATTTGCAACGCCTATATACTCATCGATAGCCTCAGAAATTCAAGCGCCATTTTGACCGATACCCACAAGGAGCAGTTATTGCGCGTATTTGGTCTGAGTAATGCCGCCACGCCGCATCTCAATGCCCGTTTCTTCGATATTGATGGCTACTTTGCCACAGATATGCTGGTGCTTCAGGCAGATCATACTTCTGAAGTCATATTATATATGCCTAGGGACAGAAAAATCATTCCTTTCACTAACCTGCGGGATTTGCGTGTTTGGATAATCAATAATTGCGTTGATGATACACATCGCAAGTCCATTGCCGGGCATTTCGCCATATCCGACGAGGAAGATGGATTCTTTTACGATGGGATCGATAGTTGGCTGCAAACCTTAAATAAAAAGGGAATCGATGATCTCGAGTATATTTGCAAAAAAAATAATTTTATTAGCGGCAAGGTTAACCATGCTATTTTAGATAAACAAAAACAACGCGATCTTGATGATATCAAACGGTTAATAAAATCGGATAATGATGTCAGGATTGACATGGCTGTCCGCTATTTTTCGGTGATAAATAATCTCATACCCAACCCGGTAACACCCTTTATATCAATGGGCTTAGACATCGAACAGGCGTTGAATTCCGACACATGGGCGGAGCGTAAGGAGGCAAAGAATAGACTGGCGAATGACATCATTTCCATTGCGCTGATGGCCTTGACCGAAGTGGGCATGCGGAAATTAGGTTCCGCCAGTAATTCTTTAACTCGGGTGGCATCCGCCTCGCGTTCTGAAGATATTGAAACCATGCTGCGGCAATCGATCGCTGATGCCAAATATGTTCTTAATACGTCTTGTGCCAGTAATTATTTAGAGCGGCTTAATTTAATTGAAAAAAATACATTTATCTACTCAATAAATGATCAAAATGTCATTGTTCACCCAGAGATTATGTCGGTTATAAAAAAATTCAACATCGCCGACACAACATTGGAATTTACCGAAAGCCTGCTTTGTGATGACAACGGCATTATCATCGGTCAAGATGGAAATAATTATTTGCAAATTAATAATAGGTATTATCAGGTCGACAAAGACGACATCAATAATACTTATTTTTTTACCCATGATCAAAATGTTAGATTTTTCTTAGACGATGGCCATGAAATAAAAACTTTTTTCCTTTATGGTCAAGATCGTTCTATTTTTGAGAGCCTTTCCCCATCGTGCCGGGCACGGCGCGCACCCATCGCAATGCTGGCATTATGCCCAGGCTTGAGCGAAGACCTTGCGAATAGAGTGAGCACACTTGACTCGGTCAGCGATGAAAGCATTTTAAACAATATCGAGCCACATGACGAAATCCCCCAGCTTTACAAAAGTTTAACAAGTAGGAATATGTATCTCAAACTCGGTGACGAATACTACTGGGTAAGATTTGATCGTAGAAAAAAAATTATCACGTTACTTAAAAAATGTACAAACACATCCTCCTCCTGGACGTGTTTCAGGAACAGGGGCAGATTTGAGAACGGACCCGCTTTGTTTTATGGCAAAAATACCAATAAATTTTACCTTAATAACAAAATTGGGCATTTGCAGGAAAAATCGGGATTTTCCTATGCCGTGGCTAAATTGGATCTATTTTGCCAAAACACGCGATTTCAACAGCTCACACGGGAGGAGATCAGTGCGCTGAAAGGTTATGCCAGTAACGATTTTGATTTCATCAATGAATTTTTGCGAGCCGGCACGCCAGATACCTGGATGAACGCTCGTTATCGCGAGAGTGCTTTTGATTCAATTCGCGCTATCGAAAGCGGTTTACGAAAAATCCCCGCGTATGAAGCAACCGTATTCCGGGGCACTATTATGCCGAGTGAGAATTTCAATCGGCTCAGAGTCAATGATGTACTTCATAGTCTCAGCTTTATATCCACCTCCGCCGACAGTCAGGTTGCTCAAAAATTCGCCCTTAATACCGCGGACCCAGTAAGATACAAGGGGGTGTTTTATGAAATTCAAATCAAGAAAAGCGGGCACCCGATAGGGCTGTATACGACCAGGTTTTATGAAGCTGAAGTATTGTTAAATAAAGACAATTGGTTCTTAATTAAGCAAATAGAAGATAACAAAGTCTTTCTGGAAGAATTAACGAAACCAAAAGCTGAAGAATTTCTCAAAAATAATCCGACCGCCATGACACATGCCCTCTAGCTCACCACACAGCGCAACAACACGTGCTATAGCCACATAATATCACACTGATATCGGCCCGCCGAATCGGCGGGTCGATCGATTTGTCCCGGTATCAGGCTAGCAAGAACCGGTTATCTTGCCCCAAAACAACAACCGGCATTGGCTGTCCAAGTCCTGCATGGCAACGAGCCGCGTTTAGGCGCTTTCGGCCAAAGCGAGAGGCTGTAACGCCGTATCACCCGCATAGAGATGTGCGTTGCGCGCGCCCAGGTAGTACCGTTCGCCTCGTTGCGGCGCGGTATTTCCTTCGGCTGGCAATATCACGCTTAACGGTTCCCTGTGCCATCCAAGTGGCTGAACCAGCAATTGCCAATAATGCCCGCGGGGACTGGAATCTATTACTTGTACCGGCAACGGACAGCGCTCCGCGGCCTGGCTGGCGATTTCCATTTCCCAGGGCCGCAGGTATAAATCCACTTTACCCTGGTGGACCGGCGCGTATTGCAGCGGCCAATGGTAAGGACCAAGATGAAGCTGGGAGCCGCAGATTTCACCTTCCAGCCGGTTGACTTCCCCCATGAATTCCAGTACAAAACGGCTGGCCGGCTCAAGCCAGACTTCTTGCGGCGACCCCACCTGCTCGATATTCCCTTGACTCATCACCACCACCCGGTCGGCCACTTCCATGGCTTCTTCCTGATCATGGGTGACGAACACGCTGGTGAATTTCAGTTCATCATGCAGTTGACGCAGCCAACGGCGCAACTCTTTGCGCACCTGGGCATCGAGCGCGCCGAAAGGCTCGTCCAGCAATAATATCTGAGGCTCCACCGCCAACGCGCGCGCCAGCGCCACCCGTTGCTTCTGTCCGCCGGAGAGTTGGGAAGGATAACGATTCGCCAAGTGCCCGAGTTGCACCATTTCCAGCAACTGCGCCACCTTCTGGTTGATAGCGTTGCGATCGGGACGATCACGCCGGGGCAAAACCGTCAAACCGAAAGCGATATTGTCGGCGACGGTCATATGGCGGAACAAGGCATAATGCTGAAAGACAAAGCCCACATGACGATCGCGGGCATGGATATGACTGACGTCCTGATCGCCGAAGCGCAGACGCCCGCTATTATGCTGTTCCAGCCCGGCGATAATACGCAACAAGGTGGTTTTGCCCGATCCGGACGGCCCCAGCAAGGCAACCATTTCACCGGTAGAGATATCAAGGGAGATATCATTGAGCACTTTGGTGCTGTCAAAAAATTTGCTGATATGATCGATCTTGATACTCATAGAGGATCCTCCTGTTGAAGATGGGCTTGCTGGCGCGCCAGGCGCCACTGTAATCCGCTCTTCAGGAATAATGTCACCATAGCCATCAACGTCAGCAACGCGGCGGCGGTGAAGGCCCCCACGGTGTTGTAATCCTGATGCAATAATTCAACCTGCAACGGCAAAGTGTAGGTTTCGCCGCGAATAGCGCCGGAAACCACCGATACCGCGCCAAATTCGCCGATAGTGCGCGCATTGGTTAAAATAACGCCATACAGCAACGCCCAACGGATATTGGGCAACGTGACCCGGCGGAACATTTGCCAACCGGAGGCGCCCAGCAGAATGGCGGCTTCATCCTCTTCACTGCCCTGGCTGAGCATGACCGGCACCAATTCCCGCACCACAAATGGACAGGTAACGAAAATGGTGACCAGGACCATGCCCGGCCAGGCAAACATCAGCCGGATGTTATGATTGTCCAGCCAGCCGCCGAGCGGCCCGTTGCTGCCATAAAACAGCAGGCACAACAACCCGGCCACAACCGGCGAGACGGCAAAAGGAATATCCAGCAGCGTCAGTAACAACTGCCGTCCGCGAAACGCAAATCGGCTGACCAGCCAGGCCAGCAAAACCCCAAACAGCACGTTGATCGGCACGGTGAATAAGGCAATCAATACCGTCAGCCATATTGCGTGCAGCATGTCCGCATCACGCAGATTTTGCCAAACCGGCCGTAACCCGTCCGCCAGCGCGGAAAAAAAGATATACCCCAACGGCACGACCAACAGCAGCAGCGACAGAATCATTCCCACGCTGATCAATGACCATTTGACCCAATCGACGCGGGCATTCATCGCGCCGTTGAAAGCGGAAATTTCCGTCATCAGTGCCCTCCCAAACGCCGGCCGAAGCGCGACTGCAACACATTGATGCCAAACAACAGCAATAACGACACGGCCAATATCACCGACGCAACGGCGCTGGCGGCCGGGTAATCAAACTCCTGCAAGCGGATGAATATCATCAGCGAAGTGACTTCGGTCTTCCAGGCGATATTGCCGGCGATAAAAATTACCGCGCCGAACTCGCCCAGGCTGCGGGTAAAAGACAACGCCGTCCCGGCCAGCAGCGCGGGCGCCAGCTCCGGCAATACCACCCGGCGAAAAGATTGCCAGCGACCCGCACCCAGGGTCTGGGCCGCTTCCTCGTATTCGGGTCCCAATTCCTCCAGCACCGGCTGTATGGTGCGCACCACAAACGGTATGCTGGTAAACGCCATCGCCACGGCGATACCCAGCCAGGTATAGGAGACTTTGATGCCAAACTGCGCCAGCCAGGCGCCATACCAGCCGGTGGTGGAAAACAGCGTCGCCAAGGTCAAGCCGGCCACCGCGGTGGGCAGCGCAAACGGCAAATCCATTAATCCATCCAGTAACCGGCGTCCGGGGAACTCGTAGCGGGTAAGTATCCACGCCATCAACATGCCGAATAGCGCATTGAACAGCGAGGCGACGCCGGCCGATAACAGCGTGACCCGATAAGCCGCCAACAGTTGCGGACCGGTGATAACCTGCCAGTATTGCAGCCAGGTCATCTGCGACAATTGCATTACCAGCGCGCTCAGCGGCAGTAATAAAATCAGGCAGACAAACAGCAGGCTGCTGCCCAGGCTCAAACCGAAGCCTGGGAGTACGCGTTTTTTGTGCCAGATAGCCATAGGAGCAACTCAATTGTCTTCAAGACAGACAGTTTATTTATAACCGGCCTATAACCTGTAGTGCTTTTATATATCCTTTTGTGCTTTGGCAGTATGAAAAGCTATATGCCCCGGATTGGTGCGTATTGACAGGAGGAAGGATGAATGAAAACCGCCGCCGGTCAGCGTAGGACCGGCGCGGATAGCGAAGGGATTTACTTGGCGGTGTCGGCCTGCCAGATGATTTTACTGATCTGCCAATTCTTCAGGGCATCGTCGGAAGGCATCAGCTCATCAGGGCCATGCCAGATACCGCTGAAAACGTAACTGACATGCGGGCTTTGCGCCGCGGAACACACAACAGTGTCGCGATCTTCATCCGTACCCCGGCTGCAAGCGCCAAAAGCTTTGGAATAAAGCTCGCTGAATCCTGTGCCGATACTCACGCCCCATTGAGTGGCGATGGCTTTGTCGGTGACGTCCACGCGCGCCACTCGACCTGCGGCGGAACCGTAAACTGTCAGTTTCACCTCGTTATTCTTCACGCCCTGGTAAAACGAAACGATACCGCCATTGCGGGTTTCCATCCCGTTACGCAACAGATAATTTCCGTCCAGCGCCTTATCCAAGGCGTCATGATTCAGCGGCGTAGCGGCGTTAATGCCGCCCACGCCCGTGTCGGTGACCTGAATGTTACTACCGCCGAACCAATGAAACGGCGATAGGGACGACCATGAAAAGCCGACGCTCGAACAGCCGGCCAATAAAAGGGGTAGCCCGATGAGCAACGGGCGTAACTGCTTCATATTTTCTCCTAAAAAAAACGGCAATGCCGGCGCGATATTACACGCACCGGAGCTGGATTGCGCCAAAACCGAAAAGAGCCATCACGATGAACCGCCGCGTCCGCCAAATAAACAGGAAGCCGGCTTCAAAGGCGCCGAAGATGAGATGCCAGACAAACTAGCGCCGCGGCAGCCGACAAGATGAGAAATAACGCCGGAGTGACATTGGAAGGCAGGCCATATCGAGAAAAAAATCGGCAATGAATTATATCTTCTTCGCAACCACTGCGGCACCCTTTGTTTGGAAATCGACCATGACAAATGGAGTGGTTAAAACGTTTCATCAAAAGATCTTGTGACTGTCAGTGGCAACATAGCAAAGAACGCCACGGTATCAAAGTCGACGTCGAGCTGCTGCTGCAACACTGATCCCGCCGGGGCCGGCGGCACAGGTCCCGGCTTCGCATCAATATTCCTGATCTTCTATCAGTCGTTTTCCCAACGTGACACTGTCTACCGTTTCATAAGACAGTTTTTCATACATACCGATGACCGCTTCGTTATCTTCACGCACCATAAGATGAATTTTCGGGCAGCCGCGGGCAATAAGTTTTTTCTCCAGACGGCTGATCAAGGCATTAGCAATACCACGCCCGCGAAAATCGGGATGCACGCCGAGATAATACGCCGAACCGCGATGGCCATCGTAACCGCCCATAATGGAACCGACAACTTCGCCCGATACTTCGGCGACCATAAACAGATCAGCGTCGTAATTCAGTTTACGTTCGATATCCATCTCCGGGTCATTCCAGGGGCGCAATAGATCACAACGCTCCCAAAGCGTAATGACCTCTTCAAAATCGTCTTGACGAAATACACGGATTTCCATAAGTGACCGCCGTAATCTCAAGCTGTAAAAGTTAATTGAATATACCCAATTGAATGCCGGGTATGTGTGTAAATTCCAATTAAGGCATATACCACACTAGCATTTTTCCCCCTTATTTAACGTACTTTTCCTCATATTCTGGTAAAAAACCGGCATAATTACACCGCTAAGACCTGGCTATACACACCGGCCATGAACACAACCAGACATCAACAGCCAAGCGAATAACGGCGGGTCGTGGTATTGCGCTCAATGGTCATGTTGCGGCGGCAAGGTTATGATAGCGATCAGTCAACACAGCTTCGCGCCGACCAACAATGAGTGCATGCAATGAAGCAACCCGATTTAAAGCACATCGAAAATTTTTTACTCGGCCTGCAAGAAACTCTCTGTGACGCGTTGGCCAATGCCGATGGCGAAAAAAAGTTCAAAGAGGATATTTGGCAGCGCCCGGAGGGCGGCGGTGGTCGCAGCAAGGTACTAACCGACGGCGGCCTGTTTGAACAGGCGGGAGTCAACTTCTCTCATATATCGGGTGCGATGCTGCCGGCTTCCGCCAGCGCCCATCGCCCGGAGTTAACCGGACGAACCTATAAAGCGCTGGGTGTTTCAGTGGTGGTTCACCCCAAAAACCCCTATGTGCCGGCCAGCCATGCCAATATCCGCTTTTTCATGGCGGAAAAACCCGGCGCCGATCCGGTATGGTGGTTTGGCGGCGGTTTCGATTTGACGCCATTTTACGGTTTCACCGAAGACGCTATTCACTGGCATCGCACTGCCCGCGATCTCTGCCGTCCCTTTGGTGAAGAAGTCTATCCAACCTATAAAAAATGGTGCGACCGGTATTTTTTTCTGCCGCACCGCAACGAAGCGCGGGGCATCGGCGGGCTGTTTTTCGATGATTTATGTCACCCGGATTTTACCGAGGCTTATGCGTTTACCCGCGCGGTGGGACAAGGTTATCTCGACGCTTACCTGCCTATCGTCCAGCGGCGCAAACACTTGCCTTGGGGCGAACGGGAACGGCAATTTCAGCTCTATCGCCGCGGGCGCTATGTTGAGTTCAATCTGGTATGGGATCGCGGTACACTGTTCGGATTGCAATCGGGCGGACGCACCGAATCGATATTAATGTCCATGCCGCCGCTGGCGAGATGGGAATATGATTATCAACCGGCGCCGGATAGCCCTGAAGCGGCTTTATATCGCGATTTTTTGCCGGTACGCGACTGGTTGTCACTGGGAGGAAACTAATGGCGATTTGGGTTGACGCCGACGCTTGCCCTAAGGTCATCAAAGAAATTCTTTTTCGCGCCGCACAACGGGAATCAATCCAGATTACGCTGGTGGCCAATCAAACACTGACGGTGCCCCCGTCCCCTTTTATTCATACCCTTCGCGTCGCCGCCGGGTTTGACGTGGCCGACAATGAAATTGTTCGCCGGGTCGATGCCGGTGATTTAGTTATCACCAGCGATATTCCACTGGCGGCCGACGTATTGGGAAAAGGCGCGGTGGCCCTCACGCCCCGCGGTGAGCGTTATCGACCGGAGACCATACGCGAACGCCTGACCATGCGCGATTTCATGGACACATTGCGCGCCAGCGGCATTCAGACCGGCGGACCGCCGCCGCTAAGCCAGCGTGAACGGCAGGAATTCGCCCGTGAATTGGACCACTGGTTGCAGCAGGTTAAACGCTGACGGCTATTGTTTGCCGTCTCGTCTGGCGCCAGCGTTTTAATCGTCGGCAGAATCGGAAAAAGCGTATTTCATTCCAGCAATTGTTGAGGCAGTGTTATCTTTGAGTTAATTCCTCTTATAATAGATAGACACCATTCATTTAACGGAGCTGAGAATGAATCAGTTAGAAGCGCTAAAACAATTCACAACCGTGGTCGCCGACAGCGGTGATATTGATTCGATTCGCCATTATACGCCGCAAGACGCCACCACGAATCCTTCGCTAATTCTCAAGGCCGCAAGTCTGACCGCTTATCAACCGTTGTTTGAAGATGCGTTGTCCTATGCGCGCCGCCAAGGCGGCACCCGGGAAACGCAGATTATCAACGCCAGCGACAAACTGGCGGTCAATATCGGCGTGGAAATTCTCAAAAGCGTACCTGGACGCGTGTCCACCGAAGTCGATGCCCGGCTGTCTTTCGATCGCGGCATGTGTGTGGCGAAGGCCCGCAAGCTGATTGGCCTTTATCAGGAACAGGGCATCGATAAATCGCGCATACTTATCAAACTGGCCTCTACCTGGGAGGGCATCAAGGCCGCGGAAGAATTGGAACGCGAGGGCATTAACTGCAACTTGACCCTGTTATTTTCCTTCACCCAGGCACGTGCTTGCGCCGAAGCCGGCGTTTATCTGATTTCGCCGTTTGTCGGGCGCATCTACGATTGGTATCAACAGCGCAAACCGATGGACCCCTACGATGTCGAGCAAGATCCGGGCGTAAAATCCGTACGCGCCATCTATGATTATTATAAACAGCATCGTTATCAAACCGTGATCATGGGCGCCAGCTTTCGCAAAATCGAGCAAATTCAGGCGCTGGCCGGCTGCGATCGCCTGACGATTTCTCCCGCGCTGCTGGAAAAATTGCACAATAGCGATGAGCCGCTGGAACGTAAACTGACACCGTCCACCGAAGGTCGCCACCAACCGGCGCCCTTGTCGGAACCCGAATTCCGCTGGGGCCATAATCAGGATCCGATGGCAGTGGACAAGCTAGCCGAAGGTATTCGCCAGTTCGCGGTGGATCAACAGAGCCTGGAAGACCTCCTTGCGGCAAAACTCTAATTTCTGGAGCATCCCATGACGACTCGTAAAGTGCTAGCCAATGCTATTCGCGTTTTAAGCATGGATGCGGTGCAAAAAGCCAATGCCGGTCATCCCGGCGCCCCGATGGGCATGGCCGATATTGCTGAAGTACTGTGGAACGATTATATGCAACACAATCCGGCCAATCCCAAATGGATGAACCGCGATCGTTTTATTCTCTCCAATGGTCACGCCTCCATGCTGCTTTACAGCGTGCTGCATCTGACCGGCTATAACATGCCGATGGACGAGCTGAAAAAATTCCGCCAGTTGCATTCAAAAACGCCGGGCCATCCGGAATACGGTTATACCGATGGCGTGGAAACCACCACAGGCCCGCTAGGTCAGGGTTTCGCCAACGCCGTGGGCATGGCTATCGCCGAACGCACCCTGGCGGCGCAATTCAATCGCCCGGGCCATGAAATTATTGACAATTATATCTACGTGTTTTTGGGCGACGGTTGCATGATGGAAGGGATTTCCCATGAAGCCGGCTCGTTGGCCGGCACCCTGAAGCTGGGCAAGCTGATTGCGTTTTACGACGACAACGGCATTTCAATCGACGGGCATGTAAAAGGCTGGTTTAACGACGACACCGCCAAACGCTTCGAAGCTTATGGCTGGAATGTGGTACGCGGCGTGGACGGCCACGATAGCGAGGCCGTTAAAGCCGCCATTGAGCAGGCACGCGCTGTAACAGATAAGCCGTCGTTGTTGATGTGTAAAACCGTCATCGCTTTCGGTTCTCCCAACAAGGCCGGTACCCATGGCGCCCATGGCTCGCCGCTGGGGGCCGATGAGGTGGCGGCCACCCGTAAAGCACTGGGTTGGGCCGAACCGCCGTTTGTTATCCCACAGGAAATCTACGACGGCTGGGATGCCAAAGCCGCCGGCGCCAAACGCGAATCGGCCTGGAATGAAAAATTCGCCGCTTACGAGCAAGCCTATCCCGAGCTGGCCGCCAGCTTTAAACGACGCACCAAAGGCGATTTGCCCGCCGAATGGCAGCAACAGAGCCAGGCCTATATTGTGAAGTTGCAGGCCGCTCCAGCCAAGATCGCCAGCCGCAAAGCCTCCCAGAACGCGTTGGAAACATTTGGTCCGCTGTTGCCGGAATTTTTAGGCGGCTCGGCCGACTTGGCGCCGAGCAACCTGACCATGTGGTCGAAATCGGTGTCGCTGGTGGATGATCCGGCAGGCAATTACATCCATTACGGCGTACGTGAATTCGGCATGACCGCTATTGCCAACGGCATCGCCCATTATGGCGGTTTCCTGCCTTATACCGCGACATTCCTGATGTTCGTCGAATACGCCCGTAACGCGGTGCGTATGGCGGCATTGATGAAAGCGCGGCAGATTATGGTCTACACCCACGACTCCATCGGCCTGGGCGAAGACGGCCCTACCCACCAGGCGGTGGAACAACTGGCCAGCCTGCGCCTGACGCCGAATCTGAGCGTTTGGCGGCCCTGCGACCAAGTTGAGACCGCCGTGGCCTGGAAAAAGGCGATCGAACGCCATGACGGTCCAACCGTCTTGATCCTGTCGCGCCAGAATTTGGGCCAGCAGGAGCGGACCACGCAGCAATTGGCGGATATCGACCGCGGCGGGTATATTCTCAAAGATGCCGACGGTCAGCCAGAGCTGATTATCATCGCCACCGGGTCGGAAGTGGAACTGGCGGTGGCCGCCTGGGAAAAGCTGAACGCGGAAGGACGTAAAGTCCGGGTGGTGTCGTTGCCCTCCACCGATATTTTCGACCAGCAGGATGAGGCCTACCGGGAAGCCGTACTGCCCGAAACGGTAACGGCTCGCCTGGCGATTGAAGCCGGCATCGCCGATTATTGGTACAAGTACGTTGGGTTGAAGGGCGCCATTGTGGGCATGACCACTTTCGGCGAATCAGCGCCAGCCGAGGATTTGTTCAAGGAATTCGGTTTTACTGTTGAAAACGTCTTGGATAAAGCCCGCGGTTTGCTGCGCTGATGGGCAAAAGCCGCCGTTTCGCATAGCCGGCGGCTTCGCTTGAACATCAGATCAAGCCACGGCGCCTTTTGGGCGTTCAGCCAGATGTGCGGCCCACAAGCCGGCAATCCACTTCACCCCCTTCACCGTAAAACGCACCTGGGTAAAAGCATGGCGGTTTTCACCGGTAATGGTGTGCACCTCAAAACGGCCGGCTTCAAGGTGCTGCCGGTGCGGCGTCAAAACGCCGCTCAGACGATACATGATCTGGCGTTCCAATAAAAATTGCCGAAATTCAGGCTCTTTGACCTTCAGCAGCTTGCAGACCTGGCGAAACCCCATCGCTTCGTTGACCACCACGTACCGATCAAAAAAGTCGGCTTTTGGCGCGATCACAGCCAGTCGCTGTTCAAGGCGTTGCCGCTGTTCATATTCTTCGGCCCAGGCGCGGGCGGCCACGGCCGGATTAGTGAAATCGGGCAAATCATGCTGCAGTTCGCGTTCATGCCAGCGATCGAGTACCGCCGGAGTGAAAGCCGGCGATAAGCGGGCTATCACCGCAAGCGAGTCGCGTTTATTCAGGCGATATTCCTGGTAGATTTTATCATCGCGCCGATAGTCGACCGGGCATAGCGGCTGAGAAAGCCGGCGAGCGGTTTCCAGACTTTTGATGAGGCGCTTCACTTCGCCATGGGGGATGTCAATCAATTCAGCCAGTTCACGGCTGCTCATCGAGACCGGTTGATGCAGGGTTGCGAAACCCGCTACGGATATCTTCATTTCTTTCACCACTTCGTGTCAGAAGGCGATAGTTCCTCCAGGGAGTACACTTATTATACGGCAGTACTGTTTTTTTATCCAGTACCCATTAACACGTTCCCGTTCTAGCTCCGGATAACCTGTACTCTTGAAACGAGATCTTTTTGAGAAAGAAAATGGCGCCGCAGCCTGATACAAGGTTAGCGCCAACACTATCTTTACAACTTAGCCATAACCCCCGTGAGCCGATATCTTACAGCCTAAGACGGTAATGGCAGGTATTTTGTCAGGCGATATCCGCCCGTTATCCAGCGTGATGCACTCGCTACGAATTTCGCGGGATTCAGGCCTTCAGCCAGCCTCTAATCTGGGCATGTTGCAGCAGCATAATGGTTTTGCCGTCTTGAATACGGCCATCTCGCACCATGGCCAAGGCTTCGCCAAAAGGAAGCTCCAATACTTCGATATCTTCATCATCGATGCCGCCGCCTTGATTGTTACGCGAGGTTTCATCATATTCGGCGGCAAAAAAATGCACCACTTCAGTAACCCCGCCGGGAGACATGTAGGCTGAAAAGAGTTTTTCCACTTGCCCCACCGCATAGCCGGTTTCTTCAATTGCCTCGCGCCGGATGCATTGTTCAGGCGAATCGTTATCCAGCAAGCCCGCGCAAGTCTCAAGCAACATACCCGTGGGATTGCCGTTCATATAGGTCGGCATGCGGAATTGACGAATCAGTATCACACTATTTTTGTGCGTATTATAAAGCAAGATAGTGGCGCCGTTGCCTCGGTCATAGACTTCCCGCATTTGTTGAACCAGGGTGCCGTCTTTTCTTTTGAGACAAAACACTAACTTGCGCAACACAAACCAGTGATTGGATAACAACTTATTTTCGATAATTTTGACATTCAGCGGCATGGTGCCCTCTATAATCCGACAGGGTAGATCGTAAATGTGATCAAGATCATAACTCAATTCAAACCCATAGCGAGCGCTATTCGCCAATAAAACCGCCAAGCGACTTGATATTCATCAGAAAAGACACCGGGTCCGTCGTCTGAGCGACATGGCTGAAAGAAGCGGTAGGCAGGATCACTTTTTTACACTATCTCCTTTTTTTCTCCACGTTTTCACTCGTGCTAACGCGTAAAGTACTACGGCGATGACGTCCCGCTTCGGGGCGTATCACCATGACGGACCAGTCGCCTTGAGGTTTAGATTGAATGGCTAACTTTTTTATTGATCGCCCGATTTTCGCCTGGGTTTTGGCAATTATTGTCTGTTTGACAGGGACCTTGTCAATTTTTACATTGCCGATTGAGCAATATCCTAAATTAACGCCGCCCAACGTTCGGATTACATCAACCTATCCCGGCGCATCGGCGCAAACGCTGGAAAATACCGTAACGCAAATCATTGAACAGAACATGACCGGGCTGGACAATCTGCTGTACATGGCTTCTCAAAGCAGCGATACCGACCAGGCCACGACCACCCTGACCTTTGAAGCGGGGACCAACCCCAACGAGGCCATGCAGGAAGTTCAGAACCAATTGCAGGTGGCGCAGCATCGTCTGCCGCAAGCCGTGCAAACACAGGGCATCATGGTGACGAAAACCGGTGACGCCAACCTGATGATGATTGCCTTTGTCTCCACCGATAACTCCATGGATAAAGCCCAAATATCCGATTATATGGTGAGTCATTTACAAGAACCTATCAGCCGGGTGAACGGCGTGGGCGAAGTGGATGCCTATGGCGCGCAATATTCAATGCGCATCTGGCTTGATCCGAACAAGTTAACCAGCTATCAACTGACCACGGATGATGTGGTCTCGGCAATCGAGGCGCAAAACAGCCAAGTGGCGGTCGGTCAGTTGGGGGGAACGCCGGCGGTGGACGGACAAACATTGAACGCCACGCTCAACGCCCAATCTCAGATGCGCACGCCGGAACAGTTCAGGGCGATTACCTTAAGGGTCAATAGCGACGGTTCAGTGGTCACGTTGGGCCAGGTGGCCAAAGTGGAACTGGGTTCGGAAAATTATAACTATCTAAGTACCTATAACACCCACCCCGCCGCCGGCATGGGGATCAAATTGGCTTCCGGGGCCAATGAACTGCAAACCAACGAGAACGTCAAAAAGCGACTGGCGGAATTACAACCTTATTTTCCGCATGGTCTGAAGGCGGAAATCGCTTACGAAACCGCCCCGTTCGTTATCGCGTCGATTGAAGATGTGGTCAAGACACTACTGGAAGCCATTTTGTTGGTGTTCTTGGTCATGTATCTGTTTTTGCAGAATATCCGCGCCACCTTAATCCCGACTATCGCCGTGCCTGTGGTGCTGTTGGGAACCTTCGCCATTTTGTCCGCCTTTGGTTTCACCATTAACACCCTGAGTATGTTCGCCATGGTGCTGGCCATCGGATTGTTGGTGGATGACGCCATTGTAGTGGTGGAAAATGTCGAGCGCGTCATGACCGAGGAACGATTATCCCCGCGCGACGCGACGCGCAAATCCATGGGACAAATCCAGGGCGCGCTGGTGGGTATCGCGCTGGTATTGTCGGCGGTATTTGTGCCGATGGCCTTTTTCGGCGGCACCACCGGCGCCATTTATCGGCAATTCTCGGTTACCATCGTTTCGGCTATGGTGCTCTCGGTATTGGTGGCATTGATCCTGACGCCGGCATTATGCGCAACATTGTTGAAACCGGTCAAAGAAGGTCCGCAGCATGAGAAGAAAGGCTTTTTCGGGTGGTTTAACCGTTGGTTCGATAAAGGCGCACAGCGTTATCAGAATGGCATCACCCGTATAATAAAGCGCAGCGCTCGCTGGTTGATCCTTTATGCCCTGTTGCTCGGCGCCATGGTTATCCTGTTTTTACGCCTGCCCACCTCGTTTCTACCTACGGAAGATCTCGGCGTGTTGATGGCGCAGGTCCAATTGCCCACCAACTCCACTCAGGAACAAACGCTGAATGTCGTCAGCAAGGTGGAGAATTATTTTCTGACCAAAGAAAAAGACAATGTGCTTTCGGTCTTTTCCACTATCGGCGCCGGCCCGGGCGGGAATGGACAAAACGTGGCCCGTCTGTTCGTCCGCCTGAAAAGCTGGGATGACCGGGACAGCGCCAATCGTTCGGCCGCCGCCATTATCGAACGGGCGACCAAATCCTTCAACCAGATTAACGAAGCGCTGGTTCTGGCCAATAACCCGCCGGCCATTTCCGGTTTAGGCAATGCCGCCGGGTTCGATATGGAATTGGAAGACCATGCCGGCGTGGGACATGACAAACTGATGCAGGCGCGCAACGAACTGTTGGCCAAAGCCAAAACCTCGCCGCTGTTGACCCGGGTGCGGCACAATGGTTTGGATGACAGTCCGAGACTGCAAATAGATATTGATCAGCGCAAGGCGCAAGCTCTGGGCGTCAGCGTCGATACTATCAACGATACCCTGCAAACAGCCTGGGGTTCGAGCTATGTCAATGACTTTATCGATCAAGGGCGTATCAAGCGGGTTTATGTGCAGGCGGAAGCGAAATACCGGATGCTGCCAGGCGATATCAACCTCTGGTATGTCCGCAACAGCAGCGGCACCATGGTGCCATTTTCCGCCTTCGCCACATCCCATTGGGAATACGGTTCGCCACGGTTGGAACGTTATAACGGCATTCCGTCGCTGGAAATCATCGGTGAAGCCGCTCCCGGCGTCAGCAACGGCGCGGCGATGGATGTGATGGAAAAACTGGTATCGGAACTGCCGAACGGCCTTGGCCTCGAATGGACGGCGATGTCGTATCAGGAACGGCTATCAGGCGCGCAGGCGCCAGCGCTGTATGCCATTTCCCTGTTGGTGGTCTTCCTGAGCCTGGCGGCTCTCTATGAAAGCTGGTCCATTCCCTTCTCGGTCATGCTGGTGGTGCCATTAGGTGTTATTGGCTCACTGACGGCGACCTGGATGCGCAGTTTGGAAAACGATGTTTACTTCCAGGTGGGGTTACTGACGGTTGTTGGCCTTTCGGCTAAAAATGCCATATTAATTGTCGAGTTCGCCAATGAATTGCATCAGCGGGGACAAGGGCTGGTGGAAGCGACCTTACAGGCTGCGCGTATGCGACTGCGGCCTATATTGATGACATCGCTGGCGTTTGTCTTCGGCGTATTACCCATGGCCATTAGCCGAGGCGCGGGTTCCGCCAGCCAACACGCGGTAGGGACCGGGGTAATCGGCGGGATGCTTTCCGCCACAATCTTGGCGATTATGTTTATCCCGTTGTTTTTTGTTTTGATTCGCCGTCGTTTCCCTGGCCGCGGCCATAAGGAAACCACTATCACTGTAGTGGTGGATGGCGCCGATCATCAGGATCAATAAAGCGAAAGCGGAAATATAAAGGCCATCCTAATTGGATGGCCTTTAATTTAGAGATGTTATATTCCAGGTGAACAATGTGTATCTTAAATTGATGCTTTGTTTAGACGCGCGCTTACTTGCGTAACATGGCTTCAATGAAATCCTTCCAGTGACCTAATTCTGTATCAATCATACCTGCCTCGCTCATTTTTGTGCGCTTATTATACAAACAACGATTGAAAAGGAAAGAGGGAATCTGGCTATTTTAATATGATTTTTTGCTGATAAAATCGGCATAGCCCCGTATTGGTAATAATGCACCGTTTTGTGGCAACGGACTATCGATGCGAAATAACTTGTCCAAAAAATTAGAATGACTTACCACATTAAGAATTAAACCATTGTATAACTCACATCATTAAACAATCGAATGACGCATTACTTCGATTGCCGCCAAAAATAGTTGACGTTACTTAACAATTATTCAGACTTTCGGCCAGCAAAGTATCACAAAATACTATTAAGATAGTATTAAGATTATATTTTTTATTACTTTTCCATTAGAGAATAATTATTCGAGACGATGTATTTCATTAACAGTAATGATCGATGCTGGAAATGGTGACTTCAGCGCTGTTTAGAAAAGATTCATGGTATCTAAGCCAAAGAGTTCACTGGCAAAGCACGGGCCGTCAGTTCGGCAGTGCTGAAACTCATGCCAACCCGCGCTTCAATACAGAATGACGACTTCCGCGTCTGGACCCAAAAGCCGTTTTACCGCATGATGATAATCATTTTGGCAAACAGCGCCGAGTCCCGGGGCATATGAGATGATTTTCAGACGGTTGACACCGCGCCGGTTGCGGATGACTCGGTTATAATAAGTAATAGAGGTCAATTATTCCCATGCACTCACATGACGTTTCATTTACGCTTTATGGTATCAAAAATTGCGATACGATGAAAAAGGCCCGTCTTTGGCTGGATCAAAGGCAATTGAGCTACCATTTTCATGACTATCGCGTCGATGGCGTTTCGCTTGAAACTTTACAGCGTTTTCTTATCAATACAACCTGGCAGGCGCTGCTGAATACCCGCGGTTCCACCTGGCGGAAATTTAGCGAGGAAGAGCGCCGGCAGGCCACCAATGCCAACGGCGCCTTGCAACTGATGGTCCGCCAGCCGTCGGTAATCAAACGTCCGGTGTTGGAACGTCAAGACGGCGCTTTGCTGGTAGGTTTCGACCCGTTAGAGTATGAAATCTTTTTCAGCAAGGAGGCTTGAGATGCCCTGCCCAGTACTGGAATTGACCCAACAATTAATCAAGCGCCAATCATTAAGTCCTGATGACGCCGGTTGTCAGGCGCTGATGATTGCCCGTTTACAGGCGCTGGGTTTCACCATTGAGCTATTGCCTTTCGGCGATACCTTGAACTTTTGGGCCTGGCGAGGCCAGGGACGCACCCTGGCCTTCGCCGGTCACACGGATGTCGTACCGGGGGGCAACACGCAAAAATGGCACAATCCGCCATTTGAACCCCTCTTGCGGGATGGAAAGCTCTACGGCCGCGGCGCCGCCGACATGAAAGGCTCGCTGGCCGCCATGATCGTCGCGGCGGAGCGTTTTGTCGGCCAGCACCCGGTTCACCAGGGCCGATTGGCTTTTCTCATCACGTCCGACGAAGAAAGCTCCGCCGAAAATGGTACCGTGAAAGTGGTGGAAACCTTTATGGCGCGCCATGAACGTCTGGATTATTGTCTGGTGGGCGAACCCTCCAGCCATCAACATGTGGGCGATATCGTTAAAAACGGACGGCGCGGGTCCATCACCGCCAATCTGACCGTTCATGGCATCCAGGGCCATGTCGCTTATCCGCATCTGGCTGACAACCCGGTGCATCGCGCCATACCGGCGCTTAATGAGCTGATCGCCACAGTGTGGGATCGGGGTAATGAATTTTTCCCGCCGACCACCATGCAAATCGCCAATATTCAGGCCGGTACCGGCAGTAATAATGTGATACCCGGCGAGTTATCGGTACAGTTCAATTTTCGCTTCAGCACCGAGCTGACCGATCAGCAGATCAAATCCCAGGTGGAAACCCTGCTGAACAAACATGGGCTGCGCTACCATATCGACTGGTGGCTGTCCGGACAGCCTTTCCTCACCGCCCGCGGCGAACTGCTTGATGCCGTGGTGAATGCGGTGGAACATTACCAGGAATTCACGCCTTCGCTGGAAACCACGGGCGGCACCTCAGACGGACGATTTATCTCCAGACTGGGCGCGCAAGTAGTGGAACTCGGGCCGGTGAACGCCACTATCCATAAAGTGAACGAATGTGTCAGCGCAGCCGACTTGCAACTATTGAGCCGGATGTATCAGCGGATCATGGAGCAATTGATTTTATGATAACCGTGGCAATGCTTACCGGGCAAAGCGATCAGCATGTTATACCGTTGTCCGACGGTCACCGGCTCCAGGCCCAGGCGGCGGCGGCGTTTAAGGGTTTGCGGCAAGCCGCCGCCCATCAGGGCTTTAATTTACAGCCAGCCAGCAGTTTTCGTGATTTTGATCGTCAACTGGTCATCTGGAATGGCAAATTCCACGGGCGCAGGCCATTATTAGATAACGCGGGGCAACCGATTGACAGTCAAAAGCTCGATGAGGCCTCGCGCTGTACCGCCATTTTACGCTGGTCGGCGCTGCCCGGCGCCAGCCGCCATCATTGGGGCAGCGATCTGGATATTTTTGATCCCGATTTACTGCCTGCCGGCCAATCATTGCAGTTGATACCGGCCGAATACCTCGCCGGCGGTTATTTTGCCGCCCTGACCGATTGGCTGAATCTGCGAATGGGAGACTATGATTTTTACCGCCCTTATGCCCATGACCTCGGCGGCGTCGCTATCGAGCCGTGGCATCTGAGTTATCGTCCGTTGGCCTGCCAGGCTGAACGCCTGTTAACGCCGGAAGTATTGCTGGCATCATGGAAAGACCGCGATGTGGCAGGTTCGGGTTGGCTGATTTCACAATTACCGGCCCTGTTTCGCCGTTATATTGCTAATACTGACAAGGAGTGATTTTATGGGTTGGCTTGCGCATTACTGGTGGATTTTACTGGTTCTTCTAGCGGGTATATTGATTACCGGCATTAAGGACTTACGGCGGGTAGACGTGAAACGCTACCTGAAAGATCGGCCGGAATTACCGCCGCACCGCGATAACAATGCCAAATGGGATGACGATGATAACTGGCCGAAAAAAAAACCTTAATCCATTTATCTTCTCATGCCGTTAAACCGCGGGATCATCAGGCAACGCTTCCAGCAAATACCCCGCCGGTCCGCTCCAGGCTTGCCAGTAACGGCAGGCTCGTTCATCCAGTGCCGATAATGCGGTGGCGGTTTCTTGCCGCCAGCGGCTTATCAACATTCGTTTACCGGATAAGCCGCTATTCGCCGCGACTAAAGACAAGTCAATCCGCTGTTCCAACCAACCGCGCAGCGCCGGCAACGGCAGCGCCGTGATAAACAGCAAACGCCGCAATGCGCACTGGCAGGCCTCGGGGGGGCGTTGAGCAAAAGCAAAGCCGGCCAGGGCGCGCCAGTCATCCGCATTCAATTCAGTGAGCTGTCCCTGTCCCTCGGGCCAGGTTTGTTCACGACGGTATTTCGCCAGCGCCTCACGCGCCAGTTGATGGCCGGCAACGCTGAGCGGCAGCAGCGCCATCGCGCTATAGCAGCCGCTGCTGGCATCAAGATGTGAGCCGACATGCACCACCTGGAACCCGGATGCCTGCCAGAAACGCCGCAAATCATCGGTCAGGCCAAAGCTGACCGACATAAAATCGCATCCCTCGGCCAACGCCTGCCTGCGCGCCTGTACCAACAGTTCCCGGCCGATACCCTGGCGACGACTGACCGCCTCGACCGCTATGCGGCTGACACGGCGGGAAGATAATTGCGGCGCAGTCCATATACCGCCATGCGCGGCCAACGACTGGGCCACCAAATTCCCTGGCGGCCGCCGCCGGCCCGCCCAAACCTCATGCGCCAACGCCGGGGATAAACCGCCTTCGTCCACCGACCACAACGCGCCAATCAGCCGATCATCGGCCCGGGCCGCAATAAAATACTGGCCGGCCGCATCCAACAAACGACGCAAATCCAAAGGCGTAGTACGGTAATGGGCGCTGGACAGCAACGCGTAAAATTCACGTAACTCATTGGGAGAATGACGCCAATGATCTTGAGTCAGCCAAGTCAAGGCAGGCATGGTACTTGGCGCTGCGGCAGGTCTTTCAAGCGGATCCTCCGCCAACAATAGCGCATCGTCCAACCAGCGTTCCAATGGATCGCCGGCGGCCCAGCGCAACGGATGTTGCAAGGTCAGATGATGCCATTGGGGCAGCGAGGCGCAGAATTTAAGCAAGAAACCACGACCGGTGCCTTCATAGCCTTGTACGGTGGTCGTCAGCAATACCCGGGGGAAAAAACTGATGAGTTGCCGCAACACCGGCGTTGGAATAGCGGCAGCTTCATCCACCAGCAGCCAGCAAGCCTGCGGGGCATGATGCCGGCAATACTCCAGCAGGGCATCAGGTGAAAAAAAACGCGCCCGATCCGCCGCATATTGCGCCAGCACCATGCTGGCATGCCTGGCCGGCGCCACGACCCAGCATTCTCCCTTAGCGCGCGCCGCCAGCATACCGGCCAACGCCGACTTGCCGCGGCCACGCGGCGCGGTCAAAACATAAATGCCCGCGCGGGCGGCCAATAAACCATCGAGCAAAATCTGTTGTTCGCTGGTCGGTCCCGCTTGCGGCGGCTGCCAGTCTGGCCTGGACGCCATTGAGGACAATGAGGACAATGAGGCATTATGCTGTTGCTTTAACACCACCACATCCTGCGCTCGCTGCAAGCTCCGCTGGAAATGTTCGATAAAGTTGGGCGTGGCGATAGGCTGCGGCTGTTCGCTCCAACGCAAGGAATCCGCATCAGCCAATTCAGGCCAGGCGGTCCATTGCGGCGTCAACAACACCAGCCAGCTACCGGCGGTCAACATTCCAGCCAGCGCGGCCAGCCCGTCCAACGCCAGACCCCGCCGTGCATCGAATATCGCGTGGAGAAACTCACGCCCCAACAAAGACCGGATAGCCGATGGCGTGCTGGACAAGGTTCCCGCCCCGCGCTCTTCGCCGACCCACAGCCAATCGCCAGGGAGTTGAAGACGCAAATCGCCCGCCAGCGCCTCGCTCCATTCGTCATCGCCGCTTAGCACCAATAATCGCCTGATCCCGGCTCGCCGCATATGGAAGGAAACCCGGCGAAACCAGTCCAACGTTTGTGGAGCAGGGGCAGGCGCGGCCATTTCAGGTTTTGCCGATAAAGAGAGACAAAATACCGGCGGCGATCAATGGCCCCACCGGAACGCCGCGTAAAAATGCCACGCCCAGCACCGTGCCGACCAATAAACCCGCGACGACGGAGGGTTGGTTGGTCATCAGAGAAACCCCTCGCCCGCCCAACCAGGCGACCAATATCCCGATGACAATCGCCAGTATGGACTTCCAATGGATAAAGGAATGCATGACATTAGCGGCGGAAATGGTACCGCTGGCAATGGGCGCCATCACGCCGATGGTCAGCATGATAAGTCCGAGGGTCAAGCCTTGTTTTTCCACCCAGGGAAAGATATGGCTCAAGGGAGTGATACGGATAATCACCAAAACCAGAATCGCCACTGTCACGGTGACGTTATGACTGATAATGCCAAGCGCCGCCAGCGCCAGCAATATCAGCAGCGTCGGATCTAAGAAGGTCATTTATTCATTCGTCCTGCAAAATCCCGCGAGATCCGCACGGCAGGCCAGCGCAAACCAGCCGCGATGGCCGGTTGCGGCGCTTAGGCGTAAAAGTTATCCCGGCAACGATAACAACGCGGACCGATGGCCGGTCACGCCGGTCGATGAAATCGGCTTACAACCCCGGCTATTGGTTACTTTCTCAGCAGGGAAACGATTGCGCGTCAGTCAAGATTAACCCCGATACGGTGTGCGACTTCCTCATAGGCTTCAATGACCCCACCCAGACTCTGACGAAAACGATCCTTATCCATTTTGTTCAACGTGGCTTTATCCCACAAACGGCTGCCGTCTGGAGAAAATTCATCGCCGAGCACCACTTCGCCATGGAACAAACCGAATTCGAGCTTGAAGTCCACCAGGATCAAACCGGCATCATCGAAAATCTTGCTCAGCACATCATTGGCCAGATAGGTCAATTGTTTCATGCGCGCAAGCTGCTGTTCGCTCGCCCAGCCAAAGGTCGCACAATAGGATTCATTGATGATCGGATCGTGCATGGCATCGTTTTTGAGGAACATATCGAACAATGGCGGGTTAAGTATTTCGCCTTCCTTCACTGTGCCAAGGCGTTTTACCAGGGAGCCCGCGGCACGGTTACGCACCACGCATTCCACCGGAATCATCGTCAGTTTTCGCACCAGGACTTCGGTGTCCGACAACAGGCGGACCATCTGGGTCGGGATGCCGGCTTCAGCAAGCTTGGTCATGATAAAATAGTTGAATTTATTATTTATCAATCCCTTACGTTCAAACTGTTCAATACGCTGGCCATCCAATGCTGACGTATCATTGCGGAATTCTAAGATCAGCAAATCCGGATCCGTGGTGGTAAAGACCGTTTTCGCTTTTCCGCGATACAACTCAGCTAGCTTTTGCATCTTAACTTACTCCAGTAGCAGATAACGCTTAACAATGAAAAAAGGGGCGTCGGCCCCTTTTTTGGATTAGTGGGTGGTCGACTTGCCGAGAGCCGCCTGTAAAACGGGCACCAATGCATCATTTTGTGATTGGGTCAGCGTGTGACCCTTTGGATCGATAAATTGCAGCGTACTGCGATTGCCCAGATCGCCGACCTGCAATTTGTAATCGCCCTTGACTAACTCAGGGTCTTTGGCGCCCAAGGCATCCCAGGTACTGGTGCTAGGCGGGTCGTAAGTCACGGAGACTGTCCCCAGCGGACGACTGGTGTCCTTGACCTTCATACCGATTAGCGTCAATGCCGACGGCAGATGTTGCCAAACGGACGTATAGGACGAACGCACGACCAATAACGGCAGGCCGGAGTCGTCGGCGCCGCTTTCAACGCTCAGATCAGCGGTCTGACCCAGCGCACGTTTGCTGTTCTGATCTTCATTAAGTTGCTCAACGCCCTGCGCCACATTATTCATCATAGCGACGGTATAACGCTGAACCAGCGCCGGCGCCGCTATGGCGTTGTTTTGCTGTTCAAGCGCCAGGGATTTCACCAGCAGGGAGGTTTGAGACCCTTCAGTGCGCAGGCTGATTTGATAACGGCCCCGATACTGCAAATCCTCATCGGCGCGCGACCATTGCACCCAATCGGTATTCAGGGTCTGCTCGGCATCCTGACGGGAGGCGATGGCGTACCCTTTGCTTTGTACCACCGTAACCACTTTCGACCATAACTCGCTGGATTGCGCGCTGCTTTCAAGCTGGATGACCGCGGTATCGCCGGTGTATTGCGAACGGGAACCGTCTAACAAAGCCAATGGTTGCGCCGGCGGCCGAATGTCCAAAGACTTACCGACTTCGCCTTTCAGTGTACCGACCGGTACGTCATAGTCCCCTTTCTGCACCGGCAGAATCATACCGGATGGACTATTAAGCGCACTCAGTGCCGGCGCTTTCAGATAATCTTCATTGCCGTTTACCTGACGTTTGTAGCGTTGATCGCTGGAACAGGCCGCAAGCAGCATAAACAACGACGCGCCCACCACTTTTGCCACCATCGACTTTTGTAATAAATAAGCCATCAATTCTCCCTAACAGAGTTACAGCAAACCGGCATCCATTAATGCTTGCTCAACAACACGGCCATCGTCTTCGGTCAGCGGCGTCATCGGCAAACGTAACGTATCGGTCGCCATTAATCCCAATGCTTTACAGGCCCATTTAACGGGAATTGGGTTGGATTCTATGAATAAATTCTGATGCAACGGCATCAGGCGCTGATTCAAACGGCGGGCTTCGGCGAATTGACCTTCGGCCGCCAACGCGCACAATTGCGCCATTTCCCGAGCGGCAACGTTCGCCGTAACGGAAATAACGCCTTTGCCGCCCAATTGCATGAAGTCAAGCCCGGTTGAATCATCACCGCTAAGCAGGATAAAGTCATCATCCACCAGCGCTTGGATTTGACTCACCCGGCTTAAGTTCCCGGTGGCTTCTTTGACCGCGACGATATTTTTGATTTTGGCCAAGCGGGCTATCGTCGGCGGCAACATATCGCAGCCGGTGCGCGACGGGACATTATACAGGATTTGCGGTAAATCGGTGTGCTCGGCAATCGCCTTGAAATGCAGAAACAAACCTTCCTGAGTCGGTTTGTTGTAATAAGGCGTCACAGTCAGGCATCCCGCCACGCCGCTATCATTAAAATGCTGCGTAAGGCCGATGGCTTCCGAGGTGCAATTGGCGCCGGTGCCGGCAATAACCGGGATACGACCGTCGCTCAATTCCAAGGTGCGCATAACCACCTCGACGTGTTCCTCGTGACTGAGCGTCGCGGACTCGCCGGACGTCCCGACCGAGACAATCGCCGACGTACCGCTGGCGACATGATAATCGATTAATTTTTTCAAACTGACCCAATCGACGGCGCCTTTGCCATCCATTGGTGTAACCAGCGCAACGATACTTCCAGAGAACATGCTTCCCGTAACCGAGCTTGCCGTAAACATTGACCATCCCTCCACAAACAGGTTATTCATGGTACTTTTGTCACCTATCCAAAAGCAAGCAAACATCAGTCATGTAAGCCCTTGGCAGCAGGTTTTTTTTAGGGTTAACATATAAATCACATCTTGCCTGACAGGAAGCTCAATTTTGCCACAACCACCACAACATTTTCTGGTCATTACCGCGCTGGGCACCGATCGTCCCGGCATCGTCAATGCCATCACCCGTCATGTCAGCGGTTGCGGCTGTAATATTGAGGATAGCCGACTGGCTATGCTGGGCGAAGAATTCACGCTAATCATGTTGTTATCCGGCAGTTGGAATGCCATTACGCTGATTGAGTCCACCTTGCCGTTGAAAGGCGTCGAACTGGATCTGCTGATCGTGATGAAAAGAACTACCGTCAACGAACAAAAAGAAACGCCGACTACGGTGTGGGTTAAAGTGGAAGTTGAGGATTCTCCGCATCTGATCGAACGTTTTACCGATTTATTTGATCGCCACAATATGAACATCGCCGAGCTGGTTTCCAAAACGCAACCGGTCGCGGAAGAACGTCCCGTGCAGCTTTACATACAAATTACCGCGCACGGTCCGGGGGATCAGCCGGTCGGTCGAATTGAAGATGAGTTTCATCGCCTCTGTACAGAACTGAATGCGCAAGGCAGTATTAGTGTTGTGAATCATCCACAGAAATAATAGAGAGATGGAGTATTGCAATGACGCCACTGAAAGCCGGTGATACCGCGCCGAAATTTAGTTTGCCCGATCAGGACGGTGAAACGGTTAGTCTAACCGACTTCCAGGGACAAAAGGTATTGGTTTACTTTTATCCCAAAGCCATGACTCCGGGCTGCACCGTTCAGGCATGCGGGCTGCGTGACAATATGGAAGAGCTGCAAAAAAACGGAGTTGAAGTCCTGGGCATCAGCACCGATAAACCGGAAAAATTATCGAAATTCGCTGAAAAGGAATTGCTGAACTTTACTTTGTTATCCGACATTGATCATCAGGTGGCCGAAGAATTCGGCGTTTGGGGAGAAAAGTCGTTTATGGGTAAAACCTATGACGGCATACACCGTATCAGTTTTCTGATCGGACTTGATGGTAAAATTGAAAAGGTGTTCGACGATTTTAAAACCAGCAACCATCATGAAATTGTGCTGGCTTACCTCAAGAACGCTTGAGCACGGCGACAGGCCACAAATACCGCAAAAGCAACCTGAACTCTCCGATACCTGGCCCATAAGCCGGGTAGGGTTGTGATTTTCAATAATCGAGAACGCTCATTTGCCGCCGATGTCAAAAAGTTGATCAGACTTCAGGTAGAGGGTGAACAGTTTATGTCAGCATGGATGAAAAATAGTCTTATCGCCAGTTTGCTGGCTGTCACGGCCGGCACGTATTGTCCGCCATCATTGGGTGATGAAGCGCAGGATCAATTGCCCGATATGGGCACCGCCGCAGGCACTACGTTGTCTATCGGTCAGGAAATCCAGATGGGGGACTTTTATGTCCGCCAGTTGCGCGCCGGCTCGCCGCTTATCAATGATCCGGTTCTCGTAACCTACATTAATCACCTGGGCGGTATTCTGGTCGCCCACGCCCATTCAGTGAATTTCCCTTTCCATTTCTACATTGTCCAAAATGACGAGCTAAACGCGTTTGCCTTTTTTGGCGGCAATGTGGTCATTCATTCAGCCCTGTTTCGCTATACCGATAACGAGAGCCAACTAGCTTCGGTACTGGCCCATGAAATTTCCCATGTGACCCAGCGCCATCTGGCGCGAGCGATGGAAGAACAAAAACGCAATTCGCCTTTGACCTGGGCCGGCGCGCTGGGGTCGGTGCTATTGGCTTTGGCAAACCCGCAGGCCGGCATGGCGGCGTTAAGCGGTACGCTTGCCGGCACGCAACAAGGTATCCTCAGTTTTTCCCAGGCCAACGAACAGGAAGCGGACAGAATCGGTATCCAGGTATTGCAACGTTCCGGGTTTGATCCGCAAGCCATGCCGGACTTCTTGCAAAAATTGTCGGACAACGCCCGTTACTCCTCAGCGCCGCCCGAGATGCTGTTGACGCATCCATTGCCCCTGACCCGTTTAGCGGACATCCGCAATCGGGCCAATCAAATGAAGCATCTGGTACTGGACTCATCACAGGAATTTTACCTGGCCAAAGCCCGTATCCTTGCCATGTATGGCACCAACAATAGCGAGTCCAACGAAAACGTTAACGCCAATACCGTCATCAATGAGTGGGAACGCGGCAATACCCGTCAGCAAATCGCCGCGAAATATGGTACGGCGATTATGTTTTACCAAGCCAAAAAGTATGATGCCGCCCGCAGAACATTGCAGCCGCTGCTGGCAAAACAACCTGGCAATGTCTGGTTTGTGGATTTGATGACCGATATCGACTTAGGCGCGCAGCAGGCGCCACAGGCCATTAGCCGGATCGAAGCCCTGGTGAAGGGACAGGATTATACCGCCAACCCGGTGCTGCTGTTGAACCTGGCCAACGCTTACGTGCAGGCGAAACGCAATGAGGATGCCGTGCATATACTCAATCGCTACACTTACAATTATCCGGATGACAGCAACGGTTGGAATTTACTGGCGCAAGCCAATGCCGGTCTGGGATTGAGGGATCAAGAACTGGCGGCGCAGGCGGAAACGCTGGCGTTGAACGGCCAGCTCGATCAGGCGATTCGGGCGTTATCCAATGCCAGTTCGCTGGTCCATTTAGGCAGTTTGCAACAGGCCCGTTACGATGCTCGCATTGATCAGCTGCGGCAGATGCAAGAGCGGTTCAAACCTTATCAGAAATCATGACGCCCAAAAACTCAGTTCAACCAGTCAAAGTCCCAAAATTTCTTTGACAAACGGAATAGTCAGTTTCCGTTGATCCCGGATGGAAGCATGATCGAGTTGGTCCAGCGTTTGGAACAACGTGCGCATATCGCGCTCCAGGCGTTTAAGCAAAAAGCGGCTCACATCTTCGGGAAGTTCAAAGCCGCGCAATCTGGCGCGTAATTGCAAGGCCGCGCCTTTTTCATCATCGGACAGCGGCTGCAAACGGTAAATCTGGCCCCAATCCAGGCGCGAAGCCAGGTCCGGCAGGTTTAATTGCAGTTGGCGCGGCGGGCAGTTGCCGCTAATGATAAGACGAGTACGCCCGGTTTCCTGGATCCGGTTATAAAGATTGAAAATGGCCATTTCCCAGGGTTCGTCGCCAACAATGCATTCGATATTATCGATGGTGACCAAAGCCAGTTGCTCCATGCCATCCATGACTTCCGGAACAAACCAGGTCCGCTTGTCGAGCGGCACATAACCTACTGCTTCGCCGCGCTGCGATAATTCGGCGCAAGCGGCATGCATCAGATGACTTCGACCGCCGCCTTTACGGGACCAGAAATAAAGATAGCTCCCGTGTTCCTCGGTCAACATACTCTGTAAGGCCGCCAGCAATGCCTGGTTTTCACCGGCATAAAAACTGGCGAACGTTTCGTCATCTGGCAAATAAAGCGGTAAAGAAAGTTGTGCCGGCGTAGTCAGAAATACCTCAATGCATACAGGCGGAAGAACAGCTTTAGTCTACCATAGAAAGCTAATGGAAAATTCACCGACTTTAGCGTTCCGACTTGCCTGGATTCGATTCAATACTTGCGGCATCGGCATCGACGATTATTTCTTCGCCGCGCAACACAGTAATGACCTTGAAGAGCAGGCTCAGGCCGATACCCACAATGGTGGCCAACGCCATACCTTTCAATTCAGCGGCGCCGATATGAATTTTAGCGCCGCTGACGCCGATTATCAGAATAACCGAAGTGAGGATCAGGTTCTGCGGCTTGTTATAATCGACTTTCGACTCGACCAGTACCCGAATGCCCGAAGCGGCGATAACCCCATACAACAACATTGAAACGCCGCCCATCACCGGTACCGGCACCGCCTGGATGGCCGCCGCCAGTTTACCGACGCAAGAAAGCAAAATAGCCAGTATCGCCGCGCCGCCGATAACCCAGGTGCTGTACACCTTGGTAATCGCCATAACGCCGATATTCTCGCCATACGTGGTATTGGGCGTGGAACCGAAAAAACCCGATAGCATGGTGGAAAGACCATTGGCCAACAGCGAACGGTGCAAGCCCGGATCGCGCAGCAAATCCCTTTTCACGATATTGGCCGTCACCATCAAATGTCCGACATGCTCGGCGATGACCACCAAAGCCGCCGGCAGTATGGTCAGGATGGCGACCCATTCAAAACGGGGTTTGTAAAAGGTCGGCAAGGCAAACCAGTGCGCCGCCGCAATCGGCGAGACGTTCACCGCGCCCATAAAGTAAGCCAGCGCATAACCCACCAGCACGCCAATCAGAATCGGGATGATCGCCATGAAGCCCCGGAACAGCACAGAGCCCAACACCGTGACCCCCAGCGTCACCAGCGAAATAGTGATCGTGGTCGGATCAACGCCTACACCGCTGGCCGGCAATAACCCCGCCATATTGGCCGCCACGCCGGCGAGCTCCAAGCCGATAACCGCAACGATGGCGCCCATCGCCGCAGGAGGGAAAACCACATCAATCCAACCGGTGCCGGCGACTTTCACAATCCATGCCACCAGGCAAAACAGCGCGCCGCACGCGATAAAACCGCCCAGCGCCGATTCATAACCCATCGGCAACAGCAGCAGCACCGGGGAGATAAAGGCAAAACTGGATCCCAGATAGGCCGGAATCTTGCCTTGACAGATATAGAGGTACAACAATGTCCCTATACCATTGAACAGCAGCACCGTGGCGGGGTTGATCTTGAATAAAATGGGCACCAGCACGGTCGCGCCAAACATGGCGAACAAGTGCTGAAAACTTAGCGGGATGGTTTGCAGCAGCGGCGGGCGTTCATCTACTCCGATGGCACGACGGGTCATCATTATTTCCTTAACAAAAGATCAAAAAAAACCGACCTGGTCGGTCGGCTTATTTATTTGGTACCAAAGAGTTTATCGCCCGCATCTCCGAGACCCGGTAATATGTAACCATGCTCGTTAAGCCCCTTGTCTATCGCCGCCGTATAGAGTTCGACATCGGGATGGGCTTTTTCCAGCGCCGCCAGCCCTTCGGGCGCAGCAACCAACACCAGGACCTTAATGCATTTGCAGCCGGCTTTCTTCAACAGGTCTATGGTGGCAATCATCGAACCGCCGGTGGCCAACATGGGATCCACGACCAGAGCCATGCGTTCACTGATGTCGGTGACCAGTTTTTGGAAATATGGCACCGGTTTGAGCGTGGTTTCGTCACGGTAAATGCCCACCACACTAATACGCGCGCTGGGAATATTTTCCAACACGCCGTCCATCATGCCCAGTCCGGCGCGTAAAATCGGCACCACGGTAATCTTCTTACCCTTAATCTGATCAATTTCAACCGGACCACACCATCCCTCAATCGTGACCTTTTCTGTCTCAAGATCAGCGGTTGCCACATAGGTCAGTAAACTACCCACTTCCGAAGCCAATTCACGAAAACGTTTGGTGCTGATATCGGTTTCGCGCATAAGGCCCAGTTTGTGTTTAACCAGCGGGTGTTTTACTTCAACGATCTTCATCATTACTCTCCCCAGTAAGCATTGTACGGTCAAAAAAATCGCGAGATTATAACCCTTTTTTTTTGCCGCGCTCCATGAAAATAGCTGATCCGGATCAATATACCCTTCATCTTCTCAGTTGCGGACGCACTAGCAACGCGAGATCTGTCGGGTGTAAATCAGGGTAGTTGACGCTGAACACTGGCTTAAGAATAAAAGCCGATTCGTTTGACAAGAGCACTCGCAAACGTTTGCCCGCGCTGTTAGAATTGCCCGCGCCCTATTTCAATCGCAACATATCATCTCCGTGGGGATCTTGCAGTGACCGATAAAACCTCTCTCAGCTATAAAGACGCAGGCGTAGATATCGATGCCGGTAATGCATTGGTGGATCGCATCAAAGGTGTGGTGAAGCAGACTAAACGCCCCGAAGTGATGGGCGGGTTGGGCGGTTTCGGCGCATTGTGCGCGCTGCCGCAAAAATACCGCGAGCCGATTCTGGTTTCCGGCACCGACGGTGTCGGCACCAAACTGCGTTTGGCGATGGATCTTAAACGTCACGATACCATAGGCATCGATCTGGTGGCCATGTGCGTTAACGACCTGGTGGTGCAAGGCGCCGAACCGCTGTTTTTCCTCGACTACTTCGCCACCGGCAAACTGGACGTGGACACCGCCGCCCAGGTTATCACCGGCATCGCGGAAGGCTGCAAACAATCGGGCTGTTCGCTGGTAGGCGGCGAAACCGCGGAGATGCCCGGCATGTATCATGGCGAGGATTATGATGTCGCCGGTTTCTGCGTGGGCGTGGTGGAGAAAGCCGAAATCATCGACGGCACCAAAGTACAGGCAGGCGACGCCTTATTGGCCTTGGCATCCAGCGGTCCGCATTCCAACGGTTATTCGCTGGTGCGCAAAATTCTGGAATTCAGCCAGACTGATCCGTTGAAAACCACTCTGGCCGGGAAACCGCTGGCGGATCATCTGCTGGAACCTACCCGCATCTATGTCAAATCGCTGCTGCAACTTATCGCGCAAACGGAAGTCCATGCCATTGCCCATCTAACCGGCGGCGGCTTTTGGGAAAATATTCCGCGGGTTTTGCCTGCGGGAACCCAAGCGGTAATAGATGAAAAAAGCTGGCAATGGCCGGCGGTGTTCGACTGGCTGCAACAGGCCGGCAATGTGAGCCGTCACGAGATGTACCGCACCTTCAATTGCGGCGTCGGTATGGTCATTGCGGTTCCGGCCGCCAACGCCGCGCAGGTGCTCGATCTGCTGAGCCAACTGGGTGAAACCGCCTGGAAACTGGGTGAAATCCAGACGTTGGCGGGCGAAGACCGAGTCATCATCCGCTAATGAAAAACCTGGTCGTGCTGATTTCGGGCGACGGCAGCAATCTCCAGGCGGTGATTGATGCCTGCCGGCAGGGGATGCTGTCTGCCCGAATCGCCGCGGTATTCAGTAATCGCGCCGACGCTTACGGCCTGCAGCGCGCCAGACAAGCGGACTTGCCCGCTTATGCCCTATCCGCCAAAGATTATGCCGATCGGGAATCCTTCGATCGCGCGCTTATGCAACGCATTGATGCCCACCGGCCGGATGCGGTTATCCTGGCCGGCTATATGCGCATCCTGTCGCCGGCGTTTGTCCAGCGCTACGCAGGTAAATTACTTAATATTCATCCTTCCCTACTGCCATTATACCCCGGTTTGCATACCCACCGGCAGGTATTGGCCAATGGCGACCGTATACACGGCACCAGCGTGCATTTTGTCACCGAACAATTGGATGGCGGCCCGGTAATTTTGCAAGCAAAAATACCCGTCCTGGCCGGAGAAGATGAGGCCGGTTTGGTCGCGCGCATCAAAAACCAGGAACATGCCATCTATCCGCAAGTCATCGGTTGGTTGCTGGCCGGCCGCTTAGCCTTGATCGACAAGCAAGCCTGGCTAGACGGCAAGCCGCTCCCTCCGTCCGGTTATGCGGCGGATTAAGCCGCCGTGGTATTTTGCCGCCGCTAACCTTACCCAGCTTACCTCATCGACGGTATGCAGCTTAACAAGCCATTTTTCTGTCATATTACCCTGTTATACCGTAACAACCTCACGGTCCGGATCACTGAAAAATTTCTTAATAAAGCTATAGCCAAAATAATTCGAGTTGCAACTTGAAGTATGACGGGTATAGATAATGCAGACCATTTTGGGAGATAGGGTTATGGTGGACTTTAATCCTGCGGAGAAGATACTATTTACAGCACAGGATTCTTCCTGCCTGAACACAAAAAACGGAGTAGCAATGGGTCAGGAAAAACTTTATAGCGAAAAAGAACTGAGTTGGTTGGCTTTTAATGAACGGGTATTACAAGAAGCGGCTGATAAAACCAACCCATTGATCGAACGTATGCGTTTTTTGGGCATTTACTCCAATAATCTTGATGAATTTTACAAAGTCAGATTTGCCGAATTAAAACAACGCATCCTGATCAGCGAAGCTCAGGGTTCTACCCTGACTTCTCGTTACCTGTTGAATAAAATCCAAACCAAAGTTCTCGATACCGAGCAAGAATTCGACAATCTTTATAACGACTTATTATTAGAGATGGCTCGCAATCAAATTTTCCTGATTAATGAGCGTCAACTTTCGCCTAATCAGCAAGACTGGCTGCGTTCGCATTTCAAACACCATTTGCGTCAACATGTTACCCCCATATTGATCGAACACGAAACCAATCTGGTGCAGTTTCTGAAAGATGACTACACCTACCTTGCGGTGGAAATCATTAAAGGCCATGAGACCCAATATGCGCTGCTGGAAATACCCGCCGATAAGGTCCCGCGGTTTATCAATTTGCCGGCCGAACCGCCGAGAAGACGCAAACCAATGATTTTATTGGATAATATTCTCCGTTATTGCCTGGATGATATTTTCACCGGTTTTTTCGACTACGACACGCTCAATGCCTATTCGATGAAAATGACCCGCGATGCCGAATATGATTTGGTGACGGAAATGGAGTCCAGCCTGCTGGAGCTAATGTCCTCCAGCCTGAAACAACGGCTTACCGCCGAGCCGGTGCGATTCGTGTATCAACGGGACATGCCCAACAGCATGGTGGAAATGCTGAAGGAAAAACTTGGCATCTCCTCTTATGATTCGGTTATCCCCGGCGGACGTTATCATAATTTCAAGGATTTCATCTCTTTTCCCAATGTCGGCAAAGCCAATCTGGTGAATAAACCCCAGCCGCGCTTACGGCATAACTTTTTTGAAGGATTCCGCAACAGTTTCGATGCGATACGCGAGCGCGATATCCTGCTGTACTATCCTTACCATACATTCGAGCATGTGCTGGAAATCCTCAGCCAGGCCTCCTTTGACCCAAGCGTCATCTCCATCAAGATCAATATCTATCGCGTCGCCAAGGATTCTCGCATCATCGACGCAATGATTCATGCGGCGCATAACAGTAAAAAGGTCACAGTGGTTGTCGAACTGCAGGCGCGATTCGATGAAGAGGCCAATATCCATTGGGCCAAACGTCTTACCGAAGCGGGCGTGCATGTCATCTTTTCCGCGCCGGGGCTTAAAATTCATGCCAAGCTGTTTTTGATTACCCGTCACGAAGGCGAACAAATTGTCCGTTACGCGCATATCGGTACCGGTAATTTCAATGAAAAAACCGCGCAGCTTTATACCGATTATTCTTTGATTACCGCCGATGCGCGTATCACCAATGAAGTACGCCGGGTATTCAACTTTATTGAAAACCCTTATCGTCCGGTGAGTTTCGACTATCTACTGGTGTCGCCGCAAAATTCCCGCCATATGCTTTATCAGATGATAGACCAGGAAATCGCCAATGCCCAGGCCGGCATAAAATCAGGAATAACACTAAAAATAAACAACTTGGTTGACCAAGGTCTGATTGATCGACTCTATGCCGCTTCTGGCGTAGGGGTCCGTATCCGAATACTGGTGCGCAGCATGTGCTCCTTGATTCCCGATTTGCCCGGCATCAGCGAAAATATTGAAGTCACCAGCATCGTTGATAGATACCTTGAGCATGACCGCGTCTATGTCTTTGAAAATGCGGGGGATGCAAAAGTTTACCTCTCATCTGCGGATTGGATGACCCGCAATATCGATTACCGCATCGAAGTGGCGGTGCGACTGCTGGACCCCCGGTTGAAACAGCAAGTTTTGGATATATTGGCGATCCTGTTTAGCGACACGGTAAAAGCGCGTTATATTGATGGCGAAATGACTAACCACTATGTACCGCGTGGTAATCGCCGCAAGGTCCGTGCACAGACGGCTATCTATGATTATATTAAGCGATTGGAACAAACCGGAGATCAGGCCTGACGTATGCCATTAAATAACTCGACTTCTCCCAAACCTGAAGAATTTGCGGCCATCGATCTTGGATCAAACAGCTTCCATATGGTGGTGGCCAGGGTGGTTAATGGCGCATTGCAGGTTCTAAGCCGGTTGAAACAGCGGGTGCATCTGGCCGATGGGCTGGATGCTCAAAATCGCCTGAGCGACGAGGCCATGGAACGCGGCATGAATTGTCTGGCCTTGTTCGCCGAACGCTTGCAGGGATTTCCTCCGCAACGGGTCTGTATTGTCGGAACCCATGCGTTGCGGGAAGCCATCAACTCGCAAGAATTTCTCAGCCGGGCGGCGAAAGTGATCCCCTACCCCATCGAAATCATCTCGGGTCACGAAGAGGCGCGCTTGATTTTCATGGGTGTTGAACACACCCAGTCTGAAAAGGGCCGCAAACTGGTTATCGATATCGGCGGCGGTTCCACCGAACTGGTGATTGGCGAACATTTTGAACCCATATTGGTGGAAAGCCGCCGTATGGGGTGTGTCAGTTTCGGCAATCAATTTTTTCCGGGCGGCGTGATAAGCCCGATGCATTTCCGTCGAGCCAGGCTTGCCGCCGAGCAGAAACTTGAAACGCTGGCCTGGCAATATCGTTTGGTGGGATGGAAACTGGCGCTTGGCGCCTCGGGGACAATCAAAGCCGCCTGCGAAGTGCTGGTGGAAATGGGCGAAAAAGACGGCGCCATCACCCCGGAACGCCTGCAATTGCTTTATGATAAAGTCATAAAATTCAAAAACTTCAGTTCGCTATCGCTGCCGGGTCTCTCCGAAGAGCGTAAAAGCGTGTTTGTTCCGGGATTGGCCATACTCTGTGGCATAGTGGATACCCTGGGCATTAGCGAGTTGCAGTTATCGGATTGCGCCTTGCGCGAAGGCGTTTTATATGAAATGGAAGGCCGCTTCCGGCACCAGGATATCCGTAGCCGCACCGCGCGCAGCCTGGCCGAACATTATAATATCGATAGCGATCAGGCTAAACGGGTTAGCGATACCACGGAAGAACTCTATCAACAGTGGTACGCTCAAAATGAAGAGTTGCGCAACCCGCAACTGGAAGCGTTATTGAAATGGGCGGCGCTGCTGCATGAAGTGGGTCTGGGTATCAATCATAGCGGCTTGCAGCGCCACTCCGCCTATATTCTGCAACAAACCAACATGCCCGGCTTCAATCAGGAACAACAGTTATTGCTGGCGACGCTGGTGCGTTTTCACCGCAAAGCCATTAAGCTTGAGGAAATGCCCAGCTTGAACCTGTTCAAGAAAAAACATTTTCTGCCTTGCTTGCAATTGCTGCGACTGGCCGTTTTACTCAACAATCAACGGCAGGCCACCACGCCGATGCAACTCAGGCTCACCACTGATCAGAATCATTGGGCCTTGATTTTTCCGGCCGGTTTTTTTGCTCAGAACAACCTGGTGCAACTTGATCTGGAACGGGAGCAAAGTTATTGGTCGGACGTTCCCGGATGGCAACTGGACATTAACGAAGAACCCGCATCCTGAAAGCGAATGTCTGCTCAGTGACCGAACTGCCGCGCACCGAACCCAAACCAAGCGAAGTTCGGTATCATAACTTCTTGACCTGCGTGATATTGCTTTGTGCAACGGGGCCGCTCATTCTGATAAGACCACGTTAAGCTCAGTCTTTCACGCACGCTTTGGCTGCGTCAGGGAATCGACACAGTTTTATGGTCACGAAAAATTACACCGCCATGCCTACAAAAAAACACCAAGCTCCGCAACTGGCGCAATTGCGCGAGCAAATCCTTGCACAATTACAAACCAATCGCCCATTGGTTGATAGTATTCTGGGACGAACCGATCGCTACCCGAAGGTTTCTTCCTCGACATTGTTGGATCAAACCGCTTATTTAACCCGCCTTCAACGTCAGTTGGCGCCGGCGGATTTGGCCGATTTACTGGGAATCGTGCCTTATGATCAACGCCTGGCCCTCTGGCGCCTGATTGATCATGACAAACGCGGTAAAACGCTGCTGGCGGCTTCGGAAAATATCTGGGATAGTCTGATCGACGGCACCAGTCATCTGGACATCATCAAGGCGGTCAGGCCGCTGGCGCTGCATGAGCAGGCCCGCCTGGCGCGCCATTTGCCGCGAGCGATCGTCAGTCGGCTGTTTACCGCATTGGAGCCGCAGCAACGGGCGCAGGCCAGGACCATCATGAATTTCGCCAGCGATCGCATCGGGCACTATATGGATTTCGAATTGGCTACCGTCCGTCCCGATGTCACGCTGGCCGTGGTGCAACGCTACCTTAAATGGCGAAAACCCCTGACGGACGACACCGATAAATTATTTATTGTCGATCGGCAACATAACCTATTGGGCGAACTGAGCTTGGTCGCATTGCTACTCAATCCGCCGGAAAAAAAAGTTGAGGAAGTGATGGTAATGAATACTTTCGCTTTTTTGCCGGACGATTCAGCGCAACAGGCTGCTAATGCTTTTAAGCGCTACAGTTTGCTTAGCGCCGCAGTAGTGGATACCAAGGACAAATTGATTAGCAGGGTAACAATTAAAAGTGTAGCTGAAGCGATTGCTGCCGATAATCATAGATATTGCTTTCGTCTGGGCGGCGTAAGTCCATCGGAGGATCTTTTCGCTTCAGTACAAAGCGTATTGCGTACCCGATGTTCTTGGTTGGCAATAAATCTTGGTTTGCTGTTTATCGCATCCAGGGTGATCGGGTTGTTTGAGGGGACGATAAGTACCCTGGTGTCGTTGGCTGCATTGCTGCCTATGGTCGCAACCCTTGGCGCTGACGCCGGCAAACAAACCCTGACCGTTATGATTGGGGTGTTGGCTCAACATCAGGTAGAGCGGCATAAGGTATTTTTGCTTTTATTGCGGGAACTTCGGGTGGCCGCGATCAATGGCATATTATGGGGCGGGATTATGGGATTGACGACCTGGCTAATGTATCATAATGCGCCATTAGGCGGTGTGGTCATGCTTGCCCTATTATCCAATTTACTGTTGGCAGCCTTGCTAGGCGTTTTGATACCACTTACATTGAACCGTATCGGACAGGATGTGATCCCTGCCCATTTCATGATCACTGCAATAACCACCCTCAGTGGTTTGTCGATATTTTTGGGCCTGGCAACCCTACTTTTGAAACATTAGCTGCTAGAGGCAACAAATCTTTTCAAGGGTGACGTACTATCCTACAATAAGAATAGAAAGGATATTTTTATGGATGCCAAGAAAGATAGCTCAATCCCACTTAAAAATATTTTATGTCTCATTGCAGCAATCACCTTATTGGTGTTCATATTATCGGTTTTGGGTTTAAGTCTGACACGGGTAGATAAACAGTTCTCTCCATTATGGTTTTCCTCCGCCGTACTCCTTGCCGCGTTATTTATCCTCCCCACGATCTGGTGGCCGGCGCTGTTGGCCAGTTGTATGCTGGCGTTAATTACAGCTAATCTTCTTTCCAGTACATTAGCCATTCACTTACCGTTAACATGCGTTATCCTGCTCGAAGCAGCGCTTGGCGCGGAGTTGTTGAAATACGTCTTGAATCCCTTGAATCCGCTGGATGGCATTCACAGCTGGATCAAGTTTTTTCTCATTGGCGTCATTCTAGTCCCCTTATTTGGCGCTTTCACGGCTGTTTTTTTTTACAACATACCCCAAGTTCAGTTAACTCAATTCATACTTCATTGGTTCACTTCGGCAGGCATTGGCGTTCTCACTTTGACTCCGGTAGGGATATTGTGTCGAAGGCGTAATTGGCGGCAAATGCTGAAACAAAAAAGCTGGGTTGAGATGTGCTTGATGGTATTGGTAACACTGGCCATCAGCTTTTTAGCGATGGATTATCTACCTTTCCCCTTTATATTTACTATCCTGCCATTATTGATTGGTGCCATACGATTGCCCCGTTTCGAAGCATTTGGTTTTTTTTTAATAGTAGTGATGGTGCTTTTACTCTCGCTGTCATCCGGGTTAATAAGTTTTAATCTATCCAGAGCGATAGAGTTGAATCTTTTACCCCAAATGCCATTGCTGATTATTTTAATTCCCGCCCATGCCATGGCAATGGCCATGTATGCTATTCGAGCTGAACGAAGCAACATCCTGCAAAGCGAAACTCGCTTTCGCAATGCAATGGAATATGCCACCATCGGCATGGCATTGGTTTCCCTGGAAGGCACCTGGATGCAGGTTAATAAATCCCTATGCCGTTTCCTCAAGTACACCCCTCGGCAGATGCAACGTCTTACTTTTCAGAAAATCACTCATCCCGATGATTTGACCACCGACCTCAAGCAAATCAATGCGTTGGTGAGCGGTCAAATTGATAGTTACTCTTTGGAAAAACGCTATATCCGCAGCGATGGCGAATATGTCTGGGCTCTGCTGGCCGTTTCCCTGGTAAGGAATGAACAGAATGTTCCGCTTTATTTTATTACTCAAATTGAAGACATCAACGAAATCAAAGCGAGCGAAAGCGTCAACCAGCGTTTGATGGAACGGATCAGATTGGCTAATGAAGCCGGGGGCCTGGGCATTTGGGAATGGGATATTGCGACCAATACCATGAATTGGGATAAACGCATGGCTGAAATTTATGCCTTGCCGGTGGGTCTGCCCCCCAGTTATGACTATTGGTTAGGCTGCATTGTCCCTCAAGACCAAGATCGGGCGAAAGAGTATTTCAACATTGCGCTAGAAGATCGCCAGCCTTTTTCTTTTGAGTTTCGTATAAACAATCCACATGATGACATTCGGTATATACGCATCTATGCCAATGTACTGGTGGATGAAAATAATCAGGTAGTGCGTATGCTGGGCATCAATCAGGACGTCACCAGCGAAGCCAGGCTCACTGACGCGTTGCACGAAGAGAAAGAACGCCTGCATATCACGCTGGACTCCATTGGCGATGCGGTCATTTCCGTAGATAAGGAAATGCACATAATTTTTATGAATCCCGTGGCGGAAAACATGACCGGCTGGAGTCAGGAAGAAGCCCAGGATAAGCACATCGATACCATAATGCAGCTAACGTTTGGCAATAACGGCCCTACGGTGCCAACCTTATTGCAATCGGAACTTAAGCCTCAGCATAGCGTATCCGCACTCAATCATTCCATTGTGCTGCATAGCCGTAAAGGACAGATTTTTGATATTCAGCATAATTGCACGCCGCTAAAAGATATGCAGGGGGAAATTTTAGGCGCCGTGTTGGTTATTCAGGATGTCAGCGAATCGCGTCATTTAATGCAGCAACTGAGTTACAACGCCTTGCACGATGAGCTGACCGGTCTGCCCAACCGCGCCAATTTTGCGCAAAATCTGGAACAAGCGTTGCAAACAGCAGTTGAACAAAAGCGCAAACATGCCTTGGTTTTTATTGACCTCGATCGTTTCAAAGATGTCAATGATCGAGCCGGGCATGCGGCCGGCGATGCTCTATTGCTGGAATTGGGTTTACTGATGCAGAAAAATATCCGGCAATTCGATTGTCTGGCAAGATTGGGCGGTGATGAATTCGGCATGATCCTGCCGGATTGCGCATTGCAAGACGCACAGGTACTGGTGCAACGCATCATCGCAGCGATTAATAATTACCCGTTCTATTGGGACGGCAAACTTTATACTATCGGCGGCAGTGCCGGCATTACCGCCATTACCGACCATAATTTTCGTATTAAAGAAGTGATGGCACAGGCGGATATCGCTTGTTACACCGCCAAACACAGCGGACGCGGCCAGGTTATCGTGTATGAATCCTGGCTGAAGCACCCTGAAAAGATTATCGGCCGCAAACGAGAATTCGATCGCGACCATACGCTGGAAATGCTGGAAAATAATAAGTTGGTCATTATGGCCGTTCCGGTCGCACCACCCCATATGCCGCAATCTGTCAGTTTCTACCAATTATCGGTCGCCGCCGGCCCACAGGAAAATCAAATCATCGGCCAAGATGAATTTCGTTTGCTGGCGCAAAATTATGATTTATTGTTGCAACTCGATCGCTGGTTGATTAACCAGATCCTGAAGGTATATGCCGACGCCGTAGCAGCAAAAAGATTGACGTTGGCTGTTCCTCTTTCATTGACGACGTTAGGCGATAAAACGCTAGTCTCAGAGATCATCACTGTCCTTTCACAATCACCCGCGCATACAAGTTCAACACCATTGATTATCAGCCTGGACGGCACCCATTTCATCGAACAGTACGCTGCTATTGAGCTGTCGCTAAAACAATTGCGGCAACTGGGCTGTAAGATCATACTTGATCAATTCGGCGATAATTTCACTTCGTTCAAACAATTGCCCTATGGCATCATCGATTACGTCCGATTGCCGAACCGGTTTATTCAAACGCTGCACAGTAATCCATTGGATGAAATGATGGTAACCATTATTAATGGGCATATTCACCGTCTCAATGCCCGCTCGGTCGCGGGGCCAGCCGATTTGCCTGCGTTGTTGAACAAACTCAGCCATCTTGAAATTGATCTGGCCGAGGGGGGAAGTATCAGCCATGCCATACCGCTCGCCGGTTTATTGGATAATGATTTATTGCGCACTTATTAATGCCCATTGGCACTGACGTAGACAAAAACGCCGTTGCCTGACCTGCCGCATTATTGTAAAGTCTCCGGCCTCATTGGCATGGGAAGACAATAATGATTATCGGATTCGATTATGGTACCGCCAACTGTTCAGTAGCGGTAATGGAAGGCGATCAGCCACGACTGTTGCCGCTGGAAGGGGCTTCGCCTTATATGGCGTCCATGCTTTGCGCACCCACGCGGGAAGCGGTCACGGAGTATTTACACCGTTTCTGGCAAGTGCCGGCGGGCAGTGACGAAAACCAGCAGTTGCTGCGCCGGGCGATTAACGCCAACCGGGAAGACGATATCATTCTCACCGATGAAAGCCTGCAATTCGGCCAACGCGCCTTGGCCAATTACATTGCCGATCCCGAAGAAGTTTATTTCGTCAAATCGCCCAAATCCTTTCTTGGCGCCAATGGTCTCAAACCGCAACAGATAGCCCTGTTTGAAGATTTGGTCTGCGCCATGATGCGCCATATCAAACAATTGGCGGAAACCAGTCTGACAGCACCCATTACCCAAGCCATGATCGGTCGGCCGGTGAATTTCCAAGGCACTGGCGGCGAGGATGCCAACCGGCAGGCGCAAAATATCCTTGAACGGGCAGCCAAACGCGCCGGTTTCTCACAAGTCGCTTTCCAGTTTGAACCCGTGGCGGCGGGACTTGATTTCGAAGCCACGCTCACCGAGGAAAAAATTGTACTGGTAGTGGATATCGGCGGCGGCACCACCGATTGCTCGTTATTGCTAATGGGCCCGGAATGGATCAAACAACGGGACCGCCAGCAGAGTCTGTTGGCGCATAGCGGCTGCCGGGTTGGCGGTAATGACCTGGATATCATGCTGGCGTTCAAACACCTGACGCCAAACCTTGGCATGGGCGGCATGTCGGCCAAGGGGCTGGCGTTGCCCGCATTACCCTTTTGGCAGGCGGTGGCGGTCAATGATATTCCGGCGCAAAGCGAATTTTACAGCACCGGCAATGAACGGTTCCTGCGGGAAATGATCCGCGACGCCGCCGACCCTGAGTTGACCCGTGGCTTATTGCAAGTCTACCAGCAACGGCTGGGATATCGTCTGGTGCGCAGTGCGGAAGAAAGCAAAATCGCCCTTTCTACCGAGGCTCAGACGCAGGTATCGATGGATTTTATCCGTCACGGCATGGCTGTCGATATTCGCCAGGAAGAACTGGAAGAAGCACTCCGGCAACCGGTAAGCCGGATATCGCAACAGGTGGAAGACGTACTGGCGCAAAGCGGCGTGCCGCGGCCCGATGTGGTATACCTTACCGGCGGCAGCGCGCGTTCGCCCTTGCTGCGGCTGGCATTGGCTCGCTGCCTGCCGGGTATTCCCCTAACCAGTGGCGATGATTTCGGTTCGGTGACCGCCGGACTTGCGCGCTGGGCGCAGCGGCAATTTACTGAGTAATCAACAAACCCTGTCCCAGAATAAAATCGATCAACGTTTCCAGCCCCTGGCCGGTTTTGAGGTTGGTGAACGCCCAAGGACGTTTGCCGCGCATGCGTCCGGTATCCGCCGCCATCACTTCCAGGGATGCGCCCACATACGGCGCCAAATCAATCTTGTTGATCACCAGAAAATCCGATTTGGTAATGCCCGGTCCGCCTTTGCGCGGGATCTTCTCCCCTTCGGCCACATCAATGACATAAATAGTCAAATCCGCCAGTTCCGGACTGAAAGTGGCGCTCAGGTTATCGCCGCCGCTCTCGACGAACACAATATCCAGATCGCCAAACTTCCGGGCCAAATCCTCCACCGCCGCCAGGTTCATCGAGGCATCTTCCCGAATGGCCGTATGCGGGCAGCCGCCGGTTTCCACCCCAACGATACGATCAGCGTCCAGCGCGCCGGCTTCGGTTAAAATACGCTGGTCTTCCTTGGTATAAATATCATTGGTGACCACCGCCAACTGATAGCGATCCCGCAAAGACTTGCACAGCGCTTCAAGCAAAGCGGTTTTACCCGAACCGACCGGACCGCCGACACCGACACGTAAAGGTTGTTTATAGTTTTGCATCATAGTTTCCTAAGGGATTGCATATGGATAACGACGCCTGCTGTCAGTCAAGAACGGAACAACCGGGTGTATTGGCTTTCATGGCAAGAAGATGCAATCGCCTGAAGCGGATAACCACCGCCCAATTCATCATCCTCCAGAGCCAGAGCCGTCGTCAGCGCCTCGGGCAAAGCGACCGATAACTCGCACAGCAGGCTTTGTGCTTTCTGTTGGCCGAAAGGCACTAATTTAAGCCCCGCCATAACACTGCTTTCAAGCCAATTATACCCATAACCCAGCGCCAGCTCGTGCACGGGAATCTCCCATCGATATCCCAGCCAGGCCATACCCGCCAGTTGGCACTGGCTCAAAGCCGGTTGCCATGACGGGGGCAACGCCAGGTCGGGCCATTGGTCAATCAAGCGCAGTAATGCCTGACCTCGTTGCCGTTCTTCGGCGCGCAACTCCGCCGTCTCGCGATTAGCCAGTAAAAAATCGCTCCAACGAGTGAATTGTTGACTGTCATCCGTAGCACAGGCGCGATACAAACGAAGCAATACCGGCCAGTCGATATAGCATAAGGTCTCATCAATGATTTGCCGCTGCCAGCGGATAAAGTCCTGATCCGACCCGATCCAGCCGGTCTCCACCGCGAACTCCAGGCCCTGGGAATAGGTAAATCCCCCCACGGGCAGAGTGGGACTGGTTAATTGCAACAAACGCAACAAGCCTATCGCGTTTAGCATGTCAGTGCTGATGTTGATGCGGCGCGCTTTGATAAGCGCCGGCTTCGGGTTCAAACGGCGCCTGTTCCGTGGTGACGGCCACGCCCAAACCGCGGACCATATCATCCAGCACATGGTCATGTTGATAACGCAGCCAGCCCTGTTCTATCTGCAACGGGACATGACGATTGCCCAGGTGATAACACACTTTCGCCAGCAGCAGAGGATCGTCGATGGACACCCTGGAAACGGTTTCAGGCGCAGCCACCACCAACACCGTTTCGCTGCCATCCTCAGTGGTCAGCAACTCGCCGCCCCGTATTATCTGCCCGCGCGGCAACATCAAACCTGCCGCACGGCCGTCATCCAATGTCACTTGCGCCCGGCTTTTCAGCCGGGTATCAAGATCAATGGTCAGCGTAGCGGTGGCTTCATGGGCATGATCCTGACGTTTGGTTAACACTATCATCCTGTTTCCCTGTCCTAGTTAAAAAAGAAAATAACGTTGCGCCATCGGCAGGATGGTGGCGGGTTCACACGTCAGTAATTGTCCATTGGCCCTAACCTGATAGGTTTGCGCATCCACATCAATGGTCGGTTGCCAATGATTATGGATCATATCGGACTTTCTGACTTGCCGGCATGCTCGCACTTCACCGAGCAAACTGGCCAATCCCAGCCGTCCGGCTAAACCGTTGGCCATGGCCGCCTGGGATAAAAAGGTCATGCGCGTCGCATGACGGGCGCCGCCCAGCGCGCCGAACATCGGCCGGTAATGAACCGGCTGCGGCGTGGGAATCGAGGCATTGGCATCGCCCATCGGCGCCATGGCAATCATGCCGCCTTTGATAATCAGGCTGGGTTTGACGCCGAAAAACGCAGGCGACCAGAGCACCAAATCCGCCAGTTTGCCGGGTTCGATTGACCCGACCTCATGGGAAATACCATGGGTAATAGCCGGATTGATGGTGTATTTGGCGATATAACGTTTCACCCGGAAATTATCGTTACGATCGGTGTCGGGCGCCAGCGGGCCGCGCTGCACCTTCATTTTATGCGCGGCTTGCCAGGTACGCAGAATCACTTCGCCGACCCGTCCCATGGCCTGTGAATCGGACGACAGCATGGAAAAGGCGCCCAGATCGTGCAGAATATCTTCCGCCGCGATGGTTTCCCGGCGAATGCGCGATTCGGCGAACGCCACGTCCTCCGCGATACCGGCGTCCAGATGATGACAAACCATCAGCATATCCAGATGTTCATCAATGGTATTGATGGTGTAGGGCATGGTGGGGTTGGTGGATGACGGCAGGATATTGGCGTAACCGCAAACCTTGATGATATCCGGAGCATGGCCGCCGCCCGCGCCTTCGGTATGGTAAGTATGGATAGTCCGATCGCCGATGGCCGCCAGGGTGTCCTCGACGAATCCGGCTTCATTAAGCGTATCCGTATGGATAGCGACTTGCACATCATATTCGTCCGCCACGCCGAGACAACAATCGATCGCCGCCGGTGTCGATCCCCAGTCTTCGTGCAACTTCAGGCCGATGGCGCCGGCTTCTACCTGTTCAGCCAACGCTTCGGGACGGGAAGCATTGCCTTTGCCGGTAAAACCGATATTCACCGGCAATGCGTCGGCGGCCTGCAGCATCCGCGCCAGATACCAGGGACCCGGCGTACAGGTGGTGGCATTGGTGCCGGCGGCCGGCCCGGTGCCGCCGCCAATCATGGTGGTGATACCGGAACAGATGGCTTCTTCCACTTGCTGGGGGCAGATAAAATGAATATGGCTGTCAATGCCGCCGGCGGTGACGATTTTACCTTCCGCCGCCACGATTTCAGTGCCGGGGCCGATAGCGATGGTGACCCCGGGTTGCACATCCGGATTACCGGCTTTACCGATACCGAGGATACGGCCGTCTTTAACGCCGATATCCGCTTTAACGATACCCCAGTGATCGATGATCAGCGCATTGGTCAGCACCAAGTCGGCGCAAAATGCCGAGGTCATCTGCCCTTGTCCCATGCCGTCGCGAATCACCTTGCCGCCGCCGAATTTCACCTCTTCGCCATACAGGGTGAAATCTTTTTCAACTTCAATCCACAGTTCGGTATCCGCCAGCCTGATCCTATCGCCCAGGGTAGGACCGAACATTTCCGCATAGGCGCGACGTGAAATTTTACTCATGAATGCTGCTCCAGTTTGCCCATGATCTCGCCGCGAAAGCCATACACTTCGCGTTTGCCATCGTACGCCACCAAGGTGACGTCCCTCGACTGGCCAGGCTCGAAACGCACCGCGGTGCCAGCGGCGATATCCAGCCGAAATCCGCGCGTCGGCGCGCGATCGAAATGCAAGGCTGGGTTCACTTCGAAGAAATGATAGTGGGAACCGACCTGTACCGGTCGATCGCCGTGATTGGCAACTGTCACCGTGACGCATTGGCGGCCGGCATTCAGTTCAATATCGCCATCGGCGATACGCATTTCACCTGGGATCATGATGCGCCTCCTGTCAGATTATAGGATTATGTACGGTCACCAATTTTGTACCGTCCGGGAAAGTGGCCTCAACTTGCACATCGGCGATCATTTCCGGCACGCCTTCCATAACATCAGCGCGGGTCAGCACCTCGCGACCGGTACTCATCAATTCCGCCACGTTCAAACCATCGCGCGCGCCTTCTAGAATAGCGGCGCTGATTAACGCCACCGCTTCCGGGTAATTCAATTTAAGGCCGCGCGCGCGCCGGCGTTCCGCCAGCAGCGCCGCGGTAAACAACAGCAATTTATCTTTCTCTCTCGGGGACAGTTCCATATTTTCTCCTTAGGTCGCCCAGATACGCGGCAGAACCGCCTCGCGTCCCACAATCGCGGGGCGCAATAGAATCCAAAGCTGGTGCAATATCCGCTGTAGGCGCTGATTATCATCGTCCAGCAGACGCACCAGCAGCAAATGATCAAACAATGTCGCGCCGGCAGCCGGCGAACCGCTAGCGTCAAGCCATTGCCGGACCCGGTCCAACTGCTCATCGCTCGCCGGACTGGCGAAAAATGTCGCGGCGAGGGGCCATTCGCCCACTTTGTCCAGCCGGCCGCCGGCAATGCGCAAACGTTCGTACAGGCCGGGTGAATCCGGCAGATTAATGCGCAACAATGAATTCAATGTGCCGCTGTGAAACCGCTCGGCATTGGCCGGCCGGCCGAGACAAAATGTTTCGAAACCCAGTAACTTCGCCCCGGCGCGTAAAGTGAATTCACTTTGTATCGTTACCTGGCATGCCGGGAAAAGAATATTTCCCTGCGGCAGCCATTCCAGGATGCTGCCCTCGGCCAACTCGAAGTATTGCGTCAGGCGCGCCATCTCGCCGCCGCTGCGATAAAATTTCGTGGCCCCCGGCATGGTCATCAGCGCATGGCTGTCTCGCCCAAGGTTTACCATAAGTTCCAACTGATCGCCGCCCACTACGCCGCCCGGCGGATGCAGCAAATAGATATGGGGACAGTCCGCCTCGGGGTAAAAGGCCCGCTGCACAGTTAAAGGTCCGCTATGGCGGCATTTGGACATTACGGTACGATCATCGCGGCGTTCAAATCCAAGCTCAAGCCGCCCCAACCAACCAGTGGCTGGTTCGACAATCGGCCCGCCGTTGAGAAAATCCTCTGCCATAAACTTCCTTGCCTGACGGTAGCTTATTGTTTTTCAGGCCTGGCGCCATGCCCGGCAAATGTTGTGTTCTGTATCTGTATCATAGCAATTTTTGCGCCAAGCCCCCCGGCGGCATAGCCCGCGAGAGTAATGAACTAAGCTGGTGACGCCATCGCACCATTATGTGGCAATCACTGATTTTCGCACCCGATTGACGCAAAAACCCAACCAAGCATCGCGCCAGGATAATACAAACCGGAATAACCCAAAACCACGCCACAGCCAAGCTAAAACGGATGATGGTGAAGGGGGAGGTCAATTAACAAGCATTCGTATGCATCCGTATTTTAAATTTCAACTCAGTCTAAAATACCGAAAAAGGGGCCATGGCGAGTTTATTCCAACAAAAATGCACAAGAAATTTATTTCTAATATCAATGGCATTTTTATTTTACACCTGACAGGCAAATCGCATATTTCTGTTACTTCGAATACTAAGTTTTTTATTATTTACCCTTTATTGAAAAAATCGCCGCTATTCGGACTTATTACATTTCCCGGCAAAGCGCTGATAAAACACACCCCGCCCGTCGGTTGTGTTTTCCACAGATGGGCGTGACTAGACCATTGCCGGTCAGTTAATGCAACGTTTATTGCCAGGCGCTTTCCTGTTCCAATAATCGGTAATCCTCATCGCTAAGGCGCAATTCCGCCGCCTTGGACAACTCTTTAAGCTGATCAATGGAAGTCGCGCTGGCAATCGGCGCGGTGATGCTTGGCCGTTTGATTTGCCAGGCCAAAGCCACCTGCGACGGCGTGGCGTGGTAACGTTCGCTGACGGCATCCAGCGCAGCCAAAATACGCAGACCGCGCGGATTCAGATACTTAGCGATAGCGCCTTCTCCGCGCCGGCTTTTGGCCGCATCTTCTTTAGCGCGATATTTTCCTGACAGAAAACCGCTGGCCAGCGCGTAGTAATTGATCACGCCCACGCCATGCTCAGTCACCACCGGCTCCAAATCCTGTTCGTACTGCTGGCGATCGTAAAAATTATATTCCGGCTGCAGGGTTTCATAACGCGCAAGTCCGTGCCGCTCGCTGATTTGCAATGCCTCGGCCAAACGCGCTCCGCTATAATTGGACGCGCCGATCGCTCTGACCTTGCCTTCTTTAATCAAGGCATCGAAAGCCGTGAGCGTTTCTTCCAACGGGATGCCGGGATCGTCTTTATGAGATTGGTACAAATCGATATAGTCGGTTTGCAGCCGGCGCAACGATGCCTCCACGGCTTGTTTAATATAGGCGGCGGACAGGCCTTTTTTAGCCTCGCCCATCGGATTGCCCACCTTGGTGGCGATAATGACCTTATCCCGCTTGCCGCTTTTTTTCAGCCAGTTGCCGATGATGGTCTCCGACTCGCCGCCCTGGTTGCCCTCTACCCAGGCGGAGTAAACATCCGCGGTATCAATGAAATTGAGTTGCTGTTCCAGCAGGGCATCCAGAATGTTAAACGACGTGGCCTGATCAACGGTCCAGCCGAAGACGTTGCCGCCAAAAACCAGTTTGGGGATGACAATTCCGGACCGGCCGAGTGTTCTCGTTTCCATGCTGTCTCCTATTGATGTCAAAATTCAACAAATACGCGATATTGTCCTGATTAAGTCCAATGTAGCAAAGAGCCGCGTTTTGATCATAGGAAAATCCCTTCCCCCTGGTCTAACCTCCATAGTTCCTCCATCTTTAACACCGGCTGGCTGGCTAAAATGATGATCAACTTGCTTTTTTCGGGTAACAATAAGGCACCGTTGTTATTCACCCTTGGCAACGCTCGATGGTCAGACGCATTGATCCGGCTCCGCGCTGTTTTTTTTCCGCTTTATTTATCCTTGAACAAGAGTAACGATTGTATGCGATGGCTCCTTTTTCACCACCACACCGCGACCGCCGAACCGCGTCCTTCCGCGTCGGTGCATTGGCAATTGTGGACTGTCGCCTTTGGCTTTTTTATGCAGACGCTGGATACCACCATCGTCAATACCGCCCTGCCATCCATGGCAAAAAGCCTGAATGAAAATCCGCTGCATATGCATTCGGTGATTGTCTCCTATGTATTGACAGTGGCGATGATGTTGCCCGCCAGCGGCTGGCTGGCCGATAGGTTCGGCGTCAAGAAAGTTTTTTTCAGCGCCATTTTGCTGTTTTCACTGGGATCTTTGCTCTGCGCCCGTTCCACTACGCTGCATGAACTGGAAATGGCGCGGGTTATCCAGGGCATAGGCGGCGCGATGATGGTGCCGGTCGGGCGTTTGACCGTGATGAAAATAGTCCCTCGCTCCCAATACATGGCGGCAATGGCTTTCGTCACCATGCCCGGCCAGGTCGGGCCGCTGCTGGGTCCGGCCCTTGGCGGTTTTTTGGTGCAATACGCCAGTTGGCATTGGATTTTTTTAATCAATTTACCAGTCGGACTGATCGGCGCAGTCATTACCTGGCTGCTGATGCCCAATTACCGCATGCCCACCCGCGGCTTCGACCTGTTGGGTTTTGTGCTGCTGGCGATGGGCATGGCCACGCTGACCCTGGCGTTGGGCGGGCGCCGGAGCCTGGATCTGGACGCTATTTATATCGCCTTGTTATCGATCATCGGCATAGCGTCGTTATTCGGCTATTGGCGGCATGCCAAACATAATGAAAATGCGCTGTTTAATCTGCGCCTCTTCAATACGAAAACCTTCTCAATCGGCTTGCTTGGCAGCCTGTTAGGCAGAATCGGCAGCGGGATGCTACCGTTTATGACGCCGCTGTTTTTACAATTGGGCATCGGATTTACGCCGTTTCACGCCGGGCTGATGATGATCCCGATGGTAATAGGCAGCATGGGCACCAAGCGCATGATCGTCCGTATTGTCAATCGTTTCGGCTACCGCAACGTACTGACCGGCTCGACGCTGGCGCTGGCGGTGGTCAATCTGCTATTCCCGCTGGTGGCCTTGCTTGGCTGGACGTATGCTATCCCGGTGGTGCTGTTTTTCCAGGGGGTGGTTAATGCCATGCGCTTTACCACCATGAATACCTTGACCTTGAAAGACCTGCCGGACACGTTGGCCAGCGGCGGCAACAGTTTGTTGTCGATGGTAATGCAATTATCCATGAGTCTTGGCGTCACAACCGCGGGTATTCTGTTAGGCCTGTTTGTCGGGACGCATGCGCCATCGACCATCGGCAATATGCATGGCGTATTTATCGGAACCTATCTCTGCATGGCGCTGGTTATCGCCTTGCCGGCGCTGGTTTTCGCCAAGGTCCCCCCTGATAGTTCACAAAACGCCTCATTGACGCAAAACGAAAATGACGAGTGAAGAGGCTCCTATGAAATTCGGTATAACCGCCAAACTGTTTCTCGCCATTTTTGCCACCTGTATGCTGGTGGTGATTACCATGCATTGGGGGGTAAGGCTAAGCTTTGAACGCGGCTTTATCGATTATATCAAGCGCAGCAACAATCAGCGGATTGTCCTGCTGAGCAATGCCCTGACCGAGCAATACCAGACCCATGGCGATTGGGGATTTCTGCGGAATAATGAACGATTTGTCCTGCAATTGCTGCGATCTTTCGAACAGAACCCCGACGAAGGAAGGAACTACCCCCCCCATGGACTGCGCACGCAAATCTGGGTAGTGGATGCGGAAATGCATAAATTGGTGGGTCCCGACGGCCCGCTGCCCGACGAAGGACCGCGCCGGGCCATTACGGTCAATAATGAAGTGGTGGGTTGGGTCATGTCGACGCCGGTGGAACGATTGACGCGGGCGGCGGATATCAGTTTCGACGCCCAACAACGGCGTACCAGTTGGCTGATAGTGGCGCTGGTCGGATTTATCGCGGCGGCGGTGGCTTGGTTAACCGCGCGCGGGTTGCTGGCGCCGGTTAAAAGACTGGTTATGGGCACCCATCAATTAGCGGCCGGCAATTTTTCCGCCCGCGTCATGGTCGACAGCCGGGATGAGCTTGGGCGTTTGGCCAGCGATTTTAACCGGCTCGCCATGTCATTGGAAAAAAACGATACCATGCGGCGGGAATTCATGGCCGATATCTCTCATGAATTACGTACGCCTCTGGCCATCCTGCGCGGCGAACTCGAAGCATTGCAGGACGGCGTGCGAAAGGCTACCCCCGACTCGCTGGCGTCGTTACAGGGGGAAGTGCTCATCTTGACCAAACTGGTGGACGATTTACATCAATTATCGCTGTCTGATTCCGGCGCTCTGGCCTATCGCAAGAGCCGGGTGGACGTTATCCATCTTTTGCAAATCGCGGTGGCGGCCTGCCGGGAGCGTTTCCATCTCCAGGGAATCAGCCTCTCGCTTGCGCTGCCCGAGCAAGCGATGGTTTTTGGCGATCCTGACCGTTTAACACAACTGTTTCATAATCTGATCGAAAACAGCCTGCGCTATACCGACGCGCCAGGGCGATTGGTCATCAGCGGCCTGGTGCAAGGCAACTTCCTGACCTTGCGCTGGCAGGATAGCGCCCCGGGCGTGGCTAACGAGCAATTGGGCAAGATTTTTGAGCGTTTCTACCGAACCGAAGGTTCGCGTAATAGGGCCAGCGGCGGATCCGGGCTGGGATTGCCCATCTGCCTGAATATCGTCGAAGCGCATGGCGGCACGCTATCCGCCTCACATTCGACTTTAGGCGGTTTACAATTAGCGGTAGTATTACCGCTGGATTCACGACCAGTCAGGCCCCTATGACCGAACATGACGCGTTGCCGCTAACCATTTTGATTGTGGAAGACGAGCCCAAGCTAGGACAACTGTTGGTTGATTATCTTCAGGCGGCCGATTTTCAGACCCACTGGCTGACACGGGGCGACCAGGTGCTGGACTATTTGCATCAGGCGCCGCCGGCGCTGATTTTGCTGGATCTCATGTTGCCCGGCCAGGATGGGCTTACGGTGTGCCGCGATATACGCCGCTTCTCCGATGTTCCCATTGTCATCATGACCGCCAAGACCGAGGAAATAGACCGGTTGTTGGGTTTGGAGATCGGCGCTGATGATTATATCTGTAAGCCTTACAGTCCTCGCGAAGTCGTGGCCCGCGTTAAAGCCATTATTCGCCGCAGTTACCGCCCGCTTACCGCTCCGCCCGCGCCCAGCCCGCTGCTGATAGATGAAAACCGGTTCAAAGCCAGTTATCGTTCATTACCGCTGGATCTTACCCCAGCAGAGTTTCGGTTGTTGAAAATACTGGCCAGCGAACCAGGTAAAGTCTTTTCGCGCGAAACACTGCTTAATCAACTTTACGATGACTATCGGGTGGTCACCGATCGCACTATCGACAGCCATATCAAAAACCTACGGCGCAAGCTGGAAAGCCTGGCGGATGATGTGGCTTTCATCCGTGCGGTTTACGGCATGGGGTACCGGTGGGAAGCTGAGGCTTGTGAGATAATTTAACCGATTCAGCCACGGTGGATTTGCTGGTCATATTCTATACTGTCTGAAGCGAGCAAGCATGACGTAAAGCGGAATATGAAGGAGGACAACATGGCAACCATACATTACGAGCTGCAAAAAGTGAGAAATGGACACTTTTATTTCAAACTTAAGGGAATCCATGGTGAAGACATTCTCTCCAGCGAAACGTTCTCAAGCAAAGCGTCAGCAGAGAATGCCATCACCTTCGCCCGTTATAATGCTCCGGACGAAAAAAACTACGAGCTTAAGCAGAGTACCGATGAACGCCGCTATTTTGTTTTGCGGGGAAAAAATTATCAAATCCTCGGATTAAGCGGTCCATACAGTTGCGATTCCGACGCTCGTCGCGGAATAAAAGAAGCCATGGAATGCGCAGCAACAATGGAGATCATGGATTTGACGTCCTGATGGACTTCGTGCCGGCGCCTTTCCCCTCTGGGTGCCGGCGCGAAGCTGCAACCTGACTCCCCTCTCGCCGCTTTTTTTGCTGATTTTTTCCCCGCCAAGGTCTAGAATCCTGTTCCTTGCCGCCCGCCTCCGGGCAGACTGACTTGATATCAGACGAGATTTAACATGTTGACTCCTGAATTGCTTTCTCCCGCCGGTTCATTGAAAAATATGCGTTACGCCTTCGCTTATGGCGCCGATGCCGTTTACGCCGGCCAGCCTCGTTATAGCCTGCGGGTTCGCAACAATGAATTTAATCATCAGAATTTAGCCATCGGCATTAACGAGGCGCATGAACAGGGCAAGAAATTTTATGTCGTGGTCAATATCGCCCCGCATAACGCCAAGCTCAAAACCTTTATCCGTGATCTGCAGCCGGTGATTGAAATGGCGCCCGATGCGCTGATCATGTCCGACCCGGGCTTGATTATGTTGGTCCGCCAATCTTTTCCCGCCATGCCGATCCACTTGTCGGTACAGGCTAATGCGGTCAACTGGGCTACGGTGAAATTCTGGCAACAGGCCGGACTGTCCCGCGTCATTTTATCCCGCGAGTTATCGTTGGAAGAAATCGCCGAAATACGCCAGCAGGTGCCGGAAATCGAACTGGAAGTTTTTGTCCACGGCGCGCTATGCATGGCTTACTCCGGTCGCTGCCTGCTGTCCGGCTATCTTAACAAACGCGATCCTAACCAGGGCGCCTGCACCAATGCCTGTCGCTGGGAATACAAAGTCCAGCCGGGAAAAGAGGACGACATCGGCAATATCGTCCATCAATATGAACCGATCCCGGTCAATACCATTGAACCGACCCTGGGCATCGGCGCGCCGACCGACAAAGTATTCATGATCGAGGAAACCCAGCGCCCCGGCGAATTTATGACCGCCTTCGAGGACGAGCACGGTACTTATATTATGAATTCGAAGGATCTGCGCGCGGTCGCTCATGTCGATCGTCTGACAGCTATGGGAGTCCATTCGCTGAAAATCGAAGGACGGACCAAATCCTTCTATTACTGCGCCCGCACGGCCCAGGTCTATCGCCGGGCGATAGATGACGCCGTGGCCGGCAAGCCCTTTGACCCGACGCTGCTTGCGACCCTCGAAGGCCTGGCGCATCGCGGTTATACCGAAGGTTTTCTACGCCGCCATAACCATGAAGATCAGCAAAACTATGAATACGGTTATTCGGTATCGGACAAGCAGCAATTTGTCGGCGAGTTCACCGGCGCCCTGCGCGATGGTTTAGCTGAAGTGGCGGTGAAAAATAAATTTTCCGTCGGCGATAAGGTCGAGCTGATGACGCCGCAAGGCAATATCACCTTCAAGCTGGAGCGGATCGTCAATAGCAAAGGCCTTGACGCCGAGGTTGCTCCCGGCGATGGACATATCGTGTACCTGCCGGTTCCACAGAATATCGAGTTGAATTTTGCGATTTTACTGCGCAATTTGGTCGGCGCCACGACCCGTAATCCACATATGAATACAAATGTTACTGTCCAGCCGCTTTGACGTTACAAAATAAGTGGAAGTTAGAATTGGGTCACAATACGCCATAGCGCCAACGGGTATCATCCGTTTGCTGAAACCAAACGAACAATAATGACCCAGCTACACCAGGAACCACCTCTTTCGCCAGCTCATCCTCCCTTGAGCTGGCTTTTTATTGTCCGCTGGAAAACAAATCAGATTTTGCACCTAACACACCGTTATTCGACCTGTGTCGCTCGACATTTCAGCCGTTGGCATTAGTATTGATTCTATAAGGTCGCGGGTTAATCTTCCGCAAACGCGACGAGGCTTCTCAAATCAATACCAAGGAGCAGTATTGATGGAATCGGACCGATCCCCCAGACCCGCGTCATTGATTATTTTGAACGGTAAAAATGCCAGTAACGAGGAACTACGGCAAGCGGTACAAGAACAACGTCAGGCAGGTTATCCTGTGCACGTTCGGGTTACCTGGGAGCATGGCGATGGGCAGCGATATGTCCAGGAAGCGGTTAGCCTGGGCGTACAAACCGTTATCGCCGGCGGCGGCGATGGCACTTTGAACGAAATCGCCCGATCATTGGCACTTTTGCCGCCGGCACAACGGCCCTGCCTGGGGATTCTGCCGTTGGGCACCGCCAATGATTTTGCTCTGAGCTGCGCAATCCCCGCCCGGTTGGACCATGCGCTATCCTTGGCTATTCTTGGCAAAGCCACCGCTATCGATCTGATCCAGGTTAACCGCGACCATTATTTTATCAATATGGCTACCGGCGGGTTTGGCACCCGTATCACCACCGAGACGCCGGCAAAACTCAAATCGGTGCTGGGCGGCGCGTCTTATGTCGTTCATGGTTTGCTGAACATTGACCGTCTGACAGCTGATGAGTGCGTCATCCGTGGACCGGATTTCACTTGGGCTGGGAAAGCAGTGGTGATAGGTATCGGCAATGGCAGGCAGGCAGGCGGCGGTCAGGCGTTATGCCCTAACGCGCTGATCAATGACGGCAAATTGCAGCTGCGTATTTTCGCCGCCAATGAATTATTGCCCATTCTGCTCAATAGCCTCACCGACAACGAGAAAAATCCCCATATCATCTCCGCTGAATTACCCTGGCTGGAAATTCGCGCCCCGCATGAAATGACATTCAATCTGGATGGCGAACCGCTAACCGGCAAAAAATTTATGATTAGCGTATTACCGGCGGCGCTCAGTTGCCGATTGCCTCCACAATGTCCTTTACTGGAATAACAAATTTCGTTCAATAGCATTGGGCCTTTGATCTCGCGCACAATATTGGCAGTCAATGCATACAGGAGAGGAATTTGTATAACAACTTAGGATAATCTCTGTGCCAAATAGACGACCCAGGAAACCATGATGCAAGTATTTTCACCTGATCTCGCCGCGCCGAAAACACTTTATTACAGTGCCAACGAAACGCATCCTTTATCAACAGTGGAAGTCAAAAACCTATGCGCCATGGTTGATGACCTGAAACTCACCGAAAGCGACAAAGAGCATTATGTCACTGGCTGGATGGGGGAGCACAGCGTGGTGGTGATACACAATTATCATGAAAAACGCGGCACCTCAAACGGCTTTGTGCTGACCAAAGAAAATCAGTACCGCCTCAGTGTGCAATCTATCGCTTTCAATATACCCAAAATGATTTTATGGTTTTCGCTGCGCCGCAATCCACGGGAAATCACGCTGATAACCTATGATTCCCTGGGTGAAACGCGCAGTCCGATCATCCAATTTCGCAATATCCTCGACAAGCCGCTTAAAACCCGGTTGGAACAGGACTGGCGGGACTTGAACGACTATATCGGCATGGCGTGCTGGCAATTGGAAAACGGCCGTCCCTTGTGGCAACAAATAGAACGAACCGCTACCCCGGCGGCGTTGAGCGAATGGGCCAACGCACCGATTTTCAGCGAGAAACGTCTGCAAAAAGACGGCCAGTTTGAAGGATTCTGGTCCGGCAATATCTTCATCGCTCGTTGTCAAAAGCCTTACCCGGCATTGCAGTTAGTGTGGCGCAATGAAGAAAACCAGATACAACCGGGGTACATTTATACGGCGATCCCGGATAAAAACGGCGGCGATCTGACGTTGGCGCTGCGGATCCGACCACACCGCAGCGAAACCCATTACTCGTTGAATGCGTTTGACGCCCGCCATTTGCAGTATGCCGGCTCGCTACTCAGTCTTGCTGAAGGAATACTTGCCGGTATGTCACCACCACTGGTGGAAATGATGAACCGGCCCGATCCCTTGCCCGACCTCTAAATCATCGGCATGCAACAGCGCCTGCTGCAACCAGGCTTTAGCCGCCTGCAGTGTTTGCGCCCAGTCGCCGTAAAGCGGACGCAACGCTGCCAGCGCGGCGGAAAGCGTGCAACCGGTGCCATGGGTATGCTTGGTGACTACCCGTAGCGCGTCGAAGCGTTGCTCACTGTCGGCGGTAATCAGCCAATCGGGGCTGGAATCGCTATGCAAATGGCCGCCTTTCATCACCACCGCCTGGCAACCGAATTCGAGTAATGCCCGACCCTGTTCCCGCATTTGCCGCTCGCTGGTGGCTACAGGACATTCAAGCAATGCCGCCGCTTCCGGTAGGTTCGGCGTAATGACCGACGCCAACGGCAACAACAGTTCACGCAAGGCCGCCACTGCATCCGGGGCTAATAGAAAATCGCCGCTTTTCGCTACCATGACCGTATCCAGCACCAGGAACGGCACCGGGTATTGCCGCAGTTTTTCCGCCACTATCTGTACGATGCCGGTCTGCCCCAACATCCCTATTTTGGCGCTATCGATACGGATATCGCTCAATACCGAATCCATTTGTTGACCGACGAATTCAGGCGTGATGGGGTAAATCGATTGCACTCCACGGGTATTTTGCGCCACCAGCGAGGTAATTACCGTGGTGCCATAGGCGCCAAGCGCCGAAAATGTTTTCAGATCGGCCTGGATACCCGCGCCCCCGCTGGGGTCGGTACCGGCAATGCTCAGCAGATTTTTGATGTCGCTCATTGCAGATCTTCCCCCCGCAGAAGGTAAAGCTTATCGAGAAAGCCCGCGACAAAACTGCCGGGCCCCGCCACTTGTTCGGCGGTTAATCGCCCTGCGCGCGCCATAACCCGGCAAGCGGCGGCGACATGCTGCAATTTATCCCCCGGCAGAGCGCAAAAAGCCGCCACCACCGCCGACAATGAACAACCGGTTCCCGTGACGCGAGTCATTAAGGGATGACCATCGGTCACTGACCAGACCCGTTCCCCGTCGGTAACAAAATCCACCCGACCGGTGACCGCCACCAGCGTTTGATGGTTGGCAGCCAGTTTTTTGGCGGCGGGCAACGCTTGCAGGGAATCATCGGCGCTATCGACGCCGCGTCCCAGTGCCGGTTCCCCCGCCAAGGCCAAAATTTCGGAAGCATTGCCTCTGATTGCGGTGGGGTGTAATGCCAGCAGGCGTAACGCAAACTCAGTACGATAAGTCAACGGCCCCACCGCCACCGGGTCAAGCACCCATGGCGTGCCGGCCTGATTAGCGGACTCAATGGCGGACAGCATGGCTTCCGATTGGCTTTGGCATAGCGTGCCGATGTTCACCAGCAAGGCGCTGGCCATCGCACTGAACTGCGCCGCTTCTTGCGGCTCGACCACCATTGCCGGCGCAGCGCCAAGCGCCAGCAAAGTGTTGGCGGTAAAAGCCTGTACAACTTCATTGGTTAAACAATGTACCAATGGGGCATGCTGACGTAGCAAGTCGAGAGATGCGGCTGCGGTCAGTCCTGGAAACTCGATAGGTTGGATAGTCATTTTTTCCCCTGCCGGCGTTCAAGAAGACGGACCCGGTAAAAGGGAGACCGCGACTTCCCTACGCTGGCATAATCCAGATCAGGTGATACCCTTCAGCTTTCAAGCCGCAGCATGTTGGCTGCAACTCGCCCTCTTTAGGGTATATGCGGGTTTGTTCTCAGTCCGTTAAAACGGACACCCCGAGTCAAGTCTATTGATTATCCGGGTGGGGCGGGAAAAGATCAATGGTCGCCGGTAACTTCTTGACCCTCATTTCTACGCGCATACCATCAAGTCTTATTTATGTGACCGGTTGTAGTGAAAAGATTTTTCGCAACAACAAAAAAGAATGCAAGCAATTCAACGACAATAAATAGTCGAGAGTCTGATTTCAACAATGGCTAAATAAGCGAAGTTAAACCTGATCAATTGAAAAGCTTAAGTTCCATCGCCCGGCTTATGGCATGTTTTGCGTTAACCACCCCAAGTTTCTCAATAATATTACGTATGTGAAACTTCACGGTTCCCTCCCTTATCGCAAGAATAGTCGCCACTTCGCCATATGTTTTACCGGCGCTAGCCCAAAATAGCACTTCTTTTTCACGCGGCGATAATAACGGAATCACAGGACAAGGCGTATTGGATTGACTGGCCAACGCATGGACGCGTAAAAAATCAATCACCTTTTCATGCGTAGTAATGAGCAGCATTTGGAATTTTTCCATATTTTGTTCGATGATACGATTGAAATCCATGCTGCCTGTCCGGTTGGTGAGACTGAGCGTCGCCAGATTGTCATCGCCGTCATGCAAAGTAAAAGTATAACCACTGTCCAGATGATAATATTTCGCGAGGCTAAAAAAACTATGCTTATGCATTGTAGTGAAATTATCAGGCCAGGTAAACGGCGAAAATTTTTGGCACGCGATAAGTATTACCGGGTCTATTTTTTGGTAGCCATAATTTTTATATTGATTAAGCCAAGATATTGGATAGTCAGATATAATAGAAGCGAGAGAATTGTGTGATTTGTTCATCATTAAGTAAGCAAAACTAAAAATCCGACTGTTCCTGAAAATTTGTATAAGGTAAAGCTTAAGCTCTTTTTCCATGGCTTTGATAAAACTATCCTCAGTATTTTCTGAAAACTTTTCCATAAATTTTCCCTGTTTTAACTAAAGCTCATTATTTATTATCCTTATCAGCTAATGAATAGCTTTCGGAAATTTTATTCCGTGCGATTTTTCCGATAATATAAGAGGCGAGCTGTTGATGCAACCTCTAATAGAACTGATGATATTTTTATCGTTTGAATAAATGGTTACTGTTTTAAATCATCCAAAAGGGATGTCATGATCTTTGATGCTTTTATTAAAAGTAAGAATGCACAATATTTTCATGCTATTGTTCTAACTTCCAGAATAGGCCGATAATCTTTTTAACAAGCCTGCCGCCACAACGCAAGGCCCATCCGCCGCTCTCAGTCCCCAAGCAAAGGTTGCCATGACATTTACTGTCATCCCGTTAATATTTTGTCTGATATAATTAAACGCCAAGAGTTGAGCTAATCAATGCCCCAATCTGTTTTGGGTGTTTGAAGTCAAGGAGATCATGTGCTTGTCAGGAATTACCGAGAATCGGATCGCCCGTTTTTACGTACGCTCTTTTTAGCTTCCCGCCGAATAGCCTGGACCTGGCTGGACGGCAGCCACTGGCGTCTGGAGGATTTCGATAGCGCCACCTTCGGCGAGAAAATCCTGGTGGCCGAGCACCAGGGTCATGTGGCCGGCTTCGCTTCGCTGTCTTTGCCGGATAACTTTTTGCATAATTTATTTGTCGCGCCCGCCTTTCAACGTCAAGGCGTGGCCAGCGCGCTGCTTGCGGCCTGTTACACCCTTTGCGGCAAACGTATGGCGCTGAAATGCCTGACGAAGAACCACCATGCACTGGCATTTTATCAACAACAGGGTTGGAAGATAGTTTCCTCCGGCATCGCCGAACATGGGGAATATTATCTGATGCACCACCAGATGGGCCCGAAACCGAAGAGTTGACTACGACTCGCCAATGATGCGACTGCGGGGGGAATAAGCAGAGACATCACATCTCTGATGCCGGCCTTTATAATCGTCATACTTCAAGTTGCAGGTGCCGCCTTCCTGCAACTCGAATAATTTTGGGTATATACTTTTTAACATTGGCGTCATGCCGTGGGCGATGAGCGACAACAGCGCCCTATTCGTCCCGCGACACAACCACCTGAAGAATTTTACGCCGAAGCGGGATTCTGCGTAGCGGAAAGCTGGCCGGGATTGATGACAACGCCGGTCAGACGTTCGGACAGTTCCCAAAGCTTGGCGGCTGCCGCTTCATCTTTCGCCTGGGGCATAATCTTCGCCAATCCCGGCGATCCTTTCAATTCATAGAAACCATCGGGGCCATAATACGCGCCACCCACCGCATCCGGCGACGTTGCGGCAAATAGCGTAGGCAATGCGCCTTTGGCGGCGGACTGGCTGGCCAGCGGCTGAAAGAATTTGATATTGAGTTTTTGCAGCAAACTGGAATCACCCGGTCCGTTGGGGATTAAGTCGGTACGCGCGTAACCTGGATGCGCGGCGGTACTGATCACATTCCAGCCGACGGCGCTGGCGCGACGTTGCAGTTCAATGGCGAACATCAGCATAGCCAATTTCGACTGGGCATAAGCAGCTTTGGGCTTATAACCTCGTTCCCATTGCAGATCGTCGAAACGAATAGCGCCAGAACGGTGGTATAAGCTACTGAGATTGACCACTCGCGGCTTGTGCGACCGAAACAATAAAGGCAGCAGCCGTCCGGTCAACGCAAAATGCCCCAAATAATTCGTACCGAATTGCAATTCGAAACCATCATTGGTGACCTGTCGATGTGGCGGACTCATTATACCGGCATTATTAACCAGTAAATCTATCTGCCCGAGTTTCGCCAGCATACGGGTGGCGAAGGCTTCAATGGAAGCAAGGCTGGCAAGATCGAGCATTTCAAAAGTAATACGCGCAGCCGGAACAAACGATCTGATCCGGGCAATCGCAATGCTGCCTTTTTGCGGATTGCGACCGGCTAAAATGACTTCGCTTCCGGCACGGGACAAAGCCAAAGCCGTTTCATACCCCAAGCCGCCGGTACCCGTCACAATCGCCAGCCGGCCTTCCTGCGAGGGAATATCCAAAATTGTCCAGTTCACCAACAACTCCAATCTGATAAGATGATGAGAATATACTGCACCAAGTGCATAATTGCAAAATATGCAAAATTTTGGCATGCTTATATTCATGCCAAACGACAGTCAGAATTCAAGCCGGCCCGAAGGCCTGCGAGCACGCAAACAGCGCCAAACACGACAACGGATTGCCGATGTCGCGTTGCGCCTGTTCCTCGAGCACGGATTTGAAGCCACTACTCTCGACGCCATTGCTGCATCCGCGGATATTTCACGACGTACATTTTTTCACTACTTTGCTTCGAAAGAAGCCATCGTATTTGCCCTCGAAAGCGACACTGAGCAACTTTTCCGCACAGTGCTCGCCGCCTCGACGAATGATCTCCCGCCGCTGAATGCGGTGCGGCAAGCATTATCAGTGATCATCTCACGCTATCAGACGGAAGAAGCGAGATCCATCGATCGTCTTATGCGCTCCACCGAGGCCCTGCGCGCCAGAAAGCAGGCCAATTATGCGCGTCAGGAAACAGCCTTGTACAATGCCCTTAGCGAAAAATGGCCGGCGCCGGACAGACAACCCGGTTTGCGGCTGCTGGCAATGGTCGGAATCGGCGCAATGCGGCTAGCGGCGGATTGTTGGCACGACGATAAGGGGCAACGGCCTTTGCAAAATTATCTGGAAGAAGCCTTTCAACGATTACGAGCGGAATTCGACCTATAAATAAGCGGCCTATCATGCCTTCATGGCGTCGATCAACGCCCTAAGCCCCGCGGAGGGATTGCGGCGGCTGGGAAAATAAAGAAATATATTTTCATCGACCGGACACCATTCTTCGAGACAACGCAACAACCGTCCAGCCTGTAAATAAGGTGCGGCACGCTCCTCCCAGACGTAAGCCAACCCCAGTCCTCGCGCGGCGGCATCCGCCATTAATTCTTGACTGTCCACGGTTAATGGCCCATCCACTTCCACCTGTACGACTTCTCCCTGGCGCATAAATTCCCAATGGAAAATCGTGCCGCTGGGAAAGGCATAACGAATACAAACATGATTATGCAGGTCCTGCGGCGTCGCCGGCATGGGACGGTCTTTGAAATAATCCGGCGAACCAACCACGGTAAAACGAAACCGCGCATTGATCCGCACAGCAATCATGCCCGGAGACAAACGCTCGCCAAAGCGAATCCCCGCATCAAAACCGCCTTCCACAATATCAACCATGGTGTCGGTGGCGATCACTTCCAGTTTCAGACCGGGGTTATGTTTGAGCAGGCGTTCGGTAACCTCACCCAGGACAAAAGGCGCGATGGAATTGGGGACATTGATTCTGATAGTGCCAAACGGCGTGGCGCGATAAGAATTCAATTCCTCCACTGCCGACCGCATATCCTCCAGCGCGGGGTCCAACCGGGCAAACAACTGCTCGCCGGCCTCAGTCAGTGAGACGCTACGGGTAGTACGATGGAAAAGGCGCACGCCAACCCGAGTTTCCAGATTGCGGATGGCATGGCTCATTGCAGAAGAAGACGTGCCGCGTTCAATGGCGGCCTTATGGAAACTCAATTGTTTCGCCACCGCCGCAAACGCGGCAAGTTCAGCCAGCTCGCCATTTTCCATTACTGAATCCTATTCATCACTCTATCCCATATTGGCTACTTTATCATATGAATGACCCACGCCAGAATAGGCTGCAGAAATAAACGACCAACGCGCCAATCCGACGCGCAATGGCAATCATCAATCGATTAAATCTGGAGAGGACAATTATGAATACTATCACCGCGCCCCAAACGCTGGCGGGAAAAGTCGCATTGGTGACCGGCGCCAGCTCCGGCATCGGCCGCGCCACCGCCATTGAGCTCGCTCGCCGAGGCGCCAAAGTTATCGCCAGCGCTCGTCGTCAGCCGGAAATTGAAACGCTGGCGGCGGAAATCAAACAACAGGGTTACGAAGCGACAGCCGTCGTGGCCGACATCAATATCGAGCAGGATGTTATCGACTTGGTGGCCAGGACCATCGCCACATATGGCCGCATTGACATTGCCTTTAATAATGCCGGCACCGAAGGCGAATTTACGCCGTTCGTCGATCAGTCGAATGAAGCCTACAACGCTATTTTCAATGCCAATGTCCGAGGCCTGTTCTGGTCGATGAAATATGAAACCAAAGCCATGCTGACACAAGGCCAAGGCGTCATCGTTAACAATGCATCCATGGGCGGGGTGATTGGTTTTGCCAATGCGGGACTCTATATCGCCAGTAAGCATGCGGTAATCGGCTTGACCAAGACCGCTTCCATTGAATTGTTTAAACAGGGCGTACCCGTTAACGCCATTTGCCCCGGCATCATCGATACGCCTTTTCAGGATCGTATCTGGCCAAGCGCTGAAGCCAAAGACGCCTTTGCCGCATCAACCGTACCTGGAAGGGCCGGCACGCCGGAGGAAATGGCGCGCGTGGTCGCATTCCTGGCCAGCGATGATGCCGCTTTCGTTTCCGGCCACAGCCTACTGGCCGACGGCGGTTACTCCATCGCCTAGTTGATTCCGTCTTTGGCGATCGGCTGCCGCCCGGGTACGATGGCCAGTGTGCGGCGGCCTTCGCCATTCAAACCGCCCAAGGGGTGATTAGACAGTACGCATCTGATCAAACTGATAGAACATTTATAGATCCGCTTGTTTAACTGGTCATGTACCCAACCCATCGTTCCAGACTGAAAAAGACGCTTTGCCCGGTTGGGTTGATAAACAAAGCCCCATGGGCTTTTATGGATTGTCTCCAGTTTTTCGATGATCCACTTTGTCTTGATGCCATACTTGTTTATGACGGTTTGCCGAGAAACCCCTTGCAGGATTTCCCTCACAACAACATATTTCACCGACACCATTTCCAACCATTGACGCGGTTTTTCGTCAATAAGCCCGTATAATTCGGCAATCTGTTGGCAATTACCCCCTCGATAGGCCGCCAAGCCCGCTGGGCCCAAACGCAAAACCGGGTTTTCATCATCCAGAGACATAACGGAAAAACACTCTAATTCCGTTCTGAAGGTTTTGATACCAAATTGCTCGGCAACTTTGGCGACATTTTTGCCCAACATAACCTCTCCCAGCGCTTTTTCGAGATTCAAACGTTCTGACAATGTTTGGAATGTTGCGATATAAATGCCCCGGTCGGCGGTAACTTTCCGGCATTGTTCACCCTTTATGGCGGCGCTCCCGGACTCACTAGCAATGGCTTGCGGTTCAAGCTCTGTCAGAGATTTTTGCAAAGTCATGCTGCCCCTTGCGGACATGGAGTCGCACTGGCCGCCTTGGCAAGGTCTTTCTTTATCAAACGTTAATTCAGTGCAAGATGCATTCGAGATCCGGCAGGGTTTGAGCAACGTTTTTTTTTCCAGGACGGCATGCTGAGCCAAAGGAAAATGCAAAGCCGCGTTATGGGTACTGGTCGTGGTGTTGGATGAATTATTGAACATTGACAACATGATTGATTCCTAGTCACGGTGAAAAAGGCAAGAACCGTCTCTCAAGAGAACCTTTTTTCAAGATCGTCATATCTGAATACGACGTAAAAATATTGTTATAATTGTGTTGATTTTAAGTATGATACTAGAATGTTAAATTGACGGGGAGCGCATTACAATAACAACAGGTTAAACGAACGGCGATTTAATCCCTCTCATCGGGATCAACAGCGCAGCAATCCGCAGGGAATATTGGCAACGCGAATTATCAAGGGGCGCAACAAATGGCGTCCCTTGAGAAGACCTTATTCGAAGCTTGGCCGGCAGACAAAACTAGGGAAAGATTCCCTTAAAGGCGGTTTTTTTTCTGGGCTCGCTCATCAATGTCTTAAGCTCCTCTACACACGCCAGATAATGCGGAGTTTTCTTGTGCGCAAGCACCGCTTCCGCATCGGCATAGGCTTCATAAATATAAAACCGCGTCGGAACTTCCGTATCCTGCAAGACATCAAAACGTAAATTGCCCTGCTCCTGGATGGCTCCCAGGTGATTTTCATGAAACACCGTCAAAAATGCCGCAACCTTATCGGCTTTGACGTTGATTTCCACTAATGTGACTTCCATGAGATCCTCTCCTTCAGCCTTTCTTGTTGAGGAACAATTCATAGGCTTGATCAACGGTGGCATGGTCGTGCACCACGGCTTTAACCGCTTCCAGCATCGCGATCGGCGATTCCGACTGGAAGATATTGCGCCCCATATCGACACCGGATGCCCCCTGATCAATGGCCTGATAACACATCGACAGCGCCTCGCGCTCCGGCAGTTTCTTGCCGCCGGCAATCACAATCGGCACCGGACAGCCGGCCGCCACCCGCTCAAAGCCGCGGTCCACATAATAGGTTTTGATAATCTGCGCGCCCATTTCAGCGGCGATGCGCGTCGCCAGCGAGAAATAGCGCTGATCGCGCGCCATATCCTTACCCACGCCGGTTACCGCCATGGTCGGCATTCCATATCGCGTCCCCTGATCCACCAGTTGAATAATATTCTTGATCGACTGATGCTCATACTCGCTGCCGATATAAATTTGTGCCGCCATCGCCGTCACGTTCAACCGCAGCGCATCTTCAATCGCCACCGCCACCGCTTCGTTCGAGAGCTCGCTCAGAATTGAATTACCGCCCGACGCCCGCAACACCACCGGCTTATTCACTGCCGAGGGTACCACGCTGCGCAGAATCCCCCGTGAACACATCAGTACATCGGTATGGGCAAACAGCGGCGCGATAGTGATATCGATGCGTTCGAGACCCGTGGTCGGGCCTTGAAAATAACCGTGATCGAAAGCCAGCATCACCGTGCGCCCGGAGTCCGGATTGAAAATGCGCGCCAGCCGCGACTGCATTCCCCAGTCCAGCGCGCCGCTGCCTTTCAGAAAAAAAGCGCTGTTGTGCTGCGGCGTGCCGATGCCGAAATTCTTGCCATCTTTGATGTCATCCAAATCTGCCATGTTTCTTTCTCCCGTGCTCCTCAGTGAGGATCAGAAATCGTATTTGCCGATATTGTCTTTGGTGAACACCACCCGCGCCGGCAGCAAAACAATACCGTTGCCCTTGGCTTCGTATTGATAGCCCTGCACACTGTTAGGCGAAACGGCCACTTGGCCGACATCCGGCACATCCACTTTGTCTCCCACATTCAATTGGCCTTTTTTCAGCAATTGTTCGGCGACATAAACCGAAATCTTGCCTTGCGAGACCACATCCCAGAGTCCGAACTGCTTGACGGTGCCGCGTTCCACATAAGGCCGCATCACGTTGGGCGTACTGAAGCCGACAATGGCGACATCCTTGCGCCCGAGGTTTTCCGCCGCCTGTGCCGCGGCCGGTAAAGCATTGGCGTCCGGCGCGATAATCGCGTCGAGATCGCCCCAGGATTTCATGATGTCCTCTGCGGTTTGCAGGGATTTGGTCGCATCGTTATAGCCATATTGCGTCGTGACGATTTCCCAGCCCGGATGTTCTTTGGCGATTTTGGCTTTCGCCTCTTTCACCCATTGGTTCTGGTCAGTCACGGTGGGACTGGAATAGAAGAACGCCACTTTGGCTTTCTCTTTAGTCACCTGACTGGCCGCCATATCCACCAGCATCGATCCAAGCTGCTGCGGCGTACCCTGATCGATATAAATGGAACGGCACTCCGGTTTGGTGTCCGAATCCCAGGTCAGCACTTTGACGCCGCGCTGCATGGCGCGTTTAAGCGCGGGACACAACCCGTCCGGCGATACAGCCGCCACAACGATGGCGTTGTAACCCTGGTTGACAAAGTTGTTGATCATTTGCACCTGGCTGGACACGCTCGGCTCGGTCGGGCCATCGTATGTCACATCTATCCCCAGCGATTTACCCGCCGCCGTCGCCCCATTGCCGCCGCTGGTGAAATACCCCACGCCAACCAGCTTAGGGATAAAAGCGATACGATCCGCGGCCTGAGCGAAGAGGCAAGTGAGACCCAGCGCGCTGGCCAAGGTCACTTTTTTCCACGTGTTGTTTTTCATCTTTCACTCCGTCTTTAATGACTATTATGAGAAGCAGGAGACGCAGACCAGCGCAGACGATAGCGCTGAAAAACACTGCGGAGTAGACTTCGGTTGAGGCTGGCGGAACGGCCGATAACCACCAGGATCAACAGCGCGCCGGAAAGCGCATTGGACACTTGACTGGAAATGCCGACCATTTGCAGCCCTTGCTGTAAATACCCGATCAGTAATGTCGCCAGCGCCGTGCCCAGAATGGACCCCGCGCCGCCGTAAATATTGGCGCCGCCCAGCACCACCGCGGTAATGGCGGGCATCAGCAGCGAGGCGCCCAGATCCGAACGCGCCGAACCGAAATAGGACGTCATCAGGATGGCGGCCACCGCCGAGGCCAATCCGGTCAGACCGTACAGCGCAAACAGAGTACGGCTGACCGGGAGCGCGCCATATCGCGCCACGCGGGCATTCTGTCCCAGAAGAAATACATTGCGGCCAGTCCGGCTGCGGTGCATCAACAACCAGAAAAACAGCGCCGCGCACAGAAAAATCAGCAACGGCATCGGCAGCCCCAACACCACCTGATTGGCGAAATCGGTAAATACGGTGGGAAAATCGCTGATCCCTTCGAAACCGGTCGCTCCGGCCAGACCTGAAAGCAACAGCGCGCTGCCGCCGAACAAGTACAACGTACCCAGGGTAATCACCAGCGGATTGACGCCGGTATAAAGGATCAGCGCGGCATTGAATAAGCCACAGACGGCGCCGAGCGCCAGCGTCAGCATAATGGCCACCGGCAATGGCGCACCGGCCTGGCACAACACGCCCAGCGCGATAGCGCACAGGCCGATGGTCGAGCCAAAAGAGATATCGATGCCGCCGCTGACAATCACCAGGGTCAGCGGCAAAGCGACAATGCCGATAGTAATGAAATCGCTGGTACTGAACAGCAGCGTATTGGCGTCGAGCATGCGCGGATTGGCCAGACCAAAAATGAGAATTTCAATCACCAATAAACCGAATAACGCCCCTTCCCAGCCGTAATCCCGTAATTTATTCATCACAGCACCCCGCTTTTTTTGCCGGCGCTTAACCGGCGGTCCACGGACTTTGGCTGAACTGCTTTCTGTTCAGCGGTACGTTTGGGCGGTGGACTGGCCGTCAGGAAACGGGCGTATTTCTGGCGGCGCAGATTTTTCTGCAACGCCTGGCGCAAACGACCATCGAAGACCAATACCGCCAGCAGCACCAGCCCGGCGATAAAATCATTCCACCAGGCCGGCAGACGCAACAGCACCAGCACGCTGTCGATTTGCGTCAGAAAATAAGCGCCCAATAATGCCCCCAGGATACTGCCGGTACCGCCGAGCAGACTGATACCGCCCAGCACACAGGCGGCAATGGCTTTCATCTCCAGGCCGCTGCCGGTTTGATTCGGCACAAAACCAATTTGCGAGGCGAACACGATGCCCGCCAGCGCCGACATCACGCCATTCAAGCCAAACGCCAGAATACGAATGCGATTAACCGGCACGCCAAGCTGGCGCGCGCCCTGCAAATTGTCGCCCACCGCGTAGAATCCCCGGCCGAAAGCCGTTCGTGCGAGCATCCACAACATCAGCGCCAATAACGCCGCCACCAGCCAGCCGAGCGGCGATAAATTGAGGAATACCGGCGTTGATAACAACTTCAAATTGGCGGGCAACCCTTCAATCCACTTACCGCCGGTCAGCAGCAACATCAGGCCTCGATACAAACCCAGCGTGCCGAGTGTGGCGACAATCGCCGGTATCCGTAGCCATGCCACCAACACGCCATTGAATAATCCGGCCAACAGTCCGACGCCCAGGGTCGCCAGACAGGCCAGCGGCAAGGCGATGCCACTGTTGAGCAAAATGCCGAGCGATACCGCGCACAGTCCCGTTATCGACCCGACCGACACATCGATATTGCGGGTCAACATCACTAGCGTGGCGCCCATCGCCAGCAGCATCAGAATCTGCGCGCTACTGAAAATCATGCTCAGGGTTTGGAAACTGAACGATGCCCGATCCATCGTTCCCAGCAGGGCGAACAACGCGATAATCGCCAGCAGCGCGGTCAATTCCCGGTTGTTCTGCACAAGTTTCAGCATAGCTTTTCTCCCCTGGACGCAGGCTGCTGGGCATTGCCGAAAGCGATATGCATGATGCCGTTGACATTAATGTCATCGCCGCGCAATTCGCCGCTCATTTCCCCCTGGTGCATAACAAACACTCGATCCGCCAGCAACTCAATTTCATCAAGGTCGGAAGAGATCAGGATCATCGCCACGTTCTGTTGCACCACATTGCGCAGAAGCTGATAAATTTCAGCCCGCGCCGCCACATCCACGCCACGCGTCGGTTCATCGACAATGAGCACCGCCGGTTGCGCTTCCAGGCATTTGGCAATCAGCAGTTTTTGCTGATTGCCCCCCGACAGCGTGCGGGCATGCTGTGAACCGTCGCGATATTGAATGCCCAGCGCGCGGTGATAGAGTTCGAGCACCGCCGCTTCACGCGCGGGATTGAGCCACCAACCGCTGCGGTTCAAGGTCAGCGAACTGGTATTCCAACTGAGCGGCGCATCCAGATACAGGCCCGAAGCTTGCCGGTCTTCCGGTAGATACACCAACCCGCTTTGTAATCTGGCGGCGGTAGCCAAACCACTCAGACTTTTGCCAGCCAGCCATACTTCACCGCGGCGGGCCTCTCGCAACCCATACAGTGTTTCCGCCAGTTCGGTGCGCCCCGCGCCGACCACCCCGGCCAACCCGACGATTTCACCAGCGTTGACATTAAAAGAGATATTGATAAAACCTTCACCGGTCAGGTTTTCCACCTGCAATACCGGCTCATCGCCCTCTGCCGCAGCCCGCGAACCGGGTAAATCAAGCCACAGTTTTTGCGCCGCCGGCAGACCTGCGTCCAGCGATTGTGGCGTAATGGCGCGGATGAGCGCATCGTTATCCAGTTCGACCAGCGCGCCGCTAAGTGCGATTTTGCCATCACGCATCACACTGACCCGGTCGGCAATCTGGCGGATTTCAGGCAACTTATGCGAGATAAACACCACGCCGACGCCCTGTGCGGTCAGTTGACGAACCTGGGTAAACAGGCGAGCGGATTCCGCCGGCGTCAGTGAAGCAGTGGGTTCATCGAGTATCAGCAAACTGGCGTCGCGCATCAGACCACGCAGGATTTCGACCAATTGCTGATCAGCGACTTCAAGCGTACCGGCCAGCGCCATGAGCGGCAGGGAACAGCCCAGTTGTTCGAGTTTTTGTTGCAGTTTTTTCTCACTGGCCTGCGCGGGGGGTAAACGAAATAAGATGTTTTCTTTGACGGTCAGGCTGGGAAACAGCATCGGCTCCTGTGGAACCAGATATATCCCCGCCAGATGAGCCTTGCCCGGCGTCATCGCCTGCAATGGTTTACCATTGAGCAGTAACGTACCGCTATCGGCGGTCTCAACCCCGGCGATGATTTTCATCAGCGTGGATTTTCCGGCTCCATTGCCGCCGACCAGGGCGTGGACTTCCCCCGCCCGCAGGGAAAAATCGATGTTCTTCAATACCGCCACACCGGAAAAACCCTTGCTGATGCCACACACCTGCAACAGGTCATCGTCAAGGTTTGATATTATTGCAGACCGCTGCATATCACCGCCTTTTTACATTGACATCGCATGCCGCATGAACAAATGTATTATTACTTTAACAATGTTCATAACCCTAGTCTGCGTGACGGAGGAAAACTTGAGCATCGATCACAATTTATTTAACTTGCTCACCACGTGATATGATTTGGATATTAATGATTCATGAAATGTAATGCATATCACAGTTAACTCCCTTATGTTAACGAACAATTGATTCATAATTTAATAAGTGTTCACTATGAATGACAAAACAACGCTGTCCGAACTGACCAACCACCTGGAACTCGGTATGGGTGAAGAGGAATTATTGGCGCGCACCGCGTGGTTCTATTACCACGATGGCCTGACACAGAATGAAATTGGTGAACGGCTTGGGTTGACGCGACTGAAAGTATCGCGCCTGTTGGAAAAAGGCCGCCAGTCGGGGGTTATCCGCGTGCAGATCAACTCGCGTTTCGAAGGCTGTATGGCGCTGGAAGATACTTTGCTGCAGCGTTTCGGGCTGCAACATATTCGCGTGCTGCCCACCTTGGTGGACAGCCCCTTAAGCGCACGATTGGGAATTGGCGCCGCGCATATGCTGATGACCTTGCTAAAGCCCGAGCAATTGCTGGCGGTGGGATTCGGCGAAACCGCCATGAGTACGCTACAACACCTGAGCGGTTTTATTGCTTCGCAAAAAATCCGCATGGTCACGCTGTCCGGCGGCGTCGGGCCTTACATGACCGGCATCGGTCAGTTGGACGCCGCCTGCGGCGTCAGCATTATTCCCGCACCGCTGCGAGCCTCGTCAGCCAGCGTCGCGGCGATATTCCGTCAGGAGCGCAATGTTCACGATGTGATGCTGGCGGCCTGCGCCGCCGATATCGCGGTGGTGGGGATCGGATCGCTGAACCAGCGGCAGCGGGCGACCATTTTACGCTCGGGCTATATCAGCGAAGGGGAACAACTGCTGTTTGCGCGCAAAGGCGCGGTAGGCGACATCCTCGGCTATTTTTTGCAGCGCAACGGCGAACTGGCCGACAGCATGACGATTCACGACGAACTGATCGCCGTCGCACCGGATGATCTAGCCAATATTCCCACCGTGCTGGGCGTGGCCGGCGGCATTGAAAAAGCCGAAGCCATCGTAGCGGCGCTGAAAGGAAAACGGATCAACGCACTGGTTACCGAGGAAAGCACCGCAAGGGCCATGCTGGCGCTCATCGACTGACGCGCAGGGTGTGTGTGGCGCGTGTTAAGACAACGGCCTTAAAGAGAGACGACTATGAATGTTTCGCACATACCGCATGATGCTTATCTGATGGCGCTGGACGCCGGTACCGGCAGCGTACGCGCCGTTATTTTCAATCCCGAGGGCGAACAAATCGCGGTCGGACAGGCGGAATGGCTGCATCTGGCCGTGCCCGACGTGCCCGGCTCGATGGAATTCGATCTGCATAATAACTGGCAATTGACCTGCCAGTGCATCCGTCAGGCATTGCATAACGCCCAGCTTCCGGCCTCCGCCATCTGCGCCGTGGCGGCCTGCTCCATGCGCGAAGGCATTGTGCTATACAACAAATCCGGCGAGCCTATCTGGGCCTGCGCCAATGTCGACGCCCGCGCCAGCCGTGAAGTCAGCGAGTTGAAGGAAATACATGCTCATCAGTTTGAGCACGAAGTCTACGAATGCTCGGGTCAGACGCTGGCGCTGAGCGCCATGCCCCGCCTGCTATGGCTGGCGCATCATCGCCCGGACATCTACCGCCAGGCGGCGACCATGACCATGATCAGCGATTGGCTGGCGTACATGCTCAGCGGCGAACTGGCGGTCGACCCGTCCAATGCCGGCACGACCGGGATGCTGGATCTCGCCACCCGCAACTGGCGGCCCGAATTGCTCAATATGGCCGGTCTGCGCGCCGATATATTATCGCCGGTGGCCGAAACCGGCAGTCGCCTCGGCGCTGTGACGGCGGCCGCTGCGCAAGCCTGCGGCCTGCTGGCCGGAACGCCGGTCGGCGTGGGGGGCGGCGATGTGCAATTGGGCAGCCTTGGACTCGGACTGGTGCGCGCCGGCCAGACCGCCGTACTCGGCGGTACTTTCTGGCAGCAAGTGGTGAACCTGCCGCAGCCGATCACCGACCCGGAAATGAATATTCGCATCAACCCGCACGTGATCCCCGGCATGGCGCAGGCGGAATGCATCAGCTTCTTTACCGGACTGACCATGCGCTGGTTTCGCGATGCCTTTTGTTGCGAGGAAAAATTACTGTCGCAACGACTGGGCGTCGATACCTACAGCCTGCTGGAAGATATGGCGGCCCGCGTGCCGGTGGGATCATGGGGCGTTATGCCGATATTTTCCGATGCCATGCATTTTAAAAGCTGGTATCACGCCGCGCCCTCGTTTATCAATTTATCCATTGATCCCGAGCGTTGCAACAAACAGACCATGTTCCGCGCGCTGGAAGAGAATGCCGCCATCGTCTCCGCCAGCAATCTCGATTTGATTGCCGGTTTCTCCGGTGTTCACGCGCAATCGCTGGTGTTTGCCGGCGGCGGTTCAAAGGGTAAGCTCTGGTGCCAAATCCTAAGCGATGTGACTGGCGTGCCGGTCAAGGTGCCTGTAGTGAAAGAAGCGACGGCGCTGGGATGCGCCATTGCCGCCGGCGTCGCGGCCGGCCTGTTTTCCTCGCTGGCGGAAACCGGCGAAGCGCTGGTCCGTTGGGAGCGGGAATACCAACCCAATGCCGCCAATCACGCCAGTTATCTGGTGCAAAAGCAAAATTGGCAGCAAGTTTACGCCGACCAGTTGGGACTGGTGGATCGTCATCTGACCACGTCCATGTGGAAAGCGCCGGGCATGTGAAATGGCCGTCATACCGATCCGGCAATAAACTCGCGCAGCCATTGATGCGCGGGGTCGCGGTGCGAGCGCTCATGCCAAAGCATAAACATCTCAAAACCGGGAACGGCCACCGGCGATTCAACCACCTGTAGCGCCGGGTTATCTCTGACCAAACGTTCAGGCAACATCGCGACAAGATCGGTCTTTGCCAGTACCGACAGAACAAACAGGAAATGTGGAACAGAGAGAACGACTCGGCGAGTCAGGCCAAGCTGTGAGAGGACCTTATCGGTAATGCCATAAAACCCTCCGCCATCCGGCGAAACGATCACATGTTCAAGCGCGCTGAATTGTTCAAAGGTCATGCGTTTTTTCAAGTGCGGATGGTCTGCCCGGCCGGCCAACACATAACGCTCATAAAAAAGCGCACGGTGACGTAAACCCGCAGGCGCGCCATCGCCGGTGTGGAAAGCCAAATCGATCTCACCCCGTTCCGCCTGCATGGCGATTTTTGACGGCATCATTTCCATAATCGCCAGTCGCGTACCGGGCGCCGCCGAACGCAATCCGCTTAATGCGGGCAGCACGATGGTCGATTCGCCATAATCGGTGGCAGCCACATGCCAGGTATTCGCAGCCACGGAGAGAACAAAGGAATTAACCGGCGAGACAACCAACCTGAGAGATTCAAGCGCTTGCCGCAGAGGTTCGCGCAACTCATCCGCCCTGACGGTCGGCCGCATACCGCGCGGTCCCGGCAACAGCAATGGATCGCCGAATATCTCTCTCAGCTTAGCAAGCTGCACGCTGACCGAAGGCTGGGAAAGATGTAGCCGCTGCGCCGCGCGAGTGACATTATGTTCCGCAAGCAAGGTATTGAGCGTCAATAACAGGTTAAGATCCAAGCCGGAGAAATTATTCATAACTATACCTGGTATATTGGGAATTCATTTTTATTATACCTGAAGGTGCTCTACTCTTCGTGCATGACTCACTGGAGGTGCCGTTATGAATGTTCTTATCGTTTATGCTCATCCCGAACCAAGATCGCTAAACGGTTCGTTAAAAGACTTTGCGGTCAAACATCTTGAAAATGCCGGGCACACTGTCCAGGTATCCGATCTTTATGCCATGAAGTGGAAAGCGACGCTTGACGCTGACGACAGTACAGACCAGCCTGCCGGCGTTCCTTTCAATCCGGCGCTCGATTCCAAACGTGCGTTCGAACAAAGGACGCAAAGCGCTGACATTGCCCGCGAGCAAGATAAATTACGCTGGGCGGACGCCGTTATTTTGCAGTTTCCACTGTGGTGGTTTTCCATGCCGGCGATTCTCAAAGGCTGGGTGGAACGCGTTTACGCCTATGGTTTTGCCTATGGCGTTGGCGAATACTCCGATAAGCATTGGAGCGACCGTTATGGCGAAGGCGCTATGGCCGGTAAAAGAGCGATGCTGATGGTGACCGCCGGCGGGTGGGATTCCCATTACGGCCAACGGGGCATTAATGGCCCGATAGACGATGTGTTGTTTCCGATCCAGCATGGGATATTGTATTACCCCGGTTTTGATGTGTTGCCGCCTTTTGTCATCTACAACACACACAAATTGGACTCAGACCGGTATTCGCAAATCCGCCATGAACTCGGACAGCGTTTGGATAATTTCTGGAATACGGCGCCCATCGCCTTTCGGCCGCAAAATGGCGGTGAATACATTATCCCGGAACTGACCTTGAAACCTGAATTCGCCCCCGGTCAGTCCGGCTTCAGCGCACATATCAAAAAATGATTGGCGCCGGCCGCTAGTCAGTGCCGATATTGGCTAGTCCTGTATGAAAATTTCCAGCATGCCGGCCTTATCGATTTTTACGGTGAGCGCTTCATAGCCGTCGGCGGTAGGATGATCGGTAATAAACGGACGGGTATGCAAAGCGGTGATGACCAGCACGCTTGCCGCGGCGGCTTCGGCCGCGGCGATTCCGGCCGCCGCATCTTCAAACACCAGACAATCTTCAATCGCAAAACCCAAGCGCTCGGCGGCCAGTAAAAAGCAATCGGGCGCGGGCTTGCCGCGCTCCACATCTTCGGCGGCAATCATTACGGTTGGCAAAGGTAAACCGACGGCTTCGATTCGCCGCATTGCCAGCTCTCGGGGCGCGGAGGTGACTACCGCCCAGCGCCCGGTTGGCAGCGACGACAGAAAATCCACGGCCCCGGCTATCGCTTCGACGCCGTCAAGCTCGTTCATTTCGCCAAGTGTAATGACGGCAGCCTCTTTCACCGGATCAACGCCAGGCAGCGCCAGCCGCGCAATCGTCTCCACCGCCCGCACGCCATGAATGGTCGGCAAAAACGCTTCGACATCAAGGCCGTGTTGTCGCGCCCACGCGGCCCATACGCGCTCGGCGACGGCAATGGACGTCAGGATAGTGCCGTCCACATCGAAGAGAAAACAGGAAAAAGCTTGCTGAGGAAAGAGCGCACGGATCATTGAATGACGGCTCCTAGTGTAGAGTGATTGATCAAGGTGGAATGACTAAACCGAAAGACCTCAATGGTGCTCGACGCCTTTTCTGATGAATCGCGTTCCTGAACAAGCATGGGCCGGGCAAAACCGCCCGGCCCATGCTTAAAATATCAAACCGTGATATCCAGTGGGAACACGTTAATTACGTGGCGCCAAGTCCCAGTTGGGGGCATCGGAAAAAATCGTTGGGATTATACGAAACCCACCACGGCGTGAGGAATATAAGGCGCCTCAAGCTTAGTGATTTCTTCCTTGCTTAATTGCAGATCGAGCGCAGCGATGGCATCGTCCAGATGTCCCGGCCGCGATGCGCCGACAATCGGCGCCGTGACCGCCGACTTGGCGAGCACCCAGGCCAACGCCACCTGCGCGCGAGGCACATGACGCGCTGCGGCGACTGCGGCCACTGCTTCGACCACCTTGCGATCGGCATCGGCGGTTTTTTCATAAAGCGTCTTGGCGAACTGGTCAGTTTCGCTGCGCTTGCTGGTTTCATCCCAAGGACGCGTCAAGCGGCCCCGCGCCAGCGGACTCCACGGAATCACGCCAATACCCTTGGCTTCGCACAACGGCAGCATTTCACGTTCTTCTTCGCGATACAGCAAATTGACGTAATCCTGCATGGTCACAAACTTGGTCCAGCCGTTGGCTTCGGCGACATGCAGCATGGTAGCGAACTGCCAGGCATACATGGAGGAAGCGCCGATATAACGTGCTTTGCCCGCTTTCACCACGTCATGCAGCGCTTCCAGCGTTTCCTCGATGGGCACGTGATAGTCGAAACGATGTATCTGATACAGATCGACATAATCAGTGCCAAGCCGACGCAGCGAATTGTCGATTTCCTGCATGATCGCCTTGCGGCTCAGACCCGCGCCGTTCGGTCCGGGATGCATGCGGCCGTGAACCTTGGTGGCAATTACCACCTCGTCGCGACGGGTAAATTCTTTTAGCGCCTTGCCGACAATCTCTTCCGAGGTGCCATCCGAATACACATTGGCGGTATCGAAGAAATTAATGCCTGCTTCCACCGCGCGGCGGATCAACGGCCGGCTCTTTTCCTCATCCAGCGTCCATTCGTGATTACCACGGTTAGGCACGCCGTAGGTCATGCAGCCCAGACACAGCCGCGATACATCAAGGCCGGTACTACCCAGTTTCACATAATCCATAATTGACTCCTGAGATGGTTTAAAATTCTGTCGGCGGCAGAGTTGATGCCGTCAACACAACATGCGGGCGTCCACGCCGCTAACTCTGGCTATTCAACTTATCCTGCGTTTTTGTTTCGAAATCGGAAGCGTCATGGCGTTCGCGCAACTGGCTGGAAGGTTCGCCAAAGACGCGATTAACCATCCGCCCGCGCCGCACTGCCGGACGCTCGCCAATGGCATCAGCCCAGCGCTGGACATTTTTATAGTCCTGAACGGCAAGAAAATCGGCCGCTTCGTATAACCAGCCCTTTACCACGCCGCCATACCACGGCCAAATGGCCATATCGGCAATGGTGTATTCACTGCCCGCCACGTATTCGTTTTCCGCCAGCCGTTTGTCCAATACATCCAGTTGGCGCTTTGATTCCATCGCATACCGATCGATGGCATATTCAATCTTGACCGGGGCATAGGCGTAAAAATGGCCAAAACCGCCGCCAAGAAACGGGGCGCTGCCCATCTGCCAGAACAGCCATGACAAGCATTCGGCGCGCGCGCCAATCTCGGTGGGCAAAAAAGCGCCGAATTTTTCCGCCAGATATAACAGTATGGATCCAGACTCAAAAACCCGGATAGGCTTGGGACCGCTGCGATCCAATAAAGCGGGAATCTTGGAATTCGGATTGATGGCGACGAAGCCGCTGCCGAATTGATCGCCTTCGCCGATATTAATCAACCACGCGTCATATTCAGCGCCGCTATGACCCAGCGCCAGCAGTTCTTCCAGCATCACCGTCACCTTGACGCCATTGGGCGTTCCCAATGAATAGAGCTGTAAAGGATGGCGGCCCACCGGCAATTCCTTTTCATGGGTCGGTCCCGCTATCGGACGGTTAATGTTGGCGAAACGGCCGCCGCCAGATTTGTTCCACGTCCAGACTTTCGGCGGCACATAATCGGAAGATTGACTCATGCTTAATACTCCTTTCTTTTAGGGGAGATGCATCGTTGCGTCAGAGTAGTATGGTTCATCATACCGTCCCTTAGTTTATTGTGGTGCTCAGATAATGAAACCGAATGTTGCTAACTCGATCAATGCCGGTAACGAAATACCCGCTGCGTGGTTGACCGGACCGGTAACTTTCAACAGACGGATTAAAGGGGGGATTGCAGGTCAAGAGCAAAGCGCGCGGCCGTCGTCTTGCACCGCGCGCCTGAAATCAATGATTGGAAAGTTGGTATCAGCGAATCAATTCGCTGCCTTCAGTAATCCTTCTTCGCGGAGCGCCTGTTGCACGCCAGGCAAGGCCGATATTCGATTACGATAGGCGGTGATCAGTTGGAAATCAGCCATATCGATATGATGAACTTCCGACCAACGCAACACGGTATAGGCGTAAGCATCGGCGATAGTGAAAGACTCACCCATCAGATAAGGCTTGGCGCCTAACATTTGCTCAAAAAGAGTGAAGTTCCGATATAAGCCTTTGACCAGATTAGCCCGCACAACAGGCGTCAGATCAGCGACCCACAGCGGCGAAAACGCCTTGTGGATTTCACAGGCGATAAAGTTAAGCGTTTCCAGCAAGCGCCAATGCGCCAATTGTCCGCTCGCACTATTATCGGCTGGCGTAGCCGACTGCGCGAGATACTGCAGAATGACCTGAGTCTCGGTCAAAATGATGCCGTCCGTTTCAAGCGCCGGCACTTTTCCCTTCGGATTGATTGTCAGATAGTCGCGACCCTCGACCTTCATGCCTTCGGCGGTCCAGTCCACTTTGATAACATCGAGTGGGATATTGGCCTGTCTGGCGAAAATATGGGGAGCAAGCGCGCAGGTACCCGGGACAAAATAGAGCTTCATGTTATTTTTCCATCAATGAACAGATTATGGGTAATTTCTTGGCAGCGGGTCGGCGTGACAATCCGATCGCTCAATGGCTGCGACATGGGAATATAATCTTGATTGACCCGGGATGCGATTGATTACTGGCATGGCAACGCCATGCCAGTGGCAACGCCATGCCAGTGGCAACGCCATGCCAGTGGCATTTTATAAGGCCACGGCGGGCGTTATGCCAGGCACGCCCGCCGCCAACGCCGCTTCATGCGGTAAAACCGCCATTGACATCGATAACTGAGCCGGTGATATAACCGGCGTCGGGTCCCGCCAGAAAAGTAATGACCGCAGCCACTTCCTCAACAGTTGCGAAGCGTCCGATGGCATGCGTATCCATAAATGCAGGCGGCAACTTGTCGGCTGAACCCGCCGCCATATCCGTTGCCATGACGCCGGGCTGGACCACATTAACGGTAATGTTGCGCGGGCCGAGATCGCGGGCGGCGCCTTTGGTATAACCCACGATGGCGGCTTTGCTGGCCGCATAATCGGCCGTTCCGGCGAAACCGACCCGCGAGCCGAGCCCGGAACCAACCGAAATAATACGGCCTCCGTCGGTTAGCACCGGCGCACCGGCGCGAATCGTCGCCACCACGCCCATGACATTGACCCGCCATTGGCGATCAAGCGCCGCGTTGTCGATTTGCGGGTCATCAATGCGCTTGCCTTGAATAGCGAGAGCCGCATTATTGACCAAAATATCAAGCCTGCCGAAGTGCGTCACAATCTGATCGATAAGCAGCCCCGCTGAAACCGGGTCGCCCTGATCGCTCCTGATGGCGATAGCGCGTACGCCCTTCGCTTGGATTTTCGCAACAACCGCCGCCGCTTTATCGGCCGAAGCTACATAAGTGATTGCCACATCCGACCCCTGATCTGCCAATGCTATCGCCGTGGCCGCGCCTAATCCTCGGGAACCACCAGTCACCAAAGCTACTTTGCCAACGAGACGTTTACTCATACCTACCCCTTGCCGTGATGATAACTGTGGATCGATGCCCTACCAAGGTAGCCGCTCGGCCTGATAAAAGAATCCGCCGGTCGGGCCGTTTTGATCCAGTGTCGCATATCGGATCGCAGTGGCAGCCCCCTCCTCCACACTGAGATCAGCCTGCTCGCTGCCCATATCGGTGCGTACCCACCCGGGATGGATGGCATTGACCTTAATGGAAGTGCCGCGCAGTTCTTCGGCCAACAGGATGGTGAAAGCGTTGAGCGCCGCCTTGGATGTGTCGTAAGCCAGCGCCTTGATCGGATAGACCGGCGAAGCGGCATCGGAAAGATGCGTCAAAGAGCCGCGAATGCTCGACACGTTGACAATGCGCGCGGCCGAAGATCGCCGTAAGAGGGGAAGCAATAGCTGCGTCAATAATATTGGCGCAAAAAAATTGGACTCAAATGTACTACGGACTACCGTCTCAGATGTCTCGCTTGGAGGGCGTTCTGGCGGTGTGGCTGCATTAGCGCTGTCCAGCCAGACGCCCGCATTATTGATAAGGATATCAAGCAGACCATATTTTTCTGATATCGCGCTAAATACCGCGTCTCGGTCTTGATCTGACGTCACATCCAGCTGCAAGCCAGTAGCCTGTAAACCCTGATTTCGTAATATATTAGCCACCATGTCCGCTTTTGCCTTATCGCGCGCCGTAATAATCACTTGTGCGCCAAGCGCGGCCAGTTGACGGCTGATTTCCTGACCGACACCCCGCGCGCCACCGGTCACTAGCGCAATTTTGCCGGCCAGCGGTCGTTGTGTAGCATTAAACTCATGATTCATTGAAAACTCCTTACATCGTTGAATTCAGCCAGGCGACATAATACAAGAATGATCGTTATTATAACGAACAGTATTGTATTGAGCAAAGAGCGTCAACTGTTTTATAATGACCGTTACCGAATTTGGCTGTACCAGATGGATTCGCTATGGGCCGTCACAGAGAGTTTGATGTGGACAAAGCGCTTGCCGCCGCATTGTCTGTTTTTTGGCAGAAAGGCTATGAAGGCGCCTCTTTCGAGGATCTGACCAGGGCCACAGGCGTTGCTCGCCCGGGACTCTACGCCGCTTTCGGCAACAAGGAGTCCTTATTCCGTCGCGCGCTCGATCTCTATGACGCCAAATATCTGTCTTTTATGCATGACGCGCTTGATGAGCCGACATCGCGCAAAGTTGTGGAACGTATATTGTACGGTTCAGCCGAGCTTCATACCCTTTACCCGGCCAATCCCGGTTGTTTAGGGGTTAATGGCGCACTGGCATGTTCAGACGAGGGGGAACCTGTCAGGCGGGAGCTTGTCCAGCGCAGGGCCGTTTCACAGCTTGCATTGCGCCGCCGGTTGGAACGGGCGCAGTTGGAAGGGGATCTTGCCGTTTCAGCGGACTGCGCCACCCTGGCGGCCTTCGTGATGGCCGTATCCCAGGGGATGGCTGTCCAAGCCAAGGCGGGCGCATCCAGAGAAAACCTTAAAGCACTGGTCGATCATGTCCTCAATACTTGGCCGGCAACACCTTCATCCCGCTAAGAGACTATTGCTCGCCACTCTCCGGCAGGCCTGTTTGGTATAGACATGCTGGATTGGCATCGGCCAGGAATTTTGCCAGTTGCTTTCGCGCATCACCCACCAGCGTGTTCAACGGTAACGGCAGACAGGGAGCCGCGACCAGCCCTAGTATTTCGGCGGCTGTTGCGATGACGCGCAAACTGCCGTATTGCCGGAACAGCGCCCATAAAGGATCAAGTTGCGCCGCCAGACTGACCGCATCGTTCCGGCGGCCGGTCAGCGCGGCGCGGGCGATAGCCAGCGTGGTTTCGGGAAAAAGTCCTCCCAGAACGGAATACCAGATATCGCAACCCGCGTTCAGGCCGGCGGCGCCAAAAACATCGCCGCTAACGCCAATCGTCACATGCGACGGGATCAGCGCACGCAGCCGTTCAACCCTGGCTTTTGCCGCTCCGGGATTTTCCGGCACGCCAGGAATCTTGATTGAACGAACCTGCGGCAGTTGGGCAATCCTGGCATGCAGCTCATCGCTGAAGATGAAATGCGTGGTGCCGGGATTATCGTAGACGCACAACGGAACCGAGAGCGAACGCGTAACCCGGTCATAAAGCCCGAAGACTTCATCATCGGTAAGTTGCTGATAGGACACCGGAGCCAATAGAACCGCGCTGACACCCGCTTGCTGGGCATCTTCCGCCAACCCGAGCACATCACGGGTACGCAACGCGCCAATGCCCACCATCACCGGCACCCCATCGGCATGGGCGACAGTAAGCCGGGCGACATGCGCACGCTCCGTGCGGCTCAGGTAAGCATAGTTCCCGGTTGAACCAAGGGCGCCGATGGCGTTTACTTTCGCTGCGACAAGCCGCTCAATCAATCGCGCGAAAGCCAATTCGTCAATGCCCTGCTCGTTCATGGGCGTTAGCGGGAAAGCGCTTAAACCGGCAAACATATCGGAGGCTCCTGTTAACACGTTGAGACCATTTCAGCCGCTTTCTTCAAAACGCCTCTATTCAGAACTGTCAGAGGTGTTGGGATTTCACCGTTTTTCGACGGTCCAAAGTTCAATGTATCATTGAGAGATATTTGGGTTGCCGAAATATTTATAGCCTGCTTTGCCACGCCTTTATCATTAAAGAGCATGTTAACATTAACCGTAGCCGAGATATGGCTTTGCCGGCTTTGCAAGGCGGTTAATTCTTCTGGGTTTGCACCAAATCCGGTCACAGGCCATTTTAAAGTGATATCAATATCAACCCCCGTCTTCTTGCTTACCACAAAGCTGACATCGGGTTGACCCACTGTCATCCAGAGATTATCGGCGAGAAGAAGGTTCGGTTGTTTACGAGTAAATTGATTGAACACCTCGTCCTGTACTGCTTGCGTTATAACTTCCGGGATCAGATACCGCGTCAACGCCATCATACTCATTGCATTATTATCAACCAATTCAGATAATTGCCCCAATTGACGCTGTTGTGCATGGGTGAGCTGTTGCTGACCGCCCCACATATCTTTCGCTTGCGAGATAATCTGGCTTCCCATGCCTGCAATCCAACGGCCATAGCCCTGCTGACTACTATTCACTTTAAGGTCGATGCCCTTCTTAAACGCTTCGATAAAAGCGCCGTCCGCGAAATAGGAGGCAATTTCCTCGGGGTGATGGACTGGGGCGCGAAACTGGTTGTGCATAAAGTTTTCCAACTTCGGCGATGCCGCATGTTCCTTGGAATGTTGCGCGGATACAGATTCGATACCGCCGGTCCAGTTTTGGGCCACTTTAATGGTTGGCTCGGGCATCCTGGCTAAAAATGTACTGATTTCTTTAAATTGGTGTTGTAATGATTCCTGCTCTTTGGCGGGTAACTCGTCAATATTTTTTTCAAGAATAGATGTTTGATCTGACGTATGGGCCATCAAGACAAGTCTGGCAAAATCTTTAGGGGTGATATTTTCATTAACCGTCAAATCACTCGGCCAGCATTCGGTAAATACGTTAACCAGTTCTTTTTCGCTATGTGGTAGCTGCAAAAAATTCTGGATATGATCCATTTGGCGGCAAACCGAAGCCACCATTCCGGGCACATTACCCGCTATCGCTTCGATGACTTGCAACCCTTTGGGCATCGGCGGCAACGAACCGTGATCAACAGCCAATGACTGATGCAGCTTCCAGGCGGCCATGTGATGCAGCGGAGAAGTCGGCTTATATTCAGGCAGGTCCAAGATGGCCCGCTTCAATGCTGACATAAAGGTGGCGGAAATGATCTTGCCGCCGATTATTCCTGATAATGCATTATTCAATGTCATCTTCAAGACATTTTCGCCGCCTTTTTGTTCCTTCAGCGCCACCAGGACTCTTTCGAGTGCATGGTCGTTGAGTAATGAAGGTCCCAGATATTGGGCAATACCCGCTGCCAGTTTCTGGGCAAATTTACCCTGTCCTTTCGATTGCAAAAGCAGCGAGACAAGTGAAGGAACACCGTTATCAACCTGTTGGCGCGTATTGTCGAATAACACGCTTCGCGTCTGGTTGATGATTTCCGCGCTGCGCTTGCCCAGCGCCTTGTTGGCAATAGCATAATTCTGCGCCACAGCAACAGTGTTGGTGATGATTGACTTGGCCAGTTTATTGCGCGTCACTGAACCAAACGTGATGCGTTTGGCCAGCCCGTTCAATATCCGGCTTTTATCCAACACGGTATAGGTCAGGGTTTGCGCGCCTAATTTGATCAAAGAGACTTGGTGCATAACTATCTCCTTAATTGAAAATTTTTCGTTGGCGAATGCGCGACCTGTTTAGGCATGGCTAATTGGCCGATGCTCGGTAACGCTTCCTGCCAATACTGCACTTGGTCCACCAGCGCCTCAATGCGTTCCATGGCAAACTCTGGCGTGATATTATCTATATCAATCAAGCAGAATAACAGAACCCGTTGCCCGCCTGCATCATAACCAAACCAGCAACGATTCGTCGCAACGCCAAAAAGCTGGATTTGCAATAACGACGCAAAGAAGTCATCGGCAAGCACGTCGGTAATCTGCATGACCGGAGCAAATAGATAAACATGGCTATCATGATGCTCAAGAGTCATTTCAATGTTATTGTCAAAACGAAGGGTACAGCCGCCGCTATTAGCGGCTTCATTGAGGTCCAGGTGACTCTCGGCAGCAAGCATTTGTAATAAATCAGGGAATATCATGTTTTTACCTATTGAATTAATGGCCTATTTTTACATAGTGAAAGCTAACCCCCTATTTATATTAAAAATTTTTTTCACCACTGGGGATTCATGAATAATATTTACGTTATTACCACTTATATTTAAGAGCGTATTTAACGTTATCAAATTTTATTACTTTTTTTGAGTGACTTTTTATATCTCGCTCACCGAGACTATTTATCTTTGTTTAGATATTTTTACTTACAACCCAATGGGATACGGTTATTTTTAATCAGAGCCAAGATTATTTCACCAACAGCCTTTAATAAAGGCCGTTTTATAATGTTCCATCTTAAAATAAAGAAGAAGTGGAAATAATTCATTTTATAATTAGATTGATAATAAACTTATATATCCATAATTCTTTCAAATAACGCTTATCTGCTCCTTTACCAACTGGGTAATCGGCTTCTTGCAAGACTCAGCCGTGATCATTGGCGACTTTATCCTGGCCAAGCCGCCCGATAAAAGGCAAACGCAGCGCCGGAGATAAAAAATCCACCCCAAAATTAAACGTCAAAATATTGACTTCGACGCCTTCTTCCACGCCCAGCGTCACACCCAATATTCCCAGCACCGAGACCTGCACGCCTTTACCGGAAGGGGACAAGCCAACCGGGTGGATGAGGGATCGGTAATCCTTGCCGATGGCGTTAGCCGGCAGATCCAGCTCAAGTTCCGGCACCTCCCGGCCGATATGGGCCATGAAGGTATTACTGTTCGGACCAGGCCAGGCACGGTAAGTTTGTGGGTAAGGATAGCTTTTGATGGCGGCTTCAATCTGCGGAATCATGGCTTCGGCGCGGGCGCCGCGATGGTCCACCAATAACTTGGGCCGCGAGCCATACCAATAGCCATCGGGGATCGATGAGTCACGATGAATCACATCGCCGTTGCCCCACCCGATGACATCGTAGCGGGTATAGTGGGTTTCGCCGGCTCGTTTAAAGATGATCCAGGGATGAACCGCCACCAAACCCCGCCAGCCGTAGGTGGGCGCCGCATAAATTTGCACTATCGCGATCTGGCTGTTCCGCACCGGGTCCGGCGCTATTCCGGCCGAATCACGCCGGGCCGTCCACCACCCTTGGCCGGAGAGCACTTCCCCGCTATGCGCCGCTTTGGCTAAACTCTGCCCGAAGGACAGGAGCAACACGCAGATAAAAATGAGACTCAACGCTCTGAAGTGGCTCATATATCCTTAGACGGCCGGTGAATTCCCGGCGAAAGCATGGAAGTGAACGAACCTGAACAACGGTTGAATTTTCTATCCTGCCCCATCAACCGGTAAACTTCCACCTAACCTGATGAGTGTTTGTTTGCTGAATATTTCAGATAATACCCAGCACCTTCGAGGGTGAATAGATGATCCACCCTGTTCCTGATAGGGCTTTTTTCCACAAACTCGCAGATGCGGCGGATAAAGAAACCAAGACAGGGGGACACATTCTGGCACCGGACGATCCACGCTTGCATGAGCACAAGCGCTAAAGCTTCTTGGCAGTTGACGGCAACGTGCATCATCAAACACTTGAAACCGCAAGATCCTGGATGGCTTGCGGGGATAAACGACGCGCCTCTTTTGCCACATTGAGTTGCATCGCGACCTTCGATATCTCCAATAAATCTTGCGCCAGCCGGTAAGTCCCCCTGGGCTGCAACCAGGCTAAGATATCCGCCAGATGCCAGATCGATACACTTCCTTCGTGAACCGGCGCCGGAAAATTACCGGGATGGGCCAGCATCAACTTGCGCATATTCTGCCGCGACACATCGACAATTTCGGCCACGTCAGTCAATCCCACCAAATCCGGCGCGACTTCGATCAACATCGCCGTGGGCACGGCACGCCGTACATCATCCAAAGCACTGCATACAGCGGCCTGAGCATTATCGGCCTCCCGGACAAACTCCAACGCCAAACGTCCCGGCAACCCGGTACCAACCAACGCATCGTCGCAACCGGCTTCCCCCAGACGTTCAACGATCGCATCCGGTTCGTTGTCTGCATCGGCAAGCTGGTACTTTAAGGTAAAGGTATATTCCATCGTTACTCCTTGGCGTTAGAATCACATTGTTTACGATGCGTTGTACAGTTTTCAACAACACGAATCAAAGCACACGCATGATTGCCAGGGTTTTTCGGTGTACTCCAAACACTGGTAATACAAAATTCACCGCACCGGCACTCGCTGTTGTTGTAAGGACAGTAGATCCGCCCCCAAGCGTGGTTACCACCGACTTCGATTCGCCAGCCTTGCTCTTGCGCATGCCTGATCGCTTTCTCAACTTCTTTTTTCGGATGAAGGGGTCGCGGCATCAGTTGACTCCAAGTATGAGGTATAAAGCCAAGGTTGTCAAATGACATCCTTACTGTTTTACCTTATCCCCGCAGGTTTACGCATGCCAGCGCCGCCAGGCGTTAAGATTCCATTCATAGCGGCAACCTGTTAGATCGTAGGGGTAAAGGAGTCTAAAAATGCATTGGATAACGCATCGCGTCTAGCTATTGATAGGGGATTTACGACCACGATCCACATAATCGTCTATTGTTATTCATATGCTGCTTGAAGCCGAGACAACGGCACAGTGTCTCAACATCATCACTCTGAGGGTTAGCCGCCATGGCGACCCGCGGTAGCGTCGAACTATTACGGCATCCAAACCACGCTGACAAGTTCAGGCTATTGAAACTCGCATCACCGGAACAAGCGCCGGCGATGACGTCCATGATTCACTTATGGGTTAAACGAGGCAATTGAATGGTGTCTAAATCGTTTTCTAAAAGTTGGGGTGCCGAATACGTCGCCGCCGGCGTCGTTCGTTTTCGTCTCTGGGCGACCGGCCAGGATAGCGTAACGCTCAGGCTTGCCGGCGAAGACACGGCGATGAACCCGAGCGGCGACGGCTGGTTTGAACTGTTGGCAACCGGTGTTTTGCCGGGAGCGGAATATCATTTTATCCTCGCCGACGGCACTGTCGTGCCAGACCCGGCTTCCCGCGCCCAGAAGTCAGACGTCAACGGACCTTCCCTTGTCATCGATCCAACCCGTTACGACTGGCGAAACACCAAATGGCGCGGCCGCCCTTGGGAAGAAACAGTGGTCTACGAGATGCATATCGGCACATTCACGCCGGAAGGCACGTTCAAGGCCGCGATCGAAAAACTGCCTTATCTCGCCGCACTCGGCATTACCATGATCGAGGTTCTTCCCCTTTCGCAATTCGGCGGCAACCGTGGCTGGGGTTATGACGGCGTGCTGCTCTACGCGCCGCATTCCGCTTATGGCGCGCCGGAAGAGTTCAAAGCCATGGTCGATGCCGCGCACGACCATGGGATTTCGGTGGTACTTGATATCGTACTCAACCATTTTGGTCCGGAGGGCAATTACCTGCCGCTTTTGGCGCCGGATTTCTTCACTAATGAAAGGATGACCCCCTGGGGCATAGGCATCGCCTATGACGTTGATGCGGTCCGCCGTTATATCGTAGAGGCGCCGCTCTACTGGCTCGTAGAATTTAACCTTGATGGTCTTCGCTTCGACGCGATTGACCAGATTGAGGATACTTCCGATAAGCACGTGCTGATCGAGATAGCCGAGCGTATCCGCGCCGAAATAACCGACCGGCCGATCCATCTGACAACCGAGGATAGCCGCAACGTCATCTTCCTCCACCCGCGCCAAGAAGCGGGTTCCGTACCGCTCTTCACCGGCGAATGGAACGATGACTTCCACAATGCCGTCCACGTCTTCGCCACCGGCGAAACACATGCCTACTATCAGGATTTTGCACAGGAGCCGGAAAAGCGCGTTGCCCGGGTTTTGGCGGAAGGTTTCGCCTATCAGGGTGAAGTCTCTTTGCAGACGGGCAAGAAGCGCGGCGTTAAAAGCACCGGACAGCCGCCGGTCGCCTTCGTCGATTTCATTCAAAACCACGACCAGGTGGGCAACCGCGCCCAGGGCGAAAGGCTGATTGAACTGGCCGGTGCCGATCGCGCCAAAGTTCTCCTCGCCACCCTGCTCCTCTCGCCGCATATTCCGTTGCTTTTCATGGGGGAAGAATATGGCGAGACCAATCCCTTCTTGTTCTTCACCGACTTCCATGGCGAGCTCGCCAAAGCAGTGCGCGAGGGTCGCGCAAAGGAATTCGAGGGCCATGCCGGCCATGAGGGCGAAAACGTACCTGATCCGAACGCGGAGAAGACCTTCGAGATGTCGAAGCTTGACTGGAAGAAGCACGATAGCAAGGAGGGTAAAAATTGGCTGGCATTGACCGGAGAGCTATTGGCGCTGCGCCAGAAACATATCGTGCCGTTGCTGACCACAGCCCGCGGAGATGCCGGCAAGGTGGTGAAAACAACAGAAGGCTTTCTCGCCGTCACCTGGATTTTCCCGAAAGGCGCGCTATCGATGGCGCTCAATATTGGCGAGCGATCACAGCCGATTCCCGAACTGCCGGGCCAGACGATCTTCGCCTGGCCAAAAGCGGTCGATAACCTGCCGCAAAATGCCGTCATTGTCAGACTTGCCTCGGGAGACATAAAGTGAAGATCCCAACCGCGACCTACCGTATTCAGTTCCGCAACGGCATGACCTTCGACCGCGCCGCCGGCTTGGTACCCTACCTTAAACGGCTCGGCATCAGCCATCTTTATGCCTCGCCGATCTTCACCGCCACATCCGGCTCGACCCACGGCTACGATGTAACCGACGCCAATGAGATCGAACCCACGATCGGCGGCCGCGAAGGCTTCGAACGCATGGTAACGGCGCTGAAGCGCGCAGGACTCGGTCTGATCCTCGACATCGTGCCAAACCACATGGCCGCCTCGCTGGAAAACCCATGGTGGCGCGACGTCATCGAGAACGGCGAAAAAAGCCGCTACGCCCGGCATTTCGACATCAACTGGTCGCGCCGTCTGACCTTGCCCTTCCTTGGCGAGACATTCGAGAGTGTGCTGGAAAACGGCGAAATTGCCGTGAAACCCGACCCTAAAACCGGCAGGCCCGCTTTCGCCTATTACGATACCTTCTATCCGCTTGCTCCCGAAACCTGGGAGGGTCGCGAGGCCGATGTGCTGAAACTCACCGACAAAACGGAGCTCGCCGAACTACACGAGCGCCAGCCCTATCGGCTGATGTCTTGGCGGGATGCGCCGCGCGACCTGTCCTACCGTCGTTTTTTCGAGATAACCGGCCTCGCGGGCGTTCGGGTTGAGGATAAGGCCGTCTTTGACGATACACACCGGCTGATCCTGGAATTAGTTCATTCCGGTGTAGCCGAAGGACTGCGGGTGGATCACGTGGATGGGCTGGCCGACCCGAAGGCCTATCTCGAACGTCTCCGGCAGGAGACTGGGCCCGACTGCTATATCACGGTCGAAAAGATCCTGGCAAAAGGCGAACATCTTCCGGCGGATTGGCCGATTTCCGGCACCACCGGGTATGAGTTCATCGCATCGCTCTCCGAGGTGTTGGTGGATGACGACAATATCGCCGTCCTGCGTAAAGCTTATGACAATGTCGTCGGCAAGCCAGTAGACATGAAAACTGAACTGCGGGCGGCCAAGTTACTCATGGTAGACAGGAATTTTGAGGGTGAATTCACTACGCTTCTGATGCTGGCAATGGCGATCGTCAGGACGGAGAGTGTGAAGCTGGACGAGAAAGCAACCCGATCGGCCCTGCGCGAACTGCTGGTCGCCATCCCGGTCTATCGCACCTATGGCACGGCGGAAGGGCTGCCGCCGGCAGACCGAAACATGCTGCAAAAAGTGGTCGATAAAGTGAAAACCAGCATGAACGCCCCCGATCCCGCAGCGCTTGATTTCCTGACCCGTGTCCTCGCGGGCGACATCTCTAAAACCGCGTCCGGCGACGCCGCTGCTTTCCGCACCCGTTTCCAGCAATTGACGGGTCCGCTGATGGCGAAATCGGTGGAGGATACGCTATTCTTCCGCCAGAACATGGAACTGGCACTCAACGAAGTGGGCGCCGAACCGGTACCGCGCACCTTCTCGCTCGACCGCTTCCACGCGGAAATGAAAACACGGTTCGAACGGCAACCGGACGCGCTTTCAGGCACCTCGACCCATGATACTAAACGCGGCGAAGATGCCCGCGCACGACTCTATACGCTCACCGAAGCGCCGGAACGCTGGGACGAATGCGTCGCCCGCTGGCGCCGGATGAACCAAGACAAAGTCACTGTGCTTGATGACGGCCCGGCGCCGAAACCTGCCGTCGCATGGATGCTTTACCAGGCGCTGGCCGGCGTTTGGCCGGTTACGCTTCGCCCGGAAGACGAGGCGGGCCTGCAGGCGCTCGAAGAGCGGTTTCTTCCTTTTGTGGAAAAAGCGCTGCGGGAAGCGAAGCTTCGCACCAACTGGGTCGACAATAACGACGCCTATGAAAAAACCGTGCTCGACTATGCCAGCCACCTGCTCTCGCCAGCCAACCAGACTTTTCTACAGGATTTTTGCGGCTCGCTGCAACCCTTCATCCACGCCGGCCTGGTTAACAGCCTCACCCAGACGGTGATCAAGCTGACAGCCCCGGGCGTGCCGGATATCTACCAGGGCAGCGAGGCGCTGAATTTCAGTCTCGTTGATCCCGATAACCGGCGTGAGCCGGATTTCGCCGCGCTTGAACGGCTACTGGATGAGGATGAAAACTCGGATTCCTTTACGGAGGAGAGTTGGCTAAGCGGTCAACTGAAGCAGCATGTCATTGCCAGGCTCCTGCGTTTTCGCCAGCAACAGCCGACATTGTTTCGCAAAGGCGACTACCTGCCGCTCGCCGCCACGGGCAAGCGGGCAGAAAACGTCATCGCTTTCGCTCGAGCGGAAGGCGACGATGCGCTAATCGTCATCGCGCCCCGCCTTGTTTTCGAGGCGCTGCATGGCAGCTTTACGTGGCCGCATACAGAACGCTGGGCGCAAATGGAAATACCTTTGCCCCAACGGCTCGCCCATCGCCGCTACCGCGACATCCTTAGTGGAGAAGAATGCTGCCTGACCGACCGAATCAACTTGGATTCAATCGATTGTTGTTCTCCGGTCATCCTAATTCCAGGGCATTGATTAACCCGACTAAAGCACTTCATCCCTGTTTGAGTCAGGCCTTGGTGCTTGAGCGCGCCGACACTTTTTCATACCAATGCTTCAGCGCAGGGTATTCTGGCGGAATAGGCTGTTTGAGACCGCCGGCGGCGAAATCAACGGTAACCAAGGCCGTTATATCGGCGACGGAGAAGGTCTCCCCGGCGATGAAAGGCGTTTGAGCCAAGTGCGCCTCCATGTCGGCGTAGAAATTCTTAACCCGCAATACACTGCGCTCAGCCAGTGCGGGAATCTGTTCATAATCATGGGGGCCGGACAGCGCCCGCCCTTTAAGCCCGGGCACGGTATTGCGCACGGCTTCCATCACGGCAGCAAAACCATCCAGTTCCACCCGGCGCTCCCACATGGTGATAAGCGCTTTCTCTTGCGCGGATGAGCCCAGCAATGGCGTAGCGGGATAGGTCTCTTCGAGGTAACGCCAAATGGCGGGTACTTCGGCGACGGACGTGCCGTCATCGAGTACCAGCGTCGGCACTTGCAAGCGCGGGTTGATGGCGCGATAGCCGTCGCCAAACTGTTCCTTTGCGCCGAGATCCACCGGCACAACAGTCAGTTTGATACCCTTTTCCGCCACGAAAATGCGAATACGGCGTGAATTGGGCGATGAAGTGGATTGGTAGAGTTTCATGATAGCTCCAAAATTCTATTTAAGAAAAAAGCGTGAATGTGCAGCCAGGGTCAGCCCGCGACCTTACCGCCATCATTGTCTGGACATAACCGGGGATAACTCAAAGTTTCGATCCGCCATCGACATGCAAGGTATCTCCAGTTATCCAGCGGGCGTCGTCGGAAGCGAGAAAAGCCACGACAGCGCCGATATCATCAGGCTGGGCCATGCGTTTTATGGCTTGTATACCCAGCGTGAAATCGCGCCCGGCATCGGTTTTGGCAAAACTGGACATATCGGTGGGCACCACGCCGGGAGCAACGGCATTGACGCGGATCCCGCGCTCCCCGAGCGCGGCGGCGAAATGTTTAACCAACGTGTCGATAGCGCCTTTGGTCGCGGCGTAGGCGGAAAGCGTCCCGACATTGGCATGGGCGGCGAGCGACGATAGCAGGATGACGCTGCTGCCTCGGCACATCACCGGCAATAGCTGTTGCACCAGAAAATACGGCGCGCGGACATTCACCGCGAACAGCGCATCGAAGTCCTCAACGGTGGTTTCCTCAAGGGTGGCGGCCTTCGCGATGCCTGCGTTGGCAACCAGAATATCCAGGCGGCCGCCGATGATGTCCCTCACGCGCCGGGCCAGATCGTGCGGCCCGTTCGGCGTGGCCAGGTCGGCCGCCAGTTTCTCGGCTTTACCACCCGACTGGCGGATCTCGGCGACAATCGCTTCCGCTGCTTGCGCGCTGTTGCCATAATGCACCAGCACTTGAGCGCCAGCCTGGGCCAATGCCAGCGCGCTGGCCCGGCCGATGCCGCGTGAAGCGCCGGTAACAAGCGCGGTTTTGCCTGTAAGATTGTTCATACATAGACTCCAGGTATAGTTGAAAGAGAGGAGACGATGCACTGGAGATGACCGGGCAAATGCTGAGGTAACACTCCGTAACGCCGCCATAGCGAGCAATCTAGGATTTTTTGACGGGATTGAAAAAGACTTTATAAGCAGGTAGGCATGCCTTAAAAGCATGACATCGCCTTTGCGATTTAAAAACCAGATAAACTTCTCATTGCCCGCCGGGCTCGGCGGCATTACCATTTTCAAACGCGGAACGCACGGCGTCCACGACACGTCGCGCCGTGAAATCATCTTCCAATCGCGGATATTCCGCCCTTAACTTGCCGGACACCCGCCAGCCATTCTCCTTGATAGAGCGGATGATCCTGTTCGCGTCCTGGCTTGGCAGCTCAATAATTTCCTTAAGCCGTTCCTGCGCAAGCTGAAACGTAGCCACCACTCTGGCCTCGTTGGCCATTTCATACCGGATAGTGTGCTCAATCACGCGTGCGGTATACAGCACGTGCTCGGTCAGATCTGGATAGCGCCAAGCGAAGCAGGCATCCTCATACTCATCGAAAATAAAATTGCTGCGGGTGCCATCCTCACAAACCACCACTTCGCCAAACCGATATGCTGTTGCGTAGCGCCGCATGAATGGACGCGAGAATGTCTCGAGCGTGCGATCATAACCGGCCCGGAAGTCGATCGAACTGATGATGGTGGCCGACACCGGCAAAATGACATTGTCAGGTACCGCGTTATCTCGCAGCAACGTGTCATTGATCAGAAAGCGGTGAATCCGCCCATTGCCATCTCTCATCGGATGAATATAGACAAAGGCAAAGGCCAACACCGCAGCGCGTGCTACTGGCTCGGCTCCACGCGTCGCAACCTCAAATACCTTGAGTCCTTCCAGCATTCCCGCCACTTCCGAAAAGTGGGGGGCGATATAATGCACGATATCCTCCCGCATAGTGGCCTGCCCCACGAAAACCGGCGAACGCCGCAGACCCAACCCCATAGCATCGCGGCCCAGAATGCCGGCTTGTAAGGTGCTCAAACCATTGCTGCCCAGCGGGTCCTCAATATGTCCGCAGTACTGGGCGATAACATGCGCAAATCGTTGGACACGGTCTGTTTGGTCAGCCTCTTTTTCGATGAGGAAGCTCGCGCGGGACTCGTTGAAGGTTAACCAGCTAGCCGTGCGCATCAGCGCATCGGCGCCGAATGTTCGATCGAGATCAGCCAGCGCAGCGGCAAGATCAAACCGCAGCGCATCCTGGACCGCCGAGGTACGGCGGATCAGCGGACAGAACGCAGCGGTCCCCGGCAAATTATTATTGATGCGCCAGCGGCGATCACGCAGGGGGTAGGACCGTGTGAGATAGTCCTGCGAAGAGATGGCATCGACATACCTGCCGTTGGTCAGGTCAGGCACGTCCAGTCGCTCTCCGGTCAGCCACTCATACAAAAAACCCGCGCGACGCGAGTACTGGCCGAAAGGTTCGCGTCGGCACCATGCTTCGACCGGCCCGGGGCCTATTGCAGCGAACAAGCGACCAAAAAACTCCATATGGATCTCTTCATATTTGAGCCCGAACTCGAAGTGTCCCGCGAAGTCGTCCGCCGGAGTATAGCTGGCCGGATAGTGGTTTTCGACTCGCCCATCCTCATTATGGCGGCTGCGCATGGCGCCAATTATTGATTCGACGCGCAGCGGTTGTGCCAACACAATGCCATAGAGACGCGCTAATGCCTTGAACCCCACCTGCTGCATACACACCAATCCTTTACTTGAGCCACGAATATGATACTAAAAACCCATATTTACTCGAAAACGATACCATGACGGTGTTTGAAACACTACCAGCTTATTAATTTTGATATCAAATGGTGATTTTACAACGAAAACGATAATTAGCTGTCAGCCGGCGTCCATGAGCTCCTTCCCTTTGCTATGTGCATCATGGGCGATCGCACGACAAGTGAAACGGTTGTAATACCACATTGAAAAGCCGACATTACAACTGTTCGAATTGTTGGATCTGGTAAAGTTTTTTAGATTGGAGCATCATCAAAAGTGCAGAAATCCATCAACAGCACTATGGAATTTTAGCCAAACTTATCCGGCAATACATTTTCATTCCTGTCAGCCTTCCAAACTTTGCCCGAACTTATATTTTGATAGCGGGAAGGCCAGATCTCTTCCGGCTATTTACCTAACACATTGGCAATCAAACGCTCTCCCTTCGGCCAACGTCGTGTTAGCGCATTTGCTAATGTTGATGAAGCCAACCCAGCCGAGCGTGAAATCGCCGCGAGTGTTGTTCCTTTCTTCTTTACCCCTGCAATAATATCAGCCGGATGCCAATCGTCGTGAACCATATCTTATCCCCCCATTGAATGCGCAAAAAACGTGCATATTTTTTGATTTCCTGGTGGATAGAATCGCTAATTAGAAGATGTATGACCACGGACTATGAGTCACATATGAAGAGTTTTTTATCAGAGTTTAATGGGAAAAAATTGTCCCCAGCAACATAATTGCAAGCAGGCTGATATCGCTATACATTGCTAAAATCCGCCATCGTCGAGGTTTGTTATGATTCTGGAATCTTATATCCGCATTTTTGTCGAAGCCGACGAGTTCGATAAAACAAGGACATTCTATCGAACTTTATTGAACGGCAGTGATGGCCTGTATTTCAACTACCCGGAAAAGGGTCTGACATTAGCTTCTGTTGTTTCGCCGAAGTTGTCCGTATTGATCATCGCCGGCCCCGTCGAATCGCGAGAGCCTTTTGTATCGACTGCGCTGACTTTACGCGTCGATGCCCTGGAACCGACGATTGATAACCTACTGGCCCAGGGCGCGCGCCAGCTTGAACCCATCCAGAAAACACCCATAGGGCGCAAAACTCGCTTTCGCCATAATGATGGACTGACCGTTGAATATGTCGAATATGACGATGCCGCCGCTAAGGGTTGGACGGGCCTGGCCTTAGCGGAACAGGGTGATATTATGGGTAAGGCAATACATCCTCAGCCTTGATAATTTCCCAATGCCCCTGCACTTCTTTGAGAAACACAATAATGTCGATTTTTTCATCTTTGCCGAACGTAGCGGGCACGATAGTGACCCCGTTATTAAGCGGCACAGCATGGTGAATCGTTGTATTGGCTTTCCATTCGTCGGGATTGTAATCCTGTACTTTTGTAAAATAATCGACGTTCCCAGGCTGACTGCCCCGTGTTATATCGGCACGCACTCTGTCTGCGGTGGGTTTTGCCACGTATTTATAAATACCGTTATCCATTTCAGCTACACGATCCGGTTTATCGGCATTGATGAACCAGACATAAAAATCGCGAACAAAATCCTCGGGGGCGGGCAATTCAGCCTTAGCCAGCACGGGAAAAGCTATTCCGGCCAAGGTCATAAACCAGATGATAATGTATTTATAGCGCATCTTGTTAACCTCACTTTAAGCGGTAGAATTTATAGGATGGCTTAAGTGTGCGATAGGTCTGGCCAGGATAGAATCCATGGTATTGTCGAAAATCCGAGATCCATATTTTACCATCAAACATGGCCATATGTCCGTGGGGGTGGCCTATCGTGGGCTGAATTACGACAACATCGCCGGGTAACAGGCTGCTTGAACTCGGAATTTCCACAAAGCCGGCCTTTCTGAGCAGCGGACCGTAATCTTTCGAACTGCCAGTGCTCTGCACAATGATGTTGCCGGCTCTAATAGCCTGTCGCACAAATTTTGCGCATAACCCTCTGCTTGCCGGTAGTGCGTTTTTGCGGAGATACGCGACTGCTTTATTTCTATCCCACATGTTATGCCCCCACTGATAGACTGAACGCGGCACAATCAAAGCGCTTGAATTAATCCTATATATAGTGGCAAACATGCGTATAACCAGGATCATAGCAATATTAATATTGCCCAACATGACGACTAATACTATTAATTTAATAAAATCAATCGAAAAAATGTGAAGCGGAAGCATTAACCATGCAGGTATCCAAAATACTGATATTTATAATAATTTATCGAAATTAATATATTCTCTTGGCAATAATTTAGCGCTACTGATTATTTTATTTCAAGGCGCCGATATACTTGTAGTGTGCCGCAAAGATCTTTCAATAAATCAACATTACGGAGTTTACCTATAATATTAAAAACAAATAAAATATCGGACCACATAGTTAAAAAATTTCTTCAACAGCGATAGGCCCCCGGCTTGGCAATATCCCGGATACGCAGGTACCGTGCATAACGTTCAGGGACTCAACCCCGGCAGTTGGCCTCACCCATACCAAGCGTATCCCTTGGGAACTCGCGAAAAACCGACTTCGGACAACGCAGCCGTGATCGGGCTGGCATGCGCCGGCTGACCATCGATATCCTCCAATGTCAGCACCCGGCGTTTTTCGCGTTTCAGCGCGTCAGCCAGCGCCCGAAATCCAGCGGCAAGGCACCCGGCGGCAGTCGCATCAAGCGCATCATGCTTATCAAAAAAGGTCAACAACTGGCGGCCGCTCTGGCCCAGGTAGCAGGCCAGTTTCCCATTGCAGATAACCACCATGGCGCCGCCTCGCCTCGCCGGACGAATGCTTGAAGGGTGAGAGGGCCAAGGCATCAGCCAACCGAAGGGATTGGCCGGATCAGCGGCAGAGAGCGCTACCGCCGCCGGTTCGTCGGGCAATGCTTCGGCCAACTCCCGCAGTCGTTCGATACACGCCTTTTCAGCAAATTGCGCGCCGCCCATCCCGGTAATAAAGCGGCCGCGCAACACGCGCCCCGCCTCTTCCATCCTACGCAACACCGGCGCAAGCGCGGGAAATCCGCCTGGCACCTGCTCAGCCACCGCTACGCCGCGGGTGATGACGCCATAACGGTCGAAAAGATTCTCCACCAGGGTCAGCGTTCTGATGGTCGGGTTGATCGGCTCGACATCCAGCAATGACCAACGGCTGCTTAACGTCGCATCGCTAAACCGGGCGCTCCTCGCCGCCGCTGGTTTGGCCGGCGTCCATATCGGTACCCACCCCGCTACCTGGCGCCGATGCCTTAGCGGACGAGTCGGCCGCGAACGGGCTGACGGGCGCGTACCCGTCAGCGCACGCAGCGGCGACCAGGCGTCGCTGGTGACGCGGCCCTGCCAGGCCAGATTCCACAATGCCTCCACCACCTCTTCCGGCGAAATCTCTTGTGCCGTTCCCTGTGATGCGGCGTCCGGTAGCCGCGCTTGGGCAAGCGAAGTCAACTGACGGACAAAATAGGCCCCCCCATCAACCAGTACGGCGAGAATAGCCTGTTGCAACGGAGTGACGATTGGCGCGTCAGCCTCATCGCCCGCCATAAGCAACGTTTCGCCGGCGAACTCGCGCAAATGCAGGGAAACCAGTCCGTCGTCGTCGCCCAGCGGGCTATGGCCGGCCCAAAGCACCTCGCCGGCGGCGATCAATTCATCCAGCATGGCCGGCCGATAATCATGCACCCTGGCGGGCAAAATCTGACGTTCCCACAGTGAAGCAGGCAAAGCCAGCCCCGCCAATTGCTCAATCACCCGCGCGACGCCTTCAACGCCTGCAAACACACCCAGCGCCGCCAGCGGATCTTGAACGGCCCCCGGCGCAATAGCGTCAGCCAACACACCCTGACGCTCCAGCACCAGACGCACATAGGCCTCGCGCGACACCGGCCGGGTCGCCTCGCGCGCCGCTTGCAGAGAACGCGCCCGTAAACGTCGGAACACGTCATCCCAAACCCACTGATATGTAGCGCCGGTTTGCGCGCCGACGATGAATTCCTCATCCTGCTCACCCGCGATATTGCAAGGCAAAATCCTGCCCTGATCCCGCAGGCCTTCCAGTTGTTCATTGACGATGGCCACGCCCAACCCAAAGCGGGCCGCCGCCTGATCTGAGGTAAAAGGGGCATGCGTACGGGCATAACGGCTGATCAGATCACGCAGGGGGGTATCGACCGCGTGCAAAAACGCGCTCGGAATACCAGACGGCAACCTTACGCCCAGCGCGTCGCGCAAACGGGCGGCGTCTTCTATACTCGCCCAACGCGACTCGTCAGCCATGCGCACGGGAATAATCCGCTGGGTCGCCACCAAGTCAGCCAGATACCCCTCGATAGCGCCGGGATCGTCGACGACCAGTCGCGCGGCGATCTCCGCCGACGACAACGGCCCCAGTTCCCGCAATAAATCCACCAGCCCTTCCGCGCCCTTCCCCTGGCTGCCCGCGGCAGTGCGCTGCAATTCCCGCTCGACCCGATCCACAACCAGGGGATCGAGCAATTCCTCCAGAGAAACCTGCCCCAGCAATTCACCGAGCAAACCGCTGTCCAGCGACAGTACCGATGCGCGACGTTCGGCCAGCGGCGCATCGCCCTGATACATGAACTCAGCCACGTAGCCAAACAGCAAATTGGCCGCAAACGGCGAAGGGATCACAGTGGTGACTTCCCGCAACTGCACTGCGCCGTCATGCAACCGCTGTATCAGCGTCTGTAATGCGCTCAGGTCGTAAACGTCTTGCAAACACTCTCTGGCGGTTTCGATGATCAACGGAAAATCGTCATGTTCCCGGGCGATTTCCAGCAGTTGACCGGCGCGTAAACGCTGCTGCCACAACGGCGATCGTTTGCCGGGGCGCAGTCGCGGCAGCAGCAAAGCACGCGCCGCGCATTCGCGAAATCGGGCGGCAAACAGCGACGACTGCCCCACCGCATCAGTAACAATGCGCGGCAGCGTTTGCGGATCGAAAACAAACAATTCCCCGCCAGGTACACGGCCCACGCTGTCGGGTATTCTAACGATGATGCCATCATCACTGGCGACGACGGCGGGGTCGATTTTCAACCGTTGACGAATGCGCGCGGCAATGGCCAGCGCCCAAGGGGCATGTACGCGCTGACCATAGGGGGAATGCAGCATCACTCGCCAGTCGCCGCTCTCATCGCGGCAGCGCTCAATCACCAGGGTCAAATCGGTTGGCAACGCTTCGGTAGCCTCGCGTTGCTCCGCCACCAATTCGACCAGATTATTGATGGCGTTATCGTCCAATCCGGCGGCGGTTAGACGCGCCGTCAGTACGCTATTTCCACTATCCAAACGCCGCTTGCCTGCCGCCGCCGCTTCCACCTCCCGCAGAAAAACGCCGATGGCTTCCCCCAATTCGGCCGGGCGTCCCGGGTTATCCCCGTGCCAAAACGGCAATCGGGCGGAACGTCCCGGCGCCGGGATCACCACCACCTGATCGTGAGTGATCTGTTGGATTCGCCAGGAAGTGGCGCCCAGCGTAATCACATCATTCACCCGCGACTCGTAAACCATCTCTTCGTCAAGTTCGCCGACCCGACGCGCGCCGCGCTGTTCCTCGCCTTCCGGCAAGACGACGCTGAACATGCCGCGATCGGGAATCGTGCCGCCGCTGATCACCGCCAATTGCTGCGCTCCGGGACGGGCGGTGAGCAGGCCGCTCGCGCGATCCCAGATCAAGCGCGGGCGAAATTCACTAAACGCTTCCGACGGATAGCGACCTGCCAGCATATCCAGCGTGGCGTCAAAGGCGCTGCGCGGCAAGGCGCGAAACGGATCCGCGCGCCGCGCCATCGCATACCAATCTTCAATATTAATCGGTTCCATAGCCACGGCAGCGACCGTATGCTGCGCCAGTACATCAAGCGGATTGCGCGGCGGCGATACCGCTTCCAGACGGCCCGTCAACATACGCTCCACCATCACGGCTGCGTCGATCAAATCGCGACGGGTACGCGGATAAATCATTCCGGACGAAACGCCGCCCACCTGGTGTCCGGCCCGGCCCACCCGCTGCAACGCACTCGATACCGAGGTCGGCGCGCCGACCTGGATGACCTGATCCACCAGCCCCATATCAATGCCGAGTTCAAGGCTGGATGTCGCGACCACGCAACGCAGCTCGCCGGATTTGAGGGCGATTTCAATCTCCGCCCGCTGCTCTTTCGACACCGATCCATGATGTGATCGGGCGACAGTCGGCAGTTCGCCGGCGGCGCGTTTCTCGGTACTGCCCGACGAAGAGTTGTAATGCGTGTCCGGCTCTTCCGACTGGGGTAAGGCGGCGCAACGCGCGGCATAACGTTCATTGAGGCGCGCCGTGAGCTTCTCCGCCAGTCCGCGTGAATTGGTAAATACGATGGTGGAATGGCAGGCGAGAATTTGCTCAAGGATGCTGGCTTCCACATGCGGCCAAATTGACCCGGCATGCCCGGACGTTTTCGTTTCAGCAGACGCATCGCCACGCGCCGGGAGATCAGTCATATCTTCCACCGGCACCACGATTTTCACATCTAGAGGCCGGTTTGAAGGCGGATTGACCACTGTGACCGGCAGCGCGCCGCCCAGAAAACGCGCCACGCGGTCTACCGGGCGCACCGTCGCCGACAACCCGATACGCTGCGCCGGCGCGGACAGCAGAGCGTCCAACCGCTCTAGACTCAGCGCCAGATGTGAACCGCGTTTGGTGCCGGCCACCGCATGGATCTCGTCGATAATCACCGTGGTCACGCCGCGCAAAGTCTCGCGCGCCTTGGAGGTCAACATCAGATACAACGACTCGGGGGTGGTGATCAGAATATCCGGCGGTCGCCGCAACAGGCTGGCGCGTTCAGCAACCGGCGTATCGCCGGTACGCATCCCCACCGTCAGTTCCACCACAGGATCGCCACGCTGTCGCCGCTTGGCGCCGACGCCTTCCAGCGGCATACGCAGGTTGCGCCGCACATCGGCGCCCAGCGCCTTGATGGGTGAAATATAAATGACTCGGGTGGCGGTTTGGCGCGCACGGTCGGTATCGCGTTCGCGCTCTTGAAACAGCTGATCGATGGCGTGCAAAAAGGCCGCCAGCGTCTTGCCCGAACCGGTGGGCGCGATCACCAGCGTACAGTCGCCGGCGCCAATCGCCGCCCAGGCGGCTTGTTGCGCGGGCGTCGCCGAGGCAAACGTCGAAACGAACCAGTCCTGGGTCGCGGGCTGGAACCGGCTTAAGGGATTCGGGGGCGTCCGTTCTGACTTCAGCATCGTTGATCAACGCCTGAAATAAATAACAGCTTAGCACCATTGATGGCGCCATGGCGTTTTGTAGGACGCCAAGCGCCCCGGAGGTAGTCATTCATCAACACAATTTTATACCGGAACCCGCCAATGACTGACCCCTGATCCCGGACGTCCAGGCGGTTCCGTTTCACTCGCACCGCCTGCTAGATGACCACACCGCCGGTAACTTCGATGCGCTGCGCATTAACCCAACGGCTTTCCTCTGAAAGCAAAGAAGCGATTACCGGCCCCAGGTCCGCGGGAAGGCCGACTCGGCCTAGCGCCGTATTGTCCGCTATCATTTTATTCAAAGTTGGATTGTCGCGCACAATGCCGCCACTGAAATCGGTAGCGACCGGGCCCGGCGCAACCACATTAACGGCAATCCTGCGCGGCCCTAATTCCAGGGCCAGATGCCTTGAGAGCACCTCGATAGCGCCTTTCATCGAAGCGTAAACCGCCCCTCCAGGACTGGCGATGCGAGTTCGCGCCGTTGATACATTAATGATACGACCACCGTCATTAATGAGAGGGAGAAGCTTTTGCGTCAAAAAGAACACGCCTTTGAAATGGACGTTATAAATGCTGTCCAGCTCTTCTTCGGTTGCCTTCTCAAACGGCATATTGTGGTGATTATTACCGGCATTATTGACCAGGAAATCGAAGTGCGTAGCTCCAAGCTGTTCGATAGCGGATTTGGCGTTATCGACAAAAGCATCGAACGAAGCAATATCGCCAGTATCCAATTGCAGCGCGATGGCTCTCGCCCCTGCCTGCTTCACTTCAGCGACGACCGCCTCCGCGTCCTCATTGTGGCTGTGATAGGTAAAGATCGTGTGAATTCCGCGCCGTGCGAGACTCTCGACCGTATTGCGGCCAATGCCGCGGCTTCCGCCGGTTACGATAGCTATCTTGATATTGGACATTTTACGCTCCTCAATAAATATGTTTATTCGATGCTATTAAGTCGGTGAACGGCCACCCCAGCCCGGCCAGCTCGAATGCCCTGCGATGACACATGCCCGAGGTTAGGCCAGCGATGATGTCCGCGTTGTCATTTTCAGGGCCATTTCTCAAAATCGTCCGCGGCATCGGCCTTTCTATTAATTGTTTGTCTAGTCAGTCATTTATTGCAGTAAAAAAATTAATTCAACATGCGCCACAGGGCAGCGAAACCAACCTTACAGTGTTCGTCGGCATTGACTGGATCGCGAACCATAAAATCCATCGTCGCCTCCGCCAGCGAGGTCATGATCGTGACGACAAACGCAAACGGAACGTCGCGCATAGGCCCGTTCGCACGACTGCGTTCCATCAAGGCGGCAATGTCAGCCATGATCTGATGACCCGCAGTGCGGGTGGCTGGCGTGAGCTCGTCGGAAACGCCGAGCAGCGCCAGTGCGCGTCTGTTCTCCGGATTGCGGACCGCCCAGCGCATCCAGTTCGACCAGACATGGAAAAACTGTTCATGCAGATCTGCTTCGGCGGGCAATCCCTCCTGAGCCGCCAATGCCATCCCGGCTTTCAGCTCAAGATAAAGCTGGTTGAAGAGCGCCGTTTTGGTTTCAAAGTAAGTAAATAGCGAACCGTTAGAGATGCCGGCCTCTTGCGCTATCACTGCCGTGGGCGCACTGAGTCCCTGCTGAAAAATGATGCGAACCGCCGCTGCCAGGATTGCGTTCCGTCTGTCGTCGCTCTTAGGTCTGGCCACGTTGTTCTCCATTGATGTTCAGGGAGTCAGTATATAAGAGAGTGGCTAGTCAGTCAAATAACCTAGTTTTACGATCAGAAACGACGTTGTTAGGCACACCAGCCGGATAATTTGATAGCTGCACGGAGCTTGCCACCATAAAGATCAGCCAATGAGACCACCTGAATGGAAGCAAACCCAAATTCATCTTCTACCGCTTCAGTCACATCGTGATCTTTAGGTGGGTACAAGGTACCGCGCGCAACGGGTGAAACTTCAATTTTTATCTGCGCACTCTGTCCCGTCACCACAATGCGCATTTCATCGGGATTATTGGTTTGTAAAATCGCCGACACGCCAGCTTGTCGCTCAAGCCCAGTGGCAATCCTCATCAATGCGGCTCTAACATTCGGTAACGCCTGTTCCCGGTTTTCCAACGGGATGTAGGCCAGATCAATATCCACCGACAGACGAGGAAATTCACGTACAAAAAGATTAATTGCCATTCCGCCCTTCAACGCAAAACAGCGCTCTGTTGCAACTACTGGCAACGCCGTCATCAATAGCGCAACCTGTCGGTAATACGGTGAATGCTTATCCATGCGATGATCCTCCATTTATAAATTCTTTAGGTACGGTGATCTGGTATTGCTTATCCAATTTACCACCAGTTACAACCTGTCGCTTCCCTACCCCTAAATCGATGCGGGTTTTATCGATCCGTTTAGACCAGGTTTGCTGATAATAATCGGCTAAAAACAGATATAGCCGGTTCGTCTGTACTGCATGGCTTGCATGGAGCAACGTTTCAACTTTGCGCGGACTTAGGTTAACCAGTCCCTGAAAAAGCTCGGCCGCATGCTCGAAAGAGATTCCCGTCGGTACAGCATTAACCAGCTCATAAGCCGCCAATTCAAGCGTGCTGGCTTTTATGGTCTTCCCTTTTATCTCGACATCCGTCAAGTATTGCTCGCCAAGCGGGGACAATTTTTGATTGGAAAATAAAAGCCAATCAACACCTGGAAATTCCTTGAACCACTTTGGCAATGCTGCCTTATCTTCTACACACAACCAAACGCTGTTGCGGGTTAACTGTAAATAATGCGAGCGACCTTGAAAGCTCAAGCTGGTAAGTCCTGCCAGATGAACCGGGACAGATAATTGGTTTTGCAGGCAAAATACAGCGTCATTCCATTCAGGTTCACGACCCGTACGCACATACAAGCCAGCACGGAGTTTTTGCAGCCATTGGCTCTGTACATACTTCAGCGCCAAAGATGGACTGATGCCATGCTTTGTCAGCCAAGACTGTACTACCAGAGATCCCGGCGCAGTGTTCTGCAACAACCAGTTTATTTTTGATGCCATACATTCACTTTAAGTGAAACTATGCTGCGAATAGTAAACTATCGATTGAGAGGGATGTCAACGGCCTTGTAAATTTGGCTTGGCAATACTGTTTCAATCCCGACCAGCCAGAGTATGTTTATTTTTCGATTAAAAGATATACCTTGAGTTTAACTATCCAGATAATAATAAACTACATCATGATGAAGATACCGCTACTGGATACCGTCAAGATCGCCGAAAAACATCGCCATCAATCGGTACTCAACCACTGTACGAAGCTATCTTATCCACGCAACACGCGCCCTTCAAACTTGCGCTGAAACCGCTTGCGGCTGTCGGGGATGCAAAATATCAGTTATTCGTTACACTTATACAAACGTTAACAGGAGGCATTATGAAACTTGGATTCGCCTGCAAATATTTTTATTCAGAAACAGTACAGCCATTCCCATTCAAATCCCTAACGCGTAAAAGATTTCTTAATCTGAATAATGATAAAAAGATAGATTTGCTTTGTGAATGCTCAAGAAAAAATTTAACCCATCTTTTTTCGATTTTTGAGCAATTGGCTTTACTACCTCCAAATTTGAAAATGATGAGGATAGGAAGCGATTTACTGCCATTATATACCATTCCTGAAGCTACTATTCTGTACCAGGATATCTTACCGGATTTATATCCTTTATTTAAGCGTTGTGGTGATTTAGCAAAAAAGAATGATATAAGGCTATCGTTTCACCCTGGACAATACACCGTTCTGGCATCAGACAACCCATCGGTGGTTGAAAGATCTATAGAGGATGTGGAATATCACGCTATGTGTGCAAAATCCCTCGGATACGGCGAAACCTTTCAGGACTTTAAAATAAATATTCATATGAACGGAAAGAAGGGTTTTGCCGGTTTCAAAAACACTTTCCTGAAGCTCAGCCCTGAAGCAAGGCTAATGTTAACAGTCGAAAATGACGAGATTTCCTGTTCAGTGGATGACGTATTGCAAGCAAAATCCTTATGTCCGATTGTTTTGGATATTCATCATCACTGGGTGAAAGAGAATAAATTTATCCAACCAGACGATGATCGTATTAAGTTGATAAGAGAATCATGGAGAGGCGTAAAACCCGTGCTGCATTATTCTATTTCTCAGGAAGGTCTGATCCCGGAATACGGTTTTCCGGATCAAGATACGTTGAGCTTACCAAAATCAACATTACGAGCACATTCTAATTACTATTTTAACGATACGCTCAACGACTGGGCTTTATCCTTTGATGATTTCGATATAATGTGCGAAGTGAAAATGAAAAATCTCGCCAGGGAAAAATTGTATCAGTACGCAATACTGATTAAGAAATTGCCGGCATAATCCGCTATGTTTCAAAACAATAGTTCATCCGATCGGTGTAGCATTTATCCCAAGTGTTCATCCATGTCTCCTGGCAAGCGCATGTTTCGTCCCATTCCGATCACCTCCATAAAAAATAAGGTGACAACCAGCCTGACATAGGGGGTCTGCCCCACAAATCTCGGGCGCGCGAAGTCCCAACGAAGAGATTTAGATAACGATCTAAATGACCTTTACCGGGAGAGGATATTTCAGCGCTTAACGCCGTCAGGTAATCAGTCTTGCGCGTACGTTGCCATTCGATACAAAAGTCAGCTCGATGGCAAAGCTCACTGTGGATGATCAGCATGGTGCGGCCGTTGCCGTCAAGAAACGGATGGCCGTAGGCAAACCAGCCCATGACTTCCCCTGGGCGCTTCCGCAAAGCCGTCTTATCTTGCCCTATGCGCAGTCCCATCTCAATTGCTCGCCGAGCATCGACAGGGTGACAAAACATCGTGCCACCTTTAGATACTGCGCTGTCGGGTGCCGTCGTCGTACGATCCTGACCAGCCCACGGATAGAGCTCCAAGAATAAGATACGATGAACCGCTAGAAAATCTTCATAACCAAAAGACTTACGTCTTGCCACATAGTCCAGAGCATCGTCCAATCCTGCGCGAAACAGGGTATGCTCGAGCTCGCGAATGATTTCAGGATCTTTTTCTTTAAACCGGTTACGCAGATAGCCTGCTTGCTCAAAGTCCTTAAATGGATCGGACATTTTGCTTCCGCTCCCTGAAGTAATTAACCGCCAGCGTCACAACATCCTTCTTTGAGAGCTTTCCAGCACGTTTCAACGCAACCAGGAGATCTTCGGTGCTGTCCGAGTTCACCTCATCCCCAGCCAAACGTGTTACCGCCTCAGCCCACTGATCCATAGGATTGTTGGTGTAAATCACCTTGTACCGACGAGCAAGATCTTCTACAAAACGAGCGACCCCTTCTGTCGGAATCGTCAATGACAGAGAGCCGGCGTCGTTTTGAGGTTTGCGCCGATAACTGCGGAACCGAACTATTTTCCCGTCGATAATCAGATAGCGCGAAATTCGCGGCGTTTCAGTCTCAACCACAATCTCGTCTCTATCAGTAGATCCAGAAACACAAGAGGGGAGATTTTCGTGTAGCACGAGTCCCAACTTCTGGGCAGTTTCACTGATAATTACCTCAAGACTTCCTAGAGGCCTTACAGTACCATCTGCAACTTCTCGCTTCGCCTTAGCATAAATTCCGGTGGCTAGACGAAGAAGCTCCCCTTTTTCAAGCAATTCGCCCAGCGCATGCGTTACCTGCGTCTGACTTCCTAAAGCTGCAACGTCCGAACGAAACACCACAATCCCCGAACGACGTTTGATCGATTGACGCATTCGAACTTCAAGCTTCATGATAAGCTCCTCTCCATACCCATCGCTTAATTTTAACAGTCGATATCACTAAACTCAATTTTTCCAAGATATGACAAGCAATTATGCCGACATCCCTGGCCGGATAACCGGCATGGTCTGTAGTCTGCTTGGCAATGCGGCAAAAGCATCCAACTACCTCAGGAACCACTGAGGAGGGAGAAAAAACGTAAGTGACCACGCGGAACACGGCTACTGGCAAGGTTGAGGAACTGGCAGAAACTATCCACCAACAAATCACCACCGCCGATACCTTCGAGAAATCCAAGCAGATCCGGGCAGATGTTGAAGCAACACTCAACAGTCTCGATCCCTCACTGCTTAGCGCCAAAGAGCTGCCAAAACGGAACAACTGATTAAAGCCCGCAAAAATCATCTAGGTAACGAGTTCTATGACGGCTTCATGGTGACCATGAATGATTGGCGGCCGAAATTCCAATAACCACCAGCGCGGCGTAACTAATATCAATTAACCAATGATGCGTTTGAAATGTGCAATCTGATTTATATGTTGGGGCTGCATCCCGAGCGCGTTGAAGCCATTGAGAGATTGTGCACCCAGACAATTTCCCAGCGCCTGCCAGCGGCAAGATTGCCAGTTGAAAACGATTAGGGATGAGTGGTGTACCCCTGATCCGCTGTTCTGGGGCATTAATACCTTATTTGGCCCGCTGGTTCTCGACCTTTTTGCCGATGAGACCAACGCAAAATGTGAGGCGTTTTATACCGCTGCCTGCGTTAACTCCGACAGCAGCCGATTGCCAAACACCGGCAGGCTATCCCGATCGATAAAAGATTGCTTCATGGCCCTAGTGCTGTCCGCCAGCCGGACGCGTTCATATAAGCGACGGTATAATCACTGAACCGCTTGGCGCCTTTTACTTGTTTTTTTACCGTCACATATGGCCGCAGCCGGCGACAGTCCTGCCGCGAGCTGCTTTTTGACGGTATCGAGTTTTTCTCTTGCTTCCACCAACGAAATACCGTCAATAATACCGTCATAAAATGCTTGCTAGAGGCAATAGCAATAAATAGATAAAAACAAAAACCCCATGCATAAACATGGGGTTATGGGTTAATTTCAATAGGTAACAATAGCGATAAAACGGCTAAAAATCATTCCCACTCAATCGTTGCCGGCGGTTTCCCCGAGATATCATAAACCACGCGGGAAATGCCGTTGACTTCGTTGATGATCCTGTTGGAGACCCGGCCCAGAAAATCGTAAGGCAGATGGGCCCAATGGGCGGTCATAAAATCGATGGTTTCCACTGCGCGCAGTGAGACGACCCAATCATATCTGCGGCCATCGCCCATCACGCCCACCGAGCGAACCGGCAGGAATACCGTAAACGCCTGGCTGACTTTATGGTACAAATCGGCTTTATGCAGTTCTTCGATAAAGATGGCGTCGGCGCTGCGCAGTAAATCGCAATATTCTTTTTTCACTTCGCCCAGTACGCGCACGCCCAAGCCCGGTCCAGGGAACGGATGGCGAAATAACATATCGTAAGGCAGACCCAGTTCCAGGCCGATTTTACGGACCTCGTCCTTGAACAGCTCTTTCAGCGGCTCAACCAATCCCAGTTTCATTTCTTTCGGCAAGCCGCCGACATTATGGTGGGATTTAATCACATGAGCTTTGCCGGTGGCAGAGGCGGCGGATTCAATCACGTCGGGGTAGATGGTGCCTTGCGCCAGCCATTTCACATCGGTCAGCTTGGAGGCTTCTTCATCAAACACCTCGACAAATACCCGGCCGATGATTTTACGCTTGGCTTCCGGGTCGGCAATGCCGGTCAGCGCATCCAGGAAACGCGCTTCAGCCGGAACATGGATAATATTCAGGCCATATTTTTCGCCGAACATTTCCAGCACCTGGTCGGCTTCGTTAAGCCGCAGCAGCCCGTTGTCGACAAAGACGCAGGTCAGGCGATCGCCGATAGCGCGGTGCAGCAACATGGCGGTGACCGAAGAATCCACGCCGCCCGATAAGCCGAGGATCACATGATCGTTGCCGATTTGCCGGCGAAGGCGGCCGATGGCGTCTTCAATGATCTTATCAGCCGTCCATAACGCTTCGCACTGGCAGATATCGCGGATAAAGCGTTGCAAAATCTGCTGTCCCTGCTTGGTATGAGTGACTTCAGGATGGAATTGCACGCCATAAAAACGCTTTTGCTCATTGGCCATAATGGCGAATTGGCAGGTTTCGGTACTGGCGACGGTGACAAACCCTTCAGGAATGCCGGTCACTTTATCGCCGTGGCTCATCCAGACATCCAGCAGCGGCTTGTGGTTGACGCTGAGGGAATCCTGAATATCGCGCACCAGCGCACAGTCATTGATCACTTCGACCTGGGCATAACCGAATTCGCGTTGATTCGAACCTTCAACCCGACCGCCCAATTGCATCGCCATGGTTTGCATGCCGTAACACACGCCCAGCACCGGTACGCCGGCCTGGAACACGTATTCCGGCGCAATGGGGCTATCGTGTTCGGTAGTGCTCTCGGGACCGCCGGAGAGGATGATGCCGCTGGGTTCAAATGCGCGGATTTGCGCTTCCGTCACATCCCAGGCCCAGAGTTCGCAATAGACGCCAAGCTCACGGACGCGACGGGCAATCAGTTGCGTATATTGCGAACCAAAATCCAGAATCAGAATGCGATGTTGATGAATATTATCTGTCATAGGAGGCATATTCCAAAAGCGGAGGTCAAAAAAACACATTGCCCGGCACTGGCCGGGCATGGCAAAACCGGCGACCGCCACAGGCGGTCAGTCCGGCCAGGGGCAGGCATATTAGCCCATCCGATAGTTCGGCGATTCTTTGGTGATAACCACATCGTGAACGTGGCTTTCCTGGATACCGGCGCCGCTGATGCGAACAAATTCAGCCTTGGTGCGCAATTCATCGATGGTGGCGCAGCCGGTCAGGCCCATACAGGAACGCAACCCGCCCATTTGTTGATGGACAATCTCTTTCAGGCGGCCTTTGTAGGCGACCCGCCCTTCTATGCCTTCCGGCACCAGTTTATCGGCGGCGTTATCGGTTTGGAAATAACGATCGGAAGACCCTTTGGACATGGCGCCCAGCGAGCCCATGCCGCGATAGGATTTAAACGAACGCCCTTGGAACAATTCGATTTCACCGGGAGATTCTTCAGTACCGGCCAACAGCGAACCCACCATTACGCAGGAAGCGCCGGCCGCAATGGCTTTGGCGATGTCGCCGGAAAAACGGATACCGCCGTCGGCGATAACCGGAATGCCGGTGCCTTCCAGCGCGTCCACCGCATCGGAGATTGCGGTGATTTGCGGTACGCCGACACCGGTAACAATGCGGGTCGTACAGATGGAGCCAGGGCCGATGCCGACTTTAACCGCACTAACGCCGGCTTCAACCAGGGCGATAGCGCCTGAGGCGGTGGCGACGTTGCCGCCGATGATCTGTAAATCGGGATATTTGGCGCGGGTTTCACGGATGCGTTGCAATACGCCTTCGGAATGGCCATGTGAAGAATCGATAAGCAGCACATCGACACCGGCGGCCACCAGCGCATCAATGCGCTCTTCGTTGCCGGCGCCGGCGCCTACCGCCGCGCCAACCCGCAAACGGCCATGTTCATCTTTACAGGCATTGGGTTTGCGTTCGGCTTTTTGAAAATCTTTAACCGTGATCATACCAAGCAAATGAAATTGCGCATCGACCACCAGCGCTTTTTCCACGCGTTTTTCGTGCATCTTTTGCAGCACGACTTCACGGGATTCCCCTTCCTTCACCGTCACCAGACGTTCTTTCGGCGTCATGACCGCGGTTACCGGCTGGGAAAGATCGGTGACAAACCGGACATCACGACCGGTGATAATGCCCACCAGTTCGTTATCATTGGTCACCACCGGATAACCGGCGAAACCATTGCGAACGGTTATTTCTTTAACCTCGGACAGCGTGGTGGAAGGCGTGACGGTCTTCGGATCGGTGACTACGCCGCTTTCATGCTTTTTCACCCGGCTGACTTCATCAGCCTGGCGTTCAATGGACATATTTTTATGAATGAAGCCGATACCGCCTTCCTGGGCCAGAGCAATCGCCAGCGGCGCTTCGGTGACAGTATCCATGGCGGCGGATAAGACAGGAATATTCAGGCGTATTTTTTTGGTCAGTTGAGTTGTCAAATCAGCCGTGTTAGGCAGAACCGTGGAATGAGCGGGCAACAGGAGGAGATCATCGAAAGTCAGAGCTTCTTTTGCGATACGTAGCATGGCAATATCTCATCAGGTGAAAGTATAAAATATTGCCGTGGCATTATACAGAACGTAAACGGTTGCCTCCAGCTCTTTTTTAAAAAAACGCTTGATTACCGTCCCGCGATAAGTAATATCAACCAATTAACTCTTTTTTGACCAAGTTGATCCCCATCACATGTTTGCCCCGACCCCGCCATTGATTTTCACCGTTTCGCGCCTCAATCAGCAGGTGCGGGAATTGCTGGAAAGCGAAATGGGTCAAATCTGGCTGACCGGCGAAATTTCCAACTTTTCCCAGCCCGCGTCCGGGCATTGGTACTTCACGCTGAAGGACGATCGCGCCCAGGTACGTTGCGCCATGTTCCGCAATGGCAACCGGCGGGTGACGTTCAGCCCGCGCAACGGGCAGCAGGTGTTGGTACGGGCGTCATTGACGCTGTATGAACCGCGCGGCGACTACCAATTGATTGCCGAAAGCATGCAGCCCGCCGGCGACGGGCTTTTGCAACAGCAGTTTGAACAACTCAAACTACGGCTTTCCGCCGAAGGGCTGTTCGATCAAACCCATAAACAGCCGCTGCCTTCTCCGGCCCGCCGGGTCGGTATTATCACGTCCGCCAGCGGCGCGGCATTGCATGATATTTTAAATATATTGCGTCGACGCGATCCGTCGCTGCCGGTCGTGATTTATCCGACGCCGGTGCAGGGGCAGGATGCGCCGGCCGCCATTGTCCGGGCTATCGAAACCGCCAACCGTCGGCGGGAATGCGACGTATTGATCGTGGGCCGGGGCGGCGGTTCGCTGGAAGATTTATGGAGTTTCAACGACGAACGGGTGGCGCGCGCCATCTTTGCCAGCGAGTTGCCGATTGTCAGTGCGGTCGGGCATGAAACCGATGTGACCATTGCCGATTTTGTCGCCGATCTGCGCGCGCCGACCCCTTCGGCCGCCGCGGAACTGGTCAGCCGCAATCAGTTGGAACTGGTGCGCCAATTGCAGGCGCAACGCCAGCGGCTGGACATGGCTTTTGACTACTATCTGGCACAGCGGCAGCAAATACTGACCAAACTGCAGCATCGGCTGCAACAGCAACATCCCCATTTGCGGTTGGCCCGGCAGCAAACCGCGTTACTCAAGCTGCGACGCCGACTGGATGATAGCGCGCAAACGCAATTGCGTCTGGCGCAGCGGCGCCATGAGCGGCTAACGCATCGGTTGACCCAGCAAACGCCGCTGCCGCGCATCAATCGGGCGCAGCAACATATGCAGGCCTTGCGCTATCAGTTGCAGCAGGCGATAACGCGTCGATTAAATGGACAACAGCGAAAATTCGGCATGCTGTGTTCGCAACTGGAGGCAGTCAGCCCGTTGAAAACCCTGGCGCGCGGTTTTAGCGTCACGACTGACGCCAAGGGCGCGTTGATCAAACATACCGGCCAAGTACGGCCGGGCGATGTTTTGGCCACACGCCTGGACGACGGCTGGATTGATAGCCAGGTTGTGCGTACTCGTCCCGCCGCGCCATTACCAAAAGCGAGTGAGAAACCGAAGATTTAAGAGTAGATAAATCACTCTCTGGTCAAATCGGTTTCATAAAGCTTTTATCATTTGCCAGCCGCTGCCGGCTGGGACGCGGAACGGCTGGCGGCGTTGTATGCCGCGCCGATCAATAGCAGTACGCAGGTGCCGAAAAACACCGGACGCATACCGAAATGGCCGCCGACCACCCCGCCCAGCAACGGCCCCGCCACTTGTCCGATATATTGCGCCGAGGTGGAATAACCCAGCATTTTGCCGGCAATTTTGTCAGGGACGTTATGCCGGATAACACTGGCGATGCACGGCAATAACCCGCCCAGCGCCACGCCCATGAAAAACCGCAATACCACCAGTTGCCAACCTTGCGTGACCAGCGCTTGCGGAATAAGCAACAAGGCCGCCGTGCCCAGGCAAGCGATAATGACATTCCAATGGCCGATGCGATCAGCCAGTTTGCCTAGCCAGGAAGCCGATATTATGCTGCCCAGCGCCGCGGCGGACATGGCCAGCCCGGCGACAAACGTGACGCGGGAAAACGACACCAACTGCGCCACATACAATGTGATAATCGGTTCAATGGACATATTGGCAATCATTAGCAGCGCGCCGGTAATCAACATAGCGATGACCGGTTTACTGATTTTGCCGGCTGCGGCGGTCGCCGGCTCGCTGGCCCGTTTTTGCGTCAGGCCAGACTCTTCTTTCAATAACAGGCTGGTGGCCAGATAGGAGATAAAAATAATGGCGCCGGCGGCGATAAACGTAGCGCGAATGCCAATCAAAGGCGGCAACGTGCCGCCTATCAGCGGACCGACGAAATTACCGGCCATAATGCCGGACGATAAGACGCCCAGCGCCCAGCCGGTACGGGTTTTCGGCGTCTGTGTCGCCACCAGGATCATCGATCCCGAAGCATAGCCGCCCAACAGCCCCGCCAGCAAACGCAACGCCACCAATTGCCACACGTTATGCGCCATGCCCAGCAGGGTCATGGCGATGGACATCCCCAGACTGGCGCGAATCAGCATCAATTTGCGGCCATAACGATCGCCCAGTTTTCCCCACAAGGGCGCCGTAAACGCCGCGCTGAAAAACGTGGCGCTATAAGCCACCCCGGACCACTGGCTGATGGCGGCATGGCTGGTGACCCCGAGTTGCGCCACATACAAAGGTAAAAACGGCAGCAATAGCGTCATGGCGATAATGGTGGTAAAGGAACCAAATACACAGACCAACAAATTACGATGCCAATAGCGGCTGCCATCAGCCGTTTCCACCGACGTATTTACCATGTTGATTCCTTGAGCCGCCGCAATTGAAAGGAATTCGGCTGATAACCCATCCTAATAAGAATGCCGAATTCGAGAAGTTCAGTAGTAACAATAACACGGGATAGCCGGCCGCCAATCTGCTGACACCTGTTATTTACCCACGATTTCAAACAGAATTTATCGCTGCCAGAAGCAAAAATAATAACCATCATTGAAAGATGAAAACAACTTCTGGCGCCGCTTAACATCCCCAGACAATGACGAGCTGCTATTTATGCGGATATTTAAGAGGATCTGGCCGTTAAAAGCGGCATCTAACGCAGAATAACCCTGAAATACGGATTTTATCCGCAAATAAAGAGACTCGTTATTTGTAAAAAAAAAGTTACCAAAAATAATTTACGCACATTAATCCCACAAAAACAATGAATTATGAACATTTTATGCTCCAATTTGTAACCAAGAGATAACATTGCCGGGAGTTTACATCACGTCGCAGGACTAATAGAATCGGGGAACAGTAGCAGACAGTATTGGGCTAAAAGCGAATCCGATAATATTGCCCTGCCGTATACATTATTTTGACTCTTAGAGATACTGCGCATGAAAGATTATTTCGTCGCGGGCTTTTGCAAAAAAGGGTTGGCGTCTGCCCAACAGCAAAAGTCTGCGCACAACGCTTCGGTGGATGTGGTTCTCATCGGCGGCGGAGTGATGAGCGCCACCCTGGGGATGTTGTTATCAGAACTTGAACCTGGCTGGTCCATCAATTTGTACGAACGCCTGGACAAACTGGCGCAAGAAAGCTCCAACGGCTGGAATAATGCCGGGACCGGACACGCGGCATATTGTGAATTGAATTATACCCCGCAACGATCGGACGGATCCATTGACATAACCAAAGCGATTGCCGTCGGCGAATCCTATGAAATATCGCGGCAATTCTGGGCCTATCTGGTGAAACAGCAGCGGGTCGGCGCGCCAAACACCTTTATCAATTCAGTGCCGCATATGAGTTTTGTCTGGGGTGATGAAGATATCGATTTCTTGCGTAGACGCTATAACGCGTTGCAACAAAGCACTCTGTTTCAAGGCATGGAGTTTACCGAAGACCGTCATGTGATAAAGCAATGGGCGCCCATGATTATGCAGGGCCGCGACGGTTTCCAAAAAGTCGCGGCAACGCGCATGACAATGGGTACCGATGTCAATTTCGGCGAATTGACGCGTCAGATGGTGGATTCACTGGAGAAAAGCCAGGATTTTCAGGTTCATCTCGGCCATCAGGTCACCGATATCAAACGTAATAACGACGCCACCTGGACCCTTAACGTCACTGATCTGAATAACCACGGGCAAATGACGGTTGTCCGCGCACGCCATGTGTTTATCGGCGCCGGCGGCGCGTCGCTGAAGTTGCTGCAAAAAGCGGGCATCCCCGAAGCGCAAGGTTATGCCGGCTTCCCGGTGGGCGGCAAATTTCTGGTCGCCGACCGTCCCGGCCTCGTTAACAACCATCTGGCCAAAGTTTACGGTAAAGCTTCTGTCGGCGCGCCGCCCATGTCGGTGCCGCATATCGATAGCCGGATATTGGCCGGACAACGTTCCTTGTTATTCGGGCCTTATGCCACTTTCAGCAGTAAATTCCTGAAGCAGGGTTCATGGTTCGATCTGTTTTCTTCATTGACCCGGCGCAATATCAAACCCATGCTGCATGTCGGTTGGCATAATCTGAACCTGATTCGCTATTTGGTCAGCCAGGCGCTGATGACCAAACAAAAACGCCTGGCGGCGCTGCAAGCCTATTATCCCGAAGCCAGAGAGGAAGACTGGCGGATGATCGATGCCGGTCAACGGGTGCAAATCATCAAAAAAGATGCGGTCAAAGGCGGTATTTTGCAATTCGGCACTGAAATGGTCAGTTCCGCCGATGGCACCTTATCGGCGCTATTGGGCGCCTCGCCGGGAGCGTCCACCGCCGCGCCCATTATGATTGAACTATTGAGCACCATGTTCAAGCAGCAAGCGGCATCGGCCGCCTGGCAGAGCAAGCTGCTGGAGATCATCCCCTCTTACAGGCAGCGGCTGGAAGGCAATGCCGAGCTGACCAATCATATCCGCGCTTACACCTGCCGCCTGTTGCAATTACCCTATGTGGCCGCTGGCTCCGCCGTGGGCAGTGCTTATTTCTCCTCGGGCTCCAGCGTCGGATAAGTTAAAACCTCGCTTAGGTTCGCCCCGGTCAAAATAGCGGCCACCCGGCTTTCGGCTCCTTGAGCAGGGGCGGCCGAGCGTATGCCGGCCAACGCCGCCGCCCCTGACGGCTCCAGAATAAGACCGGCGTATTTGAGGGCATAGTGTACCGCCAGCGCTATTTCGCCCTCGTCCACCAAAATCATATCATCCACCAGCCCCCACATGTCCCGCAACGCCTCGGGTACCGGCACCCGTACCGCCAGGCCATCCGCTTTGGTGCAAACACGCTCGCCGTTAATCACCTGATGAGACAACCAGCTACGCTGCATCGCGTCTGCGCCGCGCGGGCATACGCCTATAATTCGCGTGTCCGGCGACGACGCTTTCAACCAGCGAGCCATCCCGCTGATTAAAGCGCCATTGCCGACAGGAATATAAACCGCATCATAATGTTGCCCGGCGGCAAGCAGTTCCACGGCAATGCTGCCGGCGCCTTCGCTGATTTCAGGTTCATAGCCGTCTTCGATAAACCACCCGCCGATGGTTTCGCAGTACGCTTTGGCTTGCGTTTTAGCGCTGTCGAAATCATGTCCGACCTGTCTGATATCGGCGCCATAATAGTTAATGGCGGCTATTTTGGTCGGATTGGCATTGAGCGCCGCGAATACGGTGAGCGGCAAAGCGTGCCTGGCGCAATGATAGGCCAGCGCCAGCCCCCAATTACCGGCGCTGGCGCACACCAACTGCCGGCTTTCACCGCGCGCAGCGGCGCGCGCTATGATAAATCCCGCACCGCGTCCTTTGAAACACCGCAAAGGGTTCATGGTTTCAATCTTTAAGGTCACATGACAGCCAAGCTTGGCGGAAAGCGGCGGACACTCATATTGCGGCGTATGGAGGAACATCGGATCGAGCGTGGCCGAGGCAAGTCGAATATGGTCCAGGCTTAGCCGATGCGCCGGTTGTTGATTGCCGATCAATCGCCTCCGTTCGCTTATCGGGCGTATTGCCTCGCCGCCGAGGGCCCGTCTGGTCATCAACATGCCGTCAAGATGATCAATTTCATGCTGAACCAGTTCGGCCAGGTCCGGCGAAAGCTTATGCCAATGCCGTTGCCTGCCGTACTCATCCTGCCAACGCACGCTGATGCTCATGTGACGCAACACTTTCACCACCACCGCGGGCAAACTCAGGCAATCGTCCCAGAGCTCCTGCATATCACCGCTGCGCCAAATCACCTGCGGATTGATCATGGTGAAAGGCTGACCACCCAACTGCAATACGATAATCCTTAAGCCAATACCGACTTGCGGCGCAGCCATGGCGCGGCCAAACCCACTGCGTTCGCGGAAATCGGCGAGCGTCGCCTGCATATCGGCAATGATCGTTTTGATATGATCATCGATAGCCGTTACCGGTTGGGCGATACTCACTAGTTCCTGCGCATCGCCAGTCAGTATTTTCAGCACATTAGCCATCACGTTCTCCCGATTCAGTGTTAAGGTAGTTTAACGTCTTAAACTGCGCCGATGACGGCATAACTGACCGGTGAAATGCGGGGAAACTGAATAATGAGCGGCGATAATGCAAAATATCCGCAATCGGAACGCGAAACGGCGGCCATCGATGCGCTTGATCGCCGGATATTGGCGCGTTGGCAAAATGATACCCGGCGGGCGGCCGAGCGTATCGGCGAAGAAATCGGCTTATCCGCCGCGGCGGTTCAACGGCGGTTGAAACGGCTGCGCGCCAATGGCGTGATAGAACATGAAACCGCCACGCTGAATGCGCACGCGCTGGGGTACCCGGTGACCTGTCTGGTGGGCGTGGATTTACTGCAAGAACGTAACGAACACATCAAAGCCTTTAAACAGAGCATGCTGAAATTGCCGGAAGTGCAACAATGTTATTATGTCACCGGCGAGTACGACTTTATTCTGGTGGTGGTTTGCCGTGATCTATCGGAATATGAACATTTTACCCAGCAGTCGATCATGTCTGATGATAATGTCCGCAGCTTCACCACCTGGGTTACGCTGGATAAAGTCAAAACCAGCGTCCGGTTGCCGCTGACGATGGACTGAGCGACACAGGCAAGCATTCGCCGGCAGCCTGCGAATACTTCCGCCCTGTGGCCCTTTGGCTAATCGCAATATCATCGCCCCAATGGCAATCGCTGCGTTATTGTCGTAACAATGCGGCGATTCGCTGTAATTCATCGGCTAACTGGCGATAATCTTTATTCTTTCCGACCGTCTCGGCGGTTGAACCACGGATAACTAACTTCGTCGGCAGCATAATGGAGTCGGGTTGTTGGCGCGAGGTGTTACGCAGATATGACACCAGGCGGGTTACCGCTTCTTGCCCGAGGCGATTAAAATCCTGCAATACCGTGGTTAGCGGCGGCAAGAAAAATGCACTGTCCCTGGTATCGTCATAGCCGATGACCGATATGTGTTCAGGAACACTGATCCGCTGTTGCGCAAGCGCGCTAAGCACCCCGAGCGCCATCTGATCGTTGCCCACAAGCATTGCGCTGAAAGCATCCGGATTACGGGTCATTTCCATGGCCCGTGAATAGCCGCTTTGTGCGCTCCAGTCCCCTTCACGCACGTCGACCGGCTGTAATCCATATTCCCGCAGGGTTTGCTGCCAGCTTTGCAGGCGCAGGCGCGCCGATACTGAGATAAGCGGTCCGGACAATAAACCAAACCGGCGATGTCCTTGCCGGTAGAGGTGATCGACACTGGCACGCGTCCCGTCGGTGGGATTAAACATCACATGAAAAACCCGTGCGTCCGGCGGTACATCAAGAAAAAGAAAAGGCATCTCCTTGTTGGCATCGACCAACGCTTCCGCTTGCCCCGCTTCCAGCGGCAAATTCAAAATGACCCCGTCTACCCGTTGAGCTTTTAATTCCTCAAGCGCCGGTTGTACGCCCTCATCGCTTACATCATCAATCATGGCAATCAACACGTTAAAACCCTGTTGGTTGGCATACAGCTTTATGGCTGACGCAATTTGCGACGGCGCGTGAAATCCAAGCGAGGTGGTAATCAAGCCAAGAGTAAAACCGCGTTTACCGGCAAGTTGTTGAGCCATGCGGTTGGGGACGTAATTCAGCGCCTTGATGGCCTCTTCAACTTTATCCCGTGTTGCTTGCGCGACATGCGCCGACTGATTAAGCACGCGCGACACTGTTTGATAGGATACGCCGGCATGACGGGCCACATCATCCAGCGTGGCATTTTTAGGCTTCACTTTGCTCTTCTCCCGAGTCCGGTTTTAGTTCCGTGTCATACCCGACGATCATGAATTCTTTTACCATGAAGTCAAATCCCAATCTCGATCGCACACATGAAGTAAGTCATACGCTCACATAAACAATACTTGTGATTATGGTCACAATTAACGAGTTTATCCGCAAATTAAGTTTGAATTTGATCACTATTAGACCGCAACACTCTTGATGACACTCTTATTGAGAGTATTTAATAAATTTTAAATGTGAGCGGATAACATTACCGATCGCCCCATACTGTCTCATGGTGTGACGGTAACAAAATTAAGGTAGGCCATGAAAACGATTCATCCGACGCAACAGGGATTAACCGAGGCATCATCCCTGGCAACCGTCCTGTCACGGCAAGACTGGCAAAACCCGGCAATCACCCAACATCACAGATTGCCCGCCCATCCTCCCTTTAATAACTGGCCCGATGCAGAAAGCGCACGGCTTGATCATCCGTCGCCCCGCAGGTGCTGCTTGGATGGCGAATGGTCTTTCAATTATTTCACACAGCCACAGGCGGTGCCTGAACGCTGGTTGCAAACTGATTTGGACGATGCTCGGCTTATTGCCGTACCGTCCAACTGGCAAATGGCCGGCTACGACCGTCCCATTTATACCAATGTAAAATACCCTATTCCAGTGGATCCGCCCCGAGTGCCGGAACACAATCCAACCGGTTGTTACTCTCGCGACATCACATTACCCGACCACTGGTTGGAGGAAGGACAAACCCGCATTATCTTTAACGGCGTGAATTCCGCGTTTTATCTATGGTGTAACGGCCATTGGGCTGGTTATTCCCAAGACAGCCGCCTGCCGGCGGAGTTCGATCTGACCGATTATCTCCACGCCGGAGTCAATCGGTTATGCGTGCTGGTACTGCGCTGGAGCGATGGCAGCTACCTGGAAGATCAGGATATGTGGCGCATGAGCGGGATCTTCCGTTCAGTATCGCTGCTGCATAAACCGGTGGTGGGGTTTCAGGATATCCGAATACAAACCCGGCTGGATCCCTTATTCTGCAACGGCGTACTGGAAGTCACCGCCGCGCTCTCACCGCGAAATGCGACACTGAGCGGATATAGCCTTGCCGTGTCGCTGTGGTGGCAAAATGAAAAAGTCGTCGGACAACAGTTGCCGTTCGGTTCTGAGATCATTGACGAACGCGGCAATTATCCAGAAAGGGTCACAGCGCGGCTGCCGATCCAGGCACCGCGGTTATGGAGCGCTGAAATCCCGAATCTTTACCGGGTGGTGCTGGTTTTACGCGACAACCAGGACCGCGTCTTGGACGTCGAAGCCTATGATGTGGGTTTTCGGCAGGTCGAAATAAAAGACGGGCTGTTGCAACTCAACGGCAAGCCCTTGCTGATTCGCGGTGTTAATCGCCATGAGCACCATCCGGCGCATGGGCAGGTGATGGATGCCGCAACCATGCGGCAAGATATCCTGTTGATGAAACAGAATAACTTTAACGCGGTACGCTGCTCTCACTATCCCAATAACCCGCTATGGTACCGCTTATGCGATCAGTATGGGTTATATGTGGTGGATGAAGCCAATATCGAGACCCACGGCATGGAACCGATGAGCCGCTTGTCCGACGATCCGGTATGGTTTCCGGCATTCAGCGAACGCGTTACTCGTATGGTGCAATGCAACGGCAATCACGCCAGTATTATCATCTGGTCGCTGGGCAACGAGTCCGGCCATGGCGCGACCCACGACGCGCTCTATCAATGGGTCAAATCCCATGATCCCAGCCGCCCGGTACAATATGAAGGGGGCGGCGCCGACACCCGAGCCACCGACATTATCTGCCCGATGTATGCACGGGTAGAGGATGATATGCCGATTCCGGCCGTGCCAAAATGGTCGATAAAAAAATGGATCGGTATGCCTAACGAGCTCCGGCCGCTGATTTTGTGTGAATATGCCCACGCCATGGGTAACAGCTTGGGCAATTTTGCCGACTACTGGCGGGCCTTCCGCCAATATCCTCGTTTACAAGGCGGTTTTATCTGGGATTGGGCAGACCAAGCCTTGGAGCGCACTGATGAAGAGGGGAAGGTCTATTGGGCTTATGGGGGTGATTTTGGCGATAAACCGAACGATCGCCAGTTCTGCCTCAACGGTCTGGTCTTCCCGGATCGTTCGCCGCATCCCGCCATGCATGAAGCAAAAAAGCAGCAACAATTTTTCCAGTTCCGATTGCTGACAACCCAACCGCTGCGTATCGAGGTCAGTAGCGAATATCTGTTTCGCGCCAGCGATAACGAGGTATTGCACTGGTCGTTGGAACTCAACGGCAACTCGCAGCAACAAGGAGAGATACGACTAAATCTGGCGCCGGGACAAAAAACCGAACTGACCCTCGCCGAGACCCTGCCGCAACCGGAAAGCGAAGGTATTTATTATTTGCAGGTTCACATCGAACAACCCGCCCAAACCGACTGGTCTCCCGCCGGCCATTGCGTCGCCTGGGAACAATGGCCGCTGGCCCGAGGTCGCCTGTCGCCGCCGGCAAGCCGGATAACAGGCGAAACACCGACCATCGATGAGCATGATCAAGAATTCATCATCCGCCATCACGAACAACGTTGGATAGTGGACAAACACAGCGGCTGGCTGAGCCAATGGTTTCACGGCGAACATCCCGGACTGCTGGCCCCATTGACCGATCAGTTTGTGCGTGCGCCACTGGATAATGATATCGGCGTTAGCGAGGTGGATCATATCGATCCTAATGCCTGGGTAGAACGCTGGCGCGCCGCGGGCCTGTTTGAACTAGAACACCGTTGCCTGTCGCTGGATGCCGAACAACTGGCGGATCGGGTCATTATCCGGACGGTGCATGGTTACTACCAGCAAAATACTCTGCTGATCCAGAGCCGCTGGCAAATGACCATCGATAACAACGGACAGATGGAGACCGATATCGGAGTGACGCCTTCGCCGTCGTTGCCTCCCTTACCGCGAGTCGGCGTGGTCTGCCAATTGAACTGCGCAGCGCGGGAAGTGGCCTGGCTGGGATTAGGGCCTCATGAAAATTACCCCGATCGCCGCACCTCGGCACGATTTTCCCAGTGGCGCCTGTCATTGGAGCAAATGCATACCCCTTATATTTTCCCGAGTGAAAATGGCCTGCGCTGTAATACCCGCTGGATAACGCTGGATGATTGGCACATCAGCGGCGACTTCCATTTTTCCGTCAGCCGCTACAGTACCGATCAATTGACCCAGGTTACTCATCAGCATTTGCTGCGGCCGGAGCCGGGCCTGTGGCTGAATGTTGATAACCGCCATATGGGCGTCGGCGGCGATGATTCGTGGAGCCCGAGCGTACATCGGGAGTACCTGCTGGATGCCGATGAATACCGTTATACCTTGCGCTGGCGGCATGGTTAAGCGGTTATTACTTTCAACTCAATCATAGCTTGCAAAAATGGCAGGATGAACATCATGACGACATCTGTACTGACGTTAAAAGAAAAAAACAATTTCATCTATTTTATGCTTTTTTTCTTTTTCTACTATTTTATTATGTCCGCTTACTTTCCTTTTTTTCCTATCTGGCTGGCCGACGTTAATCACTTGACCAAGACCCAAACCGGCATTGTATTTTCTTCTATCTCTTTTTTTGCGATCGTATTTCAACCGATATTTGGCCTGATATCGGACAAATTGGGACTTAGAAAACATTTGCTTTGGGCAATTATTATCTTGCTGATTTTATTTGCGCCCTTTTTCATTTTTGTCCTCTCTCCCCTATTGCAGTACAATATTTTCGTCGGTGCGCTGGCTGGCGGCTTGTATCTCGGGTTTGTTTTTTCCAGCGGTTCCGGTGCGGTAGAGGCTTATATTGAACGAGTTAGCCGAAACAACCATTTTGAATATGGCAGAGTCCGGGTGTCTGGCTGTGTCGGTTGGGCTATTTGCGCATCTATTACCGGTATACTCTTTGGCATTGACCCTAATATTACTTTCTGGATTGCCTCTGGGTTCGCAGTGATTCTAGCTATTTTATTATTTTTATCACGACCGGAGGGTAATAACCTTAATGCCCAGGTCATTGATAAATTAGGCGCCAACAAAAAAGTTTTTTCACTCAAACTGGCGGCAGAACTGCTAACCATGCCGAAATTTTGGGCCTTTATCATTTATGTGGTAGGCGTGGCCAGTATCTATGATGTTTTCGATCAGCAATTCGCCAATTTTTTTAAAACCTTCTTTGCCAGTCCGCAAGAAGGAACCGAAATCTTCGGTTTTGTCACGACCGGCGGTGAACTGCTGAATGGATTGATTATGTTTTTCACTCCAGCAATCATCAATCGCATTGGCAGTAAAAATGCCTTGCTGGTGGCAGGACTCATTATGTCGGTGCGTATTTTAGGCTCATCTTTCGCCACCAGCGGCATCGAAGTGATCATTCTTAAAACATTGCATATGTTCGAGTTGCCCTTTCTGTTGGTCGGTACCTTCAAATACATTTCTTCAGTATTTGACCCGCGGTTGTCCGCGACATTGTTTCTGATTGGCTTTAACTTGTCGAAACAATTATCTGGAGTCGTATTATCCACCTGGGCGGGAAGAATGTACGATCATGTCGGTTTCCACCACGCCTATCTGGTATTAGGTTTGATTACCTTATCATTTACCCTGATCTCTTTCTTCACGCTGACCGGCCGCGGAAAAATGGCCACACCCGTGACGCCGGAGAGCCAGGAAGTCATTTGATACCTTCTACCCCCACATACTTGAAGCCCCGTGTCACGGGGCTTTTTCCTTGGATAGGCAAAATAAATTTGCACAGGTTATCGATTGACAGCACCGTCCTTTTATCGCTAACGTCTCTCTATTAGATTATCCGGCTCAACATTGGCTCCTGAACCACTTGCACTGGCTTTCAACCGAAGAGGTTCTTATGATAGCCAACACCTGTACTCTTCGTCTGCTCGCCCCAGGGGACAAAGACAGTTGGAAATATCTCTGGCGGCGTTATCTCAGTTTTTATTCCACCATCCGCGACGATGCGCTTTATGAATATACGTTCCAGCGTCTGGTGGATACCAGGCATCCGGGTATGTTCGCTTTTGTGGCGGAAAATCAGGGTCAGCTTGTCGGCCTGGCCAATTGCATCGTGCATGAGCATGGCTGGTATCAGGAATCGGTGGTCTATCTGCAGGATTTGTATGTGGATGAGAACCAGCGCGGTAAAGGCATCGGCCGGTTACTGATTGAAAAAGTCTATGCCTATGCCGACCAAACCGGCAAAGCCAGCGTCTATTGGATGACACAGCCCGGCAATCTGACTGCCATGGCGCTCTATGATAAGGTCGCTAGAAAAACTGATTTCATCAAATATCAACGTTAACCCGCCACCGCAAACAACGCCGGTCCATTAAGGATTACTCGCGACTCCCGCCTGGAGAATCACCGTCCGGCTATGGCTCAATGGCGATTAAACGCGGGCTAACGCGCTTTTTTGAGATCAAGCCATCGCCATTGGGGCAAAAATAGTCCACTGCGCCGCACGCCATTAATATTTCCAGCGGTTTGCCGCAATCGGGACATAACGCCTGCCGGATAAAATGATTATCGCAAGACGGGCAGGTGAATTGCTGCTCCTGTTGTACCAGCGGATGCTGGCAGACCGGACATAAATTATCCATTTATGGCTCCTGGCAAGGCTTGAGGCCCGGCTGCGGGCCTTATTTGAATTTAACGACTTTTCTTAATATGGCCGATTAACCGTTTACGCTTACGCATCTGGTTGGGCGTCAACGTATTATGGCGGCCGGCGAAAGGATTTTCCCCCTCGTTGAACTGAATACGAATCGGCGTTCCCATGATTTCCAGCGAGCGGCGGAAATAGTTCATCAAATAACGCTTATAAGAATCCGGTAAATGTTTAACCTGAGTACCGTGAATAACCACAATGGGCGGATTGTAGCCTCCGGCATGGGCATATTTCGGTTTTACCCGCCTGCCGCGCACCATTGGCGGCTGATGCTCTTCTATCGCCATTTGCATGATTTTGGTCAGCATAGAGGTGCTGATGCGCTTGGTTGAACAGCGGTAAGCCTCATTGATGGATTCAAACAGATTACCCACGCCGCTGCCATGCAACGCGGAGATAAAATGCACTCGGGCAAAGTCGATAAAGCCCAGGCGCATGTCCAGGGTCGCTTTGACTTCATCGCGAACATCCTGCGACAAGCCATCCCACTTATTCACCGCAATCACCAATGAGCGGCCGCTATTGAGGATAAAGCCCAACAACGAGAGGTCCTGGTCTGAGATGCCTTCGCGGGCATCAATGACCAACAGCACCACATTGGCGTCTTCGATAGCCCGCAGTGTTTTGATAACCGAAAACTTTTCCACCGTTTCGGTGATTTTGCCGCGTTTGCGCACGCCGGCGGTGTCGATCAGGACAAATTCCCGTTCGTCACGCACCATGGGAATATAAATACTGTCGCGGGTCGTGCCCGGCATATCATAAACCACCACGCGATCTTCACCCAGGATCCGGTTGATCAAGGTGGATTTTCCGACATTGGGCCGGCCGACAATCGCCAGTTTTATCGGCAGTGATTGCGGGTCGAAGGTGTCTTCTTCGTCCGGCGGGATAGTATCGTCGTCTTCCGGCCAGGGTTCTTGCCCAGGATATTCCTGTTCGCCGGCGTCTTCTTTTTCTTCCACCACCAGCGGCGACAACGCTTGTTCCAACAGGCTGTTAACGCCGCGGCCATGCGTGGCGGCGATGGCATACACTTCGCCCAGGCCCAAAGAATAGAAATCCCCCACGGCGCTGTCGGCATCAATACCGTCGGTTTTATTCGCCACCAGCAACGTGGTTTTTTGACGGCTGCGCAGATGTTTGGCAATGCCTTCATCTGCCGGCATTAAACCAGCCCGGCCATCCACCATGAATAAAACGATATCCGCTTCTTCAATGGCCACCAGCGATTGCCCGGCCATGCGGGTTTCGACTCCTTCTTCATCGCCATTGATACCGCCGGTATCAATAACAATATATTCGTGGCCTTCCCACTCGGCACGACCATACTTGCGGTCACGCGTCAGCCCGGGGAAATCCGCCACCAACGCATCGCGAGTATGCGTTAGTCGATTAAACAGGGTGGATTTTCCCACATTCGGGCGCCCAACCAGCGCGACGACAGGTATCATTGTTACAACCTCATCAAATAAGTGAATATTTCAGTGACAAATCGAGCCAATTATATAAGACAAAACGGCTCCTGAATATGTCAGGAGCCGTTGTTGACCCGTGTTCTGGTCATGCCAGGACGGATAAAATACGAATCTTAACGGGTATAGGCGTAAACCTCGCCGTTTCTGGCCTGGATCAACAGTTTACCGCCAGCGACCACCGGGGTGGCTTGCAGGCCGGAACTGTCAACTTTGCTTTGCGCGACGAAACGCCCGTCGTCGGAGTTAAGCCAATGCAGATAACCTTCGGCATCGCCGACCACCAGATAGCCGTCAAATAATACCGGCGAAGTCAGGTTGCGATACTGCAAATCACTTTGGGTCCACTGGGTCGTGCCGTTTTGCATATCCAGCGCCATAACCTTGCCGGTCTGATCAGCAACATAGATATGGCCGCCATCAACGATAAGATCGTTAACCGACCCTATTTCGCGCTGCCAGATAATTTGCCCGGAACGCAATTCCATCGCCGCCAGGTTGCCATTATAAGCCATGGCATACACCACATTGTTCACCACAACCGGCGAAACATTGACATCATTCAGCCGGGCGATTTCAGTCGCCCCGCCGATATGCGAAATGCGTTGCTGCCAAATCATCTGACCCTGAGCCAACATGACGGCGCTCACACGGCCATTGTCGCCGCCGACGATTGCCGCGCCGAAGGCCGGCGTCGGCGTGGATTCGCCCCTTAACGTCAGCGGAGGCATATCCAGGTTGACGGTCCATTTGAGCGTGCCATCAGCCTGGTTTAACGCCTGCAGCATGCCGTTGCCGGTATGGATAAGCACCACGCCATCGCTGACGACCGGCATCGACAATGCTTCGCCGGCCACTTTGGTCTGCCACACCACCGAGCCGTCGTCGGCATTCAGCGCATACACCTGCGCCTTTTCGCTGCCGATGTACACCCGGTTGTCCGCAACCGCTACGCCGCCGGATAATAACGCCGGCAGATTATGCGACAACAATCCGGTTTTTTCCGACAGATTCACCGACCAGAGTTCCTTCCCGGTATCGATATCCATCGCTTTGACTACGCCAAAACGATCCGCGGCGAAAACCCGATTATCCTGCCAACCCGGACGAAGATTGGAATAAATTCCGCCGGTACCATTGCCCACCGAACGACTCCATACCTCGGTCGGTTGGAACTGATTATCCACCTGAGGCAAAGGTGACATGGTGACCACATCCTCTTCCCTATTGAACCATGAACAACCACTGAGCAAAGCCAATGAAATCAGTCCGACGAAAAAAATTTTACGCAATTGCATGGGGTCCCTCTTAGCTGGACAAATTATTCAGTTTCATGCGCAACAAGGCTTGTAATGCCTGCGGCGGATTCGCTTTAAGCGCTTTATCATACGCATCTCGCGCCGCTTGGTTATCGCCTTTGATAATTAAGGCATCGCCGCGAATATCATCGGCCAATGCCGACCACGCTTCTTGCTTGATACCAGTCAAGGTTTGCAGCGCGCCATCCACGTTTTTCGCTTGAATCTGAACACGAGCCAGACGGAGTTTAATCAACGTCTGAAGATTTTCTTCTTTAGTCTGGGTTAACGCTTTCTTCAGTTGTTGTTCCGCGGTGGTAAAATCACCTTTTTCCGCATAAAAACGTGCCAAATCCATAGAGGTCAAGGCACCATAGTTATTATTGTTGTTCTTGGCGAACGTCGCGGCATCGTCGATTTGCTGTTGCGCCGCACCGGTTGTCAGCGCGGTGTTAACCTGCTGCCAAGAGGCCGATGATGCCATCATCTCGTCGTTTTGATGATTATGCCAATAACGCCAGCCTACCAACGCGGCGATACCGATAATGACACCAATGACCAGCGCTTTACCGTTATCCGCCAAAAACCGCATCAACGCTTCGCGCTGTTCGTTTTCCGAGCTGTAAACTTCCACGGTGTCCTTCTCCTTAACCTAATAATGATGCCAGTCGCGCCGCAACATCCCCTTGCGCCAACGTTTCCTGGTCGCCCGTGGACAGATTTTTTATCACCACCTGCTGAGCGGCGATTTCGTTCTCCCCTAGCACCAAGGCCAGCCGAGCTCCCCATTTATCGGCGCGGCTAAATTGTTTCTTGAAATTGCCGCCGCCGTAATTGGTCATTATTCGCAACGAAGGCAGAGCATCACGCAATTGCTCCGCCAGGCCCATTGCCGCGCCCTGAGTGGCTTCGCCCGAGGAGATCAGGTAAACATCCACGGTGGGACGGGGCTTGAAATCCGGATTAGCCGACTGAACCAGCAGCACCAGACGCTCCAGACCCATGGCGAACCCCACGGCCGGCGTGGCGCGCCCGCCCAGTTGTTCCACCAATCCGTCATATCGGCCGCCCGCGCACACGGTTCCCTGCGAGCCGAGGCTCGTGGTAACCCATTCGAAAACGGTACGATTATAGTAGTCGAGTCCACGCACCAAACGAGGATTAACCGTATATCGGATACCTGCTTGCGCTAAAAGTTCACACAAACCGGCAAAGTGTTTACGCGATTCCTCATCAAGATAATCGGTCAACACCGGCGCGTCATTCAGTAAACGCTGAATATCCTCATTTTTGGTATCAAGGACACGCAAGGGATTGACATACATGCGGCGGCGGCAATCTTCGTCCAACCGATCCTGATGTTGCTCCAGGAAAGCCACCAGCGCGTCGCGATAACCGGCGCGGGCTTCAAGAGAGCCAATGGAATTAAGCTCCAGCGCGACATGGTCGGCGATACCCAGCGCCCGCCACCAGCGGGCGGTAAGCATGATCAGCTCGGCATCGACATCCGGCCCTTGCAGGCCGAACACTTCAACGCCAAGCTGATGGAATTGGCGATAGCGGCCTTTTTGCGGGCGTTCATGCCGGAACATCGGCCCGATATACCACAACCGCTGTTCCTGATTGTAAAGCAAGCCGTGTTCAATACCCGCGCGAACACAACCCGCCGTGCCTTCCGGTCGTAACGTCAAACTGTCGCCGTTACGATCCTCGAAGGTATACATCTCTTTTTCCACCACATCGGTGACTTCGCCAATAGCGCGTTTAAACAATGGGGTTTGTTCAACGATCGGTAAACGAATTTCACTGTAGCCGTAACCGGCCAGTACATCCTTGAGTATGCCTTCGAGGCGTTGCCAAATTGCCGTTTCTTCCGGCAAATAGTCGTTCATGCCGCGAATGGCCTGGATGTTGTTTGCCATGTCGATTCTCTTTAAGGGTAACGTTACTTTTCTATCAAATTAACGGCGATGCGATTGGTTTCATCGAGCATGGCCGCTTTAGCGCGGATTTTCGCTTCCAATTGGTCGATCATCTGTTCGTTGTCAAAGCGATCCCGCTGACGTACGCCGTCTTCATAAAAACCGCTTTTGTTATGGCCGCCAGTGACGCCGATCGTAGAAACCAGCGCCTCGCCGGGACCGTTAACCACACAACCGATTATGGAAACATCCATTGGGGTGACAATATCTTCCAGACGCTGCTCAAGGGCGTTAACCGTGCCGATAACATCAAATTCCTGGCGTGAGCAGGTTGGACAGGCGATAAAATTGATACCGCGGGCGCGGATACGCAGGGATTTGAGAATATCAAAACCGACTTTGACCTCTTCCACCGGGTCCGCCGCCAGCGAAATTCTCAAGGTATCGCCAATGCCTTCACTGAGCAGCAGGCCCAGCCCGATGGCTGACTTGACCGCCCCGCTGCGCGCGCCGCCCGCTTCCGTAATGCCCAGATGCAAAGGCTGGTCGATGCGACTGGCCAGTAAGCGGTAGGCCTGCACCGCCAGGAAAACATCCGACGCTTTTACACTGACCTTGAACTGGTCGAAATTAAGCCGTTCAAGGATATCCACATGACGCATGGCGGATTCAAGCAGGGCTTCCGGCGTTGGTTCGCCATATTTTTCCTGAATGTCACGCTCAAGCGAGCCGGCATTGATACCGATGCGGATGGGGATATTTTTATCACGCGCGCAATCAACCACTGAACGTATACGCGCTTCGTTGCCGATGTTTCCGGGGTTGATCCGCAAACAATCCACGCCGTATTCAGCCACTTTGAGCGCAATGCGGTAATCAAAATGGATATCGGCCACCAGTGGAACAGTAACTTGCTGTTTTATCAGGCGAAAAGCTTCTGCCGCATCCATCGTGGGAACCGAAACGCGGACGATATCGGCACCGACGCGTTCCAGCGCATGGATCTGCTCCACTGTCGCCGCGACGTCGGTAGTCCGGGTATTGGTCATCGATTGCACGGCAATCGGCGCGCCATCGCCGATAGGAACATTGCCGACATAGATCCGCGTTGATTTGCGACGGTTAATGGGTGCGTTATTGTGCATTATCTTCTCTCCATAATTGCTCGCTGCCGCCTAGTTAGCGGCTATGGTGAGTCGTGCAACCTGATTTGACCTGACATACCGGCTCATATCCACCGGTTTGCCCTGATATTGAATCTGAATGGCCGCCGGAGCGCCAATCTTCAATTTGTACGGCGCCTGACCGACCAGGTTAAGCTTGGCGCCATGACGCTGAATACCGCTGAACAACTTCTTGCCGGTGGCGTCGGACACTTCCAGCCAGCAATCAGCGGTAAAATTCATGACCAAGCCATTGCCGCTGGCGTCGCCGCCGGTTGCCACCGTTGCCGGGGCAGTTGGCATGGAAGGCGCGGCAGCCGAAGGAGAAACCGCCGGTGTTGCGGCGGCAGGGGCTTGCGCCGCTGTCTCGTTAGTCTGCGTCTTTGCCGGTTCGTTGCCATTCGCCGCAGGGGCGCTGGCAGCAGCACCCGGTTGTGCCGGCGCGGTAGTGGAATTGGCCGCCGGAGCAGTGGAATTAGCAGTGGCTGGGGCGCTGGCGGAAGCCGACTGATCAGCCGGTGTTTGGCCGGCGGCATCAGCGCCGCTATTGTCATCGCCGCTTTGATCGCTATCATCCCCGCCCTGATTAAGCTTGGCGGAGGATTGATCGGCCATATCGGAGATATCTTTCTGCTGCGCCTGGTGATTTTGCCACCACCATGCGCCGGTAAGGCCGATGACCACGAACAAAATGAGCCAGGTAAAGCCCATGAGCCAGCCATCCCGTTTTTTGCGGGTTTTCCCCAGAGCGAAAGTCTGCATGGGGGCGACTTTAGAGGCCTTGATAGGCGCCTGTTTCGCCAGCATGGGCAGAATTTCTTCCTCGGGAATATGGACCAATCGGGCATAGGAGCGGATATAACCTCGCAAGAAGGTGGAAGCCAGGTTTGGATTGGCTTTATCCTCTTCTATTTCCTTCACGGTGGTGACCTTCAGGCACAACCTTTCGGCCACGGCCTGCTGGCTAAGTCCCAATTGTTCACGGGCCTGACGCAGGCGTTCGCCTGTCGTTGTTAATGCTGTTTGATCTTGGAGGGCTTCAGTATTCATTAGCTAGGAACTGCTGGTACTGTTTAGATTGTGGAAAACTTCGCGCCAGCCGTTTGCCATAACGTTCGAGATCGTTATGGTGTCCCGCCAACGCAGCGAAACGAATCTGTAACCATAAACTTTCAGCACTTGCCGGAAGAATATGCTGATAAACATCCAATAATAGTTGTGCTTTGTCGCCTTTCCCTTCACTGAATTGCCGATCTGCTTCTGCCAGCAAAGTCACGCCTTTTTCCGGATCGTATTTTAGCGCTCGACCAAGCAACATCCGCGCCTCATCATTCTGGCCGGCTTTGAAAAAACAATAACCGGCATTTTCCAGACTATCGGCGACCTGACCGTAATCGGTTGCCTGTGCCGCAACAGCAAACTGTTGTTGCGCCGATACATACTGCCCTAAACTACATAAAAACGCACCGTAATTATTCAGAACAGTGCTGTTTTGTGGCGCCAATTTCAGCGCCAAGTTATAACGTTTCTGCGCCGCGTCATTCTCGCCGACCCGTTGCTCATACAACGCCATGCCCAGTTGGGTGCGGTAATCCGCGGGCGCGCTCTGAACCGCCTTATCGAGATTCTGCCGGGCCGCGTCCAGATTATTCGCCGCCAAATATTCCATACCTAACTGCAAACGCGTTTGAGCCGACTGGGGCGATACATTGGTATCATGTTTATCCCCGGCGCATCCATTCATCAAACCGATTAACAATACTACTCCGCTTAATCGTCGCAGCGTCATGCCCGTCCCCGTTTATCATGTGAAGATGACATCCATGCTATACCCGTCATTTTTCAAGTCGCGGGCGCGTTGGCTACGACTTGAAATCTATTGGATATAATACCCCACTCGCGGTCGAAGCAAATCGTTAAACGGTTTTAACCGCGATAGTCTCCCCGGCCATGCGCTTGCCCATGGTCCGTTTGGTGCGATCGATGACATCGCCCGCTAATTGACCGCAGGCGGCATCGATATCGTCACCCCGGGTTTTACGCACAATGGTGGTAAAACCATAGTCCATCAAAACCTTAGAGAACCGATCGACCCGGCTGTTCGAGCTTCGGCCATAAGGCGCTCCCGGAAACGGGTTCCAGGGGATCAGGTTAATTTTACAAGGCGTGGTTTTCAACAGCTCCGCCAGTTGATGAGCATGTTCGGTGCCATCGTTAACGTGTTCCAGCATGACATATTCCACCGTCACCCGTCCCTGGTTGGCGTTGGATTTATCCAGGTAGCGTCGTACCGCCGCCAGGAATGTCTCGATATTGTATTTTTTATTTAGCGGCACTATCTCGTCACGGATAAGGTCGTTCGGGGCATGCAGCGATATGGCCAGGGCCACATCAATCATATCGCCCAATTTATCCAGTGCCGGCACCACGCCGGAAGTCGAGAGGGTCACCCGCCGCTTTGACAGGCCGAACCCGAAATCATCCAGCATGATTTCCATCGCCGGCACGACATTATTCAGATTCAGCAACGGCTCGCCCATTCCCATCATCACCACATTGGTGATGGGTCGCTCGCCGGTCACCCTGGCCGCGCCGATAATTTTCGCCGCGCGCCAGACCTGGCCGATAATTTCGGACACCCGCAAATTACGATTGAAACCCTGCTGTCCGGTGGAGCAAAAGGTGCATTGCAGAGCACAACCCACTTGAGACGATACACATAGGGTAGCGCGATCTTCCTCGGGAATATAGACCGTTTCCACTTGCTGCTCGCCGACCCTGATCGCCCATTTGATGGTGCCGTCGGCTGAGCGTTGTTCACTGGCCACTTCCGGAGCGCGTATTTCGGCCAACGCGGCCAACCTGTTGCGCAATGGCTTATTGATGTCGGTCATCTGCTCGAAATCATCGCAGCAATAATGATAAATCCATTTCATGACCTGATCCGCACGAAAAGGTTTTTCGCCAAGACCGAGGAAAAACTCGCGCATTTGCTGGCGGTTCATATCCAGCAGATTTAATTTTTGACCAAGAGGCGCGGGTGGGGAGTTATCCGCCGGCATTGACAACGCTTCAAGCGCTATTTCAGGTACAGAGTGTTCTGGCATGATGCTAAGGGCCTCGTTATTACACGTTATGGCGCGAAAGACATAAAGAAATGCCCCGGCCGAGTGCGATGTACCGACTCATCCAGGGCGCATTGAGAATAGATTTTAGCGCAGAGCAGGGCTGCTTGAAAGCAGCAGCCCTGCTTTTTTATCTTTTATGCGGCGAATATCAGCGCCTGCGGGGGCAAAGATCATCCTGGCTGAAGAAATAGGCAATTTCACGTTCAGCGGATGTCGGTGAATCCGAGCCATGAACGGCGTTTTCGGTCAAGCCGTCGGCATAGTCGCTGCGCAATGTGCCGGCCAGCGCGCTGGAAGGGTTAGTCGCTCCCATGATCTCGCGATTGCGTCGTATGGCATCCTCGCCTTCCAGCACCTGGACCATGATCGGACCGGATGTCATAAAGGATATCAACCCGTCGAAAAAGGGTTTGCCGCGATGTTCGGCATAAAATCCTTCAGCTTGCTCATGGCTCAAATGCACCATTTTAGCCGCCACGATAATAAAACCTGCGCTTTCAAATCGCGCATATATTGCGCCGATGACATTTTTAGCCACCGCATTGGGTTTTACTATGGAAAAAGTACGCTCTATCGCCATAATGACCTCTAAGTAACAATTCAACGGAAGACTGGGTTAATCTTTTGTTATACCAGCCTGTTTAACTGGCGAAAATTATAGGGATCGGACAGGATTTTGACTATCAAAAATGCAACATTCCTTTAAAAAATAATTATCTTATTCCCTACTTTTCAAGGGACTATTCTATTTTCCATAAAAAAACGTAATATACCAGCGTAAATTCCGTGCGATCCGCACAAAAATGATTCGCCATTGTAACTGAATAAATACAATGGCTTGCCGGCAAGGTTACAATCACTGACAATGCATTAACACTTCAGCCGCCGCGGGCGAATGATCCGAGGCGACGCAATAACGGAGCCATGTCATGACATCACCGCTTTTTGTTTCGCCCGCCTGGCTGCACGATCATCTGGCTTCCCCGTCGATACGGATTCTGGATGCCCGGATGCTGCCGCCCGGATATCAGGGGCCTCGCAATCTCCAAGCCGAATATCTGGCCGGCCATCTGCCCGGCGCGGTACACTTCGATATTGAAGCCTTATCCGATAGCGACACCCCGCTGCCGCATATGCTGACGCCGCCCGACGTGTTTGCCCGGGCCATGGCGGCGGCGGGCATTGGATCTGATCAGCATTTGATTATCTATGATGAGGGAACGCTGTTTTCCGCCCCCCGAGCCTGGTGGATGTTGCATGTCGCCGCCGGAGTGGCAAACGTATCGCTGTTATCCGGCGGATTGGACGGTTGGCGGCGCGCCGGGTTGCCGTTGGCGCAAGGTCCGGTCGACGTTGCGCCGCAAATCTTTGCATCCCGCCCGGCAGCCGGCCGGGTGAAAACCTTGGCGGACATCCGGCAGATTCTCGTCGACCATTCAGCGCAACTTATCGACGCCCGTCCGGCCAACCGTTTCAGCGGTCAAGCGCCGGAGCCGCGTCCCGGCCTGCATCGCGGCCATATTCCCGGCAGCGTCAATGTGCCTTGGTCTGAATGGGTGCGCGACGGGCAACTGAAACCCAAGGAGGAATTAATCACGCTGGTGCAAGACGTGGGACTCGATCTTAAACGGCCGCTGGTGGCCAGTTGCGGTTCTGGTGTGACGGCCGCGGTCGCAATCTTGGGGTTAACCGCGCTGGGAGTGGACGACGCGGCGCTATATGACGGTTCTTGGAGTGAATGGGGCGGCAGAGATGACGTTCCCATCGACTTGCCAGCAGCATAAAGGGTCAAGTAAGGACGGCGTGGCTGTTACCTCTCCGGCCTAGCGAGGGGCAAGCAAGGAGAACGTTCCAGTCCTAGTGGCTTGCACGTGGGGGACGGGTCAGGATTGACCGTCTTCCCGCAGGCTACGCAGCCAACTTCCCCATTTGCGCTCATAAAACGGCGTAATGTGATGGATAAAGTAGTGACTGATACCCGGTTCGTCCTGACCCACCAGGCATAAATCCACAGGTTGTTCATCCGGCGCGGTATCGGTTGCGACCTGCCCTGCCGCTTCAATGGCGGGTTCGCCGTCTCCCTCGCACTCCAGGCCAATCAGCCAATGCGGCGGGTCCTGGGGTTCATCGCGAATCTGCACCATAAAAGCCCGCCGGACCTGCTTGAACTCGGCGAACAGCCTGGTCAGGGAATCGACCATTTGCGCCGGTTTTTCCGCTGAATCGCTAAGCATAAACCGCATCTCGCCTTCAGCAATTTCCCGATCGGTCAACGCGTCGCCGTTATTCATCATTAACGCGGTGATCTCATCCGGCCCGAAGGTTTTGCCATAGGGCAGTTTAGGATTAAGAAACAGCTCCGCCCCGGCGGTCATGGCGAACAGCGTACGGACCGGCAAGGCCAGAAAGGGCTGAGGCTCGGTGACCACCTGCCGCAACGTATCAAGGGAGGTAAAAAAAGGAATGGCGGTAGCGCCATCGGTTTTTTCCCAGTGTTCCAATTCAATCGACTGCGCCGGATCATCCTGACGCGCCGCGCCGGCAATCCAGTCTTCACCGGTTTTCCCCAGTACATAAACCGTGGATGTCAGCAATAGCTTGAAAAAAGCCGGCCGATAAGCCGGTTCATCCGCCGCCTGCTGCAGAGCCAATTCCAGTGCATTCTGCTGTGGTATGGTCATTTTTTCTCCCGCATTTCGGCTCGGTTCCGACCACGGAGCCGATGATAACCCGCCTCGCAATCCGATTCTGGCGGTGTATCGAGCATCGGCGCCATGGGCCTGATTATTTAGCCGCCTGAGCCAGCAACAAATTGGCCAGGGTACGTACGCCTAATCCGGTTGCGCCGGCCGACCATTGATCCACCGCGCTTTTGCGGTAAGTGGCGGAACAATCGATGTGCAGCCAGCCCTGCTGGTAATTTTCGACGAAATGCGACAGGAAAGCCGCCGCGGTGCTGGCGCCAGCGGTATAAGCCGCACCGGCCACATTGCTGATATCGGCGAAATTGGACGGTAATTGCGACCGATGGAATTCCGCCAGCGGCAGCCGCCAGAAAGGTTCATTCTCCTGTGCGGCGCTATCGAGCAGGGATTGCGCCAACGCGTCATCGAAACTGAACAGCGCGTGATAATCATTGCCCAAAGCCGTTTTAGCCGCGCCGGTCAGGGTGGCGCAATCGATGATGATTTGCGGCTTTTTCGCCGACGCGTCAATCAGACCATCGGCCAGCACCAAACGGCCTTCGGCGTCGGTGTTCATGACTTCAACGCTTTTGCCGTTGCGGTAACGGATGATATCGCCCAGCTTGAACGCGTTCCCGCTTACCAGATTGTCGGCGCAACACAGATAGAGGCGCACACGCTTTTTCAGCCCGCGGGAAATGGCCAGCGCCAACGCGCCGGTAACCGTGGCTGCGCCGCCCATATCGGATTTCATCGAATCCATAAAACTACTGGTTTTGAGGCTGTAACCCCCGCTGTCGAAGGTGATGCCCTTGCCTACCAGGCAGGCCAGTACCGGTTCGTCCGCGTTGCCGCTTGGATTATAATCCAACGAGAGCAAAACCGGTTGGCGATCGGAGCCGCGGCCGACGGTATGGAGACCCATATAGTTATTTTCTTTCAGGTCTTCAGCCTTGGTGATACGGTATTTCACCGCATCGCTGGAGGCTAGGCACATGATGTCGACCGCACGCTGAGCCAGTTGTTCAGGACCCAATTCTTCCGCCGGCGTATTGATGGTGTGACGTACCCAATCGATGATTTTCAGCCGGTTGTCCAATTCCCGTTTTTCGGCGTCCGCCAACGGCGGCCAAGCGACATCCCGCTTGCCTTTAGGACCGCGATACCCTTGCCAGAACGACCAGCACTGCTCCAGGCCCCAGTTGTCGCCGTCCAGACGGACCTGTTTTATTCCTTGCCCATCGATCTTGCGCGCCGCGCGTTGAATCTCAATCAGCGCGTTGACATCGGTAAGATGGATAGTCATACCCTGCTCATTGACGCTTAACGGGGCTTTTTCACCCCAGCGAGGGTCGGCGGGCGTCGTTGATAGCATGATCTGCATTGTTTCGGTTGTCATAACCTGGCTCCTATAATTGTTGTTTGTGTAAGGCTATTCTGTACGTATCCGGTACAGTTACAGGTTGATTTAAAGCCGCCCACGGATGGCTTGGGCCGTGGGCGGGAATAACGTTTAACCCGAGTGCATCGGGGTAGTTAATCCGCTTCATCCAGCCAGACCAGCAGGATGGCTTCCAGAACAGGTTCATTGGACGCTTGCGGGTCATCGTCGAAACCGTCAAGCGAGCAAATCCATTGGTGTAAATCGGTAAAACGCACCCGACTGGGATCGATTTGCGGGTAGCGTTCATATAATGCTTCGCCAATCGCCCGGCTGTCTGTCCATTTAAGACTCATAGGATCACTCGCGCGCGTGATTAATGGTGTAACGCGGGATTTCCACCACCAGATCTTCATTAGCGACTCGCGCCTGGCAGCCGAGGCGGCTTTCAGGCTCCAACCCCCACGCTTTATCGAGCATGTCGTCTTCATCCTCGCTGCTGGCCGATAACGAGGCGAAACCTTGCCGGATAAGACAATGGCACGTCGTGCAGGCGCAGGATTTTTCACAGGCATGTTCAATTTCGATGCCATTACGCAAAGCGACATTCAAAATCGTCTCACCGGCATCGGCTTGCAAAACCACACCCTCGGGACATAATTCCCGGTGCGGCAAAATGACTATTTTCGGCATTCCTATACCTCATCCACTGAGTGCCCCGCCAACGCCCGACGAATAGAGGCATCCATTCTGCGGGCGGCGAAATCGCGGGTAAGTTGATCTAATTGTATTATCGCGGCTTCAATGGCCGCCGCATCGGTATCCGCGAGTTTTATTTGCAGCGAACTACGGGCATGATCGATGGCAAGCCGTTCCGCCGATGCGAGCAAGCCGCCATCCGCCGCCAGCGCGCCATGAAGACTTTCCAGTACCCGCGCGCCTTCCACTTTTTGTTCCGCCAGGCGACGGATATGAACATCGTCCTGGGCATGAGCCAGGGAATCATTGATCATGCCGGCGATTTCCCCATCCGTCAGTCCATAAGAAGGTTTAACCTGAATCGAGGCGGCGACGCCGGTGGATTTTTCCATGGCCGTTACGCTGAGCAGGCCATCCGCATCTACCTGAAAAGTCACCCGGATATGCGCGCCGCCGGCGGGCAGCGGCGGAATGCCGCGCAGGCTGAAGCGGGCCAGGGAACGGCAGTCGCTGACCTGTTCGCGTTCGCCTTGCAGTACCTGAATCGTCATGGCGGTTTGTCCATCCTTGAACGTGGTGAACTCCTGCGCCCGCGCCACCGGAATGGTGGTATTGCGCGGAATGATTTTTTCGACCAGCCCGCCCATGGTCTCCAAACCTAATGACAAAGGGATGACATCCAGCAATAACATCTCGCTGTCCGGCTTATTGCCCGCCAGGATATCAGCCTGAATGGCGGCGCCAAGGGCCACCACGCGATCGGGGTCCAAATCGGCCAAAGGCCGGCGCTCGAAAAAAGCCGCCACGCCGTCCCGCACCGACGGCACCCGGGTCGATCCTCCCACCAGCACCACTTGCAGAATGTCGTCCTTGCCGACGCCCGCATCCTTCAACGCGCGCCGGCAAGCGGTCAGCGTGCGTTTAATCAGTGGCGCGATCAATGCGGCGAACTGGTCGCGGGTCACTTCGCATTTCCAACCGTCGATCTGAACATCGACCCGATCGGCGGAACTCAGGGCGATTTTGGCGGCAATGGCGGCATCGGTTATCCGACGCTGCAACTTCACATCTAGGTTAGCCGGCAAACCCGCCTGACTGCGCAACCAGTCCGCCAGCAATGAATCGAAATCATCGCCGCCCAGGGCTGAATCGCCGCCGGTGGCCAGCACTTCAAATACTCCGCGGCTTAAGCGCAGGATCGAGATATCAAAGGTGCCGCCGCCCAAATCATACACCGCAATCACCCCTTCCCGACCCGAATCCAGTCCGTAGGCGATAGCGGCGGCGGTAGGTTCGTTGAGCAGGCGCAATACGGTTAATCCGGCCAGGCGCGCGGCATCTTTGGTGCTCTGCCGCTGCGCGTCGTCGAAATACGCCGGAACGGTGATCACCACGCCGTCCAGTTCGCCGCCCAATGTTTGCCGGGCGCGGGCCGACAGAACGCGCAGAATCTCGGCCGAAACCTGTATCGGATTCACCGCGCCCTTGTCGGTGCCGATCAGCGGCAGACCATTTTCACTGGCTTGAAAGAGGTAAGGGAGATGAGGATAACGTTGCTGGATATCCGCCAGCGAGCGGCCCAGCAAACGCTTTACCGACATGATGGTTTGAGCGGGGAACAACGCTGCTTCCGCGCGCGGTTGCCACCCCACGGTCGGCACGCCCGCGCCATAGCGCACCACCGAGGGCAACAGATGGCGTCCCTCGCTGTCCGGCAAGGTTTCGGCAACACCGCTTCTTACCGTCGCCACCAGCGAATGCGTGGTGCCCAAATCGATTCCTGCCGCCAAACGCCGCTGATGCGGCGCGGCGCTCATGCCGGGCTCACTGATCTGTAACAATGCCATAAATGTGCTTCCAAAAGCCGGAAGCGATGAGTCGCCGGTTCGCCGCAAGCGTTATCATCGATCCAGCAGAGAGTCTTCCAGTTGATCCACTTGTTGCCGCAGCCTATCGAGAAACCGCAGTTTCCGTACACTATCCGCGGCGGCCGCCCACTCCCCCGCGTCGAGTCGCTGCGCCATTTCAGCGCCGCGCCGGGCATTCATTTTGGCTAAGCGTTTACTGAACGCATCCAGCGCGGTTTCGGCTTGCGCCATTACGCCGATATCATCAAGCTCTTCGTGCAGGGCCAATTGTTCCGACAGGAATACGGTATCATGCAGAGTGAATTGTTCGCTCGATATATCAATACCTTGTAAAGATAACAGATATTCGGCGCGCCGCAGCGGATGCTTCAGCGTCTGATAGGCCTGATTCAGGTCAGCCGCCCGCTGGGATGCCAGCAGGCGTTCGTCTTCGGGTTGCATGGCATAACGGTCAGGATGAAACTGCCGTTGCAAGTCCTGATACCTGACGGTAAGCAACGCGTCATCCAACTCATAACGGATAGGCAATCCGAATAAGGAAAAAAATTCCATCGCCGTCAAACGTTGAAACTTTCGCCGCAACCGCACTGGCCGGTTACGTTGGGATTTTTGAACTGGAAGCCCTCATTGAGTCCTTCGCGGACAAAATCCAGCTGCGTACCGTCGAGATAAGCCAGGCTTTTGCCGTCGACGATAACCTTAACGCCCTTATCCTCAAATACCACGTCGTCCTGGTTCAATTGGTCGACGAATTCCAACACATAAGCCATGCCGGAACAGCCCGAGGTTTTAACGCCCAGGCGCAACCCCAATCCCTTGCCCCGGTTGGTTATGAAATCATTGACGCGCTGCGCGGCGCTTTCGCTAAGAGAAATGGACATAACTGACCTCGGATTACGCTTTCGGATCGGCCAGGGCAGTATCGCGCTTGCTTTTATAATCGGCGATAGCGGCCTTGATGGCGTCTTCCGCTAAAATTGAACAATGAATTTTTACCGGCGGCAATTCCAGTTCTTCAGCAATCTGGGTATTTTTGATCGATTCCGCTTCCTGCAGCGATTTGCCTTTAACCCACTCGGTAATCAGTGAACTGGAGGCAATGGCGGAACCGCAGCCATAGGTTTTGAACCGGGCGTCTTCGATGATGCCGTCGTCATTGACCTTGATTTGCAGCTTCATCACATCGCCGCAGGCAGGCGCGCCGACCATGCCGCTGCCGATAGACGGGTCCGCGTTGTCGAAAGTGCCCACATTGCGTGGATTTTCATAATGATCGATTACTTTTTCGCTATAAGCCATGGAAATCCCTACCCCGGTGCGAGAGAAAAAATTATTAATGATTCGCCCATTCGATGCTGTTCATATCCACGCCCTGTTTGTACATTTCCCATAATGGCGAAAGTTCGCGCAGACGGCCGATGGATTTTCGCACCTGCTGGATGGCATAGTCGATTTCCTCGGCGGTGGTGAACCGGCCGAGAGAAAAGCGGATGGAACTGTGCGCCAATTCGTCGTTCAATCCCAACGCGCGCAAAACATAAGAGGGTTCCAGACTGGCGGACGTACAGGCGGAACCGGATGACACCGCCAGGTCTTTCAGCGCCATAATCAGCGATTCACCTTCCACATAATTGAAGCTGACATTGAGGATATTCGGCGCGCCCTGCTCCAGACAGCCGTTGAGATAGACTTCTTCCATGTCCTTGATGCCATCCCATAACCGATCGCGCAACGCGCGCAGCCGCGGCGCTTCCGTGGGCATTTCTTCCTTGGCGATGCGGTAGGCTTCGCCCATGCCGACAATTTGGTGTACCGGCAGAGTACCGGAGCGCATGCCGCGTTCGTGACCGCCGCCATGCATTTGCGCTTCGATGCGAACACGGGGTTTGCGGCGGACATACAATGCGCCGATGCCTTTGGGTCCATAGATTTTATGGCCGGTGAAGGACATGAGATCCACTTTGAGCTCATTGAGATCGATAGGCAGTTTGCCTACGCTCTGGGTCGCATCCACATGGAAGATAATGCCCCGGCTACGGCACATTTCACCGATGGCGGCAATATCCTGCACTACGCCGATTTCATTGTTGACATGCATGACGGACACCAGAATGGTATCCGCGCGCATGGCGCTTTCCAGTTGTTGCAAATCAAGAATACCGTTGCGTTGCGGCGAGAGATACGTGACCTCGAAGCCTTCCCGTTCCAGTTGACGGCAGGTATCCAGCACGGCTTTATGCTCGGTTTTGCTGGTAATAATGTGCTTGCCTTTTTTCTGATAGAAATTGGCTGCGCCTTTTAATGCCAGATTATCCGATTCCGTAGCGCCGGAAGTAAACACGATTTCGCGCGGATCGGCCCCGACCAGTTCGGCAATCTGGTTCCGGGCGATATCAACCGCTTCCTCAGCTTGCCAGCCGAAACGGTGCGAACGGGAAGCCGGGTTACCGAATGTTCCGTCCAGGGTTAAAAACTGCATCATTTTTTCAGCCACGCGGGGGTCGGCCGGCGTGGTTGCCGAATAATCCAGATAAATCGGTAATTTCATTGTTCCTAAGCTCCGTACATCACTGCAAAATATGCCAGATACTTGTTACCCTAAGCGCGCAAATTGACATCAATGGTTTCTAGAGTACGTCCATTGGCCGTGCGGCGGATTTCATTATTTTGTCGATCGGCCACATCCTGGATTTCTTCGTTTTTAACCAGTTCAGCCAGAGTGATATTGTTAAGGAAATCACTAATGCGCACGCTCAGATCACGCCATAAGGTATGGGTCAGGCAACGGTCGCCATTCTGGCAAGCTTCCATTCCCAGACAGCGGGTGGCGTCCACCGACTCGTCCACGGCGGTAATAATGGCTCCCACAGCGATTTGATCGGCCGCCTTGCCCAGCAGATATCCGCCGCCGGGGCCGCGCACGCTGCTCACCAGATCATTTTTACGCAAACGGGAGAACAATTGTTCAAGGTAGGAAAGGGATATACCCTGACGCTCGGATATTTCCGCCAGCGGCACCGGTCCCTCATGGGAATGCAGGGCGACATCAAGCATGGCGGTTACCGCATAACGACCTTTGGAAGTAAGTCTCATGGTAATAGTTCCCGTTTGGTGAATTAAGGCAAAAGTTTGCCATTCCCTAGTAATTTAGTCAACTATTTAACCGAGCGCTTTACTCAAGTATTTCCCCCCGGCCGCGCCCACCGACAATTCGTACTATGGGGTCAATCCTTTTTCACCGTCGGCATATGTTGAATCGACGTCAGAATCCCCCGCAAAATATGCAGTTCCTGCGTTTCCAGACGGGCGCGAACAAACAGCCGGCGCAATTTGTTCATCACTTGTCCCGGGCTGGCCTGCCGGATAAAACCGGTACTCATCAGGACGTGTTCCAGATGCTGGAAAAATCTTTCCAACTCTTCCGCCAGGGGATAAGGCGAATCTTCGCTCACCGGTTCGGCGATTTTCTGCCGGTCCAAAAAGGCGATGCGTACCTCATAAGCCAGAATTTGCACCGCCATCGCCAGATTCAACGAACTGTATTCCGGATTCGCGGGGATCATGACGTGGTAATGGCATCGTTGCAGTTCTTCATTCGTCAGGCCGACGCGCTCACGGCCGAACAACAGCGCTACCGGCTCATGTTCACCTGCTTCCACGCATTTCGCGCCGCATTCGCGCGGTTCGAGCATCGGCCAGGGAAGCGTACGGGAACGCGCGCTGGTGCCGACCACCAGGCTGCATCCTGCCAGCGCTTCATCCAGGCTGTCGACAATAGTGGCATTGGCGATGATATCGCTGGCGCCGGCCGACAGGGCGATGGCTTGTGAATCGGGACGGGTTAACGGGTTCACCAGATAAAGGTTGCTCAATCCCATGGTTTTCATGGCCCGGGCAGCTGAACCGATGTTGCCGGTATGGGATGTTTCAACCAGAACAACACGAATATTGTGTAACATAATCTTCAGAATAAAATGGAAAGTGGACAAGATATTATCACAGCCATAGGCTTTCTGCCGAAGCTCTGGTATAATCCGCGCCGTTTTAGTTCTTTAACATCCTAGTGGACGATATCCATGCATCCGATGCTTAACATCGCCATTCGCGCTGCGCGAAAGGCGGGTAATTTGATTGCCAAACATTACGAAACTCCCGATGCTGTTGAAGCCAGCCGTAAAGGCGACAATGATTTCGTGACCAATGTCGATCGCGAAGCCGAACGATTGATTATTGAAGTCATACGCAAATCCTACCCGCAGCATACAATTATCAGTGAAGAATGTGGTGAACTGGTCGGAGACGAACCCGATACACAATGGATAATCGACCCACTGGATGGCACCACCAATTTCATCAAACACTTCCCGCATTTTGCCGTTTCCATCGCCGTACGCATTAAAGGCCGCACTGAAGTCGCGGTGGTCTATGATCCGATGCGCAACGAGCTTTTTTCCTCGACCCGCGGGCAAGGCACGCAGCTCAACGGCTACCGGTTACGCGGCAGCACCGCCCGTGATCTGGACGGCACGATTCTGGCCACCGGCTTCCCCTTCAAAATGAAACAGCACGCCGCAACCTATATCAATCTGGTGGGCAAACTGTTTACCCAATGCGCCGATTTTCGTCGCGGCGGTTCCGCTGCGCTCGATCTGGCTTATGTCGCGGCGGGAAGAGTGGACGGCTATTTTGAAATTGGCCTGAAACCATGGGATTACGCCGGCGGCGAACTGCTGGTGCGTGAAGCCGGCGGTTTGGTCACCGACTTTGTCGGCGGTAACGACTACTGGCTGTCAGGCAATTTGGTGGCCGGCAATCCGCGGGTCGTCAAAGCCATGCTGTCGCTGATGCGCGAAGATCTTAGCGACGCGCTGCGCCGCTAAGTCCCGCCAGAGCTATGCCAGGCCGGCGCGTTGTTTACGCCGACCTGGCATAGCCGTCTTGCTGGCTTACGCATCGAACAGCGGGGTTAATGGCTAAACGGGCCAATGCCGCTCATGATCATCGGTTGGGTGGTCAGGTAAAGCAAAACGCCTACCGCTATCAGCAACAGACCCCCGGTAAGCGACAACGTCGCCCAGGCAACGCTGCCTGAAGCCATCGGCGTATGGCGTCGGGATAACTTCTCGGCCAACCGGCGGCCAAAAAACACCATTAACGACAACGTAAGCAACGTCATCGACGTTCCCACCGACATCACCAGCGCCGACACCACCCCCCAGCCATAAACGCCGATAACCTTGGCGAACAGCAACACCAGCACCGCGCCTGAACAAGGCCGAAAACCCATCGCCAACACCACTGCCGCCCTGGTTCGCCACCCCGCATCCACCTGTAGCGCCGTATCGTCCGGCACATGGTGGTGACCGCACCCGCCATGTGCTAAATGATGCCTCTTCTCCGCCTGCGATGCCGACAGCGCTGCAAACGATGGGTTGCCCAGGTGGACATAACGCAGCGCTACGGAGTGCTGGATATCGTCCGCCTGGGGTCTCAGCGGAGCGAAGCGATGATAATCAACCCTTGTGGATTTTTTGAGTTCCCCGATGATTACGCGCAGCTTGCGCGACGCGCGGCGGCATAACAGCAAACCCAACAACGCCACCAGGATATAGCTGCTTTTCTCCAGCCAGAATTCGCCCAGATGCAACATTCTGGAAGACAGGTGCAGTACCATCAGAATCAGGGTGACCAAAACGATGGCCATGATGCCTTGCAGCGCCGATGCCGCCAGGGTCATGGCCAAACTCAGTTTCAAACGCGAAGGATGAGTGGCCAGATAGGTCGAGAGCACCACTTTGCCATGGCCCGGCCCTACGGCATGCAATATTCCATAGACCAGACTGAATGACAGTAAAGATAGGCCGGCATGCCGCGGGTCCTGTTGTACCTGATTGAGCAACAATGCTAATCGTTGATGCAATAATTCCTGCCATATCACGCTTTGCAGCAAGATTTGCGGCCAGTAATCGATCGCACAGCGTATGGCCGCCGATGCCAATAGCAAAAAAAGCCAGAACGGCCACAAACCGCCCAGCCAATAACGCAGTTTGTAGGGTTGCCTGCCGGATGACGTAATCAGTGACATTGCAGTTGGACCTGTTGAGCGAATTGTTTGCCTAGCGACATATCCACGCCCGGCGATCCGGGGTTATCCAAAGAGAGTGCATAAGCTTGCAAAGAGGCATTCGGTTTAGGGGTAAACAAGGTGATTTTACAATTCGACGACAACGCCGTCGGTAATATGACGGACTTCTCGTCATGATAGGTCATATCGGCGAAATAAGACGGATCGTAGGTTGCGATCGTAAATGGGCTGCCTGACAACAGTGGCGGATGCGCCAATGCCAAAACAAACATCAATACCGCTTGTTGCCCGTTACGGTATAAGTGATATTCCGCCGGCATGTCATCAAATTTAACCGGATGGCCGTCTCGATAAACCTCGGTGAAATAATGCTGTCCCAATACATTGGCCATCACTTGCGCCGCCAGTTTTTTCCAGGCGACCGAATCCGGTTTGACGTCGGGATCATCGTAAAATACATCAGCGGAAGTAATGGCATCCATGGTCCAGGTCATCTTGAATCCGCTAAGATAGTTATTCCGGCTGATAATTTCCGTCTTCATATCGATGAAGCTATGAGGATGGGCGGAGACAACCTGGCTGACGCCCAAGGTGAGCGAAAACAGCATCAACAGAAACGGGTAATGCGGCCTATCACTATTCTGCTGCAACACCAAACATAACTCCTCGATACGGGTACGGCGATGCTAACGGATTGCTGTCCTTACCTGCAAGCAATTAACTGTTGCAAAGCCTTGCTTGTAAAACCCCGTTTTTCTCCCGAAAAAACCGATAAAGTGTGACAGCGCTTAAAGCCCGACAACAAATAATTCACAAAATCTTTCATAGGGTGTTTCATTAGCTATTATTAGCTGGAAACTAAACGTAAGGGCATTTTTACCTATGGGCCTGCACACCTCTTCGGTGCCAGTGCTTTCCGGTCCGCAACGTCGTAGCCATTTACTTTTGATGCTTTTTGCACCTTTGCCATCGTTGTCGCTGGATGCTCTTTCTCGTTATAACGACATAGATTTGCCAACGACACGGCGCGATTTAATCCATATCGAGCGTGATTTGCGTCGTATTTATCACCTGACATTGATCGCGGAGCATAATGGCGGTTACCGGATCGAGGGCAACACTCTTAATAAGCGGCTTTGCCTGATAGAAGGGATGCGCCGGGCGTTGCGCTTGTGCCCCGAAAAAGTCACCCGCTATTATGTGCCGCTGCAACAACATCAGTGGCTGCAACTTCCGGAACAGTTTCGCTTGATGGCGGAATCCTTCGACGCGGCAATTGTCCGTTTTAGCCAGTTGCTTGATAGGCCCGCATCGACCAGCGATCGCATTTTTCTGCAACTTTACCTGCGTTATGTCCTGATGCAATGCCATTTGCGGGAACAACCCGAATTCAATCAGCATCAATTCCAGTGGCTACAGCAAAAGACCGAGCATCAAACCGTGCTTGATATATTTGGCCAATGGCCGCTGCCCCAGCCTGAATTGATTGGCCTCACTTTGTTGGCCCGGTTACTCAAAGTGCCCAACCATGCAAGAATGGACTCCCTCGAGGACCAAACGTTATTCCATGAGGTTGAGAATCTTATTCAGCGGTTCGAACGGTTGGCGGATAAGCGTTTTAATCAACCCGATATGCTCAAGGGGCAATTGTTTTCCCATCTCAGCGCCGCGCTGGAGCGCTGTCACTTTCATTTGGGCATTGATAACAGCCTGCAGCTTGAAGTCGAAGAGAAATACCCTCGCTTGCTACGGACCACGAGGACCGCGATAGTGCCGCTTGAAGCGCATTACCGCATTCGTTTTTCCCGGGAAGAAATGGGGCTTATCGCCGTGATTTTCGGCGCATGGCTCATGCAGGATAATGATTTGCAGGAAAAACAGGTGGTGGTTTTAACCAAGAGCGACGGCGCGCAGGAAAAAATGCTGGAACTGCAAATACGTGAATTGACGTTGCTGCCATTGCATATCAAATTTCAATCGCCGGCGGAATTTCAGGCTCAGGGCGCGCCGAAAAATACCGTGCTGGTCATTACGTCCTTCGCCATCCCTTTACCGCTATTTTCACCGCCGCTGATCCTGGTGCGCCTGCCGTTGGCGCAGTCACAACAAGAACGCATTCGTCAGTTACTGGAAGAATAAAAAAACCGGACCTGAACGGTCCGGTGATACGCTGGCACTGCCCGGTGCAGGTTCTGTGGGCATCGGGCCTACCGCTTTTACTCAGGCGTAGACCGGGTAACGAGCGCAGATGCTGAGAACTTTCTGCTTGGTGCGTTCGATAACGGCTTCGTCATGCACGCTGTCCAGCACGTCGCACATCCAGCCGGCCAGTTCACGCACGTCTTGTTCGTTAAAGCCGCGACGGGTGACCGCCGGCGTACCTACCCGAATACCCGAAGTGATAAACGGACTTTTCGGATCATTGGGTACGCTGTTTTTATTGACGGTGATATTAGCGCGGCCGAGAGCGGCGTCAGCTTCTTTACCGGTGATGTTTTTATCCACCAGATTCACCAGGAACAGGTGATTTTCAGTGCCGCCCGAGACAATGTTGTAACCGCGTTGCAGAAAAACCGACACCATGGCTTTGGCGTTTTTAGCGACCTGCTGCTGGTAGATTTTGAACGACGGTTCCATCGCTTCTTTCAGCGCCACGGCTTTGCCGGCGATGACGTGCATCAGCGGTCCGCCCTGGCCGCCCGGGAAAACGGCGGAATTCAGTTTTTTATACAGCTCTTCGCTGCCGCCGGCCGCCAGAATCAGACCGCCGCGGGGTCCAGCCAGAGTTTTATGGGTAGTGGTGGTCACCACATGCGCATGAGGAACCGGACTCGGATAGACGCCAGCGGCGACCAGTCCAGCCACATGAGCCATATCCACAAAAAGATAGGCGCCGATGCTGTCGGCGATTTCACGCATTCTGGCCCAATCCACCACGCCGGAATACGCGGAGAAACCGCCGATGATCATTTTCGGTTTATGAGTCTGGGCCAGTTCCGCCAGTTGTTCGTAATCGATATGACCGGTTTCATCAATGCCGTAAGGGATGATTTTATAGAGCTTACCGGAGAAGTTTACCGGCGAGCCATGGGTCAAGTGGCCGCCGTGGGCCAGGTTCATGCCCAGTACGGTATCGCCCGGCTGCAATAGCGCGGTGTAAACGGCAAAGTTGGCCTGGGAACCGGAATGGGGCTGAACATTGGCGTAGTCGGCGCCAAACAGCGCTTTAGCGCGGTCAATGGCCAGTTGTTCGACGACATCGACAAATTCGCAACCGCCGTAATACCGTTTGCCGGGATAGCCTTCGGCGTATTTATTGGTCAGCTGAGAACCTTGAGCCTCCATCACTCGCGGGCTGGTATAATTTTCAGATGCGATCAGTTCGATGTGTTCTTCTTGACGCACCACTTCTTGCTGCATTGCCTGCCATAATTCGGCATCATAATCCGCAATGTTCATTTCACGCTTTAACATCCGCTTCTCCTGGCTCAGCTGACTTAACGTCGGCAAAATAACTCGATTCCGATAAGGGTATGCCGATAGTGTAAACTTTTTTGGCCCTGATCCGATAGAGCAGGTCCCGGCTTTTTACGCAAACGATTACGTCCCGCGCACTGCAAGGCAGAGCACGCTGGGTTCGCGAGCCTTCGCGATATTTTTTCACTACCGAGGAGAAAATATTTCATGATCTATAACGGCCCGCGCCCCGGACAGCATGCTGCTCAGGGACGAAACCGCCATAGTGTGTTAAATCGCTTCTTCGTCTTGCTCGCCGGTACGGATTCTTACCACGCGCGCCACATCGAACACGAAAATTTTGCCATCGCCGATTTTGCCGGTTTGCGCCGTATGCATGATGGTTTCGACGCAGCTGTCGACGATATCATCGGTTACCACCAGCTCAATTTTGACTTTCGGTAAAAAATCCACCATGTATTCCGCGCCGCGATACAGTTCGGTATGGCCTTTCTGACGCCCGAACCCCTTGACTTCCGTCACGGTCATACCTGTGATACCCACTTCCGCCAGCGCTTCGCGGACATCGTCCAGTTTGAACGGTTTGATAATCGCATCAATTTTTTTCATCACATAACCTTTCTCAAGCAGATTGAAGATATGAACCGCTTTTCATCGGATAAAAAGAGCCAAGTTAATCTTTGAAATCATTAGCATCCAGCTCATGGCGCGATAAAAGCTTATAAAATTCAGTCCGGTTTCGCCCCGCCATCCGCGCCGCCTGTGTGACATTCCCTTTGGTTATCTGCAATAATTTTCGCAGATAATTCAGTTCGAATTGCAACCGCGCCTCGACAAACGTCGGCAAAACAGTGTTTTCGCCTTCCAGAGCCTGTTCCACCAGCGCCTCGCTGATAACAGGAGCGGAAGTCAACGCCACACATTGTTCTATCACGTTAACCAACTGACGTACATTGCCGGGCCAACCGGCCGCCATTAACCGCTTCATGGCGTCGGAAGAAAAACTGCGCACAAAGGGCTTATGCCGTTTCGCCGCCACGCGTAACAAATGATTGGCCAACAGCGGAATGTCTTCCGCCCGCTCATGCAATGCCGGCAGTTTTAAACTGACCACATTGAGGCGATAGAACAAGTCTTCGCGAAACTCGCCCAGCGCCATCACCTTGGGAAGATCCCGATGCGTGGCTGAAATCACCCTAACATCAATATCCAGATCCCGGTTGCTGCCGAGAGGGCGTACTTTGCGTTCCTGCAATACCCGCAATAATTTAACCTGCAATGACAAGGGCATATCGCCGATTTCATCGAGGAATAACGTACCGCCCGCAGCGGATTGGAACAACCCCTCCCGGCTGCTGACCGCGCCCGTGAATGCGCCTTTGGCATGGCCGAACAACTCGGATTCCAACAGTTGTTCCGGCAAGGCGCCGCAATTTATCGCGACGAAAGCGTTGCCCCCGCGCGGACTGGCGGCGTGAATCGCCTGCGCCAGAACTTCTTTGCCGGTACCGCTTTGCCCGGTTATCAGTATGCTGACATCCGATTGCGCCACCATCTTCGCCTGCTCCAGCAACCGTAACATGGCCGGACTACGGGTCACGAACGACTCTCGCCAGCTTTCATCGCCGGCGGGCATTGACTGCGATAATGCCTCATCAATGGCTTTATACAAAGCGTCCCGGTCCACCGGCTTGGTTAAAAAGCCGAATACGCCCTTTTGCGTGGCGGCCACCGCATCGGGTATGGAACCATGAGCGGTCAGGATAATCACCGGCATGCCAGGCTGATGACGCTGTATCTCGCCAAACAGCGCCAAACCATCCATCTCGTCCATCCGCAAATCGCTTATCACCAGATCGATTTTGTCGCGCGTCAACAGGCGCAACGCCTCCTGACCGCTTTCAGCGGTAACAACATTAAAACCTTCGCTAGTCAGGCGCATGCCCAATAATTTCAATAGGCTGGCGTCGTCGTCGACCAGTAAGAGATTAGCGATTCTGCGCTGACTCATGAATGCCGATTCCTTATGGTTTTACGGCCGGCGCCGTTTTTTCTCCGGCGGCGCTCGATGTGGAGGACGCCGCATTAGGCGCTGCCGAAGGTTCACTGGCATCATTATCGCTGTTATCCGGCATTCCCTGCTTGCGGGCGGAGAGGCGCCGCTCTATTTCGGTCAGATTTTCCAATTTGCGGGTGGTTATATCCAGTTTATGTTGTAAATCCATTTGCTGCTGGCGCAATTGATCAATTTGCGCGGCCGCGGCCTCTTGCTGCCGCTGACTGTGGGCGCGTTCATCGGCCAAAATCAAACGTAGCGCCTGTTGTTGGCGCCACATCTTGAATAGCGGATAGACCGAAGCTGGAAATTGCGAACGAAATTCCAATAAACGTTGATACGTCTGACGACGTTCAGCCACGGTAATACTGGCGGAATTGAGCAGAATACTCTCCCTGAACGCATCGTCCCAGGTATCGCCATCCTGATCCGCCGCATCAAGCCTGGCTTGCGAAGGCGTCATGCGTTCAGCGCATTGCATGGCGTGCAGCCAGTAATTGACATCATTGATGTCATTGGTGGTGTTTTTTTGCCAAAACAGGCCGCACTGCGCGGCGAAACGATCCGGCGGCGCGTCTTGACGCACCGGCGGCAGCGAAGGCGAAGACGAGTGGCGACTGACCGAATAGCTGGTGCAACCGCTGATCAGCCAGGGCATAACCAATAACGGCCCCAGAACCCTTGACCTCGTTCCGATCGGCAGTGCGGTATGCAATAGATCTTTCAGGTAGCCGGCAAGCCTGCTGATTGCCGGTGAAAACCGTAAATTCATTATTATACGTTCTCGGCGGTTAGGGGTAATTCGATACGAAAGCAGACACCAGCATAATCCACCGTCACCAGATTAAGCTCGCCATTCATTCGGCGGATACAATCCCGGGCAATGCTTAGCCCGAGTCCGCTGCCTTTTACCGCGCCTTTACGCTGGACGCGGCCTTGATAAAACGGCTCGAAGATCAGGCTCCGTTCCGCTACCGGAATGGACGCCCCGCTATTGGCCAAATCAAGGTAAATACGTTGGCCGGTTTGCCGGCTGCGAATCCAAATGTTACCGGATTCCTGCCCATAGTGCACCGCATTGGAATAGAGATTATCGAGTACCCGCATCAATAGCAAAGGTTGCGCCCGGCAATGGGCCACGTCCAGTTCCACCAGGGTTTTAATACTTTTAGCCCTTGCCGGCAGGCTGTGGGAGGCGATAACAATATCGATCATGTCGCGCAGCGCGATATCGGCGAATTCGGCCGGACTATCGGCCAGCTTGCGGTTGTAATCCAGCAGTTGCTCAATCAATTGCTGCAAATGGCGGCTGCTGCTATCGAGTATCGCCACCACTTCACGTTGGTCGACGCTAAGCGGACCTGCGACTTCATCGGCCAGCAAAGCGGTGCCTTCACGCAAACTGGCCAGCGGTGTTTTCAACTCATGGGAAATATGTCGCAAGAACTCATGTCGCTGCGATTCCAGCCACGATAAACGTTCATTCAGCCACAGGATGCGTTGCGCCAGGGATTGGATTTCCCGCGGTCCGGTAAACGTGACCCGATCATCCAGCGGGCGGCCTTCCCCCAGGCGGTTGATCATTTTTTCCACCATCTTCACCGGACCGATGATCATCCGGGTAAATAGCATCACCAAAGCCAGGCTGAACAGGAACAACAATAATGCCTGCCAACCGAAAAAACGGCCGCGTTCGGCTATGGCCAATTGCAATTGTTGTCCGCGCGCAAAAATACTGTCGCGTATCGCTTGCACCATATCGCTATTGGCGCGGGAAAAATCCCTGAGCAAGCCCGAAGCCTCGGGATTCGGTCCGCTGTTTTCGCATTGCAGACGATCCAATCGGTCAAACAACGCCTTTAGCCGTTGATAATAGCGCTGGTCGGGGGGTAAACCGTTATGCGCGGCGAGGATAAGCTCATATTGGCGCCGCTGATTTTGATATAAGGTCACCAGCGTGTCGTCGTCAAGCACGCAATACTGCCGATAACTGCGCTCCATTTCCAGCGCCACGCTGCTCATCGACTCGGTGCGCCGGGCGTCCAACAATGTGCTGCGATTAATATCCGCCGCCTGTTGGCTGAGTTTATACAGGCTCTGCCAAGCCTGACCGGCCAGCAATAGCAGCGGCAACAGCACCAGAGTAAAGGCAAGCACCACCAGTTGCCGCAGTGATCGAGGAAACAGATGCCACTTCTTCAAAAGAAATCATCCTATGATGGCGGTCCGAAACTGTGCTGATGCTATCCGACTCAGCGCGCTTAAGAAAGCACAAAAAAAGCACCGGCCCGAAGGCAGGTGCTTTTCTCTTGGAATAGGTGGTGCCTCACTCAACGTGTCGCCCTATGTTTGATAAAGTGGTTAGACTATTATCGGTTATGTTGGACGATAGGCACCGTTCTTAGGCGTCATTCGGTAGTTATGTCGCATAAATGCTCTTGCAGAGCAGAGCGGTCATATCGGGGTGAATGAGCAACTGGCCGTTATTATGCATCTTCCATGCCATAAAGCAAATTTATATATAACTGTTTGAATAAATTGACTAATTATTAAGTTCTTTCTTGAGAAGGTCTGCTGATGCTGTATTTCCGGCCCCGTCATGTCGTCTAATAGAGACACAAACATGCTGTGTTTTTTTTTATGTTTAAAAACAGGCAATTAAATGTCACCAATTGGAGACGCTTGCCAGGGGTAAATTGCCAAATAAACGACAGGTCACGAAAATGGTCTTTTAGCGGTTCAATCATTCAGTTCCCCATCGATTTGAGCGGCGGAATGAATGTAATGCAGTAAACGGCGGGCGGTCAGATGACCAAAATCCATCGCTTCAAAATTCAACTCGATATTGAATTGATCTTCTACCTGCAAAAATAGCGATATCATTTGCATGGAGTCAATCCCCAACGTTGCAAAAAGATCATCGTCTTCTTTCAAACGCATCGCTAGTTGAGGCTTGTTCATGATCTTGGAAATAAGGGCCGCTAATTTCTCAAAGCTGATATACATAAGCCAATCGAACTCCATTCAGGTATGAATAAGCCTTCGGGACACACCGGCATCAATCTTTATCGGGAAGTGATTGTTAATGTAGCAGAAAGAAATCAGGTTATTAAAAAGATCTCTTTAATAAAAAAGCAATCGGGGCGCAGGCAAAAGCCAGGGTTGCCCCTGGCTCGCGTCCGACGTATTACGCTAATTGTATTCTGGCGTTGCGGAAAATTCTCATCCAAGGGCCGTCTTCGCCCCATTCTTCCGGATGCCAGGAGTTGCTGACCGTACGGAAAACCCGTTCAGGATGCGGCATGGTAATCGTTACCCGACCATTGGCATTGGTTAACGCGGTGATGCCGTTGGGCGAACCATTAGGATTGGCCGGATAATTTTCGGTAATATTTCCGTGGTTATCAACGAAACGCAGCGCCACCAAACCTGCTTTTTCCAGCGCCGCCAAGTGGGCGGGATCGCGAACTTCCACCAAGCCTTCGCCATGAGATACCGCAATCGCCAATCGTGATCCCGCCATACCCTGCAGTAACAACGACGGGCTTTGCATCACCTCCACCAGACTGAAGCGCGCCTCGAATCGTTCTGATTTATTGCGTACAAAACGCGGCCACAATTCGGCGCCAGGAATCAGCTCACGCAGATTGGAGATCATCTGGCAACCATTGCACACCCCTAATGCCAGGGTCTGCGGACGATGGAAGAATTCGGCGAATTCATCGCGGACCCGCGCATTAAACAATATGGATTTGGCCCACCCTTCACCCGCGCCCAACACGTCGCCATAGGAAAATCCGCCGCAAGCCACCAGCACGTGGAAATCCTGCAGATCACGCTTGCCGGTCAACAAATCACTCATATGCACATCAATGGCTTCGAACCCGGCGCGGTCGAAAGCCGCCGCCATTTCCACATGGGAATTCACCCCTTGCTCGCGCAGCACGGCCACTTTCGGCCGTGCGTGTTTAGCGATATAAGGCGCGGCGATGTCTTCGGCGGGATCAAAGGTCAAGCGCAGGTTAAGGCCTGGATCGCGATCGTCCTGCTTTGCAGCATGCTCCTGATCGGCGCAATCTGGATTATCGCGCAAACGCTGCATTTGCCAGGTGGTTTCCGCCCACCAGGTGCGCAAGGTGGTGCGGCTTTCGCCGTACACCCGATGATCGCCGGCGCGAATATTTACCCGGTCGCCGACAATGGCGCTGCCCAGGTCGAACAGGCATTGCTGCAAACCGCATTGCGTGAAGATCTGATCAACACGTTCGCGATCGCCGGCGGCAATCTGAACCACCGCGCCCAATTCTTCATTAAACAACGCCGCCAACCGATCCTGACCCAATGCGTCGATATCGATATCGAGGCCGCAATGACCGGCAAAGGCCATTTCGAGCAACGTCACCAACAAACCGCCGTCCGAACGATCGTGGTAGGCCTGCAAGAGACGCGCCTCGACCAATTGCTGTATCGCCCGGTAAAAACCGGCCAATTGAGCCGCATCGCGCACATCCGCCGTCTCATCGCCTAATTGGCGATATACTTGCGCCAGCGCGGTCGCGCCTAACGCCTGATGACCGGCGCCCAAATCAATGAGCAAGAGCTGGTTATCCCCAGCGGTACGCAATTGCGGGGTGACGGTGCCGCGGACATCTTCCACCCGGGCAAAAGCGGTAATCACCAGCGACAGCGGCGAAATGACTTCCCGTTGTTCATTGTCATGCTGCCAGCGGGTTTTCATCGACATGGAATCCTTGCCCACCGGGATGGTTAAACCCAGCGCCGGACAAAGTTCTTCGCCCACCGCCTTTACCGCATCGTATAAACCGGCGTCCTCGCCAGGGTGCCCGGCCGCGGACATCCAGTTGGCGGACAATTTGACGTGCTTGATATCGCCTATCCGCGTCGCCGCCAGATTGGTCAGCGCCTCGCCCACCGCCAAACGGGCCGAAGCGGCAAAATTCAGCAGCGCAACCGGCGCTCTTTCCCCGATGGACATCGCCTCGCCGTAATAACTGTCCAGGCTGGCGGTGGTTACCGCGCAATCCGCCACCGGCACCTGCCAAGGACCCACCATCTGATCCCGCGCCACCATACCGGTTACCGAGCGGTCGCCAATGGTAATCAGGAACGTTTTTTCAGCCACTACCGGTAAATGCAATACCCGTTTGACGGCTTCTTCCAGATGAATATTTTCACGGGCCAATGGTTTGCCGGACACGGCCAAACGGCTCACGTCACGCAGCATTTTCGGCGTTTTGCCCAACAAAACATCCAGCGGCAGGTCGATGGGTTTGTTGCCGAAATGCCGATCGGCAAGACTCAGGTGCAACTCCTCGGTAGCTTCGCCGATGACCGCATAAGGCGCGCGTTCGCGACGGCAGATGGCTTCAAATTCGGCGAGTTGCTCCGGCGCCACCGCCAGCACATAGCGTTCCTGCGATTCATTACACCAGACTTCCAGCGGGCTCATCCCCGGTTCGTCATTGGGAATATCGCGCAGTTGGAAACGACCGCCGCGATGACCGTCGCTAACGAGTTCCGGCATGGCGTTGGATAAACCGCCCGCCCCCACGTCATGAATAAACAGAATGGGATTGTCTTCCCCACGTTGCCAGCAGCAATCTATTACCTCTTGGCAACGTCTTTCCATTTCAGGGTTATCGCGCTGTACCGACGCGAAATCCAGATCGGCGTCCGATTGTCCTGAGGCCATAGAGGATGCCGCGCCGCCGCCTAAACCGATATTCATGGCCGGGCCGCCCAGCACCACCAGCTTCGCGCCAACGGAAATCTCGCCTTTTTGAACCTGACTTGCGCGGATATTGCCTATCCCGCCCGCCAGCATAATCGGTTTGTGGTAGCCGCGCAGCTCGACACCGTTATGGCTATCGACCCTTTCCTCATATGTCCGGAAATAACCGGTCAAGGCGGGACGGCCGAATTCGTTATTGAACGCCGCGCCGCCCAAGGGGCCGTCGGTCATGATATCCAATGCGGAAACTATCCGATCCGGCTTACCGAAATCATGTTCCCATGGCTGCTCGAAACCGGGTATGCGTAAATTGGAAACGGAAAAGCCGGTCAAACCGGCCTTGGGCTTGGAGCCCCGGCCAGTGGCGCCCTCGTCGCGGATTTCCCCGCCGGAACCGGTAGCAGCACCCGGCCAAGGCGAAATTGCCGTGGGGTGATTGTGAGTTTCTACTTTCATCAGGATATGCGTCGGTTCCTGATGATAGTGATAACTGCCATCCCGGGCATCGGCGAAAAAACGTCCCACCGCCGATCCTTCCATCACCGCGGCATTGTCTTTATAGGCCGACAACACAAAATCCGGCGTTTGTTCAAAGGTGTTTTTAATCATTTTGAACAACGACTTCGGTTGGACCTGGCCGTCGATGATCCAATCGGCATTGAAGATTTTATGGCGGCAATGCTCGGAATTGGCCTGAGCGAACATATAAAGTTCAACATCCGTGGGATTGCGGCCCAGGCGGGTGAATGCATCCAGCAGGTAATCAATTTCGTCTTCAGCCAACGCCAGGCCCAGAGCTTGATTGGCCTGTTCCAGCGCGCCGCGGCCCGCTGTCAGCATAGCGATTTCCTTGACCGGCGCGGGCGACTGATGAATAAACAGCGACGCCGCCTGTTCCAATTGATCGAAAACAGTTTCCATCATCCGATCATGGAGCAGCGCGCCCAGTTGGCGCCAGTGTGCTTCGGTCAGGGTCGCGCCCTGGATATAAAAGGCCAGCCCGCGTTCCAGGCGCAGCACTTGCGTCAACCCGCAATTATGGGCGATGTCGGTCGCCTTGGAAGACCAGGGCGATAAGGTGCCGGGGCGCGGCGTCACCAGTAATAGGCGGCCTTGAGGCGCGTGTTCGGCGAGAGAAGGGCCATATTTCAGCAACCGTTGCAGTCTTGCGCGCTCGTCGGCATGGAGAGGCGCGCTCAGGTCGGCAAAGTGAACATACTCGGCGTAAACACCGCTCACCGGAAGACCGGCTTCTTGGCAGCGGGCCAGTAATTTGTTGATACGAAATGCCGACAGAGCGGGCGAACCACGCAGTATTTCCATAATAACAGATCTCTCGTCTTTGAACCGCCGCCCGCCAATGCAGGGTACGGCTTGCCATGGGGCGCAACTTCAGGGGGGAACGGGCGCCATTATAAAGAATACCGGCGACGGACGAAACCGTTTGCGTGGTTATTCTTCCCCAGAAAATAACCATGTGCATCATAAGGTCATTGTGCATTCTTGTTGCACCTTGCCGCTTTGTTGCGCAAAATGCCCCGTTACCAGGGAATTATTGATAACAATTTTGCCGATTGAGACAGCACGGAATGCGCTCCGGTAAGAGATAACTATTTGAAGCGTTTAGAATTAAATTACATAGCCATGGGTATCATCGCTGTTTTACTCGTCTGGGCGTTCTGGTTTTATATCCCCTGGCATGGCATACACGACGATAAACTTAGCCAGATCAAATCCAGGGGAACATTGCGCGTCAGCACCATGGATGCCCCGTTGAGCTATTCCAATGCCAACAGTCCGCCGACCGGTTTCGACTACGAACTGGTGAAGCGTTTCGCCGATTACCTCGGCGTCAAGCTGGTCATTCGCCAGCGCAAATCGCTGGGCGATCTGTTCAACGATTTGGACAATGGCGACGCCGACCTGCTGGCCGCCGGTTTGGTCTACGATAAAGAACGTTTGACGCATTACACCCCCGGACCGGCTTATTACTACGTTTCCCAGCGTCTGGTCTATCGCCTCGGGCAAGCCCGGCCTAAAAACCTGGGCGCCTTGCAGGGCCGGTTGACGGTGGCTGCCGGTTCAACCAATATTTCCTTGTTGCACCGGCTGCAGGGGAAAAAATTCCACCAGCTAAAATGGGATGTTTCATCTGACCAAAGCAGCAAAGATCTGCTGGTGCAGGTCGCTGAAGGCAAGCTGCCTTATACTCTGGCGGATTCAGCCACCATCGGACTCATGCAACGCGTTTATCCGCGACTGGCGGTGGCATTCGATGTCACGGAAGAAAATCCGGTCACCTGGTATTTGCCGAAACGAAACAGCGATAATCTTTCCGCCGCGGTACTGGATTTCTTCAGCGGGCTGGACGAAGACGGTTCCATTGCCCGGCTGGAAGAAAAATACCTCGGCCATGTCGGCAGCTTTGATTATGTGGACACAAAAGCGTTTTTAGCCTCTATCGACGCCACTTTGCCGGCTTTGCAATCGCTCTTCGTGCAATACGCCGCCGCTATCGACTGGAAATTGCTGGCCGCCATTTCCTATCAGGAGTCTCATTGGGATCCGCAGGCCGTCTCGCCCACCGGCGTGCGAGGGCTGATGATGTTGACCCGCAACACCGCCGACAGTCTGGGAATTACCGACCGGCTGGATGCGGAACAGAGCATTCGCGGCGGTGCGATGTATCTGTCCCATATGATAGAAAAAGTGCCGGATACCGTGCCGGATGATGAAAAAATCTGGTTTGCGCTGACCGCTTACAATATGGGATACAGCCATATGCTGGATGCGCGCGCGCTGACAGCCAAACAACAAGGCAATCCCGACAGTTGGGGCGATGTTAAACTCCGCCTGCCGATGCTCAGCCAGCCGCGGTATTATCAACAGACGACGTATGGTTATGCTCGCGGACAGCAAGCGTATAATTACGTTGAAAATATCCGTCGCTACGAAATCAGCCTGGTGGGCTATTTGCAGGAAAAGGAAAAGAAAGCGGCGCAGCAGGCAATCGCCCATGCCGAGGGAACACTGGAGGACTATCCCGGGGTCAATGACCCGAAATTATCCCACGTATTCTCCAAGCCGGTACCTAATACACCCGCGCCAACAATGGCAGAGCAGAACCGGGTTACGGTCGCCTATCAGCGCTAAAATTCATGCCCGTCATCTTTCAAACTGCAGGGGTGTTGGCTGCGCTCGTTCACCCGAATCACTGACTTATGTCAGCTCATCGGGATGCCCTCCCTTGCCGCCTACCTGCAACTCGAAATCCATAGGGCATGGACATGCCGTCATCTTTCAAGCTGCAGGGGTATTTGACGGGTTTTCGTTAGACAACGCCTGGCGGCGCGCTTTATGTTGCTCCCGGCGGGCGCGGAAAAAAGCGCTGAGCTGACTGGAGCATTCCTGCGCCAGGATGCCCGGAGTGATGGTGATTTGGTGATTCATGCCGGGATGGCGCAAAATATCGCACAGAGAACCGACGGCGCCGGTTTTTTCATCCTGAGCGCCAAACACCAAGCGGCCGATCCGACCGTGGATCATGGCGCCGGCACACATCACGCAAGGCTCCAGGGTGACGTACAGTGTCGTGTCCAGCAGGCGGTAATTGCCCAAAACAGCTCCGCCCTGCCTGAGCGCCATGATTTCAGCATGCGCGGTGGGATCATGGCGCCCAATGGAACAATTCCAGCCCTCTCCGATGACCTGATCAGCCAAAACCAGTACCGCGCCCACCGGCACCTCGCCTTCAGCCTCGGCACGGCGGGCCAACGCCATGGCGTGGCGCATCCAAAATATGTCGTCGCGCTCGGTGATATCCATCATTCTTCCAAAAAACCGACTCGGCACAGTATATCCGGTTCAACCGCCCGGAGGCAAAATCAACGCGCTGAGGTCAGTCCAACTGTTTCAATTCACCCAAACGGGTCACACGCCAGCGATGCTCGCAAAAATAGAGTAATGGGCTGTCATGCTGGCTATCGCTATAACCACTGAATAACTTAAGCGGCGTCCCTAATTCTCGCTCCAACTGCGCGACTTTCTCATGGCCCAGACAGCGCAGGGTCATTACCCAGCCGCCATGCAGACGCGCCATTCGGCTGCCTATCAGACGCACCCGCGGTAAAAACAGCGCATCGCTGTATACGCCGCGGACCAGGGGTTCCGGTGAGCCTGTAATCAGCCAGACCTGGGTATCGGAGCTATCGAGATACTCATTAAGCCGTTGCAACACAATGGGAAAACCGACCACCCGCCGGCGAAACCATACGACAAAACGGCTTTGCAACGCCAGTAAGCGCGCCTCGCTATGGCCGAAGGTGATGGACCATAACAGCAGGCTCATCGGCCAGCGGGTCGAACGCCCACGGGTCACCAAACCCAGGGCGATAATGGGCAGCACCGGCAGAACCAGCAAAACATTAAACGGCAAATGACACAGCATATAACGCAAGAAGCTGCCGAACATATCCTGTTGATGCAGGGTACCGTCCAAATCGAAAAAGATGACGCGCCGTGTTGCTGAGCGACTCAAAATACGTCCTCCATACCGAATACCGATGTCCTCGTCACACGCATATGGCCGCCATTCAGCCGGCATGCCTCGAACCATTGCGCATGTGCAAACCGATATTCACTAAAACAGCCATGAGTGTAGCCATAACCGGGAACTTGGGGAGAAATCATTTTTTTTCAGCCAATGCCAGGCGCAGATAACCTTGATGGCGAGCGAGAAGATGCCGCGCTTCGACAAAGTTAACCCCGGTCATTATCATCAGGATGGCTGGCTTGACCTCGTTTTCCGCTTGCCCGAGCACGATTTTAGCCTCGGCAATATCGACACCGGTCGCTTCAGCCACAATGCGGCAGGCGCGATCCATCAATTTGATATTAGTGGCTTTTACGTCCACCATCAGATTTTGATAAACCTTGCCCCATTTCACCATCGCGCCGGTGGAAATCATATTGAGTATCAATTTTTGCGCCGTACCGGACTTCATCCGGGTGGAACCGGTCAGCACTTCCGGCCCCACCACCGGCGAGATGGCGATATCCGCCTCGCGGGCGATGGGCGAATCGGGGTTGCAGGAGATGGCCGCCGTGGCGCAGCCCAATTGCCGCGCATAACGCAGGCCGCCCAACACGTAGGGCGTACGACCCGATGCCGCCAAGCCGACCACCATATCTTCGGCGCGCAAGTGAAGTTCTCGCAAATCCGCTTCGGCTAATGTCAGGCTGTCTTCGGCGCCTTCCACCGCTTTGAACAACGCGCAGGGACCGCCGGCAATCAGCCCCACCACTTTTTCCGGCGCCACGCCGAAAGTCGGCGGGCATTCCGACGCGTCAAGCACGCCCAGACGACCGCTGGTGCCAGCGCCCAGATAAATCAACCGCCCGCCGGCAATCAACGCCGCCGCAGCGCAATCCACCGCGGCCGCAATGGCCGGCAACTCTGGCGCGATCGCTTCCGGCACCTTATGATCTTCCTGATTGAACAACTGCACCATTTGCAAGGTTGAGAGCTTATCCAGCTCCATGGAAGCCGGATTGCGGGTTTCGGAAATCAGCGCACCTAAATTCATCAGCATCACCGTGGCATTTATAGATTTTAATAAACGTCATTATCGAATATTTACCCTGGACAGGCGAGGAAATTATACGAACAGTGTGTTTTACGGCCAGATACGTCACGAAAAATAAACAATGATCAGTAAACACCCAGAAATAGAAACCACAACAGGTCATCGTCGGGATCAATACATAAGGTCTTGAGTACTTTGTCACTAATCAACTTTCAATGGGGAATATTTAGAAAGAAATAATTGGATGCTCACATTTTTTAGATTTAAATACTTTAGGCTTATACATGGTTTTTATCAGACTCAGAAATAGCTTTCATTACCACGAACAGCTTTATGATTTAACTTGTCATTGACCATCCAAAAGTTTGAACAACGTTTGCTTCGTTTGGCTTGGATTACGATGTTGCCAGCCATATGACCGCTGTGTTGCCCCTATGCCTGCTGTGCTGCTTCGACCAAGAGTTTACATTTAACGAAGTCTGCTATGGATTCAATCCATATAAGCAACACAAAACATCTTCCCGCATACCTTGAACAAGGAAGTATTTCTTAGCGCGGGGTGGGCATAAAGGCAATTTGTGCTTTCTGAAGTACCTATCATCAAAATCAAGAAGCACTCACGCTTCCTGTTGAAGGTTACGACTGTTAATATGATGGCAAGATGCAATTTATATAGTACAAAATTGCCTAATACTAAAACCTGATCATTTAGACGATTAGGGCAAGAGCCAAGAAGGTAAAGCAATGAACTTGATAATAAAAGAAAATATAAACCTGCTTATTTTTGCATTTTTAGCCTCTGTCTTTATCTATGGAATCGATATTTTTAATTTTTATTTACCCATAGATAGTGAATTCGGAAATAATTTCATTGGAACAATATCGTTAGGTAGATGGGGACATAGTTTATTACGGTATACGATATTACCCGAACCGTTTCTTCCTTATTTTACCGTACTTATTTCTATGGTTTTCCTATCAATTTCCGCAGTTATATCATCTAGCGTAATCGGATTTGAAGGTAAATCTTCTTACTTATTTTGTTTATTAGCAGTAAGTTATCCACAAAATGCTTATCAAGTTGAATTTCTTAATCAAGCAGACACTTACTGCATTGGCCTTGCGTTATGCTCATTAAGTGTTAAGTTATTTATACAATTTTTAAATGTAGAGGAAAAAGTAACACGATTATCATTGGCAAGCGCTGCTGTCGCTCTCATTATTTATGCCATGGCAATTTATCAAACAATGGTGTTTTATGTCATTTGTCTTTATATTGCGAAAATCATCTACGATAATTTAGAAAACCAAAAGCCAATTTTAAAAACGCGCGCAAACATTATTTTTATAATACTAATTTTTACATCATTATTGTTATACCTTACAATTACCTCAATCATCCAGAGTTTTTTTAGAATCCCGGCATCTACTTATGGGAAAATTTATTTTCCCCATATTTTTGACATACATTCTGTTTATCCTACCCTAAGGATTTTTTTGAAAACTGCTTTGGGCAGTAGAAATTTTGGATTGCAAGTTAACATTTTTTCTGTCATCAGCTCCATAATACTTATCAAGATTGCAGGTTCTAATAAGCACAATATAAATAGACTACCGTTAACGATCTGCTTGATTATTATATTGTTTTTACCTTATTCGTTTATATTGATAAGCATGGGAGAAGTGCCTGCGCGATTGTTTTGCGGTAGTTCAATAGTGTTTGCATTCGTCATCGCTCTACTCTATCAAAAACTGAAATACGACCTCGTTATCCTAACTATTTGCCTGTTGATATCAATTATTAATATTTATTCTGTCACAAGTTTATTTTACTCCGATATATATTCAAGAGAACTCGATATTAATACCGCCAATAATATCAACTCATTAATATCAAAAAATTATCCAGATATATTACAGAGTAATATACCAGTCTATTTTCATGGCGGATTGAAACAAAATAATCCATGGAAGAAAAATAAAACGGATGTTTCTGGTAGTTCATTTTTCTATTGGGATGGTGGAAATAATGATCGGATTATCAACTTCTTTAAATTTTATGGGATTGAAAACTTTCATCAAGCTGCTCCGGACCAAATAAAAGGTTTACTCCCAATAATAAACAATATCCCAGAATATCCAAGCAGAGGATCTGTGAAAATTGTTGATGGCGTACTCGTTATAAAATTAGGGCAGACTACAGGTTGGTTGCCATTTGAACATAAATAAACGCAGTTATATCAATATTATATATAAAACAAGCGCCATCAAGACAGGCGCTTGATGGCCCGTACCATTTAGGAGATATACCTCACTAAGTTTCTACGCCAAAGCACTGTTTTCGGTTCTAGTACCATACCTTCCGCCACTCACCGTCGCTGGGGAATGCTTCCCCATATGCTGCAATAAATCGAATTCATGCACGGCTAAACTAAAAAATTTGAGATGATGACCACTGTTGTTTATGACATATGCACAGATATTTTGGGGACAGCGAGTGGCTTATGCTGTTATTCTGTGCCACTGGTACAGGTGCTTCGAAAATGTTAATCCTAAACAAATCCATAAATTGTGTACGTACTCTAGCGATTAACCAAGCGCAACATATTGATTATTATTTAGATAAGTTTCTGAAATGTCACTACTCATTACAAAAAAATGCATTAACTGCGACATGTGCGAACCAGAGTGCCCGAACCAGGCCATCAGTATGGGTCCGGATATTTATGAGATTGACACGGCTCGCTGCACGGAATGTGTCGGTCACTATGATACGCCGACCTGCCAAAAGGTTTGTCCCATCGACAATACCATCGTAAAAGATCCGGCATTTGTGGAAAATACCGATCAATTATGGGAAAAATTCGTCGAGCTTTATCATGGCGATAAACTGAAATAATCAGATATACCCGTCATCTTTCAAGTTGCAGGAAGGCTATTGGGTAGGGTCATTGTCATATTACAGCCTGGCGTGCATGCCGCCGAAACGCTTTTCCGGAAATCAATACGTCCTGGCGTTTCGTTTCAGTCCCTACAATGTCTTATCAAGCCTCGATAATCACTGTTGCACAGGCATAACGGCGTTCATCCGCCAGAGTGACATGAATATGGCTGACGTGCAGGCTGGCGGCCAGCTCCGCGGCTTGCAGGTGCAATAGCAAACCGGGCTTGCCCAAAACATCGTTGGTCACTTCAAATTGAGCAAACGCCAGGCCGTTGCGAATACCGGTGCCGAAGGCTTTTGCCGCCGCCTCTTTCACGGCAAATCGTTTGGCCAGGAAACGCACCGGTTGTTTATGGCGCAAATACTGTTTCCATTCCGCTTCGCTGAGGATTCGCCGGGCAAAACGATCGCCGCAACGCGCGACGACCGCTTCCAAACGTTCGATTTCCACAATATCGGTGCCGATCCCCACAATGGGCATTAAACGCGCGCCTCAAGCATCAATCGTTTCATTTCGGCGACCGCTTCCGCCAGGCCGCCCATCACCGCCCGACCGATAATGGCATGCCCGATATTCAGTTCATGTATTTGCGCCAGAGCGGCGATCGGTTGGACGTTATGGTAGGTCAAGCCATGTCCGGCATTCACCTTCAGGCCTTTTTGCACGGCAAAAACCACCGCCTGACGGACACGCTCAAATTCCGCCTGCCGGCTGTTTTCATCCGCCGCATCGGCATAAGCGCCGGTATGGATTTCAATAAAAGGAGCGCCCACGGCCGCGGCCGCGGCAATCTGCACCTGGTCGGGATCGATAAACAGCGATACCTGGATACCGGCTGAAGATAACCGCGCAACGGCATCGCGCATTTTGTCTTGCTGGCCGGCGACATCCAAACCGCCCTCGGTCGTCACTTCCTGACGTTTTTCCGGCACCAGGCAACAAAAATGCGGCCGTAGTTCGCACGCGATGCGGATCATTTCTTCCGTCACCGCCATCTCCAGATTCATGCGTGTCTGAATGGTCTGGCGCAGCAACCGGACATCGCGATCAGTGATATGGCGCCGATCTTCGCGCAAATGAACGGTGATACCGTCCGCCCCCGCCTGTTCGGCGATAAAAGCCGCTTGTAGCGGGTCGGGATAGGCGGTGCCACGCGCATTGCGCAAAGTGGCGATATGATCGATATTGACGCCTAACAACAAACCAGACATAACGTTCCTCTGATAGTAATAAATGCCATAACACGACGTCAGCCGTGTATAAAAATCGAATGAATACCTTGCGACCGGATCAGTTTACCCGTCCCGGCCAGTGCCGGGCAACGGCTTTACCTGGCTTTTATTCGCCATAAACTGGCCAAACAGCTCGCGGCTTTTTAACGGCTTACCGCCGAGATAAGGTTTAAGCGCCATGCGGGTAAAGCGTTTAGCGGCGCGCAACGTTTCAAGATCGGGGAATTGGCCGGCCGCCAGCGCTTGCAGCTCACGTCCGGTAAACGTGTAATGATCAATCACGACGCTGGCGATAAAGCCTTTTTCCTCGCGAAAACGATACGTCATATCATCATCGACCGGCAGGCCTGTGGCGGCGCAATGCAAAAAATCCACGCCATAACCCAGGTGATGCAGCACCGCCAGTTCAAAACGCCGAAGCATCGGCTCCGGCGAACCTGTGGCGGCCGCGAGAGATTGCAAGCATTGAAGGTAATCGAAAAACAACGAGGAATAATCGGTTTCATGCGCCAGAACGCGGGACAACAGTTCATTGGCGTACAGCCCGCTATAAAGCATCATACCGGTTAACGGCAACCCCAGCGAGACGGGCTCCGCGTTACGCAAGGTTTTGACTTCACCCCGGCCGCTCCAGCGGATTAGCAGCGGCGTAAAAGGTTGCAGAATCCCTTTAAGTGAAGAACGACGGGAACGCGCGCCTTTGGCGAGAATACGCACTCGACCGTCGTTTTCGGTAAAAAAATCCAATAGCAGGCTGGTTTCGCTATAATGACGCCCATGCAGGACAAACGCGCGTTGCCAGCCATCCATCGGAAGTTACCTCAAAGATCATCGGTATAACCCAGACTGCGAAGCGCACGTTCATCATCAGCCCAGCCGGATTTCACCTTCACCCAAAGCTCTAAATGCACCTTGGTTTCGAATAGGGACTCCATATCCACACGAGCGTCGATACCGATGGTTTTAATCTTGCTGCCTTTGTTGCCGATGACCATTTTTTTCTGGCCTTCGCGCTCAACCAGGATCAGACCATGAATATCATAGCCGCCCCGTTCATTGGTGACGAATTGCTCAATTTCCACGGTAACCGAATAGGGCAGTTCATCGCCAAGAAAACGCATCAGTTTTTCGCGGATGATTTCCGAAGCCATAAAACGCTGCGATCTATCGGTGATGTAATCCTCAGGGAAATGGTGCTCGGACTCGGGCAGACATTTGCGCACAATGCCGGCCAAGGTGTCGACATTCATGCCTGTTTCAGCACAAATCGGCACCACATCAAGGAATTTCATCTGCTGACTGAGGAAGTTGATGTGCGGCAACAGTTTGCTTTTGTCCGTGACGTTATCAACCTTGTTGATAGCCAGGACCACAGGGCAATGGCAATCACGCAATTTACCCACCACCATATCGTCATCATCGGTCCAGTGAGTGCCTTCCACCACGAAGATAATCAACTCGACGTCGCCGATAGAACTGCTGGCCGCACGATTCATCAGGCGGTTAATGGCCCGTTTTTCTTCGATATGCAGCCCTGGGGTATCAACATAAATCGCCTGATAGGGACCCTCGGTATGGATTCCCATAATACGATGGCGGGTGGTCTGTGGTTTACGGGAGGTAATGGAGATCTTTTGCCCCAAAAACTGGTTCAGCAGTGTGGATTTACCCACATTCGGCCGCCCGACAATGGCCACAAAACCGCAATAGGTCTTTTCTTCGCTCATTCAAGCTCCAGCTCTTTCAGCGCCTGCTCGGCGGCTGATTGTTCGGCTTTACGACGGCTAGACCCATTGCCCACTACGGGTTCCGGCAAGCCGCTGACATGGCAGTGAATAGTAAATTCCTGATCATGCGCCTCGCCACGAACCTGAACCACCAGATAAGTAGGTAACGGCAAATGACGCCCCTGTAAATACTCTTGCAGGCGGGTCTTAGGATCTTTTTGCTTATCGCCGGGGCTGATTTCATCCAGCCGGCTTTGATACCAACTCAGGATCAGACGTTCGATATTCTGAATGTCGCTATCGAGGAAAATTCCGCCAATAAGAGCTTCCACGGTATCCGCAAGAATGGATTCGCGACGGAATCCACCACTTTTCAGCTCGCCCGGCCCTAGGCGCAGGCACTCTCCCAATTCGAACTCGCGGGCCATCTCCGCCAGAGTATTGCCCCGAACCAGGGTCGCGCGCATACGACTCATATCGCCCTCGTCAACCCGTGGGAAACGAAGATAAAGTGCGTTGGCGATGACAAAACTGAGTATTGAGTCACCAAGAAATTCCAGCCGTTCATTGTGTTTGCTGCTGGCGCTTCGATGTGTCAAGGCCTGTAACAAGAGATCGTGCTGTTGAAAAGTATAGCCCAGTTTTTTCTGGAGCCGATTAATTAAGATGGGATTCATGCGTTACCAATAACTCAACCATGCGTCAAATAACTACAGCATACGGAACAGGTCTGCTTGAACTCTTTCAGGCCAAAACTGTTTCGTTTGCAGTGGCCCCCGAACCGGGGGCCAGTCTTTATTACCTAATAATATATTCTACAACGGGTGGCGCAATAATGCTTCGCTTAAAAAAAGTTTTGCTTAATGTATGCCGCCAATACGTCTCAATCGAACACCAGTCGGCCATTGGCCTTCTTGTTTTTCGAAACTCATCCATATTGCCGTCGCCTTGCCGACCAAATTCTTTTCCGGCACGAAACCCCAATAACGGCTATCTGCGCTATCGTCACGATTATCGCCCATCATGAAATATTGACCATCGGGCACCGTCCACTCCATCCGCTGCTGATAGTAGAGATTCATCTGATCTTCCTGACCAGGAACCGTCAGGATTGAATGCGACACGGTACCCAGGGTTTCCGTGCGCTGCGCCAGACGGATGCCGTCATCCACGGTCTGGTCGGGCGCCGCTTCCACAAAACCGGAAGACGACTCGCCATTGCCGGCGGAACTGAATGTTTGCACAAAATCGCTGGGCGACATTTCACTGTAAGTCACCGGCAGCGCGGTCGAACAGGTTGCCGCATTGCCGCAACCGGGATGTACCGTCACCGTCTTCGTCAACGGATCATAGCTGACACGATCGCCCGGCAAACCAATCACACGTTTAATATAGTCCAGGGAAGGATCGAGCGGATATTTAAATACCACCACATCGCCACGTTGCGGATGACCGGTAGGAATCAAGGTCGCCTGGGTGATGGGATTCTTGATGCCGTAAGCGAATTTTTCAACCAGGATAAAATCGCCCACCAGCAAGGTTGGCATCATGGAACCAGACGGAATCTGGAAAGGTTCGTAAATAAAAGAACGAACAACGAATACCACCAGCAATACCGGAAAAATTGAAGCGCAAGTTTCCACCCAACCGGACTGGGCGGTTTTTTGGGGCGTTGTTTTGCCCGCAATTGCAGGCTCAACAGACAATTGCGCCTGTTTCAGCCGGCGTGCCGGTGCAAGTTTAAATCGATCCACGCACCAGATAATACCGGTTATCAAGGTCGCTATTGCCAGGATCAAGGCAAACATATTTGCCATGCTAACTCCTCAACTTATTTGCTGTCTTTGCCGACGTGCAGAATAGCCAGAAACGCTTCCTGCGGCAGCTCCACATTACCTACTTGTTTCATGCGTTTCTTACCGTCTTTTTGTTTCTGCAGCAGTTTCTTTTTACGGCTGACGTCGCCGCCGTAACATTTCGCCAATACGTTTTTACGCAACTGCTTAATGGTGGATCGGGCAATGATATGATTACCGATCGCGGCCTGAATGGCGATATCAAACTGCTGGCGCGGGATCAGTTCCTGCATTTTTTCCACAATTTCACGCCCGCGGCGCTGCGAATTATCACGATGGGTAATCAACGCCAGGGCATCGACCCGTTCGCCATTGACCAGAATGTCCACCCGCACCATATCGGAGGTCTGGAAACGCTTGAACGCATAATCCAGCGAAGCATAACCCCGCGATGTGGATTTCAATCGGTCGAAAAAGTCCAATACCACTTCCGACATCGGAATTTCATAGGTTAACGCTACCTGCGTGCCGTGATAAACCATATTGGTTTGCATGCCGCGTTTTTCAATGCAAAGGGTAATCACATTACCCAGGAACTCTTGCGGCAATAGCATATGGCATTCAGCGATAGGCTCGTGCAACTCCAAGATATTATTCACCGGCGGCAGTTTGGACGGACTATCCACCAGCAGCACTTGGTTGTCAGTGGTCATCACTTCGTAAATTACGGTTGGCGCCGTGGTAATCAGTTCCAGGTCGTATTCCCGCTCCAGCCGCTCCTGGATGATTTCCATATGCAACAAGCCCAGGAAACCGCAACGAAAACCGAAGCCCAGCGCGGTGGAACTTTCCGGCTCATAAAACAGGGAAGCATCGTTCAGGCTCAGTTTGCCCAGCGCATCACGGAACGCTTCATAATCATCGGAGCTGATGGTGAACATGCCGGCATAAACTTGCGGCTTAACTTTCTTGAAACCGGGCAAAGACTTTTCGGCCGGCTGGCGGGCAAGGGTCAGGGTATCGCCCACCGGCGCGCCCAAAATATCCTTGATGGCGCAAACCAGCCAGCCAACCTCGCCGCAGTTGAGAATTTCACGATCGATGCGTTTGGGCGTAAAGATACCCAGCCGATCGGCATTATAGATTTGACCGGTGCTCATCACCTTGACTTTGTCGCCCTTACGCAAGGTCCCGTTTTTTAGCCGGATCAGCGACACAACGCCAAGGTAATTATCAAACCATGAATCGATGATCAAAGCCTGCAACGGCGCTTCAGGGTCGCCCGCCGGCGGAGGTATATCGCGAACCAATCGTTCAAGCAACGCGGGCACGCCTTCGCCGGTTTTTGCGGAACAACGCACCGCATCGGTAGCGTCAATCCCCACGATATCTTCTATTTCCTGCGCCACACGCTCAGGATCGGCGGCCGGCAGATCAATTTTGTTCAACACCGGCACTACTTCAAGATTCATTTCCATGGCGGTGTAGCAGTTGGCCAGGGTTTGCGCTTCCACGCCCTGCCCCGCATCCACCACCAGCAATGCCCCTTCGCAGGCGGCCAGCGACCTGGATACCTCGTAAGAGAAGTCCACATGCCCGGGGGTGTCGATAAAATTCAGCTGATAAATCTGACCGTCATTGGCCTTATAATCCAGTGTTACGCTTTGAGCCTTGATGGTAATGCCGCGCTCGCGCTCCAAATCCATGGAATCCAATACCTGCGCTTCCATTTCGCGTTCGGCCAAACCGCCGCAAATCTGGATGATCCGGTCGGATAGGGTCGACTTACCGTGGTCAATGTGGGCGATTATGGAAAAGTTTCTTATATGATTCATTTATATGACTTTTTCTCTGATTTTAACACTGAATTTTATCTTAATGGATACAGGCATGGGCACAGATACAATTCTGCCTGCAAAAATCTTGAGGCATCTTACACTGAAAGCGGAAATCAAGGAAGGCGGCGTCTGTAAGATGAGGTAATCATGATTTAGGCACATTGCGGGCCATTTATCAGTACTTGCCAATAGCGGCGTCAATACGCTGAGCATGGCGGATGTTGCTTGATACACCTAATCGTTATCATTGTCAGTGTTACTGGGCACTGAAGAGACTCCATTGCCGATGATGGTTTTTCTTGTGTATAAGCTCATCGGGAAGAATTGGGAGTTAAGTATTATGAAGGGGGGCGGAGGAACTTCGTTTATTGCCCCCTGAATTATTTTGAATATTCGTTTTTTAACCTATTACAGAAAAAGTAAGCTTATTTAAACCAACTGCTTTCTTTTTTCTCTTCTGCTTGCCCGACGCTTTTCATTAAGTCTTTACCACCCTCAGAGAGATTTCTATTCGAGTCGGCATTAGACTGGATTAAATCCGTATTAGCTGCTTGGTTTTTAAGTTCTTGATCAATATATTCATTTTCTCGTTTCACTCTTGCGTCTTCCTTGGCAACAGCAAGTTTTTGTTTTTGTATTTCAAGGTTACGTAGTTCATCTTCATAAAGTTCATCCCTTTTTTTATCATTAGCAGCTTCCATTTCTATTTTTTCTCTACGCATCTTTCTTTCTGCTGCAATAGCTTTCGCTTTTCGTTCAGCGAGTGCTGCAGCATAAGCTCTTTTTTGGCTTTCTTGCTGTGCTTCTCGATCAAGGATGGCTTGCTGAGCGTCACGTTCCCTGTTTTCTTCGTTTACTCCTTGTTGTTGAGCTTGAGCTACAGCTGAAATTTGATTTTGTAGTGAATCAGCCAGACTTGAAGCGCTCGCAGTAAATAAAATAACTGACAATATTATTTTTTTCATGGAGTCTCCCTTTGTTATTTTTTGTCAGGACATTTCGTATTTGGCTGTATTCTGGTTTCATCGTTTCTGGTCGAGATGACAACAGCTAAACCAGTCGTAAATTGGCATTCCTTTCCAACTTGCGTTGACGTATACACTTTAGTGCCCTCTCTATAGGTTAAAGAAATACCCTCAACCAGAGTTTTATCTTTGACCAATGAACCAGCTGCCGCCCCCAAAGCACCACCGCCAACAGCTCCAGCTGTTGTTGCCAGCCCGCTGCCTGATCCAACATTATGGCCCGCCACACCACCCGCAAGGGCACCAAGGATAACGCCGATTGTTTGAGCAGCCTGCTTGTTTTCCCTGTTATCCACGGCCACTTTCGCCGGTAGAACAGAAATGATGTCAACTGTTTTGGTTTCCTGCTTTGAATTGAGCTGACCAGGTTCATAAACATCAGCAGCGTAATTATCGGCATTCGCTTGGCACCCGGCTAAGGAAAAAGAAGCCAACAGTGTGGCTATCAGACACGTTTTGTTTAAATTCATAACCCATTCCTTGTAAATATTAATAAACGCAACAATATTAGGATTAATCTTACGTATGTAAAGAAAATTAGGGGAAGAATGAGAGATAGAAAACATATCGGATAACTGTGCTTTCTCTAAAGAGTTCATGGGGATGGACACCGACCGCCGCCACTGTGTCGGCATCACTGATAAACGCGCAATGTTGACATCTGTGAAATATTTACTCTTTGGTTGGAAATATTCATCAGCCGAGCCGATGGAAATGCGAACGATAGAGATCAGATCACGTTGTATAAGGTACGCATGCAAAAAAAAACCGCTGCCAAGGCAACGGTTTTTTAAATAATAACATTTTCGAATACTTAACCAGGCAAGACTAGTCTTTTCCCCGCACAAAGGTCAATGACGACGGCGGCAAAGCGACTTGCAAAATCACCGGCTGATATTGCCGCTGGTGACTGATGCGTTGAGCATAAAACCGCGCGAGCAGCATACCGGCCGCGCCGCCGATCAAACCGCCGAACGCCGCGGCCAGATCGGTATGGAACAGGCTCTGCATGGTCGCCGCGCAGCCGATTAGCCCCACCAACGGCAACATGTACACCAACAACGCCGAGCGTATCAGACTGCCTTCGGTGATACCCACTTCGACCCGTTGACCGGGGACCAGCGGATAGGGGCTTTCGACATGCAATTGATGACCCGCATCAGGCCCCATTTTATTGAGGATACTGGTGCCGCAACTGCCGCGAGAATGGCAACCGCCGCAACCCGAGCTTTGCTCGCAACTCAGTTGCGCAATACCTTGCTGCCAGGAGATAACTGTTGCCCATTCTTTAATCATGGTTGCGCCTTGAATACTACGCTGTCGGCAATGCGTTTGGCGGTAGCCGGAGGCAATTCGCCGACAACAGTAATGTCTTTGTTATTGCGGATATCCGTATAAATGGTACGCCTGCCGGTACGGATATAGCGCTCGGAATTATTGACGCCTGCCTGACTGATATTCACTGAAAAACTGAATAATCCGTCAGAATACATCCGGCCTTCAATGGGTTCGTCAATGCCGGGCAAGTTGCGGCGACTCCGCGAAACTTCGCTGACGCCATCCGGCAACCAGTTGATAGACCAATCGAACTGGGCTTTTTCCGATAACGGTACCGCCAACAACGGCGGCAAGCTCACTTTCTGCAGGCCTTGCATCACATTCATGACCTGCGGGTCCACAACAAATGAAATAACCCGAAACTGTTCCAACGCTTCGCCGTCGCGATCAAGTAAATCTACCCGCAAGGGCAGTTTCGATTCGGTATCTATCCACACGACGTAGCCATAGCGGGTACTGTCACGTGAAACCACGCGCACCACCTCGCATAAGCGATCGGCAACCCGCGTACGCCCCACCGGAATATAATCGTAATACTGCGCCAAGTGGACAAAATCAGCGTAAACGATAGACGGGAGAGAATCAACGATATGATCGCCTGCGAGTGTAAAGGGTTCCAGACCTGGCTCGAAATAGCTGATCTGATTGTCACGTTGCAGGATTTCCAGGCGCGGACCATCCATTTGCAGCAATTGTGCAAATTGACGTTTTTCGAACAGGGCGTGCCGAAAACGCAACGAATCGACACCCTGTTTGCTGACACTCACATAGCCGAACTCATAGTCAAGCGAATTGCTCGCCTGACTCATTTGTTCAAGCAATACTCCCGATGCCGTCGGCGGAGGAGTAGTCACCTCGGCCGAAACGTTTGCGACATAAAACAGGCTACTTGCCAGTAAACAAACAGCACAACAAAATTGCTTCATTACTGCGGCTGCATTCCTAATGACTGAGTTCCGGGAACCTGAACCGCGGCCTGCTGAGTTTCATGCTGATCGAATTGCAACTGCGTGGATTGAACCCTGCGCTGCAATTCAAAATCCTGCAAAATCGCATTGATGCGCTTGCGTTGTTCCTGAACCTGTTGCTGCTGCGTACCGGTATCGGCTACCGCGCCGCCGGACGGAACGCCCAAACTGACCGGCGAAGCCTGACCCATCATCGGCAACGTGTTGAATACCGGCGATTCAGGTTGAGTATCGTTATTCAACGGCCGGTTGTAATGTTGAACGCCGACAATGACCGCCAAAGAGACGCAGGCTGCGAGGCCGATTTGGCCGACATGGGCAATCCAGGGCTGTACTTTGTGCCAGAAAGGCAATTTATGCCAGGATTCGGGTTGCGGCTGAGACTCTGTAACCGGATGAGGCAGCAAACGGACCGGCTCATTAGCCAAGGCCGATGCGACGCGATCAGCAATATCGAGATGAAGTGTTTCACCAATATCACCGCGCATCGTGTCGCGGATTAGGTGATACCTTCGCCAGCTTTGTTGTAACTTATCATCCCTGGACAATTCGTTGAGCAATTCGTTATCGAATGTCTCGCCATCCATAAGAGCCGAAAGCTTTTCATTACGCATGCGTGGGTACCTTCTCCTGCCGCCATCGTTATCGCTGAATCAGCGGTTGAATTTTATTATCAATAGCTTCGCGTGCACGGAAGATTCGGGATCTTACCGTTCCCACGGGACAATCCATGATGGACGCTATCTCTTCATAGCTCAAACCATCCAGCTCCCGCAGCGTGATTGCCATACGCAAATCCTCGGGAAGCCCTTCGATAGTATGGAAGACTATCTGTCGCAATTCTTCAGACAACATTAAATTCTCAGGGTTCGAAATTTCTTTCAGTGCACTTGCATTTTCATAATTTTCTGCATCATTGGCATCAACATCGTTCGCCGGTGGACGCCGCCCCTGAGCAACGAGATAATTTTTCGCCGTATTCACGGCTATCCGATAAAGCCATGTATAAAAAGCGCTATCGCCGCGAAAAGAGTCCAAGGCGCGATAGGCTTTGATAAACGATTCCTGGGCCACGTCAGGTACATCCCCTTGCGGGACATAACGTGATACCAGGCTCGCCACTTTGTGCTGGTAGCGTACGACCAATAAATTGAACGCTTTCTGGTCACCTTTCTGGACGCGCTCAACCAGCACCTGATCCGTTAACTGCTCGCTCATCCGAGGTAAATTCTCCCCAAATTTATCTCCACGCGAAAAATAGTACCGCCAGCCACTAAACCAATAACACGAGCAAGCTCCCGCTTGGAGTTAATGCTAACCATAAAGTTCCGCCCCACCTGTATTATTGTATTCAATGGGAGACGGCTATCGGCGCACCGGCTCTCAGGCCGGGTGACAGTCAGACTATCATGAAATAAAGATGTTAAGTGTTAGATTCCTAAATCACCCGCCAAAATTCATGAATTCAGCGTGGCATCATATAAATAGCGCAGGTTACCCGGTATTGCGCCGACTGTCAGTAAGCATAGGTAAATTGTCTGCGAGTAAAATTTCGACGATTAGCTGTTTAGCCTCAATCCAGACAGTGCTAACATCAAAAAACTGTAATTTATTTCATGGTAACCACCATCCAAATGCAACCTTCAACTGAACATGTCACCGATGTACTGGTCATTGGCAGCGGTGCAGCCGGTCTTTCCCTGGCTTTACGCTTAGCCGGACAATGTCAGGTCATGGTACTAAGCAAGGGACCGCTTAGCGAAGGATCCACCTATTACGCCCAGGGCGGGATCGCCGCGGTGTTTGATGAAACTGACAGTATAGACTCTCATGTAGAAGATACATTGATAGCCGGCGCGGGATTATGCGATCGCGAAGCGGTGGAATTCATCGCCGGCAACGCCCGTCATTGCGTGCAATGGCTCATTGATCAAGGCGTATTGTTCGATACCATCACCGGGAAGACAACCGACGAACATTATCATCTGACCCGTGAAGGCGGCCATAGCCACCGGCGGATTTTACACGCGGCGGACGCGACCGGGAAAGAAGTCGAAACCACGCTGGTTTCAAAGGCGGCCAACCACTCCAACATTCATATTATGGAAGGCTGCAACGCCATAGACCTGATAAGCTCGAATAAAATCGGGCTGCCCGGCACCCGTCGGGTGGTGGGCGCCTATGTATGGAACCGCGAAAAAGAACGGGTGGAAATCTGCCGAGCCAAATCCGTAGTGCTCGCCACCGGCGGCTCGTCCAAGGTCTATCAATATACCACCAATCCCGATATCTCCTCCGGCGATGGCGTCGCCATGGCTTGGCGCGCCGGGTGCCGGGTGGCTAATCTGGAATTCAACCAGTTCCACCCCACTTGTCTCTACCATCCCCAAGCGCGCAATTTCCTGTTGACGGAAGCGTTACGCGGCGAAGGGGCTTTGCTCAAACGCCCTGACGGAACCCGCTTTATGCCGGATTTCGACGAGCGCGCCGAACTGGCGCCCCGCGATATCGTGGCTCGCGCCATCGACCACGAAATGAAGCGTCTCGGCGCCGATTGCATGTATCTGGACATCAGTCATAAGCCGGCGGACTTTATACGTCAGCATTTCCCGATGATTTATCAGAAATTGTTAACGCTGGATATCGATTTGACCAAAGAGCCGGTTCCCATTGTGCCCGCGGCGCACTATACCTGCGGCGGCGTGATGGTTGACCAGCATGGGCGAACTGATCTGGAAGGCTTATACGCCATTGGCGAAGTCAGCTATACCGGCCTGCACGGGGCGAACCGGCTGGCATCCAACTCCTTGCTCGAATGTCTGGTCTATGGCTGGTCGGCGGCGGAAGATTTGATTAAGCGTTTACCGACCATAAAACTGGCCAAACAACTCCCGCCATGGGATGAAAGCCGGGTCAGCAATTCCGACGAAGAAGTGGTATTGCAACATAACTGGCATGAATTGCGGTTATTCATGTGGGATTACGTAGGCATCGTGCGCACCACCAAACGATTGGAACGCGCCTTGCACCGCATCAATCTTCTGCAAAGGGAAATCGACGAATACTATTCCAATTTCCGCATATCCAACAATTTGCTTGAAGTGCGTAACCTGGTCCAGGTAGCCGAGTTGATTGTGAAAAGCGCCATGTCGCGCAAAGAAAGCCGCGGCTTGCATTACACCCTGGATTACCCGGATAAGCTGGAAAATCCACAGCCCACCATTTTGCATCCTTGATACACTTCGCCATATCTTAGCTGGCCTGTTATTTATGCCAGCTAATCAGGCAAAGCGGAGCTCAGTCGAGTGAAGGCGGGGCCGGCGACGAGTCACGACAATCGCCGGTCTCGTCCGGGTTCCGCCTATCGCGAACGCTTAATTTATCTCATTGCCCTAGCAACAGCCGACGTCGGTCTTTTGGCAATTAGCCGCCCAGATAAAAATCTTTGGTTAAGGCGTGGTAATCCGTTGAATAACGCTGATGCTCCGCGCGCAAAATCAATGACGAAGCGATTAACGGCCCGGCCACCGGCGACAGCCCCAACAACACCCGATGCGGCGGCTTATCCGCCCGGTCGGCGACATCGGTGCGATAACGCAGATGCCAGCCATTACGATCGGCGGACTGGATGATGTGCTCGCCAATGCCTAGCGGCAAAACCAGCGATAACAGCCCCTCCGGCGTCAACAGCCGCCTGGCGGCATCCAGCAGGTGTTCATGGGTCAGCGTCGCGGTATACCTGGCCTGGTCTCGCAAGATACTGCGGCTGGGAAGTCCCACCGGGAAATAAGGCGGGTTGCTGACAATCAGGTCATAACGCTGCCCCGCCGTACGAGCATAATGAACCACATCGCCGTGAATCACCCGCAGACGTTCCGCCCAGGCGCTTTGGGCGCAGTTTTCCGCCGCCTGCGCCGCCGCCGCGTCGTCCAGCTCCAGTGCGTCAATCAGCACGCAGGGTTCGGTTCGCTGGGCCACCATCAAGGCAATCAAGCCGCAGCCGGTACCAATATCCAATACCCGGCCGGCCGAACCCAATGGCGTCCAGGCCCCGAGCAACACGCCGTCAGTGCCCACTTTCATGGCGCAGCGATCATGGGCGGCGAAAAAATGCTTAAAAGTAAAACCATCCCGGCGCAAACCGGCTTTTGAGGGTTGGGACTCGATCATTATTAGGCTTCCAAAGACCAATCGGGTTACTGTATGCCAAACCGCCTTTTGGTGGAATATCCGTCATCTTGCCAAATGCAGGTTTCGACTCGAAATCTCTTGGGTATAGCCGCATATGCCGCCTATAAGAAACAGATGAAGATTGTACCGGATCCGTCTATAATCTGCGCCCCAACCAGAGGTAGACCATGACTGTAACTCAATTCTCCGAACTCGACCTAGACGAAAGCCTGCTAGAGGCTTTACGCGACAAAGGCTACGAGCGTCCCACCGCCATTCAGGTTGAAGCCATTCCCCCCGCGATGGAGGGACGCGATGTATTGGGTTCGGCCCCGACCGGGACAGGTAAAACAGTGGCTTACCTATTACCGGTACTGCAACATTTACTGGATTTCCCACGACGGAAGTCAGGACCGCCCCGCATATTGATTGTCACCCCCACGCGTGAACTTGCGATGCAGGTGGCGGAACAGGCCAAAGAGCTGGCGGCGCACACCAAGCTGGATATCGCCACGATTACCGGCGGCGTGGCCTATATGAACCACGCTGTGGTGTTCAGCGAGAATCAGGATATCGTGGTTGCCACCACCGGTCGGTTACTGCAATACATCAAAGAAGAGAATTTCGACTGCCGCGCGGTGGAAACGCTGATTCTGGATGAAGCGGACCGGATGCTCGATATGGGATTCGCCCAAGATGTCGAACTTATCGCCGCCGAAACCCGCTGGCGCAAACAAACCATGCTGTTTTCCGCGACGCTTGAAGGCAATGCGGTCAAGGATTTCGCCGAACGTTTGCTTAACGATCCGGTAGAAATCGACGCATCCCCTTCCCGGCGCGAACGAAAGAAAATCGTGCAATGGTATTATCGCGCCGATGATCTGCAACACAAAACCGCCCTGCTTTGTCATTTGCTCAAACAGCCCGACGTCACCAAATCCATTGTTTTCGTGCGTAAACGCGAACGGGTCCATGAACTGGTCAGTTGGCTGCATGCCGCCGGGATCATGTCGTGTTACCTGGAAGGCGAAATGGTGCAGGCCAAACGCAACGAAGCCATCAAACGCATGGTTGACGGCCGAACCAATGTCCTTGTCGCCACCGATATCGCCGCGCGCGGATTGGATATTGACGATATCAGCCATGTCTTCAATTTCGACCTGCCCGCCACCGCCGATGTCTATCTCCACCGCATCGGACGTACAGCCAGGGCCGGACGCAAAGGCTCGGCGATTTCACTGGTTGAAGCGCATGATCATTTGTTACTGGGCAAGATCGCCCGCTATCTCAATGAACCGTTGAAAGCGCGGGTCGTGGATGAACTCCGGCCGGCCACTCGCGCCCCTTCCGCGAAAGTCACCGGTAAACCGTCGAAAAAAGTCCTGGCGAAACGGCAAGAACTGAAAAAAGAAGAACAGTCGAAAGGCAAAGTTAAGGTTCGCCTGCGTGACAAACGCAACATAGGCAAACGCCGGGCCGGCCGAAATGAAACCGCCCCTGCCGCCCCTGTAGAGACCGAACAAAAACCGTCTGATGAATAAAACAGCGTCGAGGCAAAAAAGTCGCCCGCAAAGACGACTTTCCGTAATGAGAATGCCTCGCTTTTAGCTGTTTGACTACGTAACGGAAAAATGAATCGTCTTTTTATGACTAAACAAAAATGTCCTGGCGATATTTTTGTTTAGTCATATAAAATAATTAATCAATTTTAGTAAGTTACGACAAAAAGCCTCGTAACCACGCTTTGCTCAAAAAAAACACTTCCGCCTCTTTTTCTTTTTTTGATGTAAACACCCTTTTGCGATCAAATGGTTTAATACACTGATAACACAGTGAAATTTAAATTTCTTCTCTTACATAAAAAAAGGAGCCTTTCGGCTCCTTCAGCTACTGCCCCATCTTTACATGGACGCAGTGAAAGTACGAGTAATCACATCGCGTTGCTGTTCTGGCGTCAACGAGTTGAAACGTACGGCATAACCCGAGACGCGAATCGTCAATTGCGGATATTTATCGGGATTGGCTACGGCATCTTCCAACGTTTCCCGTGTTAAAACATTCACATTCAAATGCTGACCGCCTTCAACCCGCACAGTTTCCTTATGCTCAATCGGGATTTGGCGAAATTCGATATTGCCCAGTTCGCTTAAAGCCACGACCTGGTCGTTATCGTAACCGGCAACGGCACACAGGCAGCGCGCCTGTTCAACACTGTTATCCAACAGCCAGAAAGAGTTAATCAACGCTTTGTTGTCAGCCTGAGTAATTTGAGTTCCGATAATCATAGAATGCCTCCGTGGTGTCGCAAAAATCTGCAAGTCGTGTCCTGATGC